>Ga0114129_10003924_pt1 | contig 20997 bp, 16 predicted proteins | sample RhiMetdeltSRZDD1_FD_80071 | JGI IMG/M metagenome (GOLD analysis project Ga0114129, IMG submission 80071) | Populus rhizosphere microbial communities from Tennessee, USA - Rhizosphere MetaG P. deltoides SRZDD1 (version 2) (version 2) | ecosystem: Host-associated > Plants > Roots > Rhizosphere >... | reverse complement strand
GCGGCGTCGAGCTCACGACATCCGCTCGGCCGGATTCGAGGTCGCCGAGTTGGACTGTGCGTGCGCGTCCCATGTCGATGCGTACCGCATCCACGAAGGGTCGCGCAGCCCAGTACGCATCGTGAGCCCGCAGCGACAAACGAGCTGGCTCGAGACGATCAATCTGAAAGGGGCCGGTGCCGACCACCGCACCTCCCGACCTGCGAACCACGATGGAATGCCGGAGATCGGCCAGCACCCACGGTAAATCGCGGACCGGCTCTGTGGTGTTGACGACGACCGTGTCGCCATCGGCTGCAATCGTCCACGCCGGCTCGCTGGTTCGCAAAGACGCAGCGACCTGCCACGCTTCGAGCGTCGACCCGTCGTGCAGTCGGACGCCAGGGCGAAGTCGGAACTGCCAGCGAGAGCCACGGGCGTCGCTCTCCCACGACGTCGCCAACCTGGGCCGAAGGCCCTCGGCGGTGGCAGCCGCGAGAGGCTCGAACACGAGTGCCAGCGCGCGCCGGCGGAACATCGCTTCGCGCACGTCGCTCACGGCTGCCGCGGGATCGACGGACCGAATCGTCGGGTCGATCTCAACTCGAAGCGTGCCGCCGTATTCAGGCCGAGCCGCCTGAGCCGGGGGGCGAGCCAGGCACACGCTAGCGAGTGCAAGACAGACTGAGATGAAACGCCTCATAACGTCCAGTGCGGAAATCGTGAACGACCGCCGTGACCGCGCGATCGTCCTGCGCCGGCCACAAGGCCGTAAGAGCACCAGGGAAAACGACCGTGGACGCTTGCGGCACGAGCGCGCCCTCAGCGACGCGGGACAAACGGGCCACATCGGCGCCCTCGATCTCGGGCGGCCGCATCGTCGTCACCACGTACGAGTCCGATGAGCACGATGCCCTCAGCACCGCAACATGGTCCGCTGCTCCACCTTTCGCGACGACACGGCGGTGCGAATCGAGAAACGCCAGCATCCCTTGCTGATCGACGATGAGCCACTGCTGGTCGCCGAGTGGCGCGGCGTCGTAAAACGACACGCCTTCCGGTGTCGCAAAGACGTTGCGGCTCGGGGCGACGCCGGCGTTCTCGATTCCGATCGGCCACGGCTCGCCCTCGTCGGCACAGACGAGCGTGAAAGGCGCCGACGATCCGCGGCACGTCACGCCGGGAAGAAACACCTCGAAGCCGCCCGCTGTCGTCCTTACTCGCCCTCGAAGATCCCGAGGCCACACGCGAGCCGTTGTGATTGGCCGTGAGGGTGGATCTGCGGCCGTCTGGTCTTGCAGCGCGGCGGTCGTCAACATCACCTTCGTCGGGGCCAGCACGAGCAGGCCCGCCTGTGTCACCGCGACGTCGAGGATCGGATCGCGCTGAGCATAGAGCGGACGCAGCTCCAGGGCGACGATCGGACTGCGGATGGGCGGTTCGATGTCTTTCGCGCGCGTCGTCGAGACAATGCGGCGATCCGCGCCCTCGCCGACGTCCGCGATGCAGGCGTGCTCTCTCAGATTCTCGAGACAGCTGCACCGAACCGTCGTCGTGCCGGTACGGATCTCGCTCAGATGAATTCCACGGGCGGCGAGCAATCGCGCAAGATCGAGCTGGGTCCGCCCGTCGTCTCCGGCGCATACGAGGCGAACGGTTGCGCCCGCGGGAATGGCCGCGGCGATTCGCGCGGCGAAGTCTTGAACGTATTCGGATTGCGACCGTGCGGGCGCTGCAGCCAGCAGGAGCATGAGCGCGCTCGACGCGAGGCGCGTCCACCATCCGCGGCCGTGGGAGCCCACGGCCGCGAATGATAGCACCTCCCGATCAGTGCTGGTTCTGATGGGGCACCCCGAAAGCGCCGACAGGCGTCGTCTTGAACACGTCGTTGGTGAAGAAGAACTTTCCATCCATCGGCACCATCATGATCTGGACCTTGTCCGACAGACGCTCTGCGACGATCTTCTGAATCAGCAGCGGGCTTTCTTTCAACACTTGGGCTTCGGACTTCATCCGCTCCGCGTCGGCGACGGCCATGACGCGAACTCGCTGCGCGTCGGCCTGCGACAGAAGATTTCGCTTCTCGAGCTCCGCTTTGCTGTCGATGACTTTCGCCGCAGCAGCCGCTTCGGCATTCTTGACCGTCGCCTCCTTCCGGGCCTCCGCCTCGAGACGGCTTTGCTGGATCTGCTTTTCCTTGAGCGGGAGCGTGTGCTGCATGGCATCGGCCTGCGCTTTGGCTTCGAGCACGGTCACCTGCGCCCGGCCCTCTGCCTGCTTCACGTGTCGAGCCTTTTCGGCTTCCGCCTCGAGCTCCGCGGTGCGGACCATCTTCTGCTTCACCTCGACTTCGATCGACAGGCGATCGTTTTCCTGAGCCTTGAGGAGCAGCCCCTCGAGCCCCTTGGCGTACTCGGGCGGGAGCGCCACATCGCGCAGCATGACTTCCTTCACCACGATGCCGTCGGACGCCAACCGTTTCGTGATCGTGTCGGCCGCCAGACGGCGTACTTCCTCGCGTTTGGCCGAGAAGACGTCCCGTACGAGATAACCCGAGATCGTCTGGCGGAACGCGTTCGACACGACCGGCGGCATCAGCTCGGTCTCGATCGGTCGCGGCAGGTTGTTTTCGACGTAAGGCAGCCGCTGAGGATCCAGCTGATACCGCACCGAAATACCCAGGCCGACCGGCAGCCCTTCCCGGCTGTAGACCTTCAGCACCGGCGTGTGATCCTTCGCGACCTCCGACGGGTTCGTCGCGAACACCTGATCGCGAATGTTGAAAAGCTCGACGCTGTGAACGAACGGCATCACCAAATGGGTTCCGGGGTACAGCGTCCCCGGCCGCGTGCCCGACAGCTGACTCACGCGGACGCCGGCCATTCCACTCGGAACGACGACGATGCTGAGAGCAGGCAGTAAGGGGAGCCATGCGACCGCCACGAGACGCGCGGCCAGGCGCCATCGGAGCGTGAGCGTCTGCGATTCACGAACCGACTTGACGACGTCTGCAACCAGCACGCCTGCGGCGGCAGAGAAGAATCCTACGCTTACCACTAACAGCACGTACTTGAGCAACAACATGACATCCTCCTGCGTTACGAGTGAAACTGGTTACCTGGCCTGGGTGAACAGCTGCGCGATTTCTTCAGTGCGCTCGCCGTGCAATTCGACGAGGTCGCCGGCACGCACGCGCTCGAAGAGCTGCTCGACGTCGCGGTTGCGAAGGCGTATGCAGCCATGCGATTTGGCAAAGCCGATCGATCGCGGCGAGTCGGTGCCGTGGATGCCGTATCCCTTTGCACTGAGACCGATCCACCGGGTACCGACGGGATTCGTACTGCCAGGGCCGACAACTTTTCCGGTCTTGTAATAGGTGGGATTGGATACGCGATTCACGATGCTGAACGTGCCGACCGGGCTCGGCGAAACGGGCGCGCCGACGGCGACCGGATAGACGCTGACGATGCGATCGTTTTCGATGAGCGCGAGCTTGCGATCGGGAATGCTCACGACAATGCGACGCGTCACGGCGACATCGGTCGATCGCGCGGCATCGGCCCCCAGAGCCGCCTGAGACAGCGTCAGCATCGCCAAGGTGGTCATCGCCTTAAGCCAGTTGGTGCCGTTCGTCTTCATCTCGTCCTCCGAATCCGTGGACGAGAAGCGCAACCGCAGAGCCAACGGCTAAATTGTTGTTATTACTAGACTTCCACGAATATGTCAGGACGAATTCCGTGTCAGCTGACCCACGCCGTGTGCGGGGGGCCACGAGGTGACGGCGTGGAGGAGGTTTTGCAAATCTGCGTCAGGTGAGGTACCGGCTTCTCCTCGCGGCCATACTTTTCGCTCCGTCGTTCATCTTGGAATGTGCCCCTCCCCGTAGCCTCAACGCCCAACCGATCAAACACGTGACCGAAACAGGACGCGCGGCGCTCATCAAACGCGCGCGCATCTGGAAACCGACCGACGTCGCGTCAATGAACATCAAGACAGGGCCGCGGATGAAAGGCGCCTTTGCACCGGGTGAAACGATCGCCTGCGACTACGTGAACGAGCGCCTCGGAGGGAGCACACCGAAGTTCAATTGCGCGATTACTCCTGCCGACAAAGTCAAGGTTCGATTCGGACGTGAAAACGGAGAGATCTATGCGGGCGTCGCAGCGACGCGATTGCTGTGGGCGCTGGGGTTCGGGGCTGATGCGTTGTATCCGGTCCATGTGGTGTGCCGCGGCTGCCCCGCCGCATTCAGCGCAGAGGGCAAGGCCGAACCCGGACAGGTGTTGTTCGATCGCGCGGCGATCGAACGGAGAATGCCAGGCCAGGAGGTTGTCGCGCCCGCCATCGGGTCTGGTTGGAGGTGGCCCGAGCTCGACGAGGTGGACGAGCAGGCAGGCGGCGCGCCGCTCGAACAGCGCGACGCGCTGAAACTCCTCGCCGTGTTCTTACAGCATACGGACAGCAAACAGGAACAGCAGCGGCTCGTCTGCCTCGACACGCATCTCGAGCCGGGCGACGGTTGCTCCGAGCCGTTCATGATGATTCACGATGTCGGCCTCACGTTTGGAGGGGCGAACCTGCTGAACCGCAATAGCGTGGGCAGCGTGAACTTCGAGCGATGGGCCGACACGGCGATCTGGCGCGATGGAGCACGGTGCGTCGCGAATCTGTCAGCGTCGCAGACGGGAACGCTGACACATCCGCGCATTTCGGAAGCCGGCCGGAAGTTTCTCGCGAAATTGCTGACCGCACTCACCGACGATCAGTTGCGCGATCTGTTCGAGGTGTCGCGGTTCGGGGAGCGATTTCTACCAGGGAGCACGGGCAGCGCACCGGTATCGGCGTGGGTCGGCTCGTTCAAGCGAAAACGAGAGGAGATCGCCGGGGTCACGTGTCAATGACCCCGGCAATCGAGCGCGTTACTTGCGGTCGGGAACCTTCAACTCCTGCAGATGCGCGACGATGTCCTGACCAGACGAGGCGGGCTTCACCGCTTTGTCGATGAGTGCGATCTTCCCGGTCGGATCGATGTAAAACGTATAGCGTCGCGCGAGCTGCCGTTCGGGCGGCGCTTCCGTATTGATCACGCCGTAGGCGAGCGCGACCTTCTTGTCGGGATTGGCGAGCAACGGGAAGTCCGCGTGTTCTTTCTCGGCGAACGCTTTGTTGTCCTCGAGCGTATCGACGCTCACCATGAAGTACGCCGTGTCGAACTTCCGAATCAATCCCCCGCTCTCACGGAGCGAGTTGCACTCGGCCGTTCAACCAGCGGTGAACGCTTTGGGGAACCACGCGAGCACAACCCATCGGCCCTTCAGATCCTTGCTGAGCGTGTAGGTTTTGCCGTCCGTCCCCGGTAAAGTAAAGTCCGGCGCCTGATCCCCAACCTTCAGCTCCGCGGCTGGGGTTTGCGCAGAGGCCGGAGTGGCGAGCAGTCCGCCCGCGATAAGCGTGAGCGGCAGCAGGCACAACGCCTTGTTCATCGACCCTCCTCTACCGCGAACGATAACACAGGCCGCAGTCAAGGGGTCTGGCCGAGGCATGAATTTCGCAGGTTCACGACTCATGCGCAATGCAGCCGTCATTGCCCTGCTGGGGTTTCTCAGCGCGTGCTCCTCGGAGAAGACGCCCACGGCGCCGAACGGGCCCGGCCTGAACCTCACCGGTGTGTGGGCAGGGCCGATTGTCGTGGAGAGCACAGAGGCTCGAATGTCCTGGAACCTCGCGCAGGTGAACGACGTCGTCTCCGGACCGGTCACGATTGCGCTTCCCAATGGGATCGTTCTCCTGAACGGTTTTCTCACCGGCACCCTCTCGGGCACGACGCTGTCGTACACCATCTCGGTCGGCAACGGCGGCGTGCCGACGCGCCCGACCTGTGCCGGTCAACTCACGGGCACAATGGCGATCGCCGTCGGCGTCACGGCGACGCTCGCGGGCCCGATGGGCGTATCGTCCAGCAACTGCACGCCACCCTTCGCCACATCGACGATTACGCTAACGAGGCAGTGAGTCTCTCGGGGTTCGAAGGGTTCGAGAGGTTCGCAGCGACTTAGACGAGACGTCCGGGGCGATCGCTGGAGCCTCTTATAATCGGCAACGTGAAGGCATATGCGACGTTCCTCCTCAGTCTGATCTCGATTTCCCTGGCGTCCGCTCAGCCGCCGGATCCGTCGACGTACAGCGAGCTTCGATGGCGGCACGTCGGGCCCTTTCGCGGCGGACGAACCGTCGGAGCCGCCGGCGTCGTCCAGCAGCCGAACGTCTTCTACATCGGCGTGAACAACGGCGGAGTGTGGAAAACAACCGACTACGGTCTGACCTGGACGCCGATCTTCGACGATCAGCCGACGCAGTCGATTGGCGCCATTGCGGTCGCGCCATCCGATCCGAACATCGTGTACGTGGCAAGTGGCGAGGGGCTGCAACGCCCTGATCTCTCGGTCGGCGATGGCATTTACAAATCCACCGACGCCGGCCGTAGCTGGCAGCACCTCGGCTTGCGCGATGCGCGGCAGATCGGCGCCGTGATCGTCGATCCGAAGGATCCCAATCGCGTGTTCGTCGCCGCGCTCGGCCATCCCTACGGTCCCAACGAGGAGCGCGGCGTCTTCAGGTCGCTCGATGGCGGCCGCACGTGGCACAAGGCGCTGTACAAGGACGAGAACACCGGCGCGATCGACCTGGCGTTCGATCCGACGAATCCGCAAACCGTCTACGCCGTCCTCTGGGCGGCGCGACAGGGTCCCTGGGAATACAACAACGCGTATTCCGGCGCCACCAGCGGACTGTTCAAATCCACGGACGGCGGCACGACATGGCAACCGCTGACGACCGGCCTGCCTGCTGCCGCTGATGGCCTGAGCCGTATCGGCATCGGAATCGCACCGAGCGATCCGAAGCGGATGTACGCATGGGTCACCGCGCGGACGCCCGGTCTCTACCGGTCGGACGATGCCGGCGCCAGCTGGCGACTGATGAACACCGAGTCGCGTGTCTGGGGACGCGGCGACGATTTCGCAAACGTGCGCGTCGATCCCGGCAACCCGGATGTCGTTTTTGCCGCGAATACCTCAACCTATCGATCGACGGATGGCGGACGCACCTTCACGGCCATCAAGGGGGCGCCCGGCGGCGACGACTACCACACGATCTGGATCAACCCCACGAATCCGCGAATCATGCTGATTGCCGCAGATCAGGGCGCGACGATCACGGTGAACGGCGGAGAAACGTGGAGCTCCTGGTATAACCAGCCCACGGCCCAGATGTTCCACGTCACCGCGGACAATCGGTTTCCCTACTGGGTGTACGGTGGACAGCAGGAGAGCGGATCAGCCGGCGTGATCAGCCGGAGCGACTATGGCGAGATCACGTTTCGCGAGTGGCGGACGGTGGGCGTCGAGGAGTACGGCTACGCTGCTCCCGATCCGCTGCACCCAGGTATCATCTTTGGCGGCAAGGTAACGCGGTACGACGAGCGGACCGGCGATGTCCAGAACGTCGGACCGATCGTCGTCCGCGACGGCAAGGATCGTTTCGTGCGAACGGCGCCGATCCTCTTTTCGCAGGCCGATCCGCACGTGCTGTTCTTCGCCACGCAGTTTCTGTACAAGACAATCAACGGCGGCCGGAGCTGGACGACGATCAGTCCGGACCTCAGTCGCTCGCCGGCGGGCGTGCCGTCATCGCTGGGTGTGTATTCGGCCGATGCGGCAAAGGCGGAGCATCGCGGCGTGATCTATGCGATTGGTCCGTCCCCACTGTCCGTGGCGACAATCTGGACGGGATCGGACGATGGATCCGTCCACGTGACGCGCGACGGAGGGCAATCGTGGCTCGACGTCACGCCTCCGGAGCTCGCGGCCTGGAACAAGGTCACGCAGATCGACGCGTCGCATTTCGATGCGAACAGTGCCTACATGTCGGTGTCGAGATTCCGAGTCGACGATCTCACGCCGCTGGTCTTTCGCACGCACGACGGCGGACGAACGTGGACGAAGATTACGAAGGGGCTCGACGACAACGGGTCGGTCAACGTCGTACGTGAAGACCCGAAGGCGAAAGGCCTGCTCTACTGCGGCACGGAGCGCGAAGTGTACGTCTCGTTCAACGACGGCGACGACTGGCAGCTGCTTACCTTGAACCTGCCGCACTCCTCCGTGCGCGATCTGATCGTCCACGGCGACGACCTCGTAGTGGCGACGCATGGCCGCGGCTTCTGGATCCTCGACAACATGACGCCGCTGCGCCAAATCGCTGGGACGCCGCCCCGCGCGACGTCCGGCTCATTCCTTTACAGACCTCAAGTCGCGTATCGGCTCCGCCGGAACAACAATACCGATACGCCGCTGCCTCCAGAGGTCCCAGCCGCATTGAATCCGCCGGACGGCGCGATCGTCGACTACTACCTCGCGGCGGACGCGGCGCGGCCGATCACGCTCGAGATCTTTACGACGGCGGGAAAACTTGTGCGGCGGTACGCGAGCGACGACAAGCCCGAGCCGTTCGACGAGAAGCAGGTGAACGTGCCGGCGTACTGGATCCGCCAGCCGCGCATGCTTCCCGCGACCAAGGGGATGCACCGCTTCGTATGGGATCTCCGCTATCCGACGCCGGGCGCCGTCCAGTACGACTATCCGATCTCGGCGATCTATCGCGACACGCCCCGCGAACCGCTTGGAGTGATTGCGCTGCCAGGCCAGTACACAGTGAAGCTGACGGTCGACGGCAAGTCGTTCACGCAGCCGTTGACGCTGAAAATGGACCCCCGTGCGTCGATCACGTCGGCTGGTTTGACGCAGCAGTTCGCGCTGGCGGCGAAGATTGCCGCGATGATGAACCGCACGTTCGCGATGATTTCGAGCCCGGGGAGCTCGGACGGCCCCCTAAAAGGTCAAGTGGAATCGCTGAACAACGACCTCGCGACAGCCTATGACGTCGTCGAAGGGGCCGACCGGGCGCCCACGGTTCAGGCGGTAAAGGCTGTCGCGGCGCTCCAGCAGCGAATGGACAAACTGATTCGGTAGGACCGGGCACGTGGTTTGCTCGGCTCATCCGCAGACATGTCTCGTTGCATGATTTTTCCCCTGCTCGCCACCCTCGCGGCTGTCCCCGTTTCGCAGACGATGACCGTCAGCGCGGACACGCGACTTCTCGTCATTGCTCCCCACCCCGACGACGAGGTGCTCGGCGCCGGGGGGCTGATACGTCGCGTCCACAGCGCTGGAGGACGGGTCCGGGTCGTGTACCTCACGGACGGCGACGGCTACCCGGAGGGGGTCCGGCTCGAAGAGCACGGCAAGAAGCCCACGACCAGCGACTTCCGCGATTACGGCCGGCGTCGCGAGCACGAGGCGCACGATGCGCTGAAGGTTCTGGGGCTCGACGAGCACGACGCGATGTTTCTGCGTTTTCCCGACGGCGGTCTGTGCAAGCTGACGCGCTCTTACTGGTCGGAACGGCGCGCGGCCTATCGTTCACCCTACACACGCCGCGATCGTCCACCCATAGCGAACACGGTGGTCGCAGACACGGAGTATCGGGGCGAGGATCTCACGCAGGAGCTGGCGAGGATTGTCGGGGACTTTGGACCGACGGTCCTCCTTGTGCCGCGCAAGGAGGACCAGCATCCGGATCATTGCGCGGCCTGGTATTTCGCGGCCGATGCGCTCGTCGACGTCGCGCGCGTACATCCAGACTTGAAACCGGACCTCGTGAACTACATCGTGCACTACAACGACTGGCCGTTCGAGGACGAGCACGCCTCGCTCGTGCCGCCTCCGGGTTTGCGCGGCGGCGCTTCGGGCTGGATACGCGTGAACCTGACGCGCGAGGAAGTTCGGGCGAAGCGCGCAGCGCTGCATCGGTACAAGACCCAGATGGACGCGATGCGCGATTTTCTGGAGACGTTCGTACGTTCGAATGAAGTGTTCTCGAGACCTGCGGCGACTCGTGTCGTCCTGCCGAGCCGGCGCAATCTCTGCTGCGACAAGTAAACGATCACCAATCCGATGACTGAAGCCAGCGAGCGGCTTCAAGCGCTCGACGTCTTCCGCGGCGTCACGATCGCGGCAATGATTCTGGTCAGCACGCCGGGCAACTGGGAGTCGGTTTTCCCATGGCTCGAGCACGCGCCATGGAACGGATGGACGCCGACCGATCTCGTCTTTCCATTTCTCCTGTTCGCGATGGGCGCAGCCGTGCCGTTCGCGCTGGCGCGCCGGCGTGGCGTCCCGCGTGGCGTGCGGCATCACGTGATCCGTCGCGCCGTCACGCTGTTTGCGCTCGGGCTGCTGCTCAATGCGATCGAATCGCCGCCGCCCCTTCATCTGGCGACGTTTCGAATCCCGGGAGTGCTTCAGCGAATCGCCCTCGTGTACCTCGCCGTGTCGTGGATTACCGAGCGACTGAGCACGCGCGCACAGATCGGCGTCACGGTGGCTGCCCTCTTGGGCTACTGGATCTCGTTGGCTTCCGCGCCGCTGAGCGCCGAGGCAAATTTCGGAGCGGTGATCGACCGCCATGTGTTCGGCAGCCACCTGCTCTACCGGCTCTGGGATCCCGAGGGACTGCTGAGCACCGTGCCCGCCATCGCGACGGCGCTCTTCGGCGTCTTCGCGGGTGACTGGCTGAAAGAGCCCGGCGTGCCGCATCGCGCATGGTGGCTGTGGGCCGCGGGATTCGCCGCCACGCTCGTCGCGCTCGCGTGGCACCGCGTGTTGCCGATCAACAAAAGCCTGTGGACGAGCTCGTATGCGCTGTTCACCGCCGGCGCAGCGGCGCAACTGCTCGCGTTCTGCTACTGGATCGTCGACGTGAACAAGTGGCGAAGCTGGTCGCTGCCTTTCTTCGCGTTCGGCCGGAATCCGCTGGCGGCGTATTTTCTTTCCGTTGGTCTCGACTCGGTACTCGCCCGGTGGCGTGTAGCGGGCGCCGGATCGCTCAAGGCTGTGGTGTATCGAGCCGCATTCGCGTCGTGGCTACGGCCCTGTTGCGGTGAACAGACTGCGTCGTTCGGCTACGCCATCGGATATGTGGTGCTGTGGGCGATCGTCCTTGTCGAGATGCACCGGCGCCGCATCTTCATCGGCATCTGAGGGTATCATCCGGTCATGAGCACAGCACGACGACGTAACACGCAGAACACGCGGAAAACGCAGAGCATTGGATTCTCTGCGAATGCCGCGGTTTCTGCGGTGATCGTCTGCGGTTTGATCTTCTGTTTTTGTTCACCCGCGTTTGCAGCGGGACGGCCGATCACGATCACCGACCTGTTGGCGATGCAGCGTGTGAGCGATCCGCAGGTATCACCTGACGGCGCGCGCGCTCTCTACACGGTTGCCGTGCCGGATGTCGCGGCCAACCGCTCGGCGCGCGACGTCTGGATGGTCACGCTCGCGACCGGCGAGACGAAGCGGCTGACGACGAGCGGTCACGACGGATCGGGCCGATGGTCACCCGACGGCACACGGATCGCGTTCGTCTCGGACAACCAGCTGTTCCTCATGAACGCCGACGGCTCGGGCGAACGGCGCCAGCTCACGACGTTGTCGGGCGGCGTGGATCAGGTCACGTGGGCACCGGACGGCCGCTCGATCGCGTTCATCTCCGAGGTGTACCCCGACTGCAAGGACGAAGCGTGCAACGCGGCGCGCGACAAGGAGCGCGAGTCGAGCAAGGTGAAAGCGCGCCTCTATGAGCGTCTGCTGTACCGCCACTGGGCCTCATGGAGCGAAGGGAAACGCAACCACCTCTTCGTCGTGCCGGCGAGTGGAGGCGCGCCGCGCGATCTCTTGCCCGGCGCCGACTACGACGTGCCGCCGCGCGAGCGGGAAGGTCCGCATCCGATCGCCTTCGCGCCCGACAGCCGCACGCTCTGCTTCACCGCGGTCACGGACGCAGTCGAGGCGATCAGCACGAACGGCGATCTGTTCGAGATCGACGCGGCTGGGGGCACACCCAAGAAGCTGACCACCAATCCCGGCTTCGACGGCGCGCCGGCCTACGCGCCGGACGGCAGGTCGATCGCGTACCGGTCGCAGCCGCGCGCCGGCTATGAGTCCGACAAATGGCGACTGATGCTGCTGGACCGTGCATCCGGCCGGTCGACGAGCCTCACCGATTCATGGGATCGCAGTGTTGACAACCTGTTGTGGTCGGCGGATGGCCAGACGATCTATCTCAATGCAGAGGATCGCGGCGAGATGCCGGTGTTCTCCATCGCTGTCACTGGTGGAACGCCGCGTCCCATCACACAGGGCGTCTACGACGGCGAATTCCATGTGGGCGGCGGCGACACGATCGTGACGGCGCGCAGCAGCCTGTCATCGCCGGCCGAGCTGTATGCCTTGTCGGCTCGCGCTCCCGCGAAGGCCGTCACTCGTCACAATCACACGTTGCTTGCGTCGCTCGACCTGGCCAAGGGCGAACCGTTCACGTTCCGCGGCGCCGGCAATGCCGAAGTGCAGGGCTTCGTCGTGCGGCCTCCTGGGTTCGACGCGACGAAGAAGTATCCGGTGCTGCTGCTGATTCATGGCGGCCCCCAGGGTGTGTGGGGCGACGCATGGAGCTACCGGTGGAACGCCCAGATGTTCGCCGCGCCAGGATATCTGAGCGTGATGATCAACCCGCGCGGATCGACGGGCTTCGGTCAGAAGTTCACCGAGGAAATCTCGGGCGATTGGGGCGGCAAGGTCACCGACGATTTGATGGCGGGCCTGGAGCAGGTGCTCGTCAGGTACCCGTTCGCAGACAAGGCGCGCATTGCCGCTGCGGGCGGGTCGTACGGCGGATACATGGTCGACTGGCTCGCGTCGCAATCGCGAGGGCGGTTTCGCGCGCTGATTTCGCACGCCGGTGTCTACAACCTCGTCAGCATGTATGGCGCCACCGAAGAGCTGTGGTTCCCCGAGCACGAGTTCGGCGGCACGCCGTGGACCAACCCGGCGGGCCATCAGAAGTTCTCGCCGCACGCCTACGCGGGCGAGCTCGGCAAGTTCAAGACGCCGACGCTCGTGATTGCCGGGGAGCAGGATTACCGCGTGCCTTACACACAGAGCCTCGAGTTCTTCACCGCGCTGCAGCGTCAGGGCGTGCCGTCGAAGCTTCTGCTGTTCCCGGACGAGGGCCATTGGATTCTGAAGCCGCAGAACAGCGCGCTCTGGTACAAGGAATTCCTCGGCTGGCTGGCGCGCTACCTCGCACCTGAAGGGTCCTCGACGCGAAGCGTGCAAGGGGCCCAGTGAGCGAGATCGCGCTCGATACCGCATCTCCTCAGCCAACGGCCGCCGCGGTGCCGTGGTACCGCCAGGTCAACCGGACGCAGTGGAATGCGTTCCTCGCCTCGTTCCTCGGTTGGACGCTGGACGGATTCGACTTCACGATCGTCTCGTTCCTGCTCGCGGATCTTCAGCGCGACTTCAGCGTCAGCAAGGCCGCCGTCGGAGCGATCGGCACGGTGACGCTGTTCGCTCGTGTGATTGGCGGGATCGCGGCCGGCACGGCCGCGGACCGATGGGGCCGCAAGGGTCCGCTGATGTTCTCGATCCTCTGGTATTCGGCGTTCGCCTGCCTCAGCGGCTTTTCGACATCGTTCGGCATGCTCCTGATGCTGCGCGCGCTGTTCGGGATCGGCATGGGGGGAGTGTGGGCAGCGGGCATGCCGCTTACACTCGAACACTGGCCGGCCAACCTGCGCGGCATCGCCTCTGGGATGCTGCAGGGCGGGTACTCGACCGGATTCATCATCTCGGCCCTGGTGTTCCAGTTCGCGTATCCGCTGGTCAACACCGGTCCTGATTTCGGCTGGCGCGTGATGTTCTGGATCGGGGCCCTTCCCGCGCTGCTGGTTTTTTTCATCATGTCGCGCGTCAAGGAGTCGCCGGTCTGGCTGGAGCGGCAGCGTCACCTCCGCGACACGCAGACGCGCGACGCCGTCTCGTTGACGCAGTTGTTCCGCCGGGATCTCGTCGGCGTCACGCTCGGCACGTCGCTCATGATGACGATGTTCATCTTCTCCTACTACTCGATCACCTTCTGGTACGCGACGTTCATCATCTCGAAAAACCTCAAGCCGGTCTCGTTCTCGCTGCTGCTGAACATCGGCGGGGTGACCGGCGCGATCGCCGCCGGGCGGCTCGCCGAAACGTGGCTCGGCCGGCGCGGCGCCGCGACGGTGATGATGGTCATCGGCATCGCTGCCGTCCCGCTGTACGTGCTCACCGACAACGTGTGGCTGATGTGGCTGGGCGCCTTCCTCGTCGGCTTCTTCGCCGCGGGGGCCTGGGGCATGGTGCCCAGCTATCTGAACGAGCGCTTCCCGACCGCAGTCCGCGCGGTCGGCGCCGGCTTCGCATACCACGTCGGCGCCGCCGTTGGCTCCTTCACGCCGACGATTATCGGCGCGCTGCAGGATCGCGGCATGGCGCTCGCGTCGGCGATGGCGCTGACGATCGCGCTCGCCGGCCTCCTCGTGATTGCCACGGTTTGGATGGGTCCCGAGACGCGCGGCCGCCAGTTTCACGCAGTCGACTGAGCCACGACGTCTCGCAGGCTGCTGAAAAACGCAGCCTGAAGTGAGAACTTAGTTTTCAGTTCAGGTTGCTGGCTCTTTCAGCAACCTGCTAGTGCCCGTGCTTCTCCGGCATTCCGAGTCGCTTGACCGTGTCGCCCTCGAAATCGAACTCGATGAGGACGACCGGCTCTTTGCCGACCACCCATCCGTCGTGGCCGGGATCGATCGACACGATCTGCGGCGCTCGGTGGTCGCCGACACATCCGTCCACGTACTCGATGTGAATCTCTCCCCGGGCAAGGAAGCCGACGTGGGCGTGCATGCAGAGGTCGGTGCCGACGACCGGTTTCATGTCCTTCGACCACCGGAAGCCTGCCGGGTAGATCATCCGCTTCACGCGCGCCTCGCCCGCGCGCCCCACTTCCAGCTGCACGTGACCGATGTTGCGCCGCTCCGCGCCCTTCACTGGCGCCACGAGCGGATCCGTTGCCCTCGCGGCCCTTCGGGCGGCTTTGGGCGGCGAGGTCTTCCGAAGCTTTTTTCGAGCAGGTTTTTTCTTCGTCATAAGTGTGCTCCGAGTGCTTGGCGAGTTCTGCGGTTGTTGATAAGCCTGAGCGTGCCGCGCTCGATGGAAGCAGGCGCCGGCTGAACAAGGCCGAAAAGTGCGGCGAGGGCCGCCAATGACAGTGCAACTCGCATCGCGCATGATTGCACAGGTGACCTATGATGTGCCGGTGGCGTACCCGATATCGATCAACGTTCACCCTGCGATCACGGGTCGAGACCGCCTGACGGTCGCGTTCCGCCTGATCCTGGCGATTCCGCATCTGGTGCTGGTCGGCGGAATCGGTCTCGGCTTCGCCCTGCGAAGCGGATACAGCGACTCGACGTCGTCGGTTGGCAGCGAAACCGGAATCCTCGGCGCCGTCGCGTATATCCTCGCCATCGTCAACTGGTTCGCGATCGTGATCGGCGGCAGGCACATCGCGGCGCTCCGTCAGTACACAGAGTTCTACCTTCGATGGCGCGTCCGCGCGCTCTCGTACCTGATGCTGCTCGAGGACACCTATCCCCCATTTGGCGACGCGGCCTATCCAGCGACGCTGACGGTCGTGGATGCAGGCGCCGCGCGCAACCGTTTGACCGTCGGATTCAGGCTGATTCTGGCGATTCCGCAGCTCATCGTGATCGGCTTGCTGACGATCGCCTGGTGGGTCACCGCCTGCGTTGCGTGGCTCGCGATCCTGTTCACGGGGAATTATCCAGAGGGCCTCTACACCTTCGGCGCCGGCGTGCTCCGCTGGTTCATCCGCGTGGAAGCGTACGTGCTCTTGCTGGTGGATGAATATCCACCGTTTTCATTTCAGTGAGTCCGGGGAGGTCAGGTGGGTCAGGTAGGTCAGGTAGGTGCGACGGCAAATGGATCCGACGGATCTATTTCACTGATATTCCGGCGCCGATTACGAGCAAGGTCGTTCGTGGGCTGCCGAGGACCCCGGCGACGTACGGCGTGCCTGGATTGATGGCGTAGAAGCGGACGTCGAAGCTGAAGGCCAGATGCGTTTTCATGAACCAGCGTGCGCCGCCGCCGTAGTTGATCGTCTTCAGCTTCTCTGAATCCGCCGGGAAGCCTTCCTGTCCTTTGGGCACGACGGCCCACGTCGATTGCCCGAGGCCTCCGCTGATGTAGCTCCAGCCGTTGCCCGTGCCGAAGTTGAAGGAGAGCTGCGGCGCCAAGGTGGTGAACCGTTCCGTGGCAGGACGCACGGTCGTCTGCGCCGCGGTCGGCGTTTGCCGCGCGCGGCCGGTGGCGAACTCACCGCCGATGCCGAATGTCACGGCGCGCCACCGGATCGGATACACATGCGCGGCGATTTGCACGCCCAGGCCGCTTCCTGGCAGCTCCGCGAGTTTCATCGCTCGGCTCTGCGCCAGCTGCAGATCCTCCGGAAAGCGCGGCACCGTGGCGTGCAGGTCGACAACGAACGGACCGATCCGCGGCGGAGGCTCCTGCGCCAGTGCCTGAGGTCCGGCCAGCATCACGATTGAGATGCCGATCGCAATCACCAACGCGCGCCTCGAGCAGCACGCTCTCGGGCGTTCCTCGACGTCGTCTTTTCGCCTCATCGTGGTTGCATCTTGTCTCTGAGCTGCTGTTGCAGATCCTCGTCGACCACGAGACGCGACACTTGCCGCGCGCGGCGTGCCGCGCGATCGGCCTCCGCGCAGTCTATGGTCGGCATGCGGGCGCGCCGGTCCAGGTCATAACAAACCGCGTTGGCGCCATGGACGAGGAACAAATGGTGTGCGTCGAGCCAGTCGCCGTACGGCCGCACGACCGGCGCCTCCGCGCCATTGAGGAGGTTGCGCCCGACCCAAGGGAGCGGCGCCGCATCGACTCCCAGCAGCGCCAGCAGCGTCGGTGCGAGGTCCGTTTGGCCCGCGGGCTCGCTCCGCCCGCCGTGCAGGTCGGTCGAACGTTGGTCGTCCAATCCACCTGGTGCTGCCCCGCCGAAGCTCGGCAGCGACGATGCGATCGAAGGCCCGTTCGGCAGACGGATCAACAGCGGCACGCGATCGCTCAACGTCCACGCCACTTCATCGGCGCCGATGCCGATGTCTTTCGCATGCGCCCGATCGCGCGGAAAGCCCGCGTCGTGATCGCCGAACACGACAAGAACGCTTTCATCGAGCAGCCCAACCCGCGCGAGCGAGGCCTTGAACGCGTCGAGCGCCTGGTCGAAAAACCGCATCGTGTGCAGGTAGTTGCCGAACGAGGTGTTCTCGAGCGCGCCGAGCTCGAGCACTTTGTGGCTCGCCGGAAAGTCCTGATACGGATGGTGCAGCGACAGCGTGATGAGCCACGCGCAGAATGGCCGCCGCAGCTGTTCGAGCCGCGGCACCATCTGCTGGAGAAAGTCGCGGTCGTTCAGCCCCCATCCGATCTGTTCGGTCATCCGGAAATCGGGCTCGAACAGGCTCGTCTGAAACCCGTACGCCGGATGCATCACGCTTCGATTCCAGAAGCCGGGCTCGAAGGCGACCGCTGACAGCGTTTCATATCCGTGCTCGGCCAGCACGCGAGGCAGGGCAACGTACCGATTGCCCGGATGCCTGAAGGCGACCGCGCCGTGATCCATCGGCAGCAGCGACGCCATCGTCGTGAACTCCGCATCGGACGTGCGGCCCTCGCTGGTTTCGTCAGTTACGTTCGTGAAGCGCAGGCTGTCGCTGCTCCATTGCCGAAGGGACGGCATCACCGGCTGGTCGTTCACGCGGAAGTCGACGGCGAATTCCTGCAGCGATTCGACCTGGATCACGATGAGGTTCTTCCCGCGCGCGACGCCCCACCCCGCCGACCCGGGTCCCGCCCGCATGGGCGCGCGATCGACGAGCCACGCAAGCGCGTCCCGCACCTGGTCGTCGGTTGCAGGCGGGCGCAGCCAGTAGCTGTGGGCGTAGTTCCAGAGATCGTATGCGTGATAGCCGAACGGTCCGAGTCGTTCCGCGACCGAACGATCACGGAACATCTGATCGAGTGGGGTGGAACTCAGAACAGTGCGCGCACGTAGCGTCGCACCGACTGCGCCGAGCGCAACCGCCGCGATCGTCGCGATCGACAGTCGTGCGCGCAGCCCTGGCCCCGGTTCGCGTAAGCCTGCTACCTGTGCCGCCAACCACGCCGCAACAGGCAAGTCGAGGATCAGCCACAAAAGCTCCGGGGTGAGATCGCCGCGAATCGTGTTCCAGACGCGGCCGGTTTGGCGCGCCGCCAACAGGGCCGGCGCCGACAGCACATCGCCGAAAAACCGGTAGTACAAGACATCCGCGAGGACAAGGATCGATCCGAACAACCCGACGATGAGGAGGGTCCATGCGCGCACGCGTCTCGGCAAGATCAGCATGGCGAGCAGCGGCGGCACGATCGCGGTCGCGGCGATGAGCCAGTATGCGACCGCCGTTGGCTCGAGCAGCGCGTCGTCCACGAGGATCAACGGTTTCGCGCCAAGCGCAGCCGCGCACCACAGGACATCGGCGATGCCGGCGACGCGTGGTGCGGGTCGATGCCGAAGCGCGAGGTATCCGGCCAATGCCACGAATAGCGGAAGGGGCCCGAACAACCACGCCAGCGTCGGGATGACGATCACGAGCGTTCGAGGTTGACGCGGTGCGACTTGAGCAAACCAGACCGCATCCTCTTCGACCATGTCCCACTGCAGCCAGTACAGTCCAGGGATTCTGGGCGCGAGAATCCTGCCTTGCAGCGCGAGGCGCGCCCCTGGCGCGATCGGCTCGCCGCGCTCGTTCAGCTCAGTGCGGATGCCTGCGTGATATGGAAGGTCCCACCGCGATCGCTTGACGGCCTCGCGAGGCACGAACCAGACCCAGTGATACGAGACGTGAACGCGGGACGGATCCCACGCGCGCAGGCCCGTGTTCACAACGGTCAGAGGGATTGCGACCTCCTCCGACGCCTCGAGCACACGGGGCGACCGGCCTTCGATCGAAAAGTTGAGAGGGTAAGGTCCGTGAGGAACGCGCGCGCAGCTCGCAAGCAGCGCAGCAAAGACGACGACGAACAGACGAGATAATCGGGTAATCGATTATCAGATTACCAGATCAGCGCTCGTCGTCGTCATCGTCGTCAGTATTCCCAGATGCGGGACGGATGAAGACGCTGCGGCGAGGGGGCGGCATCGGCGAATGGCCGCCTTTCACGGAGCGCCAGATGATTTCGTTGAGCAGCCCTTCGGGCGCGCGGTCCTCAATCGAAAAGTCCATCGCAGCCGACAGCGACGCACCGAACGCCGTTGGCGGGTTCTTTTCGTCGGTGGGCACGCGCGCGTCGCTGCGCCGGTATACGCCGAGGTTCGGCGTACCGGTGAACGCGTTGTAGAGCGGTGTCGCGGCCGCGTCGTAATGGCTCATCGGCGGCAAGCCGAGGATCAGCTCGATCGTGCGAAGGACGCCGCTGGTTGTGTAAAACGTGTGGTCGACGAAGCCGCGCTTCGCGAAGGGGCTCGCCACGAGCATCACGGATCTGTGCGAATCCACGTGATCCGGCCCGGCCTGCGCGTCGTCTTCGACCACGAACACGACTGAATCTTTCCAGTACACGCTGCTGCCGGAGATCGCCTCCACAAGCCTTCCGAGCGCCAGGTCGTTCTCGGCGATCATCGCCCGCGGGGTCGGCGAACCGATCCTCGTGCCGGCCGTGTGATCGTTGGGCAGCCGGATGATCGAGAGCTGCGGCAGGTTCCCGTTCGCTTCGTACTGCCGGAACTCCTGCAGCCAGGCCTCGACGCGCTTGTTGTCGGTGATGTCGAGGTCCCAGCCTGAAAAGCTCGGCGCAATGACGCCCTTCAACCCCGGAACCGATTCCACTTCGACGACATCGCCCGCCGGCGTGCGGCTCTGATGCTGCACGAATTCGCCATAACTGCGGACGCTGACCCCGGCGCGCCGTGCGTAGTCCCAGATGTAGCCGCCTTGCGGCGCCGAGATGTTGCCGAACGGCGTCCGCATGAACCCACCTCCCTCGCCTAGCGCCGGGACGCCGCGGTTCGCCATGCCCGCCTGCCACATTTTTTCGATGAAATCGGTCGCATACGCGGCAGTGGAATACGAATGACCGTTGTAGCTGACGTCGGCATCAACGTAGAAGTTGTCGAAGAGGACGAAATTCTGGGCGAGCGAGTGGCCGTTGGGCGTGACGTCTCTTCCGAACAACGTGAGCGTCGGCTCGCCGTTGCCCTCGGGGAGATCGCCGAGCACCTGGTCGTACGTGCGGTTCTCGCGAATCACGTAGAAGACGTGCTTGAGCGGTGAAGCCCCGCCGACCGTGCGCGGAATGGGCGAGCCGACGGGAACGTTCGGATTCGTCAGCTTGTTCGCGTCGGTGTATGGCGTGAGCGCCAGAACCTTGCGGTTGTACTCGGCGAGCGTCGTCCGATCCGGCACGGGGATGAGAGATACCCATCCGGTGAGCCGCTTGTCCATGTTCCCGTTCTGCATGTTGGCGGCGGATGCGAAGCCCTTGCTGCTCAGACCGAGAATCTGCTTGCCGTCGCGGGTGTACACCGCGCCGGTGGGATACCAGCCGGTGGGAATGAACCCATCGACGAAGCTGCGGCCGGCGTTGGAGACATCGATGACCGCGATGGCGTTGATGTCGGCGTTGGCCACGAGCAGCTGGCGGCCGTCGGGCGAGAGCGCAAGCGAATTCGGTGTGGAGGTCGGCGGTGCCTGCGGATATAGGTTGGTCGAGATCTGCTCGATCGCCTCCCAGGAAAACGTATCGAACACCCAGACCGCCGCGCTGCTGCCGGCGGCGACGAACAGCCGCTTGCCGTCGTTGGAGAACAGCATCGCATTCGGATGCTCGCCGGTCGTCACCTCCAGGGAAGGGATCAGCGAATCTGCGGTGTAGCCCTGCACGCGGGAGCCGCCCCACAGCGACACGTAGACAGTGGCTCCATCCGGCGACACGACACACGTGTAGG
>Ga0114129_10003923_pt1 | contig 20997 bp, 15 predicted proteins | sample RhiMetdeltSRZDD1_FD_80071 | JGI IMG/M metagenome (GOLD analysis project Ga0114129, IMG submission 80071) | Populus rhizosphere microbial communities from Tennessee, USA - Rhizosphere MetaG P. deltoides SRZDD1 (version 2) (version 2) | ecosystem: Host-associated > Plants > Roots > Rhizosphere >... | reverse complement strand
GATGCGGCGAGGCAGATGGCTATCAGAATCCGTTTCATCCGGGCATTCTAAAGGGAGTGTGCGGGGTGCGCCTAGATTCGCTTTCAGGCTTTCAGGCTCTCCGGCTTTCAAGCTTTCAGGCTACATCCTCCCAATCATCTCCAGGATTCCCGTCGTGAGCCACGGCACGTACGTGATGAGCAACACGCCGATCGCGAGAATCCCCAGCATCGGCAGCGTCGCCCACGTGACTTCGAGCACTGGCTTCTTGAAGCGAATCGACGCGAGAAGAAGATTCAGGCCGAGCGGCGGATGCAGGAAGCCCAGCTCGAGGTTGGCGATGAAGATGATGCCGAGATGCACGGGGTTGATCTGATACGCGTCGGCGAGCGGCAGAATCAGCGGCACGACGACGACGATTGCCGAGAAGATGTCCATGACGGTGCCGACGAGCAGCAGGAACACGTTGAGCGCAAGGAGAAAAACGATGCGCGAGTGGACGTGTGACTGCGTCCACTGGATGAGATGCGTCGGCACGTCGGCGTCCATGAAATAGTCGGTCAGGCCGGCGGCCACGCCGAGAATCAACAACACGCCGCCGACGAGCGCGACGCAGTCGCTCATGACCCGCAGCACGTCCTTCATCGTCGGCAGATCGCGATGGATGAACCGCTGCACGACGAGCGTGTAGAGCGCGGCCATGGGTGCCGACTCGACCAGCGTCGCGACTCCGCCGAAGAAGGTCACGAGCACGAAGATCGGGAGCAGCAGTTCCCACTTCGCTTCCCAGAGCGACGCGAGGGCTTCACGCGGCTCGAACGGAGTCCTCCGCGTCGCTTGCCGCACGCTCTCCCGGATGCCCAGCATGGCGACCAGTGCGAGCATGACGAGGCCCGGGAGGACGCCGCCGACGAACAGGTCCTCGATCGCAGCCTTCTGAGAAACGATGCCGTACAACATGAGCGGCAGCGATAAGGGGAAGAGCAGTCCGAGCGAGCCTGACGCCGTGAGCAGGCCGATCGAAAAACGCTCGCGGTAGCCGTCGGCGACGAGCGTCGGGAGCAGGAGTCCGCCGAGGACGAGAATCGTCACGCCGGATCCGCCCGTGAACAGCGTGAAGAACGCGCACAAGGTTGCGGCGGCCCCGGCCGTGCCGCCCGGCGCCCATCCGAACCAGGCGCGCAGCACGCGCAGCAGGCGCTCCGACGATCGCCCTTCTGCGAGCAGGAATCCGGCAAATGTAAACAGCGGAATCGCCGCCAGCCCCGTCGACGTCGTGAGCTGCTCGTAGAAGCGAATCATCAATACGACCGGCTTGTTGCCGTTCGTGAGCGACGCAAACACGGCGATGCCGCCGAGCAGCACGAAGATCGGCGCCCCCAGCACGGCGGCGACGACGATCATCAGCAGCCACGGCCACATGGCGTGGCCTTCGAACGCGCCCGCCTGGCTGTGGATGACGATGCCGGCGACGATGCCGAGCGCGGCGATGGCGCGGCCCCACCAGGCCGGCGACGCGCGCCAGACGAGCCGCACGGCAATCAGCGCGAACCCGATCGGGAGCGCGAGGTCCGCGATCCAGTTCGGAATGCCGATGGCGATGACGTCGCCAGCCTGGCGATCGCTCTGCACGAGCGCGATGCCGCCAAGCACGAACAACGTCGAGACAGCCGCGCCGACCGTGGCGGAGATGATGTGCGCGATGTCGCCGACGCGCCCCTTCGGCAGGAACTCGCCGGTGGCGAGCGTGAGCAGCTTGCCTTCGCGCGCGGCGATAGCGGCGCCGAAGAGTCCGACCCAGAGCGTGAGGTTCTGCGCGATGGGCCCCGATCCGGGGATCCCGCCGCCCAGGAATTTTCGGGAAAAGATTTCGGCGAGCGGCAGCACCATGATGCCGCCGAGCGCCAGTGAGGCGACGAGGCCCTCAGCGCGGAGGGCGATCGCTTTCATTCAGGGATCCGATCGGCGGTCTGTATCAGCAGGTTGCTCGGCAGCGCTGCTTGTCTACAAGCAGACATGAAGGGCATGAAGATCATGAAGGGCATGAAGGACAGGCTGACCTGGCGGCCGCCTGCGGCGGCCCCGCGATCTGTGGTTGGCTGCGACCCGACAAGCCCGAATTGAACAGCTACCCAAGGTCTTGTCGGTCGCTGCCAACCACAGATCGTAGCCCGGCGAAGCCGGGCCAGCCAGGTCAGCCTGTCTTCATGTCCTTCACGTCCTTTATGTCCTTCATGTGTGCTTTTTGACATGCGCAGCACGCCGGACGTGGCTACTTGCCCTTGGATTTCCGGTACGCGTCGCGTTCGGCCAGCGCGAGGTCGAAGATTTCGGGCGGCACCATGCTGCCGCGCATCGTCTTGATGAGATCGGTCGCCGCGGCGCGGAATTCCGCCGTGCCCTTCTGATCCAGCTTCATCACCTGGAGCCCTTTCGCGGTCATCGCGGTGATCGAATCGGCGTCCTGCTTCGGGGCCTCGGTCCGGATCCGCACCTCCATGGCACGCGCGGCCTCGGTCACCTTCGTGCGATCTTCCGGCGCGATCTTGTTCCAGGCGCTGGTCGAGACGATCATCGCGCCGACGAGCGGCGCGATATGAAGATCCATCATGTACTTGGCGTCGCCATAGATCTGCGTCGTCAGCGCCAGGTACGGCGTGTTCGGCGCCGTGTCGATCATCCCGGTCGGCAGCTTGAGCTGCGGCGCGATGTCGGCGATGAGGAGCGGCACGGGATTGAAGCCGTTTCGCGTGAACCACTGCACCATGCGGTCATCCGTTTTGCTCGCGTAGAGCTTGGCCGACTTCACGTCGGCGAGCGATTTGAGCGGCTTCTTCGAAAAGAGTTGCACCCAGCCGCCCGATCCCCACGCCACCAGATGAAAGCCCTTCGCCTGCAGGATCTGCTCGAGACGCGGCTCGAGCTTCGACTGCACGGCCAGCTCTTCGTCGTCGGTTTCGAAGAAGAACGGCATGCCGAGGACGTTGAAGGCATCGTCGATCTCGGCGAGTCCGCCGATCGTGAGGAGCCCGGCCTGCAGCGAGTCGACCGCCGGCCGCATTTTGCGGATGGTCGTCGCTTCGTCACCGGCGCGTCCGTCCGGATACACCTGCAGCGTCACGCGCTTTTCGGTGACTTTGCTCCACGCCGCGCCCATGTCGAGCAGCGCCTTGTGCCACATCGAGTTGGTGGGCGCCTGCGTTCCGAGCTTGATGGCGACGTCGGCGGCCGCCAGGGTTGACGTTGCGATCGCCAGCATTGCGGCGGCGACCAGCCATTTCGGGCCTGACATGTCTCGTTCCTCCACGGGTTTCTGCCTGTTCCTCAGCTCCATGATCTTCGTGAAGCAAAGCTTTTGACAAATAACAAGTCGATCTGGTCCATCAGCGCGCGAGCCCGCCGCTGCGTGACCAACGTCACGAGCTGGATGCTCGGGTTCGCCTTGGGATCGATCGCCAGCGCTTCTCCCAGCAGCTTCTTGAACTCCTCGACGTTTTGAGTCGCCACCGAGACGCCGAGCGCCAGCGCCACGTAGGGTCCGGGTGACTTCCCTTGCTGGATGTCGACCGCCCGCTTGAAGTGCTCGCGGGCGCGAGGCGCCGAGCCTCCGATGGCCTCCGGGAGGCTGTCCAGAGGGATCATCATCTCGTGGATCGCGCCGTTGTTCCAAGTCTCGTCGAGCACCAGCGCCCGCTCGGCGAGCGCGCGCACGGTCGGCAGATCGATGACGAGGTCCGGCTTGTCCACGCCCAGCGCGATCGCGGAACCCCACGACGCGGCGGTCCAGTAGAGCAGATCCACGTCGGACTTCTTCGCGCGCTTCAGCGCCGCAGACGGATCGCGCGCCAGTTCGGCGCGGATGCCGGGGAAGCGCACGTCCATCGCGCGCAGACAGTAGTCCTTCGCCCGGATGTAGAGATTGAGCGCGCGCTCGTTGAGCTTGACGACTTCGTCGTGATGCGCCTCGCCCAGCACGATCGCGTCCGTCTGCACGAACGCGTAGCCGTACTGCGTGAACCCGCCGCACGTCGCGATGAGGAGGTCCTTGTTCTTCGGGACGGACTCGAGCAGCGCTTCGTACAGCTTCAGCGCAAACGCCGACGCGTCGCGGATGAGCTCCGGGTCGTTGTCGCGCGTGAACGTGTCGCCGGTGCCCTTGGCGAGCGTGTCCGCGACGTTGTTGATCGCCATGCCTTTGATGGAGCCGCACGCGGAGAGCGACATCGCCGCGATCGCCATCGCGACCAGCCGGGAAAGGCGTGACACACACCTAATGCGCAAACGACCAGTCCAGATGCTCATTCGTGAACACAGCGATCATATAGGGCCAACGCCTAAGACCAAGCCCCAAGCCTCAAGCCCCACGCCACAAGCCACTTCCGGACACACAACTTCCAGGATCGGGTTTCCGTCTAAGCCTTCGAGTGTCGCTTGGAGGGCGAGAGGCTGGGGAGCACCATCATGTGGCGAACCGGACGATTCGATTGGAACTTCTCCAGCACGGCTGAGGCCGCGACGGGCATCCTTCTGCTCTGCGCCCTCGTCGTCGTGTTTTTCGCGTAGGGATTTCAGCGGTCAGGCGGTTTTCTGGCTTCCGCCACGTAGGTCTTTCGCGCCCGGACTTCCGCGCCGGCGCGCTTCACCCTGACCTCCAGCTGGTGCGTACTGCCGTCCAGGCGATCCGGAGAGATCGCCAGGAGATACTGGCGGTGGAGCTCCTCGGCGACGCGCGCGAACGTGCTCTTCAGATTTTCGGTGTCTTCGAGCTCGAAGTAGCCGCCGCCGCTTTCCTCCGCGAGCGTCCGCAACCCCTTGTCCGGCTTCTTCACCTTTCGCGACGAGCTCGACGGACGCGGCGGCACCGGGAATCGTCCGCCGGGATGCATGACCGGACCCATCGAGAATGACGACGGCGTCGCCTCTCCGGAGAAACCGATCGCGTAGACCATGATCTCGTCGGTTCTCGCCTTTCGAAGGATCTCATCGAACGGGGTTCTGACCTGGTTCCGTCCCGGGTCGTCGTGCCCGTCCGTGAACACCAGGACGACGCGCCGCCCCTCGCGCGGTTGAACCGCCATGATGCTGCGGTCGATCGCCGTCCAGACCGGCGACGGTCCGGAATCCTGAAGCCGCTCGTGGAGAATCTTCCGCAGCTCGTCCTGATCGCCCGTGAAGTCGTTCGGATCGATCCGGATGTCTTCGCTGAAGCTGCCGATGCGCGCGCGGTCGGCCGGCAACATCTGGCCGACGAACTCGCTGGCGGCGTCGCGGATCAGATCGAAGTGATCGGCCATACTGCCGCTGCGATCGAGCATCACGACGACCGAGAACGGCTGGACGTCGCTCGTGAAGAAGTCAAGCGGCCGCTTGCGCCCGTTGTCCTTCACCTCGAAATCGTCCGCGGTCAGATCCGGGATGAGCCGTCCGGTTTCGTCCATCACCGTCACGTAGATCGGCACGAGCGACGTGCCGGTGCGGAACGCCGGCTGTTGATCCTGCGCGGTAAGCACCACGAAGGCGGCCGTGACGAGCGTCAGCACGAGAAAGAAGTGCTTGATCATTGCTGCCGAAGCGCGAGATAGCATTTGCGCGCGCACGAGCCCGGGGATCAGGGTCCGGTCTTGTTGGCCAGATATGACTTGCGCGCGCGTGAGGTCATGCCAGGCACCTTGATGCGCACGTCGATCCGGTGCACCTTGCCGTCGAGACTCGTCGGCGAGAACCCGAGCACGTACTGGCGGTGCAGCTCGTCGGCGACGCGGGTGAACGTCGACCCGAGCTCCGCGGTGCCTTTCAGCTCGAAGTAGCCGCCCCCCGTCTCGTCTGCAAGCTTCCGGAGTCCCTTGTCCGGCCGCGTGAATCCCTGGCCCGGAACCATGCCCTGCAGTCCGATCGCATAAATCATGAACTCTTCGTTTTGCGCTCGCGTGACGACTTCGTTGAATGACGCCTTCTTGCTGTACGCGTCGGCTCCATCGGTGAACACCAGCACGACCCGGCGTCCGTCTTCGCGCGAGAGCGCCGTCATGCTGTAGTCGATCGCATCCCACAGATGCGTCGGGTTGCCGTACTGAATGTCGTTGTGCAGAACGCGAATGAGGTCGTCGCGATTCCCGGTGAACGTGTCACTGAGAATGATCTTGTCCGAGAAGCTGCCGATCCGCGCGCGGTCGTCGGGCAGCAGGCGCAGCACGAACTGTTCGGCCGCCTGTTTCAGGAGCTGGAGGTGCAGCGTCATGCTCCCGCTCGTGTCGAGCATGACGACGACTTTGATCGGCTGGACGTCGCTGCGGAAGATCGTGAGCGGCTGGGGCACGCCGTTGTCGAGAATCTCGAAGTGTTCGCGCTCGAGGTTCGGCACCAGCCGGCCGGCCTCGTCGAGGACCGTCGCGTAGACGGCGACCGTCTGGACCGTCGCCCGGAATGGCGGCTGCTGCTGCGCGAGAACAGCTGCGGTGGCGAGCACCGCGGCCAGGAGGACGAAAACTGCACGTCGTTTCATAAAGCAGGGGTCCGGTCCTTACCTTACTACGCCATCCGGCGTGCGTTGATTGCAAGAGAGAGACCTTGCCAGGTCACAAGTCAGAAGGCACACGGCTCACTTCTTCATCCAGATGTCCTCGAGGACGACCACGGAAGTGGTCAGTGTCTGGCCGCCGGCCGTAAGCCGAACGATGTAGGTACCGGGATCGACAGCGGCGGCACCGCCGCCGAACCCGCCGCGTCCGCCGCCGGCCACGAACGGCACCTGGCCTCGTCCGGCGCCGCCGCCGCGGCCGCCGAACTGGCCTCCGCCGCCTGGTGCGCCCTCTCCCGCCGCGCCGGCTTCACCGGCGCCGCCGCCTGCGGCGCCGCCACCACCGGCTCCAGCTCTACCGCCGCCACCGGCGGCTCCGCCCGCCGCGCCAGCACCGCCCGCGGCGCCGCCTGCGGCACCACCTCCAGCCGCGGCACCTCCGCCACCGCCGCCACCGCGCCCGCCCCGGCCGCCACCCGCCGCGGCCGCCTGCGCAGGATCAGGCTGCATGTCCCATTGCACTCTGTTGATGCCGGCGCTCGCGGTCGTGTTGATCGTGCGAATCACCTGGCCGCCTTCCAGGATCTCGATGCGCGCGTCGCCCATGTCCGACTGCGCCCAGAAGGACAGCGCCGTGCCGCCTTGCGGGTTCTGTCCGCGGAACTGCTTTGCGGTGACGCGTCGCGTCGCTTCGGCGTCGTTCTTCCACTGCACGGCCGGCCGCGGCTCGAACAGGACGAGGTTGGCGTTGCCCGCCCGGCCGAGCTGCTCGAGCGGCGTGATGTCGTCGGCGATGTAGAAGCTTCGGCCGTGCGTCGCGACGATCAAGTCGCGATCGCGCGGGTGGATGAGCAGATCGTCGATGCGCACCGACGGCAGGCCCGTGCTGAACGGCTTCCAGTCGCGTCCGCCGTCGAGCGTGACGAAGAGCGCGAATTCGGTCCCGACGAACAGCAGGTTCGGGTTGTCGTAGTCCTCCCGGACGGCGTTGATCGGGCCTTTCGCGGGCAGATTGCCGGCGACGGACGTCCACGTCTTGCCGTAGTCGGTCGTCTTGAACAGATACGGCTTCCAGTCGTCGTTGCGATGATTGTCGAGCGACACGTACGCCGTGGCGGCATCGAAGTTCGACGGGATGACACGCGTGACCTGAACGGCGCCTTTTGGCGCGCCCGAGATGTTGCCGATCACATTCGAGAACGTCGCGCCGCCGTCGAGACTGAGCTGCAGATTCCCGTCGTCGGTGCCCACGTAAATCATGCCCGCGCGGACCGGCGATTCGCCGATCGTCGTGATCACCGAGTTGGTCGAGTAGCCGTCGTGCTTCGACGCCATCGGCGCGCGGCCGGCCACGCCCATGATCGGATTGGCAAAGCGATCGACGTTGTTCGTCAGATCGGCCGGGTTCATCCACCACGTGTCACCGCGGTTCGTCGACTTGAAGAAGACCTGCGCGCCCGTGTAGACGATCGACGGATTGTGCGGCGAGAGCTCAATCGGCGTGTTCCAGTAGAAGCGGAACGGGACCGGCTGGGCCGGAACGTTCAGAATGTTCGCGGCGCCGCCGCGGCCGCCACCACCCCCACCACCACCGCCGCCGCGCCCGCCCGTCGGGCCGGCGTTCGGACGAACGCTGCGGTTCGTGCCGTTGCGCAGATCCAGGCGAGACATCGCGCCGTTCTGTGACTCCGCGTAGATGATCGTGTAGTCGCCGGGATCCTGCCGGGTGTAAAAGCCGTCGCCGCCGCCGACGTTGAACCAGTCCGTGTTGACGGCGCCGCTGGCCGATCGCACGGCGCTCGGTCCGCACCACGATCCGTTGTCCTGCAGACCGCCGCAGACGTAGTACGGCCGCCGCATGTCCGCCGACACCTGGTAGAACTGCCCGAGCGGCATGTTGTTGTGATACTCCCAGGACAACCCGCCGTCATAGCTGATGTCGAGACCGCCGTCATGCCCGACGGCAACAATGCGCGGATCTTTCGGACTGATCCAGATCGCGTGGTAGTCGCCGTGTCCGGTGCCCTGCACCGGACGCCAGCCCTTGCCGCCGTCGGTCGACATCTGCGCGCCGGCGCCACCCTGGAAGAGCTTCTCCGGATTGTTGGGATCGACCCGGATCTGACTGTAGTAAATCGGCCGATCGTTCACGTTCGTCAGGAACGTCCACGTCTTGCCTGAATCGTTCGAGCGCCACACGCCGCTTCGGTCCGGCCCGTTGCGCGGCGTGCTGGTGCCGGTGCCCGCCGGTCCGCCATCATCGGCGACACCGACCTGGATGCCGGCCTCGGCGCCGACTTCGACGACGGCGTAGACGATCGAGGGATTACTGCGATGAATGTCGATCCCGATGCGGCCGATGATGCCGTCCTTCGGCGCGGGCCAGCCGTTGCCCTGGATCTTCGTCCAGGTGTCGCCGAGATCGATCGATTTCCAGAGGCCGCTGCCGGATCCGCCGCCGTTGTATCCCCACCAGGTGCGTCGACGCTGATAGGACGCGGCGAAGACGATCTTCGGATTCTTCGGATCGATCGCAACGTCGGTGAAGCCGGTATCGGCGTCGATGTATTTCGACTTCTTCCACGTCTTCCCGCCGTCGGCCGACTTGTACAAGCCGCGCTCCTCGTTCGGTCCGAACAGATGTCCGACCGCCGCGACGAACACGACGTTGGGATCCGTCGGGTGCACGGCGATGCGTCCGATCGACTGCGTGTCCTCGAGACCGAGATGAGTCCAGGCCTTGCCGCCGTCCGTCGTCTTGTAGACGCCGTTGCCGATGGTCGAGCTCTGGCGATTGTTGGGCTCGCCCATGCCGACGTACACGATGTCGGGATTGCTCGGCGCGATCGCGATGTCGCCGATCGAGGCGTTGGGCAACTCGTCGAAGAGCGACGTCCACGTTCGTCCGCCGTTGACCGTCTTCCACAACCCGCCGGTCGCGAAGCCGACGTACATCAGAAACGGATCGTTGATGGCGCCCTCGATGTCGTCGATGCGACCGCCCATCACGGCCGGGCCGATCGATCGGAACTGAAAACCTTTGAGCATTGGATCCGTCGAGACGTTGACGAGAGCCGGCGGCGGCCCGCCGCCCGGTCCTTGCGCGAACAGCGAACCGGCCAGCAGCAGGCTGACGGCGGCACTGGCTGCGGAGCGGCGGGATGTGGCACGTCCTGATCTCATGCGCGTTAGTGTAACGTTTTCCCGTGAGCCATCACGTTCCATGAATGCGCCGCTCGTTCTCGTCGTCGATGACTTCGACGATGCCCGGGATTTGTACCGCACCTGCCTGGAACAGGCCGGCTATCGGACGGCGGAAGCGCGCAACGGCGCCGAAGCCGTCGATCGCGCGATCGAGCTGCGTCCGGACGTCGTGCTGCTGGATCTCGCGATGCCTGTGCTCGACGGCGTCGAAGCCGCGCGCCGGTTGAAGGCCGACGAACGGACGCGCGCCAGCCGCCTCCTCGCACTGACCGGATACGCGGTCGCTCGATACGCGGAGGCGGCGCTCGCGGCGGGCTGTGAGCGGGTGCTCGTCAAGCCGGTGCTGCCGTCGGATCTGGTCGACGCGATCGGTGAGCTCCTCGGTCCGGTGCCGTCATGAGCCGTCAGAAGAGCCTCGCCCTGATGGCGGTGTTGGCGGCGCTGTACTTCGTCGCCGCCAGGGCCGGGCTCACGCTGGCGGTCGTCCATGCCAGCGCGACGGCCGTCTGGCCGCCGTCCGGGATTGCGCTGGCCGCGCTTCTGCTGTTCGCTCGCGCGCTCTGGCCCGGCGTCTTCGTCGGGGCGTTCCTGGCCAACGTCACGACGATCGGTGACGTCACGCTGCCGGTGGCGATTCGAGCGTCGCTCCTGATGGCAGTCGGCAACACGCTCGAAGCCGTCGCCGGCGAATTTCTGGTGAGGCGGTTTGCCGGCGGGCTCCAGGCGCTCCATCAGGTGCGCCGCGTCTTCGTGTTTGCCGCACTCGTTGGACTCGCCGCGCCGATTGTTGCGGCGAGCGTCGGTACGACGAGTCTGGCGGTCAACGATCTGCTCGGCACGGCATCGGCGCGCGATGTCTGGTTGACGTGGTGGCTCGGCGACGGCGTCGGCGCGCTGTTGTTTGCGCCGCTGCTGCTCCTGTGGATGGATCGTCAACCGGCACGATGGCACCCGAGCAAGCTGATCGAAGCGGTGCTCCTGGTCGCCACCACCTATGTCGTGGCGCAAGTTGTCTTTGGCGGTCTGGCCGAACGCCCGGTCTCCTTCTTGTGCATCCCCGTCGTCCTCTGGGCGGCGCTCAGATTCGGTCAGCTCGAAGCGGCGATCTGCACCGTGTTCCTGTGCATCCTGGCGGTGCGCGGCACGGTGAACGGCGTCGGTATTTTCGCGACCGGCGACAATCAAGGCCTCCTGCTTCTGCAGTCGTTCATGGGTGTGCTCGCGGTCAGCGGGCTCGTCGTCGGCGCGCTGATGCGCGAGCAGGAGCGCATCACCGCCGGCCTCGAGCATCGTCTGCTCGAAGCACAGTCGATGGCGCATCTGGGAAGCTGGGATTGGGACATCCGGCGGAACGAGGTCTGGTGGTCGGATGAGTTGTACAGCATCTATGGCCTCGACCCGGGCACTCGTCTCAAGATCGAGGATTTTCTGACGCGCATCTATCCCGACGATCGCGAGCAGGTCGAACGGATCATTGGCGCTGCGCTCAAGGACGCGAAGCCCTTCGACTTCGAGCACCGTATCGTCCTGCCGGACGCCGAGATTCGGACGCTGCACGCGCGCGGGCGTGTCCTGACCGGCGCGGATGGGCAGCCGGTCCGAATGGTCGGGACCGGCCAGGACATCACCGATCAGAAGCGCGCCGAAGAGGAGCACGCCGCACTCGGGCTCGAACAAATCGCCCGGCGTCAGGCTGAAGAAGCGAACCGGATGAAGGACGAATTCCTGGCGCTCGTGTCGCACGAGCTTCGCACGCCGCTCAACGCGGTCCTCGGTTGGGCGCAGATGCTTTCACGAGGATTGGTCGATCCCGCCAAGATCCAGCACGCCACCGAGGCCATCGAGCGGAACGCCCTGGTCCAGGTCAGGCTGATTGAAGATCTGCTGAACGTGTCCGAATTCCGCACGGGCACGCTGCGCCTGGACGCCCGCCGTCTGGAACTCGGTGCGGTTGTCACCGCCGCGGTCGAGTCGGTGAGCGTCGCCGCGCACGCCAAGAACATCTCGGTGAACGTCAGCCTCGCCGGACCGGCGTTCATCACCGGCGACCCGCAACGGCTGCAGCAGGTTCTCTGGAATCTCCTGTCGAACGCCGTCAAGTTCACGCCGGAAGGCGGCGCGATCGCGGTGACGATGCAACAGTCGGATGGTCAGGTGGTCGTCTGCGTGACCGACACCGGCCGTGGCCTGGATCAATCCGGTGTGGCTCGCGCGTTCGATCCGTTCTGGCAAGCCGAGCTGACCGGCCAGGGCGGCCTTGGTCTGGGTCTCGCCATCGTGCGCACTCTGGCGGAAGCGCACGGTGGCACGGTCGACGTCAGGAGTGACGGACTCGGGCGCGGCGCGTCCTTCAGCGTCCGGTTGCCGCTTGTGAACTCGGGATCTGGGGATCTGGGGATCTGAAAGACACTTGTCAACAAGTCCTCATATCCTCACGAATCGGGTTCGACCCTCAGATCCTCAGGTCCTCAGGTCCTCAGATCTCTGATGCCTCTAATCATCTTTGATCTTGACGGTACGCTTATCGACTCGCTCCGGGATCTCGCCGAAAGCGCCAACGAGATGCTGGCTTCGTATGGGGCCGGACCGCGACCGATCGACGAGGTCGCCGGCATGATCGGCGACGGCGCACGAAAGCTCGTCGAGCGCGCGCTCGCCGCCGCGGGGCTGCATTCGGATCAGAACGAGGCTCTCGATCGCTATCTGGCGATTTACGAGCGGCGGCTGTTCGACAGTACCCGCCCGTACGAGGGGATGGCCGACGTGGTCACGGCCGCCGCGAGGCGATCACGGCTGGCGCTCCTGACCAACAAGCCCGAAGCGCTGACGCGTCGTCTGGTCGAGACGTTCGATCTCGCGCGCCATTTTTCCTGGATCCTCGGCGGCGATTCCGGCTTCGCCCGCAAGCCGGACCCGTCGAGCCTGAACTACCTCATCGAGCAGAGCGGCGCGACAGCCCGCTCGACGCTCTTCGTCGGCGACTCGGTCGTCGACGCCGAAACGGCGCGGCGCGCGGGCGTCCGGCTGTGTCTGGTGAATTTCGGATTCGGACGGCTGCCGGCGACGTTCGCGCTCGCGCCGGACGAATTCTCCGCGACGCGCTCGGCCGACGTCAGCCGGGCCATCGACGACTTCCTCACCGAACTATCGCTGAGGCGCTGAGGCGATGAGGCGCGGAGGCGTGGAGAAGAGCCTTCACTACGAAGCACACGAAGAAAACCTTGAATAAGGGAAAAACAAGAAAGTTCTTGAAAGAACTTCTTCGTGATCTTCGTGTCCTTCGTGGTGGAAGCTCTTGATCTTGTCCGTGTCAGTTCTTGTCGATCGGCGCGACGTAGTTTTTTCGCGCGCGTGGTTTGAGATCCTTGCCGGTGCCGGTGACCTTCACCTCGATGCGATGGCGTTTGCCGTCGCGCGCGGGCGGCGCGAAGCCCATCAGATACTGGCTGTGCAGCTCGTCGGCGACGCGCGCGAAGGCGGCGCCGAGGTCGTCACGCGGTCTGACCTCGAGGTAGCCGCCGCCGGTTTCGAGCGCAACCGTGCCGAGCGCGGGATCCGGCAGGTCCTCGCCGAGCATCGCGCCGAGGTTGCCGCCGCCCATCGGCATGCCCATGCCGCGGCTCCGCATGCCAATCCCGTAGATCATCACTTCCTCACGCTGGGCGCGATCGGAGATGTCGAGCTGCGTGACGATCTTCTCGCCGAACTTCCGGAAGCCCGGGGCATCCTTGCCGTCGCTGAGGACCAGCACGACTTTGCGCGTCTCGGACCCGCCGAACCCGCTCATCGCCTCGTTGACGCCCTTCCACAGCGGCGTCGGCGCGTCGCGATCGATCTGGAACGGCAGCGCGGCGCGCAGCTCGGTGACGTCCTTCGTGAACGTCGGGCTGATGACGATCTCGTTGCCAAACGTGCCGACCCGTGCCAGATCACCTTCCTTCAGCCGCGTGAACAGCTGTTCGCACGACGCACGCAGCAGCGGAAGATTGCCTTCCATGCTCCCGCTCACGTCGAGCATGACGATGAGCCGGACGGGCTGCGGGGTGTTGTCGAAAACGGTCAGCGGCTGCACGCGTCCGTTGTCGAGGACCTGAAACTCCTCTCGCGTCAGGCCGGGGACGAGACGGTTGTCCTTGTCAACAACGGTGACGTAGACCGGCACGTTGTCGCCGATCCCGCGAAAGACAGGCTGTTGGCCCTGCGCCGCGAGCGTGACGACGGTGAAGGCGAGAAACATCACAAGGCGAGTCATGGGCGCTTTCCCAGGCAGGCAGACGCAGAGGCACCGGTTCCAGTGATAACACAATTCAAGAACAGTTGCGAACCGACGTGTGCGATTGGACGCCGTCAGTGGCGCGATAGCGCCTTCACGACTCCTGGCATGATCGCTTCGGCCATCGCCCGGTAGCCCTCGACGTCGGGATGCAGCCCGTCGGGTGACGCCGCCAGCCGGTCTCCGTCTTCACGCGCCGCGGCGGCCGCTCGAGTGTCGACCGCGAAGAGGTTGTGGTCATGCGCAGCCTGCGCCGCGATCCACGCGTTGATCTCGTGCATCTTGCGGTTCGCGTCGGCAGAGGCGCTGTTGTATGGCACGATCGATCCGGCGATGACCGGAATCCCCGCCGCGGCGGCGCGGTCGTACATCGCGCGGAGATTGGCCGTCACCTGATCGACCGAACGCCCCTGATAGACGTCGTTCACGCCCGCGATGATGATGACGGCTGCCGGCGCGTTGGCGAGCACGTCGCGATCGAAGCGCGCGGCGATCTGATCGGAGCGCTCGCCGTCGATCCCGCGGTTCAGCACCGACCAGCCGGGCTGGCGGCGCATGAGCCAGTACGCGAACTGACTTTCCGCGTTCCCCTTGCCAGCCGGTGGCGCTTCCAGCGGCGACTGGTAGAGCGGCGTCCCCGCGGTCGTCGAATCGCCGAGGGCGACGATGGTCAGGGGGACAGGGGTCGAGTTTCCCACACTCGACCCCCGTCCCCTTGCTTCCGCGCCCCGCATCACGCGCAGAATATTGCGAGACGCAATCTTCCTGACGTCATCGTCCGTGTACCCGCGACGGAACAGCTCCGCGATCAGCATCGGGAACGTCGAGACGTCCTCGAGGCCGACGGGCACGCTCGTGATGCCGTCGAAGTCGCTGCCCAGACCGATGTGATCGATGCCGGCGATCTTCTTGATGTGATCGATGTGATCGGCCACCTGGATGAGCGAGGCGCGCGGCGCCGGGTTGGCGTTCCGCCACACGTCGAGCGCCTTGTTGATCGCATCCTGATCGGCGCCGATCGTCCCGCTGAGCCGCGTGCGCTCGGCCGTCTCGCGCTTGTTCCACTCCGCGACCTCCGGAGACACGAACCCGGGAACGAACGTCACCATGATGATCCCGCCGTTGCGTGGCAGGTCGCGCAGAATCTCGTCAGGAACGTTGCGCGGCACGTCGGTCAACGCCCGCGCCGAGGAGTGGGAAAAGATCACCGGCGCGGTCGAGATCTTGAGCGCATCGCTCATCGTCGCCGGCGAGACGTGACTGAGGTCCACCAGCATGCCCAGCCGGTTCATCTCCTGCACGACCTGTTCGCCGAACGGGGACAGACCGTCGAGCTTCGGATCGTCGGTCGCCGAATCGGCCCACGGCGTGTTCAGGCTGTGGGTGAGCGTCATGTATCGCGCGCCGAGCCGATACATCATGCGCAGCACGGCCAGCGAGGAGTTGATCGAGTGGCCGCCCTCCATGCCGATGAGCGAGGCAATCTTCCCCTGCTTGTGCGCGCGTTCGATGTCGTCGGCCGTCAGCGCGAGCACCAACTGGTCCGGATAGCGCGCGACCATCCGGTGGACGATGTCGATCTGCTCGAGCGCCTGCGTGACGGACACCGCGGCGTCGGTGCCGGGCGCCGGCGACGGCACGTAGACCGACCAGAACTGTCCGCCGACCCCGCCGGCTTTGAGACGCGGCAGGTCCGTCATGATGTCGGGCTGCGGCACGCGCATGTCGAGCTTCGACAAATCGCCCTGCGCACGCTGCCGGACTTCCCACGGATAGTCGTTATGGCCGTCGATGATCGGCGTTTCACGCAGCAAACGGCGCGCGCGTTCCTGAAGTGGATCCGCGCTCTGTTGCGAGAACACGACCAGGGGAAGGCACAAGAACATGAGGGCCAGCAGGGTCAGGCGCATGGCCCAACATTACTCAAGAAGCTGGGAAGCCGGGAAGGCTAGGAAGCCGGGAAGCCGGGAAGATGAGAAGCCCTGGGCTTGAGCGCTCTTCTTCCAGGCTCCCAAGCTCCCAGGCTTCCTGGCTTCCTGGCTTTCTTCAGTTGCTCCTCAGCGTGACCGCTGGGTCGACTTTCGACGCCTGCCTGGCAGGAACGACGCTGGCAATGATCGCAATGGCGACGAGAGCCAGGACGATCGCGCCGTACAACTCCGGCTGGACGCTGACATTGAAGAAGATGTTCCGGAGCAGGCCGCGTACGAGCCAGGCCGGCACCAGTCCGATGAGCACGCCCGCGCCGGCGAGCCAGCAGGCGCGCCGCACCGTCTGGCCGATGACGGTGATCTGCGAGGCGCCGAGCGCCATCCGCACCCCGATCTCGTGCCGGCGTTGCGCGACGTGATAGGCCATCAGGCTGTACAGACCCACCGCCGCGAGCACCACCGCCAGGACGCCGAGCACGCCCATGATTGACGCAATCATCCGCAGCCCCACCGTCCGCTCGCGCACCATCGTCGTCATCGTCGTCACGTGGACGGGCGGCTGGGAAGGATCCACCGACTTCAGGACCTGTCGCAGTTCTCCAGAGAGGAGCGCCGGATCGCCGGTGGCGCGCACGACGAGATTGATGATGTACGGCGGACGCTGACTCATCGGTACGTAAAGCATTGGGCTGTTCCGTCGCGAGTACCAGTCGTCGATGATGTTGCCGCACACGCCCACGACGGTCATCCAACGCTGATCCTCGGCCCCGCCAATCCTCAACCGCCGGCCGATCGGGTTCTCGCGTGGCCAGATTCGCGATGCAAGCGCCTGACTCACGATCGCGACGGGCATCGCATCAGCGTTGTCGGCCGACGTAAAACCCCGTCCCGCGCTCACTGGAATCCGCATCGTCTCGAAATACCGCGGTGACACCGTGCGATACGGCGCCGTCGGGCGCCGGTCGGGTCCCTCGTCCGCGCGGCCGTCGATGATGAGCTCGCGGCTGGCGTTCGAATCTCCGGAGGGCACGAATGACGCCGTGGCTGCGGCTTCGACACTGGACAAGCGGGAGGCGCCGTCGATCAGACGCTCGGCAAACAATCGGCGTGATGCAGCATCGGGATAGGTGCTCTCCACGAGGACCGTGCGCATCGTGACGAGGCCGTTGGGATCGTACCCCTGCGGCCCCAGGGCAAAGTCACGCGCCGCGGAGGCGGCGAGTCCGCTGGCGACGAGCAGCGGCAGCGCCACCGCCATCTGCAGCACCACCATGCCGCTCCGGACGACACGGCCGGATCGGCCGCCGGCGACGCTGCGTCCACCTTCGCGCAGCGCGGCGGCGACGTTGGATTTCGCGGCCTGAAGAGCGGGGAAGATCGTCAAGAACATCGAGACGATCATGGCGGTCGCGGAGATGACGATCACGAGTCGCCCGCCGATGCCGAGGTCGTTCCATCCAGGCACGAAGGGCAGGATGCGCGCCGGCATGGCGCTCTTCAACAGATTGAGAGCGGCCCACGCGAAGGCGAGCGACACCGGGATGGCGATCGCGGCGAGCACCATGCTTTCCACGAGCAGCTGTCGAAGCAGGCGGACACGGCCCGCGCCGATGGCGAGGCGCAACGCCATTTCGCGGCGGCGATCCCATCCGCGCGCCAGCAGGAGATTGACGACGTTCGCGCCGCCGATCACGAGCACGATCAGCGCGCCGATCTGGACTATGCCGAGAATCTGGTCGATTCCCGGATCGATCATCCCGAATGTGAACGACTGCACCAGAGGGCGGTAGCGCGTGTTCTCGACGGGATGCTCGCGCCGAATGCGATCGCCGATGACCGTCAGATCCGCCTGCGCGTCGCGGATGCTCCGTCCGAGCGAGAGACGCCCGAGCACCGTGAAATACCGGTCGCTCCGTTCCTGAACCAGTTCCGGAGAGGCATCGATGGGCCCCCACAGCGCGGCGGCGAGCGGAAAATCGAAGCCCTCCTGCGCCACGCCGACAACGTTGTAGGAATGTCCGTCGAGTTTGATGGTCTGCCCGACGATGTCGGTCCGCGCGCCAAAGCGCCGCTTCCAGAGACCGTAGCCCAGGACCACGACTCGATGCGGTCCGCCCGCCGTGTCACGCGCGTCCAAAAGCCGTCCGAGCGCGGGCGTGACGTTGAGAGCCTGGAAGAAATCGCCGGAGACCTGGAAGCCCTGCACGCGTTCGGGCTCGTCACCGCCTGACATGTTGATCTGCCACCACGTGTACGCCGAGAGGTGGTCGATCGTCCGCGTCTGGCTCTTCCAGTCGAAGAAGTTTGCGGGCGATACCGTCTCCTTCGCGTCGTGCGGAGATGAGTTCTCCTCGCTCCACTCCGAGACAACCACGAGACGATCGATGTCCGGGAGACGGAATGGTCGAAGCACGAGCGCGTCGAGCTGCGAGAATGCTGCCGCATTGACACCGAGGCCGATCGCCAGAGTCAGGACGATCGCCGCAGTGATCAGCGGATAGCGTTTCAAGGCACGGCAGGCGACGCGAACTTCGTTGAGCAGGGTCGTCATGGGACGATCTCCAAGGGAAAGGAGGACACGGATGGTCGTCGCGGCCTCGATCGCCGTCCGGTTCCCGGCGCCGAGCACCAGAAGCAGCGCTTGACCCCAATACCAGAGACCTGCGCGGGCCGTTCCGCGGCGCTCGGCGATGACCGAATGTTCTTCCGCGAGATCGCCGGTCGCCATCTCGCCCCAGCTCAGCCGGCCGGCGGCCCACTGGACGATTCGCGACGCCAGCCGCGGCGGAGCCATCACCGTTTCTCCAGCAGCGCTTCGAGTCCCTGCGAGAGCTGGGTGATCGCCTGACGCGCGTCACGCAGCGCGTCGAGGCCGGCCGGCGTGACGCTGAAGTACCGGCGCGCGCGGCCACCGCGGATCGCGAGCGGCTGACCGAGCCTGGACGTCACGAGCTGTTTCGCCTCGAGGCGCTCGAGCGAGGTGTAGAGCGCGCCGCGCGCCAGCCGGCGGCGGCTGCGGTCGATCAGCACCCGTCGAATCGGGACGGTATAGGCCTCGTCGCCGCACTGAAGGATGGCGAGCAGGACGAGTTGTTCGAGCTCGCCGATGTAGGGGGCTGGGGTGGCCATGGTGAAGGACTGCATTGTAGTCTATATCGCCTTGAATCCAGACTTGACCGGTCGGAGTTGCGTGAAATATGCTGGGCGCTTCGAAAACGAGACTCGTCTCATTTAACGTCGGCTTATTGCAACCGGTCTCATTCAATATCCATGGCGCTCCAGTCGTTCGTGATCACCCTCCGGGAAGGTCTCGAAGCCTTTCTGATCGTCGCAATCAGCCTCGCGTATCTGAAGAAGACCGGCCGCCGGGAGCTCGTCTCCGCGGTCAAGCTGGGCATTGCGATCGCCGTCGTAGTGAGCGTCGCCGCCGGGGTGCTGCTGCAACGGGCGCGGAACCAGGCGCTCTGGGAAGGAGTGCTCGCGATCGTGGCCGCGGTGTCGGTCACGACGCTGATCATTCACATGTGGCGCACCGGCCGCCGCATCAAGGCGAAGATCGAAGGCGCGCTCGAATCATCCGCGCAGCGCGCGGGCCGCGCGGCTTTTCTCGGTGTGCTGGGGTTCACGATTCTCATGATCACGCGCGAAGGGATGGAAACCGCGCTGCTGATGAACACGCTGTTGTTCCAGATGTCGAACGGCGGGCTATTGGCGGGAGCGGTGGCGGGCACTGCCGCGGCGGCATTCGTTGCCTGGCTCTGGTCGCGCTACGGGCACCGCGTCAACCTCGCACGATTCTTCCAGGTGACGGCGGTCTTTCTGTTCGTCTTCGTCGTGCAACTTCTCATCTACGGCTTTCACGAGCTGACCGAAGCGAACATCGGCATTCCGAATTCCGAAACGCTCCACTGGGCGACGGAACCGTACGGTCCCGACGGCATCTACGGCCAGTACCTCACGTATCTGCTCGTGCTGCTGCCGATCGGCTGGCTCGCCTTCTCGACGCTCTTCCTGCGCCGGCCTAACCGCACGTCGGGCGGCGGTTCCGGTACTTCCAGCGGCAGCTCGAGTACTTCAGCGATAGCGCCAGTACTTCAGCGATAGCGCCAGTACTTCAGCGACGGCGCCAGTACTTCAGCGTCAGTTCAGTATTGGCCCGTTTTGAGCGACTCGAGGTGCTGCCCGAGCTGAATGCGAAGCTCGCGATCGAGGTGCAGGAACTCGAACCCGAATCCCGCTTTGGCTTCCGCATGCACCACCTTGCCCTTAATCGACATCGGGCCGTGCTTTCCGAAGTAAATCGTCATTGTCGACATGTCGGTTGAGGAAGGAGCCGACGGCGACTTGACGAAACAGCCCCCCAGGCTGACGTTCAGCACTTGGCAGAACGAGCCGGTTGACGCGTTGCGCCATTGACCGTCAATCGGAACGGCCACCCGGGGATGTTTTCGACGTTCCTGCCCCACGAGAGCCTCCTATCCTGAGCGGGAGCGACCGTGGATGGCCGCCCGAGCGGCGCGACCAGATGTACGCACGAATCGGCAGCCCGTGGAGATGCTCCTTCTCTTTGAGGGACTGAAGCACGATCCCGAGCTGAAACAAGTGCGGTCCGGTCAACCGTGGAAAGTGCACCGCAAATCCGCCGCATGGGTTCGCGTAGATCACTTCTCCCTTGAAGATCATTGGCCCTTCATCGGGAAAGTAGATCGTCAACTTACCGGTTTCGCCGGCTGGGGGAGACGCCGTCGCTTGAAGAAAACATCCGCCAAGACTGAGATCGGCGAGCCGGTAGAATCCACCTCTCGAAGCGCTTTGCCACAATCCATCCAACGCGACTCTGACTCGTGGATGGCTGCGGCGTTCGATGACTTCAGTCACGGCCTGCTCGATGACTACAGTGGTCGCAATTCACATGCCGGTTGGTGGCAGGTGCGGTACTACCTGGCGGCTACAAAAGACCGGCGTGCGGCAGTTTTTCGACTGCTTGCCGCGCGTTTTCCTTTTGCAGACGAGAATCAACAGTCCTGAACTTACAACTTCGAATGACGAAGTTCAAGCCGCAGAATCCGGCTGTTTTCGTCGAATGTCGAAAT
>Ga0114129_10003922_pt1 | contig 20998 bp, 15 predicted proteins | sample RhiMetdeltSRZDD1_FD_80071 | JGI IMG/M metagenome (GOLD analysis project Ga0114129, IMG submission 80071) | Populus rhizosphere microbial communities from Tennessee, USA - Rhizosphere MetaG P. deltoides SRZDD1 (version 2) (version 2) | ecosystem: Host-associated > Plants > Roots > Rhizosphere >... | reverse complement strand
CGACGCGCCTGCTGAAATCGGCGTTCCCCGAGGTGGGCATCGTGGCGCTGACCGGCGTGGACGATCAGGACGCCGTCCGCGAGATGCTCGTCGCCGGCGCCTCCTGCTACGTCCTCAAGGACTCGGACAGCGACGAGATCTTCCACGCGATCCGCCAGGCGGCGGCCGGCGGCGGCGTGATCTCCTCCGAGGTGACGCCCCGGGTGATCGGGGAGCTCACCGAGGCGCTCGAGCGCGAGCGACGCCGGGCCCGGCAGCTCGAGCTGGCGCAGGAGGCGCTCCTCGAGCGGGCCGCCCGCCGTCACGAGCTGGTCAGCCGGCTCGGTCACGAGCTCCGCACGCCCGTCACGGTGATCCTGGGGATGGCGCAGACCCTCTCCAAGGGGACCGGGTCGGGCGAGCAGCGCGAGGAGATGCTCGGCGCTTTGGTGATGCGGGCGCAGGGACTCGCGCGCCTGGTCTCGCGGCTCGAGGGCGTCGTCGAGGCGGGCCTCACGGAGTACACCGACGTGACGCACGTCGCGCAGGAGGTGGCGATGATCTCCGCGCGGGTCCGCGTCGAGACCCCGGGCCGCCCGGTCCTGGCGACGCTCAACCGCGTGGCGGCGCGGCGGATCCTCGAGGAGCTGGTCGAGAACGGACTCGAGTTCTCGCAGGAGGACGACCCCGTGATCGTGCGGATCGACGATCCGCCCGGGGGGATCGAGGTCCGGGTGATCGACCGCGGGCCGGGGATCTCGGAGGACGCCCTGGAGCGGATCTTCGAGCCGCTCGAGCAGGCCGAGGACCTCCACACCAGGATCCATCAGGGGGTCGGGCTCGGCCTGACGGTCGCGAGGATGTCGGCCCGGGCGATGGACGGTGACGTGACGCTCGAGTCCACCGGAGCCGGCGGCTCCGTGTTCCTGTGGCAGGTGACGACGGCCGCCGCCATGCCCACCGCTATTTGAAGCGGCGCATGTGCACGTTCAGCAGGATCCCCACTCCGACGCAGCTCGACAGCATCGAGCTCCCGCCGTAGGAGAGGAACGGCAGCGGGATCCCCGTGATCGGCATGATCCCGATCACCATCCCGATGTTCACGAACATCTGGATCGCGAACATCGACGCGACCCCGGTGGCCAGGTAGGTCCCGAAGCCGTCCTTCGAGAGGAAGGCGATCCGGATCGCGCGCCAGAGCAGGATCGCGTAGAGCGCCAGCACGAAGAGCGAGCCGACGAAGCCGAACTCCTCCCCCGCCACCGTGAAGATGAAGTCGGTGTGCTGCTCGGGGACGTAGTCGAGCGTCGTCTGCCGCCCGTGCAGGTACCCCTGACCGAACAGGCCTCCGCTGCCGACCGCGATCTCGGCCTGGTCGAGGTTGTAGCGGACGTCGGCCGACGTGTTCTGTCGGTCGAGGAAGACCTGCAGCCGATCCAGCTGATAGCTCTTGATCACGCCGAGCTGGAACGCCGCCGCGATCAGCACGAGGCAGATCACCACGAGCGCCCCGAGCTGCCGTCCGCTCACCCCCGCGACCAAGAACATCGCGGCGGTGATCGTCACCATCACGATCGACGTGCCGATGTCGGGCTGGGTGAACACGAGGACGAGCGGGACCGCCGCGACCACGCAGAGGCGGAGCACGTCACGGGCCGTGGGGACGGCGTGCTTCAGCTCCGACAGGCTCGCCGCCACCATCACGATCAGTCCCAGCTTGGCGAACTCCGACGGCGTGACCTGGAACCCGGCGATCTCGAACCAGCGCTGCGCGCCGGCGGCGCTCGACCCGAGGAACGGGACCCGGACCAGGATCAGGGCCGCGATGATCGCCGCGTAGATGAACCCGCTGTAGACGCGCAGGAATCGGTAGTCGAACGTCGCCATCAGCAGCAGCAGGACGACCCCGATCGTCACGGTGAACACCTGCTTGTCGACCCGCAGGAACGGGTCGAGACCGTCCTGCTTCAGCGTCTGGTTCGTCGCCGAGTACAGGAGGAAGAACCCGATCACCACCAGGATCCCCGTGACGAGGAGGAGGACGGGGTCGATATGCCGGATCGGCCGGCGTTCCTGGGCGTAGACCCGACCCGCGACGAGGTCCATCAGTCCTCCGCCCGTCCCAGCGCCGGACCCTGGCACGGGGTCCGATAGATCCGGCTCATGATGTTGCGAACGATCGGGGCCGCGGTCTCGGCTCCGAACCCCCCCTGCTCCACGCTCGCCACGACGACGTACCGGGGGTTGGACGCGGGGACGAACCCGGCGAACCAGGAGGTGTCCTGGTAGGGCGGGCGTTCGGCCGTGCCCGTCTTCCCGGCGACCTCGAGAGGGCACCCGGCGAAGACGGCCGAGGCGGTCCCGCCAGTCGTGACGCTCCGGAGCGCCTCCCGGACGTACGAGAGGTCGGCCTGCGGGTAGGGAACGTTGTGACACGCGCCTCGGACGCGCTTCACGACGTTGCCGTCCTGGTCCACGATCCGCGACGCGAGGTGCGGGTGGCAGAGCTTCCCGGTCGCCAGCGCGCCGTACGCCTGCGCCACCTGCAGCGGTGTGGCCTTCATCTCGCCGGCCCCGATCGACAGGAGGATGTCGATCCCGGGGATCCAGCCGTCCGGGTAGCGATCGGGGTTGTCGCTGACGTACGTCCGGTCCGGGACGACGCCGCCGGCTTCGTTCGGCAGGTCAACGCCGGTCGGACGGCCGAACCCCCAGCCCTTCATCCGGCGCTGCAGCTCCTCGTCGTTCGTCCGTGCGTCCTTGAAGTAGAAGTCGCTGCCGAACCGGTAGTACTGCGTGTCGCACGAGATCTTGAGCCCCGCGGCGATCGACAAGGTCCCGGCGCCGCTCTCGGACCAGTTGTGGAACACCGTTCCGGACTCGTCTCCCGGGTGCACGTACTCCGCAGGACAGTCGTAATACCCCCCGAGGCTGGCGATCCCCTCCTTCACCGCGGCGAGCGCCACGAACGGCTTGAAGGTCGAACCCGGTCCGTACGTGATCTGGGTCGCCCGATTCAGCATCGGCGCCGTGCGCGGATCGAACAGGATCGCCTGCTGTCGTTCGCTGAGCCCCCGGACGAACCAACCCGGCCGATAGGTCGGCCACGACGCCATCGCGACGACCCCTCCGGTCCTCGGATCGAGGACGACGACCGAGCCCGCGTTCGCCGCGAAGTAGCGGCCGGTGCTGTCGTCGATCGCGGTCCGTGCCCGGGCGATCCCCGCCGCCAGCTCCTCTTCGGCGATCCGCTGCACGTCGAGGTCCAGCGCGAGGACGACGTCGTCGCCGGGCTTCGCCGGCTTCGGGTCGAATTCCCGCAGGACCTCCCCGTCGGAGTTCACGAGGAACCGCTCCTCGCCGGCCGTGCCCCGGAGCCACTTCTCGTACTCAGCCTCGATGCCCAGCTTCCCGACCAGGTCCGACGGGCCGTAGTCGGCGAAGCGGCGTTCGCCGAGCTCCTTGGCGCTGATCTGGCCCACCCAGCCCAGCACGTGCGACGCCGCCTGTCCGTGCGGGTAGGTCCGGACGCTCTGCTCCACCACCTGGACCCCGGGGAACTTCTCCGGCTCCTCGCGGATCTTGAAGTAGACGGGCTCCCGCACGAACTCCGCGACCGGGACGGGCTGGTAGCTGTAGTAGTTCTTGGTCTGGAGCGCCTCCCCGAGATCCTGGGCGGGGACGCCCAGGATCTCGGAGAGGTGCGTGAGGGTTGCCTCGGCGTCGTCGCCCAGCTCGTCGCGGTTCACCCGGACCTCGAGGCTGATCCGGTTCCGCACCAGCTGCCGGCCGTCCGCGTCGAGGATGTCGCCGCGGAGCGGGTCGGTCGCCACGGTGCGGATCGAGTTGTCGCGGGCCTCCTGGGCGTGCTCGGGCCCGGAGAGGACCTGGAGGAACCACAGCCGGGTGGACAGCGCGATGAACATGAACGCGACCACCGACCCGAGGATCTTGAGCCGAGCGCCGGCGCGGTCCACTAGAAGCGCACCACCCGTCCAGCGTGCGTCGCGGCCACCGCGCGGCGCAGCGCCGGGTAGAAGATCGGCGTGAGGATCGCGCCGTAGATCGCCGTCAGCAGGATCACCTTGGCCAGGTAGGAGAACGGCCCGGGGTCCTCGCCCAGGAGGAACGCGACCGTCTGATGGAAGGCGACGCCCCCCGCCGTCCCCAGGGCCACCAGTACCGCCGGCAGCAGTGGGGAGGGCGAGGTGATGTATTGCCGCGCCAGCCCCACCGTGTAGCCGAGCATCGTGAGCGTGAGGGCCGTGATCCCCTTCGGGGTGTTCAGCAGGAAGTCCTGGGCGAGCCCGCCGATGAAGCCGACCACGGCGCCCTCGGCCGGACCCTGCAGCGCCGCGAAGACCACGGTCACCAGGTAGAGCAGCTCCGGCCGCACCCCCAGCAGCGTGAGCTCGGGGAAGACCGTCGTCTGCAGCAGGAGCGCCGTCACGATCACCGCGACCAGGACCACGACCCTCCTCACAGCGAGTCCTTCCGGCCGCCCTTGAGGACCAGGACGTGTTGCAGGGTGGAGAAGTCGACCGCCGGACGGACGGTCACGAACGAGTCGACGGCGTCGGGGTCGCTGTAGGCACGCGATACGGTTCCGATCAGCAGACCCGGCGGATAGATCCCCGGCTGGCCGTTGACCTCGTAGCCGAGCGTGATCACCGACTCCGGCTCGTGGGGGTCGAAGCGGATCCCCGCCTTCAGGAGGTCCATCCGGAGGTCGCGGTCGCCCTGGCCGAGCACGATCCCGGCCTCGTGCGAGGTCGAGAGCTGGCCGGCGACCGCCGAGCTGCGGTCGATGATCAGCTCGACGTCGGCCGAGACCGGGGTCACCCGAACGACACGCCCCACGAGCTCTGCGGCGGCCGCGGTCCCCGTCACGACCGGCATGTCGACGGTCACACCGGCGTTCGACCCCTGATCGATCGTGATCGTCCAATCGAAGTTCGAGACGCCGCTGCCGATCACGCGCGCTGCGACGGAGCGCTGTCGGATCACCTTGAGTCCGACGAGTTGCTCGAGGCTGTCGATCTGACGTTGCAGCTCGACGTTCAGTTGCGCCTGGATCTTCAGTTCCCGGATCTGCCGCTCCAGCTCCTCGTTCCTCGCGGCGAGGCGGGGGAGATCGCCAAGGCTGGTGAAGAAGTTCCCGATCGGCTGGACGACGCTCGAGACCGCTCGCTGCAGCGGCGCGATCGCGCTGCTGACGGCGCGACCCGCCGCCTCGAGCGGCCCCTGACTGCCGGCGCGGTAATCCAGGCTGATGATCGCCAGCGACGCGGCGACCAGGGTGACGACGATCACCCGCGCCGACCGAGGTCGTTGCCGGATGGCCACGGCGGGCCGGCTACCGCCGGTTGCCCGACGTCACCAAGACGCGCTGGAGGACCTCGAACTCCTCGAGGCACTTCCCGGATCCGAGCACGACCGCCTGCAGCGGCGTGTCGGCGATCAGGACCGGCATCCCGGTCTCGTGTCGCAGTCGTTTGTCGAATCCCCGGAGCAGGCCGCCACCTCCCGTCAGCACCATACCGCGGTCCATGATGTCGGCCGCGAGCTCGGGGGGCGTGCGGTCCAGCGTGGTCTTGATCGCGTCGATGATCGCGTTCACCGGCTCCTCGATCGCGCGCCGGATCTCCTCCGCGGCGATCGTGATCGTCTTGGGCAGGCCGGAGACGAGGTCACGTCCCTTGATCTCGGCGACCAGCTCCTCGGGCATCGGATAGACCGACGCGATCGCGAGCTTGATCGCCTCCGCCGTGCGCTCACCGAGGAGGAGCGAATACTCCTTCTTGACGTGCTGGATGATCGCCTCATCCAGCTCGTCGCCGCCGATCCGGATCGAGGTCGAAGTCACGATCCCGCCGAGCGAGATCACGGCGACCTCCGTGGTGCCGCCGCCGACGTCGACGACCATGTTGCCGGCCGGCTCGTGGATCGGGAGCCCGGCGCCGATCGCCGCCGCCATCGGCTCCTCGATGATGTAGGCGCGCCTCGCGCCTGCGGCGATCGTGGCCTCCTCGACGGCTCGTTGCTCCACACCGGTGATCCCGGAAGGGACGCAGACGACGACGCGCGGCTTGGCCAGGAGCCTGCGTTTGTGCACCCGCTGGATGAAGTACCGCAGCATCTTCTCGGTGACGTCGAAGTCGGCGATCACGCCGTCCTTCAATGGGCGAACCGCCTGGATGTGCGAGGGGGTTCGGCCAATCATCCGCTTGGCCTCGGCGCCCACGGCGAGGATGGCTCCACTAAGGGTGTTGATCGCGACCACCGACGGCTCGTTCAGCACGACGCCACGCCCGCGCACGTACACCAGCGTGTTCGCCGTCCCGAGGTCGACCGCCATGTCTCGACCAAGGAACCCCAGCACCCCCTCCGTCCCTTGGGGTCGGGGCGTGGGGGAAGAAGCTCGTTGAACCCTCTCGGCCATGGGCTCGTGCGCATTGAACAGGACTTGCTCTGTCGTGGCAACTCACCGCCGTTGCGCCCCGACGCGTCGGCGTGCGACGGAGCCCGTCTCCTCGAACGATAGGCTCGCGATCCATGTCGGCGACGGGGATCGCTGCCCTGTTCCCCGGGCAGGGCTCGCAGTTCGAGGGGATGGCCGATCCGTGGATCGGCCATCCCGCGTCGAAGGCGGTGCTGGACGAGGCGTCGGAGGCGTTGGGCCGCGACGTCGTGGCGGGTTGCCACGACGCCGCGGCCCTCGAGACCACGGAGTTCGTGCAGCCGGCGCTCCTCGCCTGCGACGTCGCCGCCTTCCGCGTCCTCGACGCGGAAGGGGCGACGTCCGTCGGCGTGGCCGGCCACTCGCTCGGCGAGTTCGCCGCGCTCGTGGCCGCCGACGCGATGTCGCTCCCCGACGCGCTCGACCTGGTGGTCGTGCGGGGCGCGGCGATGCAGCGCGCCGGCGAGGAACGGCCCGGCACGATGACCGCGTTGCTCGGCGTCGGAGGCGACGACGCCGCCCGGCTGTGCGACGAGGCGCGCGACGGCGACGAGCTCGTGGTGGCCAACGAGAACTCGCCGGCGCAGGTCGTGATCTCGGGCTCGATCCCCGCGATCGAGCGCGCGGAGTCGCTGGCCAAGGAACGACGGATCCGCGCGGTTCGGCTGAACGTCGCCGGGGCGTTCCATTCGCCGTTGATGGAGCCGGCGCGCGCGGCGATCGACGAGCGACTGGACGCCATCGCGTTCACGAGGCCGCGCGTCCCGATCGCCGAGAACGTCGCGGGCTCCCTCGTCTCTGATCCGGAGGAGCTGCGAGCGCTCCTGAAGCGGCACGTCGTCTCGCCGGTCCGGTGGGAGGGGTGCGTGCGGGCGCTGGCGGACGCCGGCGCCGGCTCGTTCGTGGAGGCCGGACCCGGCGACGTGCTCACGAAGCTGATGAAGCGGATCGTGCCGGAGGCGGCGGCGCGGGCCGTCGGCTCCGCCGACGAGGCCCGCGCCGCCGCCTCGATGCACGCCTGAGAACTCCGGATACACTCGGCCGGTGACCAGGCACGCCACGATCAGCGGCGTCGGGTCCGCCCTCCCTCCCCGGCTCGTCCCGAACACGTGGTTCGAGGACAAGATCGAGACGAGCGACGAGTGGATCCGGGAGCGCACGGGCATCGAGGCCCGCCACTTCGTCGACGACGACGTGGACACCTCGGACCTCGTGGTGGAGGCGGCTCGCGCGGCGATGGACGGCGCCGCGATCTCGCCCGAGCAGCTCGACATGATCGTCGTGGCCAGCGTGACCGGCGACACGCCGTTCCCCGCGACGGCCGTCTGGGCCCAGGAGAAGCTCGGCGTCCGGTGTCCGGCGTTCGACGTGAACGCGGCGTGTGCCGGCTTCAGCTACGGGCTCGCCAGCGCCACCGCGTTCGTCCAGGCCGGGATGGCGGACACGATCCTGCTCGCCGGCGCGGAGATCTTCAGCCGGATCCTGGACTTCACCGATCGGACCACCTCGATCCTGTTCGGCGACGGCGCCGGCGCCGTGATCGTGCAGGCGTCCGACCGGCCGGGGATCGAGGGAACGATCCTCGGCGCCGACGGCACCGCGGCCGACATCTTGATGATGCCGGCCGGCGGCACCCGGACGCCGCCCTCCCACGAGACGGTCGACGCGCGCGACCACACGATCCGGATGCCGAAGGGCCGTGAGGTCTTCAAGCGGGCCGTCACCGAGATGGCGTCGGCCTGTCGCGAGCTCCTCGAGAAGTCGGGCCACACGCCGGCGGACGTCGACGTGCTGATCCCCCACCAGGCGAACGCGCGGATCATGATCGCCGTCGCGGAGCGGCTGGGCGTCCCGGCCGAACGTTCGATCCTGGACGTGGCCGAGGTCGGCAACACGAGCGCCGCCTCGATCCCGATCGCGCTCGCCCGCGCCTGGAACGCCGGCCGGATCCACGAGGGCGACCTCGTCCTGTTCACGTCGTTCGGCGCCGGCCTGACCTGGGGCGCAACCCTCGTGCGCTGGACGATGCCGGGGCCCGCATGACCTCACGGGTCGCCGTGGTCACCGGCGGCTCGCGCGGGATCGGCCGTGCGTGCGCCGAGGCCCTCGCCGCCGACGGATGGACCGTCGCGATCGGCTACCGCACCCGCGAGACCGACGCGAAGGAGACCGTCGAGGCCCTGGAGGCCGCCGGCACCCCCGGCATGGCCGTGTTCCTCGACGTGACGGACGAGAGCAGCGTCCAGGAGGGGTTCCGCCGGGTCTCGGAGGAGGTCGGCCCCGTGACCGGGCTGCTGAACAACGCCGGCTATTCTCGCGACGGGCTCCTGATCCGCTACTCCTCGGAGGAGTACGAGCGGACGATGTCGACGAACCTGCGCGGTGCGTTCCTGTGCTCGCAGGCGGCGCTACGAAGCATGCTCCGGGAGAAGTGGGGGCGGATCGTCAACATGTCGAGCGCGGTCGCGATCCACGGCAACGCGGGGCAGACGGTCTACGCGGCGACCAAGGCGGGGCTGCTCGGCATGACGAAGTCGCTCGCACGCGAGGTGGCCATCAAGGGGATCACGGTCAACGCGATCTGCCCGGGCCTGTTGGAGACCGAGATGACGTCTCACCTCACCGACGACGCGCGCGCCTACTACCTCGAGCAGACGCCGCTCCGCCGCGCCGCGATGCCGCGGGAGGTCGCGGCGGTCGTCCGGTTCCTGATGTCCGAAGACGCGTCGTACGTGAACGGGACCGCGATCCCGGTCGACGGAGGCCTCACCGCCTAGTCGAGATCGGTGATCCGTCGATAGTCTCGGCGGACCGAGGAAGGAGAAGGAACGCATGGATCGTTCGGAGATCGAGACCAGGGTGAAGAAGGTCCTGGCGGAGCAGCTCGCGGTGGACGAGCAGCAGGTCGTCCCTGACGCGCGCTTCGCCGAGGACCTGAACGCCGACTCGCTCGACCTCGTCGAGGCCGTCCTGGCGCTCGAGGAGGAGTGGAGCATCGAGATCCCGGAGGAAGAGATGGAGTCCGTGAAGACGGTCGGCCAGGCCGTCGACCTCGTCGCCACGAAGCTGGGGGTGTCGTAGGGCCGCCTCCTCTCTATGGCGCTCACGAAGGAAGAGATGTCGTCAGGACGGCGCCGCGTCGTGGTCACGGGGATCGGTCCGGTCACGCCGGTCGGGACCGGCGTCGACGAGTTCTGGACCGGGCTGACGTCCGGACGCAACGGGGTCGCGGACATCACGCGATTCCCGACCGACGACCTCCCCGTGAAGGTCGCAGGAGACGTGCGCGATTTCGAGCCTTCCCGGTGGCTCGACCCCAAGGAGATCCGGCGCACCGACCGGTTCACGCACTACGCGATCGCCTCGTCGAAGCTCGCGTGGGACGACGCCGGCGCGCCGGAGGTCCCCTCGGAGCGCGGCGGCATCGTGTTCGGCACCGGGATCGGCGGGCTCGAAACGATCCTGATCCAGCACTCCGTCCTGCTCGAGAAGGGCCCCGGCCGGGTCTCCCCGTTCATGGTTCCCGCGCTGATGGCCAACGCGGCCGCCGGGCACCTGGCGATGAAGTTCGGCCTGACGGGCCCGAACTACTGCACCGTATCCGCCTGTGCCTCTTCGAACCACGCGATCGGCGAGGCGATGCGCCTGATCCGTGATGGCTATCTCGATCTGGCGATCGCCGGCGGATCCGAGGCGGCGACGCTCCCGTTGACGGTCGCGGCGTTCTCCCAGATGACCGCGCTGACGAAGAACCCCGACCCCGAGACCGCGTCGCGACCGTTCGACGCGAACCGCAACGGCTTCGTGCTCTCCGAGGGCGCGGCCGCGCTGATCCTCGAATCCGAGGAGCACGCCGCGGCGCGCGGGGCGCGGGTCTACTGCGAGGTCGCCGGGTACGGGATGTCGGACGACGCCCACCACATCACCGCGCCCGATCCGAAGGGATCGGGCGCCACGCTCGCGATGCGCTGGGCGCTCCAGGACGCCGGCGAGGAGCCCGGCGAGGTGACGTACGTCAACGCGCACGGCACCTCGACCCAGCTGAACGACGCGTCCGAGACCGTGGCGATCAAGGCCGCGCTCGGCGAGGAGATCGCGCGGCGCGTGGCCGTGTCATCGACGAAGTCGATGACCGGCCACATGCTCGGCGCGGCCGGCGCCGTGGAGGGCGCCGTCTGCGCCCTGGCGATCGACCGGGGCGTGGTGCCTCCGACGATCCACTACGAGACGCCCGACCCGGACTGCGACCTCGACTACATCCCGAACGAGGCGCGCGAGCTCGACGTTCGACTCGCGCTCTCGAACTCGTTCGGCTTCGGCGGGCAGAACGCGTGCGTCGCCTTCCGCCGCGTCGCCTAGCTACTCCTCGTTCGAGCGGTACCAGCGACCGCCGTTGAACTCGAGGACCAGTGCGCGGCCGTCGGCGTCGCCCAGGAACCGCAGCCGCCGAGGAAGCCCGGGCTCGCCGGCTGCGTACCGACCGTCCTCGAGCTCCGAGAGCTCCCACTCCTCTTCGCCGCCCCACAAGGAAACGAGCAAGCGGCCGTTCCGCCCGTAGACGCGGATCACCGGGTCCCACGGGTCGTTGCTGCGGTAGAGGCCTTCGAACCGACCGGCGTCGTCGGCCGGGCGCGACGCTCGTTGGCTCCCATCGCGCGTGAGCCACGTCGGCCCGTGTCCGGCGGCCACGACCCCTCCGTCGGCGCCGCGTTCGAAGACCAATGGGTAGCGGTCCAGGTCGTCGTGAACCACCAAGAATCGGTCGTGGTAGCGACCGTCGCTCAGCGGCTCGCGCTCGAGGGCCGCCTCGACGTCTCCCTCGACGAACACGAGGCCGCCGCCGCGAGCCTCGATCCGTACCTCGCGATCGCCGGCGTGATACGTGCCCGTGTACTCGGCGGCATCCTCGATCTTCCCGGGGTCGTCGGGATGCGTCACCTCGGGGAGGTCTTCGCCCCTGATCGACGCGCCGACCACGTCGAGGGCGTAGCCGACGGTTGCGAGCCGGTCCCCGTGACCGTTCAGCAGCATCACGCAGCCCAGTCCCTCCTCGGGCTCGACCATCAGGAGCGCCGTGTACCCAACCATGCCGCCGGAGTGCGTGAGGATCGAACGGTCGGCGCGCGTGCTGACTGCCAACCCGTACGCATACCTTCCCGGCACCTCTCGTTCCTCCGCCGGCTCGTCGATCCGCGGCTCGACGAAGGCCGCGAACGCGTCCGCGGGAAGCACCACGGTGCCGTCCGGCGCGGTGCCGCGGCCGAGGAGGAGGCGCACGTAGGCGCCCATATCGAGCACGTTCGAGACGATCGCGCCGTCGGCGGTGTCGGAGACGGTCCACGGAGCCGGAACGAGCTCGTGACGGCGCTGGGCCAAGCGATCGTCGTGGACCGTCTGATACCCGGTGGCGATGTCGAGCCGGGTGGCGTTGTCGATCCGTCCCTGGGTCGCGTTCATCCCGAGCGGCTCGAAGATCCGTTCATGCAGCAGCTCGGGCATCCTGCGGCCGGTGACCCGCTCCAGGATCGCGCCGAGGATCTTGTAGCCGTCGTTCGAGTAGTGGAACCGCTCGCCGGGCGCGAACGTCGGCGGCACCTGCTGCAGGATCCAGATCGCTCCCGGCCCGGTCGGCGACTCCTCGGTCCCGATCGCCAGCCCCGACGAGTGCGTCAGCAGGTGGTGCGGCGTGATCGGGCCGAACGGCTGCTCGAGCTCCAACCACGGCAGGAGCTCGTCGATCGGCGCGTGGAGGTCGAGGCGACCCGCCTCGACCTCCTGCATCGCCACGATCGCGGCGAACGACTTCGAGATCGACCCGATCTCGAACCTCGTCTCCGGACGCACCGGTGTCGCGGCGGCGGCGTCGGCGAACCCGCGCACGACGACCCCGAGCACCTCGTCGCGATCGGTCACGGCGAGCGCCGCGCCCGGTGCGTGGAGCAGGGGCATCCGATGCTCGAGGAACGCGCCGACGCGCTCGAACGCCTCGACGAGGCCGGTCACGCGTCGGGGAAGAAGAGCTTCAGCTCGCGGGCGGCGGACTCCGGCGAGTCGCTCCCGTGCACGATGTTCTCCGTGATCACCGTGGCGAGGTCGCCGCGGATCGTCCCGGGCGGCGCGTCGATCGGGTTCGTCGGTCCCATCAGCGTGCGCCAGACCGCGATCGCGCTCTCGCCGGAAACCCTCCCCAGGACGACGGGGCCGCTGGTGATGAAGTCGACGAGCTCGCCGAAGAACGGCTTCTCGCGGTGCTCGCCGTAGTGCTCTTCCGCGGTCGAGCGGTCGATCGTCTCCATCCGGAGCGCCTCGATCGCGAGGCCCTTGGTTTCGACGCGGCGCAGCACCTCGCCGACGAGCCCGCGCCGGACGCCGTCCGGCTTCACGATGAGCAACGTCGATTCGGTGGCCACGCTCAGGATCCTCCCAGTGCCCGCCGGGCGTCCGCGACAGTGTAGAGGGAGCCCGTCACCAGGATGAGGTCGTCCGCGGCGGCCGCGGCGCGGGCCGCCCCCAGCATCTCCGCCACCGTCCCCAGGTCCGCGACGCGACCGCCGGCCACCGCGATCCGCTCGGCGACGTGTTCGGCGCGGAAGCTCCGCACGCTCTCGTTCTGCGCGGCGTACCACGCGTCCGTGATCGGCACGAGGGGCGCGATCACCCCGTCCAGGTCCTTGTTCGAGGAGACCGCCAGGATCACGTGGAGCCGCTCGGCGACGAACGCCTCCCCGAGCGATCGCGCCAGCGCTTCGGCCCCCGCCGGGTTGTGCGCGCCGTCCAGGACGATCGTGGGCGAGCTGCCGGCGACCTCCAGCCGTCCGGGGATCCGGAGCGACGCGAGCGCGGTGCGGAGCCCCTCGTCGTTCAGCTCCTTCCCCAGGAGCGACTCGAACGCCACCACGCCGGCCGCGGCGTTCCGCACCGCGTGCTCGCCGAACATCGGCACGAACAGCTCGTCGTACGTCCCGTGCACCCCGCGGATCCGGAACGACTGCCCGCCGACGGCGGGCAGCCGTGCCTCCGCCTCCCAGTCGCGCCCCTCGAGCAGGAGCGTGGCGCCGACCTCGCGGACGCGCTCCTCGATCACCGCCATCGCGTCGTCGTCCGGCTGTCGCCGGACGACGACCGTCTTCCCCTCCTTGACGATCCCGGCCTTCTCCGTGGCCACCTCGCGGACGGTCGACCCGAGCTCCGGGTGATCGAGGCTGACCTCCCCGATCACCGCGACGTCGCCGGCGATCAGGTTGGTCGCGTCCCAGGAGCCGCCCATCCCGACCTCGAACACCGCCAACCCCACCGGCTTGTCGGCGAACCGCAGGAAGGCCAGCGCCGTGACGACCTCGAAGTAGGTGGTCTCGCCCATGCCCTTCGCGTCCACGACCTCGAGGACCGGCTCGAGGTACTCCCACTCCTCGGCGAACTCCTGCCCGGAGATGGGGTCGTCGCAGACCGAGATCCGCTCCCGAACCGTGAGGAGGTGCGGCGAGGTGTAGCGGCCGGTCGTCACGCCGTGCGCGCACGCGGCCGACACGGCCGCGTGCGCGATCGTCGTCTTCCCGTTGGTCCCGGTGACGTGGATCGTCGGGTAGGTGAGCTGCGGGTCGTCGAGGAGCTCGGTGATCGCCCTGATCCGATCCAGGCTCGGCTCCGGCATGTGCTCCGGCTGGCGCCGGTCCAGCCGGGCGACGGCCTCCTCGAACCGCATCAGCCGAGCTCGGCGAGCTGCTCCCGGAGCGACCCGGCCTCGCGCTCGTACCGCTCGACCTTGTGCTTCTCGGCCAGGACGACGTCCTCCGGGGCCTTGTCGCGGAAGCCGGGGTTCGCCAGCTTCGACTCGGCGCGTCGGAGCTCGACCTCCGCATCCTCGATCCTCGCGCGGAGCCGCTCGCGTTCGGCTTGAAGGTCCATCAGCTCGCCGACCGGGATCGACACCGTCTCGCCCTGGACGAGCAGCCGCGCCGAGCCGGGCTCTGCCTCCGCCACCGTCCAGATGCGCGACACCCCGGCCAGCCGGGCGACCTCCCGCTCGAACGCGCCGACGGCAGCCGCCAAACGGCCGTCCTCGGTCGCGACCAGCCGCAGCTCGAGCTCGGTCTTCGGAGCGATCCGATGCTCGCTGCGGAACCGACGGACGGTCGTCACGAGCTCCTCGACGAGCGGCCACGCTGCCTCCATGTCGGCGCCGAGGGCCTCGTGCTCGACGAACTCGTCGGCGCGGGGCCACGACGCCTGCACGACCGTCTCCCCGACCCCGAACCGCTGCCAGATCTCCTCGGTCACGAACGGCATCACCGGGTGCAGCAGCCGCAGGGTCCGCTCGAGGACCCAGGCGAGCACGTCGGCGGCGTCGCTGCGTTCCTGCTCGTCGTCCGACCGCAGCCGCTCCTTCTCCATCTCGAGCCCCCAGTCGCAGAACTCCGACCAGAAGAAGCGGTAGAGCGCCTGCGCGGCGGGGGCGAACTCGTACCGGTCGAGCGCAGCGTTCACCTCGACGACGGCGCGACGGTGGCGAGCCAGCAACCACCGTTGCGGTGCCGCCAGCCGTTCCGCCGGCGGCAGCTCGGGCTGCCCGCCGGCGAACGACTGCAGCACCAGCCGCGCCGCGTTCCAGATCTTGTTGGCGAAGTTCCGCCCGCCTTCGATCGACTCGATCGCCAGCGGGATGTCCTGCTGGCCGCCCGTGGCCAGCCGGGCGAGCGAGAACCGGAGCGCGTCGGCCCCGTAGCGGTCGATCATCTCGATCGGGTCGATCACGTTGCCGAGCGACTTCGACATCTTCCGGCCGTGCGCGTCGCGGACCAGCCCGTGGATCACCGTGTCACGGAACGGGATGTCGCCCGCGAGCGAGATCCCGGACATGATCATCCGCGCCACCCAGAGGTAGAGGATCTCGTAGCCGGTGACGAGCACGCGGTTCGGATAGAACGACCGCAGCTCCGGCGTGTCTTCCGGCCACCCGAGCGTCGAGAACGGCCAGAGCTGCGAGGAGAACCAGGTGTCGAGGACGTCCTCATCCTGCCGGATCTCGGTCGACCCGCAGGTCGCGCAGGCGTCCGGATCCTCCACAGCCACGGTGACGTGCCCGTCCGGGCAGTACCAGGCCGGGATCCGGTGGCCCCACCACAGCTGCCGCGAGATGTTCCAGTCACGCAGCCCGTCCAGCCAGCCCACGTAGGCCTTCGTCCATCGCTCCGGCCAGAACGTGATCCGGCCGTCCACCGCGGCCTCCCTGGCCGGTCCCTTCAGCCGGTCGACGGCGACGAACCATTGCAGGCCCGACATCCACGGCTCGATCTCGCTGTGGCACCGGTAGCAGTGCCCCACCGAGTGCCGGTAGGGCTGCTCCACGTGCTCGAGCAACCCGAGCTTCTCCAGCTCCTCGCGGACCGCCACCCGCGCGTCGTACCGCCCGAGGCCGTAGAACTCCTCGGCAGCGTTCGCGTTGATCCGGGCCTCGGCGTCGAGAACGTTCAGCAGCGGCAGCCCGGCCCGCTGCCCGATCTCGAAGTCGGTCGGGTCGTGCGCCGGCGTGACCTTCACCGCGCCGGTCGCGAACGCCGGATCGACGGCCTCATCGGCGACGATCGGCAGCTCGCGACCGTCGAAGGGGTGCCGGACGGTCTTCCCCACGAGCTCGCGGTAGCGATCGTCGTCGGGATGCACCGCGATCCCCGTATCGCCGAGCATCGTCTCGACGCGGGTCGTCGCCACGGCGACATCGCCGCTGCCGTCGGAGAGCGGGTAGCGGAACGTCACGAGCTCGCCGTCGACCTCCTCGTGCTCCACCTCGGAGTCGGACAGACCGGTCTGGTCCGTGGGGCACCAGTTCACGAGGCGCTCGCCCCGGTAGATCAGCCCTTGCTCGTACCAGCGGACGAACGCCACCCGGACGGCCCGGACGAGGCCGTCGTCCATCGTGAAGCGCTGGCGCTCCCAGTCGCAGGAGCAGCCCATCCGCTGCAGCTGGCCGATGATCTCGCCGCCGTACTGCTCTTTCCAGGCCCACACGCGTTCGATGAACCCATCGCGGCCGAGCTCCCGCCGGTCGATCCCCTCCTTGCGGAGCTCGCGCTCCACGACCACCTGGGTGGCGATCCCCGCGTGGTCCATCCCCGGAACCCAGAGCGTGTCGAAGCCCTGCATGCGCGCCCGCCGGATCAGCACGTCCTCGAGGGTCCGCCCCAGGGCGTGCCCCACATGGAGCCGGCCGGTGACGTTCGGCGGCGGGATCACGATGCAGTAGCCGTTCCCGGGATCGTCGGGCACGTCCGCGTGGAAGTACCCGCGCTCAATCCAGGTCTCGGCCCAGCGGGGCTCCACGGCCGACGCGTCGTAGCGCGACGACATCTCGGTGGCGGCCATGCGGCGAGTGTAACGACCGCATCCCAACCGATCCGATCTGCATCGGAGGCGTGGCTATACTCGCCGCGCCAGAGCCTTCGAAGGAGGATCGTTGGCCGACGAAGGACTGACCCGCGCGGGGGAAGCGCGCTCCTGCCCCCGATGCGGCGCCGACCTCCCGCCCGATGCCCGGTTCTGCCCGTCATGCGGGCTGACGCTCGGCTCCCACGACGCGGCCGAGGAGCGGAGGGTCGTCACGGTCCTGTTCGCGGACGTCACGGGCTCGACGGAACTCGGCGAACGCCTCGATCCCGAACATCTCCGTGAGGTGATGGCCAGCTATTTCACGGCGATGCGCGAGGAGATCGAAGCCGAGGGTGGCACGGTCGAGAAGTTCATCGGCGACGCGGTGATGGCCGTCTTCGGCGTCCCGGCGGCGCACGAGGACGACCCGATCCGTGCCCTGCAGGCCGCCCTGGCGATGCGCGAGCGGCTGCACGGAGTGAACGACTCGCTCATGGCCACCCGGGGCGTCACGTTGCAGATCCGGATCGGTGTCAATACAGGAGAGGTCCTCGCGTCCGTGGATCCACAACCCGGTGAGCCGATGGTCACGGGTGATGCGGTGAACGTCGCCGCACGACTCCAGAGCGCCGCGGAGCCCGGCGGCATCCTTGCCTCGGAGCGCACCGCCCGCGGCGCGAGGGGCTTCCGGTTCGGCGAGGCGCTGATCCTCGACCTCAAAGGGAAAGGCCAGCCGGTCCGCGCGATGGAGCTGCTCGAGGGCTCCGTTGCCGTCCAGCGGCGGGGCGTGCCAGGACTCCGCGCGCCGATGGTCGGGCGCGACGAGGAGCTCTCGCTGCTCCTGACGCTGTTTCGTCGATCCGCGGCCGAGGGCAGGCCCAACCTCGTCACGATCTACGGCGATGCCGGCGTGGGGAAGAGCCGTCTCACCTCGGAGTTCCTGCTGCGGGCGGAGCGAGAGGGCGCCACGGTCGTCCGGGGACGCTGCCTCCCGTACGGCGAGGGCATCACCTACTGGCCGCTCGCGGAGATCCTCAAGGGCCATGCGGGCGTCTTGGACTCCGACCCGCCGGAGCTCGCCCTCGAGAAGATCCGCAAGGCGGGTCGCGAGCTATTGACCCAGGACGTGACCTCTCATCCCGGTCGGGCGACCGCCGCGCTCGCCTACACGATGAACGTCGCCGATCCAGAGTTCGATTTCGAGTCGATGGAGCCCCGCGAGGTGCGGCAGGAGGTCCACGCCGCTTGGAGGTCGTTCTTCTCCGCGCTCGCGGCCGAGACACCGCTCGTGGTGATCGTCGAGGACATCCACTGGGCGGATCCCGCGCTTCTCGACCTGCTCGACGAGTCGTCGGAGCGCGTGGTGGGGCCGGTGCTCTTCGTCTGTCCCTCGAGGCCGGACCTGGCCGCGACCCGCCCGGCGTGGGGAGGTGGACGACGCAACCATTCGTCGATCGCGCTCGACCCCCTGACGCCCGAGCAGGCGGACCGGCTCGTCCACGAGCTGCTGACGATCGACGATCTCCCGCCCTCGGTGCACGCCCGGATCCTCGAGCGGGCCGAAGGGAACCCGTTCTTCCTGGAGGAGATCGTGCGCCAGCTGATCGACGAGGGGCACCTCGTGCGCGAGGGCGACCGGTGGCGCGCCCTCGACGAGATCGAGGAGGTCGTGATCCCCGACACCGTGCAGGCGGTCCTCGCCGCGCGATTCGATCTTCTCGAGGCGCCCGACAAGCGGGTCCTTCAGGCGGCCGCGGTGGTTGGCCGAGTGTTCTGGCCCGGACCCGTGGCGCTCCTGGCGGACCTGCCGGAGGAAGCGGTCGATGCATCCCTGCGGATCCTCGAGGATCGAGAACTCGTGCTGTCGCGATTGACCTCGTCGCTCGCGGGTCAGCAGGAGCTGATCTTCAAGCACGTGCTGATCCGCGACGTCGCGTACGAGTCCCTCCCCCGGCGCGATCGGACGAACGCGCACGCGGCGGTCGCCGGGTGGATCGAAGAGACGGCCGGCGACCGCGCGGGCGAGATGGCCGAGCTGCTCGCCTATCACCTGTCGACCGCGGTCGCGCTCTCGCGAGACACGCCCGGCGGACCGTCGGAGGACCTCCGGGTCGCCGCCTTCCGATGGTTGCTGCGGGCCTCCGACGAAGCTCGCCGGCGGCTGGTGGTCCGGAAGGCGCAGCGGCTGGCCGAGGAGGCGCTCGAGCTTTCGGTCGGCCTCCTCGAACGGACGGACGCTCTCGAGATGCTGGCAGAGGCGTTCTTCGTCGACTACTCCGGAGACCTCGCTTGGCGCTACTTCCGGGAGGCTGCGTTCACCCTCGCAGAGGCGGAGCATCCCGACGGCAAACGCGTGGCGCGTCTGGCGGCGCTGGGGTGCGACGTCGCCGTCCGGTGGCCAGGATCCATGCGAGGCGAGACACCCCCCGAGGAGACCGTTCGCGAGCTCTGGGAGCTCGGGATGAACCATCTCCCGTCAGGCGACACCGAGGAACGGATCCGGCTCCTCGGCCTCCGGGCGGGCTGGCCCTTCGCCTTCACCCCCGAGCGCTATTCCGAGCGCGAGCTCGAGGAGCTCGAGGCAGCGGGCTTGGAGGGGGCTGAGATGGCCCTCCGCATGGATCTACCCAATCGAGCCTCCGCAGCCTTGGACCAGGCGCTCGCCCCGTGGATCGCGGGGGGGAGGTACGGCCGAGCGATCCCCATCTGGGACCAACGGGCAGCGATCGCCGACCGCGTCACGGACATCCTCGAGCTCGGGGACCTCTACGCGATGGGTTCATGGCTCCATCACGAGGTCGCGGGCTACGGTCGATCGGTCGAGATCGCCGACGAGGGCCTCGAGAGGGTTTCCGGGCAAGGGCCAAGCGTCGAGCTCCACCTCCGCGCCTGGCGCGTGGCTTCCCTGTATCGGCTCGGCAGATGGGACGAAGCACGGGACGAGTTCGCCACGCTCCACCGGATGCTCGAGAACCGTGAAGACGACCCGCCCTACTTCGTGACGCATGCCTTCGGCGTCGCCGGGGTGATCCACGAGCGACGGGGCGAGCGCGTCCAGAGCGACGGCCTGGCGACGGCCATGCTCGGAGGATGGAAAGAGGGCTCCGGCCGCATGTATCCGAGCTTGCTTCGGCTCCTGGTTGTCCGGGGCGACCTCGCGGACGCGGAGAGCCTGCGCCGTCCCCGGAACTGGAAGGTACATGGGGGAAACGCGCTGGAGGCAGAGGCCGAGCGGTTGGCGGCGCTCGAACGATGGGAGGACGCGACCGACGTCGTGGCGGGGATGCGCCGCCACGCGGAGGTGGCGGACGCGCCCAGCGTTGCATCCTTCGCCGATCGGCTGGAGGGACGGGCCGCATCCGCGAGAGGTGACGTCATCCGGGCTGTCGGGAGTCTCGAACGTGCGGCCAAAGGGTTCGAGGCGCTCCACGTGCCCTGGGAGCGAGCCCTCACCGAACTCGACCTCGCGCGTATCTCATCGAGCGCAGCGAAGAGCGAGGAGGCGGAAGCCTGGGCGGCGCGGGCGGTGGCAACCTTCGAAGGGATCGGCGACACACAGGGGATGGCCGCCGCGCACGCCGTCTTGGATCAGCGCTAGGCCGTCTTCTCCTGGCGCTCTCCGCCCCGCTTCTTCGACGCCTGCTTGGAGCGCGGAACGAGCGTGGGGTTCACGCCGGTCAGGACGACGTCGCGGTCGACCAGGCATTTCGTGACGTCCTGGCGGGAGGGCAGCTCGTACATCACGTTGAGCAGGACCTCTTCCATGATCGCCCGCAGCCCGCGCGCGCCGGTGCCGCGCTGGATCGCTTGCTCGGAGATCGCGCGCATCGCGTCGTCGGTGAACTCGAGCTCGACGCCGTCGAACTCGAAGAACTTCATGTACTGCTTCACCAAGGCGTTCTTGGGTTGGGTGAGGATGTCGACCAGCGCGTCCTCGTCGAGGCTGTTCACGCTGGTGATCACGGGGAGCCGCCCGACGAACTCCGGGATCAGCCCGTACTTCAAGAGATCCTCGGGCAGCACCTGGGCGAAGATCGCGCCGAGATCCTTGTCCTGGTGGCTCATGACCTCGGCGCCGAACCCGACCCCCTTGCGGCCGATGCGGCTCTCGATGATCGAATCCAGGCCGGCGAAGGCGCCGCCGCAGATGAACAGGACGTTCGTGGTGTCGATCTGGATGAACTCCTGGTGCGGGTG
>Ga0114129_10003919_pt1 | contig 21001 bp, 21 predicted proteins | sample RhiMetdeltSRZDD1_FD_80071 | JGI IMG/M metagenome (GOLD analysis project Ga0114129, IMG submission 80071) | Populus rhizosphere microbial communities from Tennessee, USA - Rhizosphere MetaG P. deltoides SRZDD1 (version 2) (version 2) | ecosystem: Host-associated > Plants > Roots > Rhizosphere >... | reverse complement strand
AGCGGCGTAGCGCAACATCCTGATCTCACAGCAACGTGCATCTGATCACCGATCAGGTGATCGTCCGCCAGCCGCGCTGAGCCAATTCGCTGAAGCCATTCATAGACGGCGTGCGTCGCTCAGGACGTGAGCGGCCGATTGCCCGGACGAAGTTCCGATTTTCGACCCCCCGGTCCCCCCTTTTTTGCCGAGGCATCACCTACGCCCGAATCGATTCTGCTGCGGCGCCGATTTTCCTTGCGAGTCGACCCAGGGTCCCACGTCGAAGAGGGGCACCGGATCCGACGCACCCCGTACCGCTCGAGCAGTGAACTCGCCACGATGGAGCCCCGATGACCTGTCCCACCTGTTACTGGCAACACACCGACGTAAATGCCGCCCTGATCTGTTACCGAAAGTCCAACCCCAAACCCACGGAGGACCGCCCACGTGGCGACGGCGTCAAGCCTGAAACGGGGAGCCAAGGTGTAGATAGCGCGTCAACGAAGAGGACTCCCTCTCTCTCCACGAATCCCGGCACTTCTGAGACGGTTTTCCCTCACGGTCGCGCAGGAAAGAGCGGCCGCCCACGGGTGTCGGATGTCGAGCGGCGCCAGAAGGCCCGTGAGCGGAGTCGCGAGTTCCGGAACCGACAAAGGAAGCGAGAATCAGCTGCGTTGGCAACGCCACACTCAACGGGCGCTGCCGACTCCGCCCGCACACAAGCCTGATGGGCCTCAGAACCGGAACGAGAGACAGATCTCTAGTGCGACCTAAGTCGAAAGACTTCAATGGGCGAAAGTCGGCCCGCCTTGGTGTCGATTGCGTGGAGGCGGCTTTCCCAGGAGCTGCCTACCAATTCTTCTCGCACCGATACGGTAACGAAAACGGAAGTGTCGTCGGGCGCGAGGTTGTTGGTTGCCGCTTCCAGATCTCTTGCGAGATCGAGGTCCTGGCTGATCAAGAAGGAACGGAAGGCAAACAGTTCACCTTTGTGCACAATCACATTCATTGGACATTGAGTGTTCGCGGCACGTTGAAACGTGTCCCACTCTGCTGAGAGTCTATCGACTGCCGCCATCGCTTGAGCGGCAGTCGCGAAGGTTAAGGCATACGAATCGCCCATGCTGATGCGGGTGCGGCCAGAGAATTCCGCGCATACTTGACCTACCAACTCGAGGAACTTGTCTAGAACCAGTTCGAGCACACCTATGTGAAAAATGTTTGCGCGAATGCGAAAGAACTTTAGGTCGGTGAGCACGATGTACCTGTGGTCGATCGCGTGCATTCGGTGCGTCTGCTCGACGCGGTACACTGGCACCGGCTGAGGAAAACCCTTGAACTGGAACGTGTCCACCAAGGACGTGCGCACCTCCGCCTGGTGCATGAGGAACCAAGCGGGAGCGGACACATAAATCTCGTCCGGAGGAGTGATGCTCTCAATGCGGGTCGCAAGGACCACTGCGTCACCGAAAAGAGCTCCTTCCTGATGCAATACGTCGCCGACCGTGATGACGATTCGCATCGCGACGCGCTCATCACCCTTGCCAGGTTGATTAAGTCGTAGCTCCTCCTGCATGCTCATCGCGGCAAGCGCCGCGGCTGTCGCGCTAGGAAACACTATCCAAAACCCATCGCCTTCCAGCTTGACGACGCGACCGTCGCGCACCGAAGCCAGCCGCGAAACAAACTGGCGATGCTCGCTAAGCAGCGCATCCAGATCCACGTCCGGAAGTTCTCGGAATCTCACTGTAGAACCCTGGACGTCGGTCTTCATGATGACCGTCGTGCGCAAGGTAGCCATCACTTCCCATAGCTCCTTGTTCCGGAGATATCCGCCGCCCTAACCAGGCTAACTACAACTTTGACGGCCGACCTTCTCACATAGTTATGATTGACCGGGTGCTGGCCTCAGTTGGTGCCGACGCGATTCAGGGAGCCACGGTACACAGGAGAGCGGCCGCCCACGGGTGTCGGCCGTCGAGCAGCGCCGGAAGGCGCGCGAGCGGCGTCGCCAGTACCGCCACCGACAGAAGAAGCGTGTCTAGTCCTCATGAACCTTGATGCCAGTGACCCACACGCGGGCCGGCGCTTGGACAAAAAAACGCAGGTCTACTTGGTCTGTGTCGCCGGTCTCAAACCCGCACGTCTTTTTCTCCCACGTGTTCAGCTTCTCCATTTCTACGATCTCGCAGGGTCGCCAGTTTAAGAGCGCAGTGAGTCTCAGGGCGCCAGGTGTGTAGCTCTCTGCTCGCACCAGGAAGGTGGCTCGGTAGTTGTGGTGGGGCTTCAGATTGCACAAGCGCTGAGACAACGTGCCAAAGCGATTCCGACCTTCATCGGCACGAAACTCGATCTTGAATGCGTGGCGTCCACCGAGGCCTAGGACGCCTCCGCGAACGTAATCGAGCTGACCATTCGAGTCCGGCACAGGATCGGTTTCGGCTGGTCGAGCAGGCCTTGGCATGTGCAAGATGTAGGGGTAATGCGCCATCGCCTTCTTGTAGCTCTCGATCGTCTCCCTTGTGTCCCAATTGCCATTGCGCAGCAGATCTTCGTAGTAACCAGTACCCCAATGTCTGTTCGCGTCTGTGAACGAACCATTCAGGATTAGATTTTCGCCGCTCCACCAGAGGAAGAGAAAGACCACACCGGAAAGCGCGCCCCCGCCGAGGCGCGCCCAGAACCAGGCCGCCCGAGCCCATTCGCGATTCTGAAGCTCTGCCGGAACTAGCTCCTGACCGAGACTGATCGCCGCCGCCAGTGCGACCGCGAGCAGGAAACCCTTAAGACTCGATTCGTAGATCTGAAGGAGATTCGCTAACGTATCCATGCTGTCCCCCTCGCGACATGTCCATCGACCATCGCGCTAGGTCGGCAACGGCAGGTTGTGAATCTTTCTGAGATGGGTTCGGAGATCATCAGCAATGAGACTGAGTTGAGCGTGGGCTCGCGCAAATGTGACCCGCTCGACCAGCCTTTGCCGAATCTCCCATCGCCTTCGCTTCGGGTTCAACGATGGAGGGCCCGGCTCCTCGTGCGTGGCATTGTCGCGCAGCATGACGTGAAACCACTCAGATGGGCGACTGGCTCGAGAGTCGGAGTCGACGAACTGCGGACTCCCGCGAAAGAATGCCCGACAGTCGCGGTATTCCAGCCTGCCAGCATTCGCTGCAGACAGGACAGCATCGATGGACGCCAGGCGAATTGCGGCCGAGGCCAGATGTGCCCCTAGCATGATGTCACGTCGCGTCACGGTGGATACCGCTGGACCTGATGCCGACCCTGCCTTGGTCGAGCCGAGGTGCGCGTGCTGCCCAGCTGCGCGCCGCGCCAGGCGGAGGTAGTCGCGCGCAACGAGCATTAGCTGGACGATCTCCCGTCTCTGACTGACTGATAGGTGAGAACCCGGAGATCGTACGGCCACCGAGGAATCATAACGTGCTGGGGCGTCCCGGCGGGTCCAGACAAGCAAAAACAGCCTGCGCGCATGCGATCCTTAGTCGTGCTGCGTCACTTTCCTCCTACTGTCCGACGAAGCGGTCCGCTTCGAATCACCGGCACCGTTCCCGATCGGAATCATTTCTTTCTGGCCTTCGCTGGCCAACTCACCCGGATCGTTAGGTCTGGGCGGGAGCTACCGCAGTTTCTGCTTTGACCAACGCGCAGCCGCGGCCCGCCGCGCATGGGCACGCCGCGCCTCAGCCGACACGCCTTCCCAGCGCGCCTTTCCACCTTGAGGGCCGCCCTTCTTGCCGCCGATGCGGCCGAGCGCGCGCAGTGCCTCGCGGACCGCTGGATCGAGCTTGCGACGTGATGCCACCGGACGCGACTCTAGCACATCAACGTAGTCGCTTGACTAGCAAGTAGGCCTTCTTGCATAATCAACACCCCTCGCATTGGGCGGAGGTAGGCAATGAACAACTAACGACGGAGGGATAGCCAATGGCGAAGGTCCGGCAGCGAACCTGGAAGATCCCTGGCCAGCGCACCCAACGCAAAGCGTGGGGCTTCGTGACGGTCGGAGAGGACGGAAAGCAAATCCGCGTGTTCCGCTCCGACTGGTCGAGGGAGGACGCGGAGAAGGCGCTCGCGGAGCGGACGCTCAAGACCGAGACGCCGAGGCCGACTGTCACGAGCACCACGTTTGCGCAGGCCGTCGAGCGGTATCTGGCGGCGAAGGTGCGGAAGCGCACGTTAACCGAGGACGAGCGGCTCCTCGGCCACCTCAAGGAGCACTTCGGTGAGGACACCGCGCTTGCCCAGATCACAGCAAGTCGGATAAGCGAGTACAAGGACCATCGCCTCGCGGCCGTCTCAGGCGCGACCGTCAATCGCGCGCTTGCGCTGCTACGACATCTCCTACGGCTGGCGCACGAGGAGTGGGAGGTGCTCGACGCGGTGCCTCGGATCCGACTGGAGAAGGAGAGCGAGGGCCGCCTGCGGTGGCTGACGCCAGAAGATGCGACCCGGCTACTCCGCGTCTGTCGGGACTCGCGGAACACCGACCTGCTGGACCTTGTCGAGTTCGCGCTGTTCACCGGCATGCGCCGCGGTGAGGTGCTCGGGCTGGCCTGGGAGCGCGTGGACCGGGCGAGGGGAGTCGTCCTGCTTGACATCACGAAGAACAGCCGGCGGCGTGAGGTGCCGCTGAACAGCCGGGCTGACGCCGTGCTGGCCCGCCGTGGCTCGAAGAGCACCGGCCTGGTCTTTGGCGTTCTGCGCTGGAATCACTTCCGCACCGCATGGGATCTGGCCGTGGAGCGTGCGAAACTGGTGGACTTCCACTTCCACGATCTGCGGCACACTTTCGCGTCCTGGGCCGTCCAGCGGGGTGCGACCCTGCAGGAGGTGAAAGATTTGCTTGGGCATTCGTCGCTGGCAATGGTGATGCGCTACGCTCACCTCTCGCCCGAACACCTCCGCACCGCCGTCGCCCGCCTTGATGCGACCCTGCCAACTGAGACCGCCGTACAAATCACACAAAGAATCACACATGAGCCCGTTCGTGTATCGTAAGTGCCTGACGCGCCTGTAGCTCAGTTGGATAGAGCATCGGACTTCTAATCCGAGGGTCGCAGGTTCGACTCCTGCCAGGCGCACCAACTACGACGGCTACTTCGAGAGCAGTTCTCCCTCGGTCACTACCTCTTGCGCTGAAGCTTGCGCTGAAAGTTCGGTGGGTCCGAACAGGGCGGCATCGAGCGGTGCGGAGGTGCTCTGGCATCGCCACTGGGTTGAGACCCACGACTCGAACGTCCACGTTGAGCCGGACGAGATCGTCGATGAGCGGCCGCAGCCGTTCGGGCTGGCCATCCGCAAAGCGAAGGTCGATGACAAGACTCTGCCCCAACCCATAGCCGCGCTCGCGGAGGCCACCTTCCAGAGCGTGAATCAGCCGGCACTACAGTCTCCCGCGGAGGTACCCACGGCACCCCACGCGGTACACCCGCCCCGTCTGCTGCGCCTCGGCAGCGAGCGGCGCGGCCAGCGTTCCCAGCGCGAGCCCGCAGAGGAGCGTGCGCCGGTGCATCACTCGATCACTTGATGCGCCCGCAGCAGCAGCGTCTGCGGAATGCTCAAGCCGAGTGCCTTCGCGGTCTTCATGTTGATGAGTAACTCGAACTTCGTGGGTTGCTCGACGGGAAGATCAGCGGGCTTGGCGCCCTTCAGAATGCGGTCCACATAAGAGGCGGCGCGTCGCGACTGATCTGCGAAGTCCGGGCCATAGGACATGAGGCCCCCAGCATTCACGAACTCTCGGCGGGCTGAGATCGTCGGGATAGGGTCGGCGAGTAGGTTTACGAGTTCTTCGAAGAGCCGTACCTGTCACATCACGCCTGAGACATGATGCCGGCACCTCGGGCGTTCTGAGGGCCGGTGTTGTCGCGTCTACGACACGCCCGGCGACGACGGCACGGGCTCAGGATTCGTCCCACCGTGGCGCCAGGTGGTGCCGGTCGGGCAGAGCATCGTCGAACCGCACCTCGATGGCCGGCTTGCCGTCGTGGCGGATGGTGAACCTGGCTCCGTCGCCGGCTATGTACACCGGTGAATGCTGGGGCGCGTGGGCGAGGGCGAGCTTCATCGCGCCCGCAATCGTGCGCTCGCTGCCGAGCGATGTACAGATTGGGCAGCTGATCTCAAATGCCATTCGTTCAACCCTCCTGATATTCCATGATCGCTGAGGGTAGCCCGAATAGCCCAGCTCTGTAGCTATCGCGATAGAGCCCGCGGTGATTCCGGAAAAGTGTTGTTGTGACGCGCGCTTTCATCTTGACGGCGTCGTCGGGGAGGAGCACGATCGCGCACTCCTTCATAGAGGCATGGGGGTGCCGATCGTGATCTCGGTGAGAGCCGATCGAGTCATGTCGGGTGTCCTTGTTGCCGGATTGTTGACCGAAACAATGAGGCTCGAAAGAAGCCGGCGCGAATGAACCTCGGGCTGGCCATTTGGATCCTGCTGGCCCCAGCCGCGGACTGGTCGTGGACCATCCTGGATGGCCCCTTCGAATCGGCCAAGACCTGCGAAGCGCGACGCGAGGCACGGTTGGACGCGAACACCACACTCTGCGCGAGACTTCCCACAATGCAGCATCAGGAGGACACTCCGCCGAGTAGCGGACGAGTACCATCATGGGGAACGGGCGGGCTGGCGGTCAGTACTCGATGACCGGCAGCAGCCGCTTGAGGCTCTCAAGCATCGCCTGCACGCTAGCGGCGTTTTCGATCGCGATCACCTCGGCCGATTCAAGGAGGGAATGCGGAGCAAGTCCGCGTCCGCCTCTTCGGGCGTGCCCCATCGTTCAAACACGACGCCATGCGAGCACGCAACCGACATGAAGCGTGTGCTGCGCTCGCTCCACGCCCGGGATCGCAAACACTTCACCCCACTACGTCAGCTCCGCCGCCGCCTTCTCCAGCCAGTAGGTCATCCCCATCTCGCCGTACATCGCCGTCGCGGTGACGAGGTGCTCCTGCGCCTGCTCGCGCTTTCCCGTGCGGCGGTAGAGCTTGCCGAGGCCGAGGTGGCAGTGGGCGACGAGCGGGCGCATGCTCAGTTCGCCGGCGAGCGCCAGCGCCTCGCGGTAGGAGTGTTCGGCGGCTTTGTCGTCGTCTTCGGCGGTAGACGCGACGTCACCGGCGAGGCAGAGTGCGTGGGCCTCGCCGGCCCGGGCCTCCGCCCGGCGGGTCGACGCGAGTGCCTCTCGAGCGCAGCTGGCCGCGTCGTCGATCCGCCCGGTGGAGAGGTAAATCATCCCTGCGAATGGAAGAATGCGCGCAGCCCATCGTGTGCCACGGCGGTCACCTTCGACGGCGCCCGTGACTAGAGAGAGCGCCTCGTCGCCCCGGGCGCTGAGCGCGTACGCGGCAGCGAGGGTCGTGGCGGCAGACGGCACGCGGGCGAAATACCACGTCCGGCACAGGTCGAGGCACTGCTCGAGCACGCGGGTCGCGCGTGGGAGTTCCCCGCGACGAAGGAGGACAACTCCCAGGCTGAACAATCCGATGGATAGCGTGTACGGATGATCGACCGCTTCGGCAATGCGCACACCGGCCTCGGCGTGCGCGAGAGCCTCGTTGAACCGGCCGAGCTCGGAGAGCACCTCGGCGAGGCGGCTCTCCGAGAGTGCTGACTGGATGGCCGGCGCGCCGAAGCGCTCGTAGCGGAGATCGCCCTCCAACGCGACGTTCCGCTCGAGAAAGGTGATCGCCTCTCCGAATTCACCTCTACCGGCGTGCGCCATGCCCAGGAAAGTCGTGGCGACCACCTCGATCGAGCGATCACCAAGGGTGTGGGCGATGCTGAGGGCCTCCTGGCCGAATCTGACGGCCTCGGCGTACTTGTCGGCCCCCAGGCACTGGATCACCATGAACGTGGCGATCCGCGCAAGCCGGCGATGGTCGCCGAGCGTCCTGGCCAGAACCTCCGCCTCGTGGAGGTGCTCCCCCATGCGCGCCCGATCATCGAAGGAGTTGAGCGCGTTCCGAATTTCGATGTGAATGTCGATGCTCTGCTCGGTTGTCTCCCGGCTCTCGGGGAGATGGCGGAGGGCCGCGAGCGCCTGTTCCAAGTGCGCGATCGCCTCGCGGTAGGCGGTTCGTGCCATGGCCCGAAGCCCGGCCTGACGGAGATAGACGACGGCTTTCTCCCACAACTCTCCGCGCAGGGCGTGGTAGGCGAGCCGTTCGGCGTGCTCGGAGATGCGCTCGCTCGAGAGCCGCTCGATGGCTTCGGCGGTGCGAGCGTGAAGACTGCGCCGTTGTTCGCTGAGCAGCCCTTGGTACGTCACCTCGTGAGTCAGCGCGTGCTTGAACGTATATTTGACATCCGGAAAGAGGCGGATCTCGTAGAGGAGCTCCGCGGCCTGAAGGCGCGCGAGCCCGGCGTGGACCTCCTCCTCCGGGACAGCGGCGATGGCCATGAGGAGTGGCATGGATACGTCTTTGCCGACGACCGCCGCCGCCTGGAGAAGACGCTTGGCTTCTGGCGTCAAACGGTTGACGCGTGCGGCGAGGATGGCCTGGACTGTCGCGGGAAGCGTCAGGTGCTCGACTGGCCGGGTGAGACGGAGAGCACCATGCTCCACAACCAGGGCCCCGGTCTCCATCAGACCTCGCACGCTCTCCTCCAGGAAGAGGGGATTCGCGTCCGTCCGCTCGACCAGAAGCCTCTTGAGCGGCGCGAGCGCCACGTCGGTGCCCAGAAGGGCGTCGAGCAGCTCGTCAGCGCTCTCGGGCGGCAGCGGATCGATCCGGAGCTGACGGTAGTAGGTCTTGCCGCCCCAGGTGTGCTGGTACTCGGGGCGGTAGCTGACGAATAGCAGAACGCGATGACTCGGGAGACTCTCGACAAGGGTGTCGAGGACTGCCTGCGTCTCAGAATCGATCCAGTGGAGATCCTCAAACACGAGGATGACCGGGCGGTGGATACTTCCCTCAAGGAGCAGCAGCTTCACCGCCTCCAGCGTCCGGCGCCGCTTCTGTTGCGGATCGAGCGTTTGCCACTGTGCATCGGCGACGGCCACATCAAGGAGCGCGAGCAGGGCGGCGGCCGCGGGCGCCAGCCCTTGGTCGAGCGACAGCAGCTTCTCCGTTATTCGCTCCCTGACGGTGTCCACGCCGTCGCGCGGATCGATCTGGAAGTACCTCTTCAGCAGGTCGATGACCGGAAGATAGGGCATCGCCTTACTGTAGGAGGCCGCGCTGGTGACAAGGATCAGCCCGTCCTGGGCGCCGCGGGACTTGATGAACTCCCACAAGAGCCGTGACTTCCCGACGCCGGCCTCGCCCACGACAGCCACGATCTGACCGTGGCCCCCCTGGGCCTGCTCGAGCGCTCGGGCGAAATGCTCCAACTCGCGGCCCCGACCCACGAACGGCGTGAGCCGTTCACCGAGCCCCAGCCCTGTTTGCTCGAGACCCAAGAGCTGATAGGCCCTTCCGGCCATTTCATCGCCGACTGGGCAGGCCGAGAGCACAAAGCGTCGTTCGAGAAACGGGCGCGTCGCCTCGCTCACGAGCACGGTCCCCGCTTCGGCGCTCGACATGAACGCCTCCAGCAGCTGCAACGCCTCGCGTTTCGCCGCATGGTCGACTCGTGCCGCACTGCCGACCCAAGCGACCAAGACCTCGGCGACGTGGAGACCAATGTAGAGTCTGGGAGACTCCGCTGAGCGGCTCCGGAAGCGCTCTGCGACCCTCTGCATGGCCAGGGCCGCATGCGCCGCCCTGCGGGGGGCGTCCTCGATCGGCTCCAGCCCGAACACCGCCACGAGTTCTGCCGGGCTCATCTCCTCGACCTGGCCGCCGAAACTCTCGATCTTCTCCACGAATGGTTCGAGCGCGGCGCCCACGGCGGCGACACCGGTCCCCGGCGTCGCCGAGACGAGGTCAGCCCGGAGCAGGGCGACGTGCCGACGCTCCCACTGCACATGGGCAATCCTTGCGACGGGCGCGGGCTCGATCGTAGGGCTCACTGGCTCGGGCGGCGGGGGCGGGTCGGCCGTCGCCGACGGCGTCTGCAGTCCGTACTTCTTGAGGCGGTACCGCAGGATGTTGCGTGTGATCCCGAGCCGGTCCGCCGCGTGGGAGATGTTCCCGCGTGTTTCGTGGAGCGCCTCGCGAATACGCGCTTGCTCGACTTCTCTCACCTCGTGCTCGAGGGAAGCTACTTGGGAGACCGGGGCCGGGCTCGCCTTATCATCCAGCGGGCGAGAAGCCGGTCGGGCTCGAGGAGCTCTAAGCTCCAGGGTTTCTCCCGCCACGTGACGGGCGTCGGTGAGCAACGCAACCCTCTCCATGAGGTTTGCCAGCTCCCGTACGTTCCCCGGCCAGCGGTAAGCGACGAGGGCAGCCCGGGCGTCCTCGGTCAGCGTCTTCGGCGCCAGTCCGTACTCGCGGCAGGTCTGCGCCAGAAAGTGTTCGGCCAGGGTGAGGATGTCCTGCCCTCGCTCGCGCAGCGCCGGTAGATGGAGCGTCACCACCGCAAGTCGGTGGTAGAGCTCCTCGCGAAACCCGCGTCGACGTGCCCCGGCCTTTAAGTCCTCGCTCGTCGCCGAGATGATCCAGACGTCCACGGGCTCACTGCGCGTGCTCCCTAGCCTCCGCACGCTCCGGTCCTCGAGGACCGTGAGCAGCTTGGCCTGAAGGCTCTGGGGCAAGAGCCCAATCTCGTCGAGGAAGAGCGTCCCGCGATTGGCGGTGTGGAACAAGCCGGGCTTGGCATGGCGGGCATCGGTGAACGCGCCCTGCTCGAAGCCGAACAGCTCGGCCTCGAGCAGCGTCTCGGGAATGGCCGCGCAGTTGACGGTGACGAACGCCCCGGCCGCTCGCGGTCCCGCCTCATGCATCGCGCTGGCGAGCAGACCCTTGCCCGTCCCCGTTTCACCCAGGATCAAGACGGGGGGCAGGCGTCGCGACCCGGACTGGCGCCGGAGCAACTGCTCGACCTGAGTCCGCACCGCCACCAGCCCCGGGCTCTCACCTAACAATCCGCCCAGCACGGCCACGGTGGGCGCATTCTACGCTGCTTCCAGTTTCGCTGGAGAATTTCCACCACCAGCCTTCACCAGACCGATCACCAGCGCCAAGCGACCGAATTCCTGAGCTTCTCCCCTGGCATTGCGCTTGCCATTCCTGCGAGGCAGATGGCCGCGAGATCGATCTCGCGGGAAGGACCACGTGCAGTGCACTCGACCAAGGAGTTGAAGGAGGGCGACGACGATGAAGAAGCTGATAGCGGCCCTGTTCTGGCTGGGGACGATGGCACTGGCACTGTTGCCGGTGATCGCGGAGGCGAGACTGGCCACCAACCACAACGAGACACTGGTTCGCAACGCGAGGTAGCGGCAAGGCCGCCCGGCGGGAGCCCAGGTTGAGATCGCTTTCGCATCTCCGCCGGGCGGTTGCCCGATTCATGACGCGCATCATTGATCGGCTCGCACGATCGGCGCAGGCCCGGGGAGACTATAGACGGTCCGAACGGCTCTTCCAGCGTGCGCTTAAGCTCGCAGAAGACTCGCTGGCGCCGGGTCATATCGAACTCGCGGCGGAGCTCAACAATCTCGGCGTCCTGTACAAGGAGTTAGGCCGCTTCGACGAAGCCGAAAGCGTGTATCGCCGCGCGATCGCTCTGCTCCTGGCTAGCCGGAGCGACAATTCCGTCGAAGCCGCCACGCTGTACCACAACCTCGGAGGCCTCGAGCATGCGCGCGGTCGCTACGCGCTCGGCGAGCCTCACGCGCGGCGAGGGCTGGAGATTCGCGAAAGGCTCCTCGGACCCGAACATCCGAACGTGGCGGCCGACGTGGCCGCTTTGGCCGCGATCCTGGACGGTCAGGGGAAACGCGACGAGGCGGAAGGGCTCATTCGGCGGTCGCTGGCGGTATTCGAGCGCGTCTACGGGCCCGAACACTATGAAGTGGCCATCAACCTGAACAATCTTGCCGCGCTTCGCCAGGGCAAAGGCGACGACCGCGAAGCCGAGCAGTTCTATCGGCGGGCCCTCGCCATCAAAGAGAAACTCCTCGGCGCGGACCATCCCGATGTCGCCATGACCCTCAACAACCTGGCGGTGCTCGGCAAGGCACAAGCTCGATACGCTGAGGCCGAGCCGCTTTATCAACGCGCTCTGGCGATCTTCGAGACGGCGCTTGGGCAGAGCCACCCCAAGACCGTCGCGTGCGGCGAGAACTACCGGGCGCTCCTGCGAGAGATGAGCAGCGGCAACGAGCCGCCCCCTAACAACGCGGCGTGCAACAGGTCCATTTCAACATCCAAGGAACAGCGGCTTGAAGTGTTCACGATGTGCAGTGCCAAGTTGAGTCGGCAGCGCGGGAGGAGACCATGAAGACTTTGCGTGTGGGCGTGGTGCTGTTCCTCGCCATGACGTTCGCGGCCCCGCTGTTATCCTTCGCGGCCGACGAGTTCAGCCTCTCGATCACCACGAACGGTACCTATGGCCTGCCGGGGTATTTCGTGCCGGGTACCACGCTTGAAGTCTCGGCGAGCATCGAGAATCCTGGTCTGCCTGCGGTCGTCGATTTCTATTTTGGCATCCAGCTGCCAGATCCATGCGGCGACCCGGGCGACACAGTCGTGTTCTTCACCGACCCCCTTTCGTTCGCCAGCGGAGTGGGGAGCGCGGCGAATCCGGCCACCTTGCAGCCGATTGTCGCCGGGGTCGACCTCACCACGCCCTTTACATTCAACCGGCCCACGTTCTTCTCGTATTCCTGGACAGGGGTGGAGTGCGGCTGGCACCTCGTGTTCCTAGCGGCGGTGAAATCCGGCGCGCTCGCTGACAATTCGATCGACCCCGGCGATATCCTGGCGCTGAGCACGGCCCGTGTATGGTTTGATCCTTGGGCCTACTGAATCCGCTAGCACGAACCACCGGTCGAAAACGAGATGGTTACGGACATCGGGAAGCAACGTCGCGCGGCGAGCGTGCGATTTCTCTCGCGACTCTGACGAATGTCTGAACCAGCGGCGCGTCGCTTCCACGTCGCCAGGCGATGACGGTTTCAAGCTGGGGACCGGGCGGCCAGAGCGGACGATACGCTATTCCGGACCGCTTCGACATCTGCAAGGAAGCGGGGACCAACGAAATGCCGAGGCCGGCTTCGACAACCGCTAGGACGGTCTGTGGGTGCTCCACCTCGTACTTGACCTTCAGTGTCACTCCGGCTTGGTGGCAGGCGCGCGCGATCAAACCTTCGAACGCGGGCGCTCGTCGGCGTGAGACGAGCACATATGGCTGATCGACGAGCGCCGTCCATGGAACTCGGTCGTGGTGCTTGAATGGATGGCCTCGGGAGAACGCGACAACCAGATTCTCCGAGGTCAGGCACTCACTTACCAGGTATTTGCTTGGCACCGGTGGACGAAGAATTCCGACGTGAATGCGTCCTGCCTCCAGCGCCGAAATCTGTTCTGTCGCTGTGAGGTCGCGCAATTCAAGTTCTACGTCGGGATGACGACGGGCAAAAAGTCCAATAATCCTTCCACCGTTCAGGAAGTCAGCCCAGAGGGCGCAGCCCACTGTTAGCTGGCCGACCTCACCGCGGCTCGCCCGCTGGGCACTGCTGGCGGCTTGCTCGGCTTGCGCGATAAGCGCCCGGGCCTTCTCCAGGAACACGCGACCCGCGTTCGTCAGCTCCACGTGGCGCTTTGTCCTTTGAAAGAGGGGGGCCTGCAGCTCCTTCTCAAGACGGCGGATTTGCTGGCTGAGCGGCGGCTGGGAGATATGGAGCCTCGCGGCTGCCCGTCCGAAATGGAGCTCCTCGGCCACCGCCAGGAAATAGCGCAGGTGACGTAACTCCATAGCGGGACTCATATCACCAACGTCTCAAGACTGCTGGGAAAATGTATTGGACGCCCCGCTCCGTCTGATCGCATCGTAGCCTCGACTCCGTCGACAACCCTTCTACGCGGTCGGACTCAGGCAATCCATGCTGACGAAGGAGGGCTACATGCGGATCGCTTCCGGTCTCGCCGTGAACGTCGCGCTCACGATCAGCTTCGTTTGCGCCGTTTGGGCCCAAGCTCCTGACTCGATTCCCTCGTCCAGCCCGCGACCGTTGACGCCTGGGGGCGTGGTCGCGACGGTACTCACCTTGGGCCTCCTCACCATCGTCATTGTCGCCATCATCGCCGTGGCGAGATTTGTGTCGTTGCGGCGGCAGCGGACGACAGAAGTACTGATCCTCCAGTCGCAGCTTTCCGACGCAGTCGCCCGCGAGGCCGTTCTACAAGGCCTACGAATCAATCCACGGGCTCGTGTTTCCGGCTGGCGCAAATCGCAAGTGACGATCGAGGTGGCAGGGGAGGTCCCAACGCCCGAGCTCCGCGAGAAGGCGATGCGAATCGTCAGGGCGGAAGCGTGGCGACTTCAGCCTGACGTCAACACCGTGGATCACCTCTTCATCAATCCACCGCGGCAGGCCTCAGACGCGATCGTTCCTCATGGATAGTTCCCAGAAGCTGGCTCGCTGGCGAGCAGTGAAAGCGGGCGGGGAGGTTGTCCATGCAGCAACTGTTTGACTCGGGTCTCGCGTTAGCAGACCTCGTTGTGATCATCGTGGCTGCCGCGCTTCTGTGGCGCTGGATTAGCCGCAAGCCCGGGTAGGACGGATGCGTCGGCCGGGCAGATGACGCACGATGAGGCGATGCGCCGACCTACTCACGGCATCGTGTCTGGTAGCCTCGGCGGCGATAGCGCCGGCGGAGTGCTCGTGGCGCCTCGGGTGGCCGACCGATGAGCGGATATGGGCAGTGCCTTGGGGTAGTGCTCCGCGTGGCGACTTTCTCACGCGGATGGACTGCGAAAGGGCCATCGACACCATGCTCGGAGAAGCGATCAGGGGCCAGGCATTGCTCATCGAGCTGCCCGCTTGCGTCTGCATTCCGGGCTACGACAACTTCGCGCAGGAGGGAATTCGACAGTCTCGTCAGTGGGCATGGGATCGTGGCTTCGCGGCTCGCAATGGAGTGTCTGAAGGGTCGTGCCGTCTCGCACGCTCAGGTGCCGTATTTCGTCAGGGCCCGCCTCGCTGGTTTGTTCTACGATCTGCGGCTCGAAACGTTGCCGCGTAAGTGTGTGTGACGCTGACGCGATCGCCTCGATGGTAACCCTCGCGCGGGCCCGCGGCTTGGCCCGGTCCCTGCACCTTGCGAGCCCGGATCATGGCAGGCGCTCAGCCACTCCTCGATCGTGTCGCCCGCGTCGCCCTGGCTCCGGCCGTGCCGCAGCCTGGCGAATCGCTTCCCGGCTCGGCGCCCGCGCTGTCAGCCCGGCCACTGACCGGGAATTACACCCCGACCGACAAGCCCTGGGCCCAGCTCCGAACATCGCTCCTGGCCTCGCACTGCGAGGGCGCAAGCGCCGAGGTCTTTGCTGCGTGCGCCGGGGGTGGAGTGCTGACGGCGTGGGCGCTCCATCTCGGCGCTAGCCCGCTCGTCATCGGACTCCTCGCGGCGCTTCCCGTCGCCTGCAACGTCCTCAACCTGCCGGCAGCCTGGTTCACGCACGTCGTCGGCCGCAAGCGGCTCGCCGTCGCCGCCATCGGAGCGTCCCGGCTCGTGTACTTGCCGCTCGTCGCCTTTCCCTTTCTGTCGCTGAGCGACGCGACTCGTCTCCGATTTTTCATCACCCTCGTCGCGATCACCACGGTCCTCGCCGTCATCGGTAACAATGCGTGGATCGCGTGGATGAGCGATCTCGTACCGGCTTCGGTGCGTGGTCGCTTCTTCGGCCGGCGAACGATGTTCCTCACGATGGCCGGAGCCATTTCCTCGCTCGGGGCAGGACTGATCCTTGACGCGCTGAGCCCACGTGGGTGGAAAGGCGAAGCCCTCGCGGGCCTGGCGGCGGTCGCCTGTCTCGCGGGGCTCGTGAGCGTCTGGTTGCTCCTGCGTCAGCAGGAGCCGGCACCGGCGATCGCGAGCGCTGAGTATGATGGCTGGTCCGCCCTCAGGGCGTGCCTCGGCGACCGAGCGGCGCGTCCCTTCCTCTGGTACCAGCTCGCGTGGAACGCCGCGGTCGCTTCGGTCGGGGGCTTCATCTCGTTCCACATGCTTGTCAACTTGAAGATGGGATTCGCGCTGGTAGCCGCTCACGGTGTGGCGGTGGCGGTGGTGCGGATCGCCGCGGCGCCGCTGTGGGGCCGCGCCGTGGACCGGCTCGGGGCTCGTCCCGTCCTCGTGCTGTGCTCGTTCGGTGTCACCGTCGTTCCGGTCATCTGGATGCTGCCCACACCCGACCAACTGTGGCCGATCGCGCTCGAAGCGCTGATCTCCGGCGTACTCTGGGGCGGCCACGGCATCGCCTCGGTCGACCTGTCGCTCGCACTCGCGCCGCGCCGCGGCCGACCCTTCTACCTCGCCGCCTTCGCCACCGCCGGTGGGCTTGGGTTCGCCGTCGTCTCCGTCCTAGCTGGGCTGCTGGCCGCGCTCCTGCCGGCGCGTTTTTCCCTGCTCGGGTTCAGCTGGACGGCGATCCACGTCCTGCTGATGATCTCCGCGCTGGCCCGCGCGGGCGCCGCGCTGCTGGCCGTGCGCATCCAGGAGGCCAACACGCGCGGGGTGCCCGAGTTGCTCCGCACGCTGGCCGGCGAGCTGCCGAAGGCGGTGACAGTGAAGCGGTTGCCGGTCCCGAAGCCGTGGGCGGTCTTCCAGCCGACTCTCGGCAATGCGTCCGCGCGCGGCCGCCGGGCGCCGGCGTCCCTCCGCACATCCTAAGCGTTGCGCTTCGTCGGTCGGCGGCGCCGAGCGGCGCTGCCAGGCGCGTGTGCGAGCCTGCCGCCGTCGCCGCGCGAATCTGAAGCGCTCCCGCTGACTTCGAGCCTGATCGCGGGATCCCACTCGGCGTTGCCCTGGAGGCTTTCATTCGCGAGCACGACTCATCCCGCGCTCCGCGCTCAGACCGCGGGCGTGCTAGATCGACCGGCGTGCGCTGTGTTCGCGGGACTGGCGTTGGCTGCGCAACCAGCGGCAGAACGCCTGGGTTTGTCTGGCTTCGGTGACGACGTCCCTGCTGATCCGGATGGCGCTCATCGACCGCCGGACAATTAGACGGCACTCCTGGATGAGTTCACGGTGCCGTTCGTATTGCTTGCGGCGACTCCCGCAATCTCGCATGGCTCTGAGCGATGCGCTGGACACTCCCAGTGTAGCGAGCGAGATCGATAGACGCGGGGGCAGCGGGACCGCGCCGGTTCGGACCGCCCTGGTGCGCTCCATCTCCCACATCCCGTAGCTGTCGTAATGCAAGCTGTGGCGGACGACCTTCACTCGCAGCGCAGCCTCGTCGAGCATGGGGAGACCCTCGGCTAGCACTGCCGTCACCAGGCGGGCATTGCGGTAGCGCTCTCGGCTCCCGTGTCGCCCAAAGCGCCTCGTCAGCGAGAAGGCGGCATCAAGCCGCACTCGGCGATCTTATGGAGCAAGGTTTTGTAGCTGACGCGGAGAATCCGCGCGGCCTCGGCTCGGTTCCAGTGCACATGCTCCAGCACCGCCGAGAGAGCGTGGCGCTCGGCATCGCGCGCGCCGCGGCGTGCGATGTCGCGCAGGCTCTCACCCGACAGCTTGGGCTGAGGCGCCGCGGCACCTGCGCGCCGGACGCACGCCGCCTGAGCCCCGAATTGTTGCTCCCCGTCAGCGAGTACGACCATGCGGCGGATGGTGTTCTCGAGCTCGCGGACGTTGCCGGGCCAGGGGTGCTCGGTGAGGCGGGTCAGTGTCTCAGGCGATAGGGTCTTATGGCCTCCATATTGGGCATTGTATTTTTGCAGGAACCAACCGACCAGCCCTTGAATCTCGTCCCGTCGCTCGCGCAGCGGCGGTACCTGGATCTCGACAACATTGAGCCGATAATACAAGTCCTCGCGGAATTCGCCGCGCTCCATCGCTTCCTCGAGGCGCCGGTTGGTGGCGGCGATGACGCGCGCGTCGATGTCGATCGGCGCATGCCCACCGACGCGAGCGAACCGGAAATCCTGGAGTACGTGCAGGAGCTTGGCCTGCAGGGCGAGAGGGAGCTCACCAATCTCGTCGAGATAAATCGTCCCGTGGTTCGCGAATTCGAATTGACCGTGTTTGCGACGATAAGCGCCGGTGAATGCGCCCTTCTCGTGACCGAATAGCTCGGACTCAAGCAGCTCCCGGGGGATCGCCGCGCAGTTGACCTTGACGAACGGCTCCTCACGACGAGCGGACGCCGCGTGGATGGCGTGAGCGACGAGTTCCTTGCCAACCCCGCTCTCGCCCCGGATCAATACCATCAGGTCAGTGTCGGCGATACTCTCGATGAGCTTGCTGATAGCGCGCATCTGAGGGCTTCTGCTGAGAAGCGCCCTGTAGCTTGTGCCGTTGGCCTCGTACATAACGTCCACGAGCTGGTCCATACGATCTAACCGTTTCACTGAGAAGGCTGGCCGTCGAGATAGGCGAATTCCTGATACGGCTCGTAGGTGTCTTGCCTGATGCTGTCGGAAACGACTACAACCAACCGCGGGACATCGGCGCACCGGAGCGAGCGGACTTCGCCGAAGATTTCGTCATCGTGAGTGACGGTCGCAGATCAGCACCGCACTGCTGGCAACGGTAGCAGCTTATGCCCACCTCGATACCGAGCATCTGACGCAACACCTTACCCACGCATTAGGTCGATCGCTCGCCGCTTCGGGCGAATTCGGCGACGATCCCCGCATTCTGCGGTCGCAGATCAGGTCGCGTTCAGTTTCCGGCGTATATAAGCGCCGCGCTCCTCACGAGCGATGACGAACAGTAAACCCCCCATGTTTCCCTCCACCGAGCTCCAAGCGTGATTGGTCTTCGGCCGCCAGTAGTTGACCCTCATTCTTGGCTCATGCCGTTGTCCGCAACCTAGCGCGTCTCGCACGATGATTGCGCGACGGAGATGATCGTCAATCTGCGCCCACTCGGAGAACAGGCGTTGATCCATTTGTGGCGCCTCCTGCCTTCATGAGAACGAGAGTCGGGCAACAGGACAAGGCGGGTAGAGCCTTGAAAATGGACCGGGAAAACACTTAGTCCAGCGGCTTGGCCGTAAGACCGCGTACGCCGTTCTCGCTGTCGGCCTGGGTCTTTTGCCGCCGGCCGAAGAGCAACCACTCGCACCGCGCGGCCCTATTCGACGATCGACGGCGCGATGCGCGCAACGAGATAACCACCGACCGCCCCGGCCCCGAAGCCGGGGGCGAAGACTCGTGTCGGAGACGTGAGGACGCCGTCGCGGACCGCATCCTGCAACGCGAGGGGGATGCTGGCCGAGGACGTGTTGCCGACTCGTTCGATGTCGAAATAGAGACGGTTGGCGTCGAGCCCGCAGGCTTCCGCGATCGACGTCACCATGGCCTTGTTGGCCTGATGGGGTACTACCAGCTCGATGGCGTCGAGCATCGAGCCGTGCCCGTCAGGGTGGCGAAGCGCCTTCAGCTCGGCCAGCATCTGGTCCATATAGCGCTGTACCAATGCCCGGACGTCGGGGCCGTAGACAGTCACGTCGTTGTCGAATGCAGGATTCGGCCACATGATCGAGTCGACCTCGCCCATGGGACCGCTGGCGTAGGTCTGGAAGATCTCGACGTCGGGAGGCGCGCCCGATGGTGCCGGCCCGACCACGAGGGCAGCAGAAGCATCGCCGAACAGCATTCGAGAAGTCCGCACCGTCCCGATCTTGTCGGAGAACTTTTCGCCGGCAACGACTAGCACCGGCCGCTCGGTCTCATCGAGCAGCCGAATCGCGTCGGCAATGGCGTAGGGGAGGCCCGCGCAGGCGGCGACAAGATCGCACGAGGTATGCGTCTGCAGCATGCCGAGCTGGCCGGAGAGCCACGCCGCCACCGACGGCATCTGCTTCGTGCTCGTGCACGAGCAGAACAGCACCGCGCCGAACTCGTCGGGCCGGCGACGAGACTTGACGAGCGCGGCGCGCGCCGCCTGGAGGGCCAGATCCTCCAGTCTCGCGTCCGTGTAGGTACGCTGGTCGATGCCGGTCTTGGCCTTGATCTCCTGTGCCGTCATCGGCGACCAGCAGTACGCGGCGTTGCGGACGATGTCCTCGTTCGTGAAGACGTGTTCGCCTCGGCAGGTAGCGAGCGCCTCCAGGCGCGGCATCACGCGAAACCTGCGGTGGACTTCGACGGGCGGCACCGGTAGCGCCGGCCGGTACGTTGCCGCCGGCACTGGCTGTTGCAGAGCCCTCCCCGGCGCCGCTTTCACCCGGCGGACGAACTGGCTCACTTCTCGGTTCCGCGGATGAAGCAACAGCACCACATCGTCGGGACCGAGGGCGCCGATGGCCGTGAGTCGCGTGTCCTCGAGGTTCCACGGGAACTCGTTGTGCAGCACCATAGCGTGCCGCATCAATGCCTCCAGCTCAGGCACGTCGTGCCGGTAGCCCACAACGTCGTCGTAACGATAGACGGGGAAATCCGGATCGTAGCCGAGGATCTCGTACACGAGCGCGTCGGGATCGGCCATCGCCTCCGCCACCGTCGGCACGATCGCCCCGGCGAGCTCCGCACCCTTGCGGTTCCGGAAGATGTCGAGCAGCAAGCCGAAGATCGTTTGCTCCGTGTCGACATCCCACGTGGGCGGCAGCGCCTGAAAACCGGCCGCGATGACCGCCGCAGCGGGCCCCGAATTGAACGGCTTGCCCACCGGGACGAAGAGATCCTCGCGCTGGCGCGGCACATCACGCCAACGCGTCGGGCGCTTGTCGTACATGGTGATCGTGTAGCGATTGGCCCAGAAGAGGTTCGTCGCCACGTCGCGGAGAAGCTCATAACGGCAGCGATAGGCGCCCGTGTCCACTCGGCTGACAATTTCGGTGTCCTGGCGAGCCTTCTCCGCGAAGTCCCGTCTGATCAGGGCGTCGAAATGCTCCAACGTCGCGAAGACGGAGAAGTCGCGCTCCGGGAAAAAGTTGAACGGAAGCACGATGCGACCGTGTCGGTTGACGACGAAGCGCTTCATGGAGTCTTCCTTCTTGAGT
>Ga0114129_10003918_pt1 | contig 21004 bp, 20 predicted proteins | sample RhiMetdeltSRZDD1_FD_80071 | JGI IMG/M metagenome (GOLD analysis project Ga0114129, IMG submission 80071) | Populus rhizosphere microbial communities from Tennessee, USA - Rhizosphere MetaG P. deltoides SRZDD1 (version 2) (version 2) | ecosystem: Host-associated > Plants > Roots > Rhizosphere >... | reverse complement strand
TCGCGTGCCTGCCGCTGCTCGCGTGGGCGGTGTGGCCGCGACGTCGCCGACCGAGCATTGCGCCGTGACGATGAGCGTCAGGCAGGTCCCCACACCTCCCGCGCCGTTTCCACGACGAGGCGGAGCTTCGCCGCCTGGGATTCGCGTGCGATGTCGTTTCCGTGGACGGTGCTGGAGAAGCCGCATTGGGGTGAAAGCGCCAGCTGGTCGAGGGGCACGTAACGGGTCGCTTCGTCGATGCGCCGCTTCAAGGCGTCCTTCGACTCGAGCGTCCCGACCTTCGTGGTGACGAGCCCCAGCACGATCATCTTGCCTTTCGGGACGAAGCGCAGAGGAGCAAAGCTGCCGGAGCGAGCGTCGTCGAACTCGAGGAAATACCCGTCGACGTCCAGCTCGTTGAACAGGACTTCTGCGACCGGTTCGTAGCCACCCTCGGCCACCCAGGCGCTCTTGAAGTTGCCGCGGCACAGGTGCGTGCAGACGGTCATTTCTTTCGGACGCCCAGCGATCGCCGCGTTGATCACCCGGGCGTACCGTCGCGGCAGCTCGTCCGGATCGTCACCACGGCTGCGAGCACCCTCGCGCAGCTTCGGATCGCACAAGTAGGCGAGGTTCGTATCGTCGAGCTGCAGGTAGGTGCAGCCGGCATCGGCGAGCGCCTTCAGCTCGGCGCGATAGCAGGAGGCGGCATCCCGGTAGAAGTCTTCGAGATCGGGGTACGCTTCCTTGCTGATCGCCGCGCGACCGCCGCGGAAGTGCAGCATCGTCGGCGACGGGATGGTGACCTTCGGCGTCCGCCTCGTTACCGATTTCAGGAACTGGAAATCCGCCAGCTGGATGGGCTTCACGTGCTTCAACTTGCCGGTGACGTGCAGGACGGGCGGCGCGAAGTCGACCTCGCCCTTTGCGCTGTGGAATTGGGTCGCGATGGCGCCGCGCGTCTCCACGCCTTCGAGCTGCTCGAGGAAGTCGATGTGGAAATAGGTGCGGCGAAATTCACCGTCGGTGATGCCCTGCAGGCCGACCTCTTCTTGCAAGCGCACGACATCGGAAATGGCCTCGTCTTCGACGGAGCGCAGCTGGTCGCGGGCGAGCGTGCCCTTTCCGAAGCGCTCGCGCGCGTCGAGCAGGTTCGCCGGCCGCAAGAAGCTGCCGACGTGATCGGCGCGGAACGGTGGCGTGGTCCGTTTTGCCATGGCGCCCTTCCTCTCCACCGGCGCGTCTACTTGCCCGGGTCCTTCACCTCGGGGAACTTGTCGAACTCGACGTTGTACAACCGGCCGTCGATTTTCTCGACGCGGCGAACGTAGACGGTCTGGATGGGATCGCGCGTCTCGGGATCGATCGCGACCGGTCCGCGCGGGCTTCTGAGCTTCAATCCCTTCAGGACTGCCATCGCCTTCTCGCCGTCGATCCTCCCTTTCACCTTGCGCACGACTTCGTAGATCGCGGCCATCCCGTCGTAGCCGCCGACGGCCATGAAGTTCGGGCGCATGCCGTCGCCGTTCGCGTCGCGGAAAGCCTTCAAGAACGCCCTGTTCTCCGGGGAGTCGTGGGCTGCGGAATAATGGTGCGTGGTAATGACGCCGAGCGCGGCGTCGCCGATCGCGTCGAGCTGCTGGTCTTCGGTGAGATCGCCCGTGGCGATGATCTTCACGCCTGCCTGTGCGACTCCGCGCTCGGCGAACGTCTTCATGAAGGCAGTGCCCTGTTGCCCTGCCGGAACGAACACGAACGCGGCCTGCGGGCTCGCGTCCTTGATCCGCTGCACGTAGGGTGAGAAGTCCGGGTTCTGCAGCGGCACGCGCACCGAACCGACGATCTTGCCGCCCGCCGCTCCGAACGTCTTCTTGAACTCGGTCTCGGCGTCGATTCCCGGACCGTAATCCGAGACGAGAGTGTAGACCTCGCGGATGCCGTTCTTCGCCGCCCACGTCGCCATCGGTCCGGCGACTTGCGGAAGGGTGAAGGAGAGGCGGGCGATGTAGGGCGACTTGGCCGTGATGATCGAGGTCGCCGCGTTCATGATGACCATCGGCGTCTTCGCCTCGGTCGCGATCGGCGCGACCGCGAGCGCCTCCGGGGTCAACCCGAAGCCGGCGAGGAACTCGACCTTGTCCTGGACGACCAGCTCCTGCGCGAGGCGCTTGGCGATCTCCGGCGAGGGGCCGGTCGTGTCCTTGACGACGATTTCGATTTTCCGTCCCGCGACGGTGTCGCCGTGCTGCTTCATGTACGTCTTGATGCCGGCGACGATCTCGCCCCCGATGGTGGCGAATGGTCCCGACGTCGGGACGATCACACCCACCTTGACCGGCTCGGACGACGCGGCAACGGCTGTGCTCGAGATTGCCGCGAGGGCCCACGAGAGGTTTCGCAACTGCGTATTCATGAGCGCCTCCTCCGACGTCGGTGGCGCGAGGCAATCGTGGTACGGCCTGGCAACGGCAAGATCAAGCCTGCACGTCGCCGCCGAGGTACGCGGCCTTGAGCCGCTCGTCCCGCGCGAGCTCGCGCGCCGGGCCGTCGAGGACGATGCTGCCGCGTTCCAGGACGTAGGCGTACTCGGAAACGGCCAGCGCCGCGCGGGCGTTCTGCTCGACGAGGAGCAGCGCGATGCCGTCGCGCTGGATCGCCGAGAGCATCTCGAAGACCTGGCGGACCAGGACGGGAGAAAGCCCCATCGAGGGTTCGTCGAGCAGCAGGAGGCGGGGGCGCTGCAACAAGGCGCGCGCGATCGCCAGCATCTGCTGCTCGCCGCCCGAGAGCTGGCCGGCGGGGAGCGTCCGCCGCCGCTCGAGCGACGGGAAACGGCGAAGCTGGCCTTCGATGCGCTCGTCGATGTCGCGGCCGGGGTGCATCTCCGCCGCGATCCTCAGGTTCTCCTCGACGGTCATGCGCTGGAGGATCCCACGGCCCTCCGGGACGAGCACGGCTCCGGCGCGGGCGACGTGGTGCGCGGCGAGTCCGTCGATCGGCTTCCCGTCGAGCAGCACCGACCCCGAGGTCGACCGCAAGAGCCCCGCGATGGCGTTCAGCGTGCTGCTCTTCCCGGCGCCGTTGGGCCCGATGAGCGTCACGATTTGTCCCCGCCGCACGGTGACCGATACCCCGCGCACGGCGTGGACGTGTCCGTAGAAGACGTGCAGCCCCCGCACCTCGAGGAGAGGGGCCTCGCTCACGCCTCGCTCCCCAGGTAGGCCGCGATCACCTCGGGATGGCTTGCCACGTGCCGCGGCTCGCCGTGCGCAATGACCTTCCCGAAGTTCAGCACGGTGATGCGATCGCTCACGCTCATCACCAGCTGCACGTTGTGCTCGACGAGGACGACCGACTGCCCCTCGCTGGCGACTTGCCGGATCACGGCCGCGACCGCCTGCACCTCGGCGGCGTTCATCCCCGCAGTGGGCTCGTCGAGCAGGACCAGGCGAGGCGCCGATGCCAGCGCCCGCGCGATCTCGACGCGCCGTTGATCTCCGTAGGAAAGCGCCGAGACGAGATGGTGCGCGCGATCGGCGAGCCCGACGCGCGCGAGGAGCCGCATGGCCGCCTCGCGCGCCCTGGCCTCGTCGGCGCGCGCGGAAGGCAGGAAGAACAGGCGGCGGAACGTGTCGCCGCGGCGGACGAGATGCGCGCCCACCATCACGTTCTCCAGCGCCGACAAGCCGGGGAAGAGGCGGATGTTCTGGTACGTGCGCGTGATGCCGAGCGCCGCGATGCGGTACGGCGGCATCCCATCGATGCGCTCGCCTCCCATGACGATGCGCCCGCGCGTCGGGCGGAAGAGCCCCGAGACGACGTTCAGCAGCGTCGTCTTCCCGGCGCCGTTGGGCCCGATGAGGCCGTGCACTTCTCCGGGCTTGACCTGGAGCGCTGCGCCGTCGAGCGCGCGCACGCCGCCGAAGCTGCGCTCCAGGTCCTCAACCGAGAGCAGCACGGGACGCCCTCCGCAGCCGCAGCGCGCGGAGCGTGCGCGGAAGCGAGACGATGCCGTTCGGGAGGAAGAGGATCACCGCCAGCAGGATTGCGCCGTTCAGGAAGAGGCGCAGCGGGCCGGGTGCGAGTCCCAGCGCGCGTCCCGCGCCGCGCAGTGCCTCCGGCAGCACCGTGAGGAACGCCGCGCCCGCGACCGGGCCGTAGAAAATCGTGTCGCCGCCGACCACCGCGTATACGAGCATGTCCACGGCACGCGAGAAGCCGTATCCGCCCGGCGAGACCATGTACGTGAGATGCGCCTCGAGCACGCCGGCGAGTCCCGCGATCGCCGCGCCCAGGACGAACATGGCCACCTTGTACTGCGTGCTGGGGATCCCCATCGTGCGCGCCGCAGCCTCGTCCTCGCGGATCGCTTCCAGCGCATAGCCGGCGCGCGACCCGCGCAGCCGGGCGAGCCCGAACATCACCGCCGCGAGCGCGACCCAGATCATCCACAGATCGGTCTTGCGCGGGATCGCGACGAGGCCCAGCGCGCCGTTCGTGTAGCTCCAATTGACGAACGAGAGCCGCACTACCTCGCCGAAGCCGATCGTCGCGATGGCGAGGAACACGCCGCGCAGCCGCAGCACGGGCAGTCCGAGGGGCACTGCGACCAGAGCAGGCAGCAGCGCTCCGGCGAGCAGCGCGAGCGGGAACGGGGCGTGCGCGTTCTGCGTCAAGAGCGCGCCCGTGTACGCGCCGATGGCCATGAAGCCGGCGTTCGCCAGCGAGAGCTGGCCGCAGCACAGCGTGCAATAGACGGACAGCGCGAGGAGGCCGTTCAGGCCGATGAACGCGAGCAGCGACTGATACGCGAGCAGGAACCCGGGCACCGTCAGGCCTCGCGGATGGCGGCCCGCCCCAGCAGTCCGGACGGCCGCACCAGGAGCACGAAGAAGAGCACGCCGAACGAGACCGCGTCGCGCCAGCTGGAGCCGAGCTGCACGACGGTGAAGACCTCGACCAGCCCGAGCGCGAACCCGGCGATGACCGCGCCCGCGATGCTGCCCATCCCGCCCAGGATGATCACCGCGAGCCCCTTCAGCTCGACGCTGCGGCCCATGTCGGGGGACACGCTGTTGAAGGCGACGCCGAAGAGCACTCCGGCTGCTCCGCCCAGCGCCGACGAGAGGAAGAACGACCAGGCGATCACGCGATCGACGTCGATCCCCAGGATGCGGGCAGCCCGCGGCGACTCGGCGACGGCGCGGATCTGCCGCCCCAGGCGCGTGGCGCGCAGCAGCGTGGTCAGCCCGGCCATCAGCACGACGGAGATGCCGATGATGGTGAGCTGCAGCGCCGAGACCGTCGCCCCCAGCATGCGCAGCGGCTTGTCGGGGAAGGTGCCGATCGGGAACCGCTGGACGTCGGGTCCCCAGATCTGCAGCGCGACCGCTTCCAGGATGGTCGCGGCGGCGAGCGAGCTGATCAACCCGGAGATGTTCGAGTCCGACCTGCCGCGCAGCGGGCGGAACGCGACCCTCTCCAGCCCAATCCCGACGAGCCCCGCGGCGACGAGTACGACAGGAAGCGCGACCGCAAGCGGAACGTGTCCCTCGGCGACGAACGCGAGGGCGATGAACGCGCTGACGGCGAACACCGCCTGGTGCGCGAGGTTCAAGATGTCGAGCACGCCGAAGACCAGGGCGTAGCCGACGGCGAAGAGCGCATAGATGGCGCCGAGGAAGACGCCGTTGATCGCCTGCTGCCACACGGGCCGTCACTGCTCCACGATCTCGAACTTGCCGTTCTTCACCTGCTGCACTGCCGGTTCATGCTGCGCGTCGCGCGAGGGAGTGAAGGAGAACTTCCCGAGCGGGGTGTCGAGGTCCTTGACCTGCGCGAAGGCGTTCTTGATGTCGTCGCGCCCGGTCTTGTAGCCGGCCTTGCGCACCGCCTCGGCGACGACGAGGATGCCCGAGTAGGCCTGCGCGGTGAACTGATCGGGGTTGACGCCGCGCTTCTGCATCAGCTCCTTGAACCGCGCGTTCGCCGGCGCGGTGCTGGCCGAGTTCCACGAGGTGCCGACGAGGACGCCTTCCGCGGCCGGGCCGGCGTTCTTGATGAAGCCGGGGCTGTTGAACCCGTTGCCGCCGAGGATGGGTCCCGCATATCCAAGCTGCCGCGCCTGCGCGACGATACCGGAGGCGTTGTCGGCCAGCGCCGACACCACGAGGATCTCGGGATTCTTCGCCTTGATGGCGGTGAGCTGCGCGCTGTAGTCGCGGTCGGGCTTGGCGAAGGTTTGCGTCTCCACCACGTTGACGTTCTCGTCGGCGAGCGCCTTCTTCATCACGTCGTAGCCGGCCTTGGTGAAGACGTCGTCGTTGCCGTAGAGCACCGCGGCGTTCTTGAACCCGATCTTTCCTTTGGCCTTCTTGATCGCTCCGGGCACCACTTGCGCCTCGGTGAGCGAGTCGCGCCAGATGTAGTCGCCGATGTCGGTGATGCCGGTGGGCGAGGTGTTCGAGATCGCCAGCACCGGGACCTTCGCCTGCTGCGCCAGCGGATCGGCGGCGGTCGCAGTCGTCGACAGCGTCGGTCCGATGATGACGTTGACCTTGTCGGTATTGATGAAGCGCTGGAAGACGTTGATGCCCTGCTCCTTGCTGGTGGCGTCGTCCTCCACCACCAGGTCGATCTTGATCCCCTGCAGGGAGTTCGCGCCGTTGACTTCCTCGGTCGCTGCCTGCAGGCCGTTCTTCTGCGACTGTCCGTAGGTGGCGGCGGCGCCCGTCATGCTGAGCGCGGCGCCGATGCGCAACGTGCCCCCCTTCGCTTGCGCTCCACCGCCGCCCGCCGGTTCGCTTCCTCCCTTGCAGGCTGCGAGCGCGAAGAGTGCGGCGCAGAGGATCGGGCGTCCGGACCTCATCGTGGGGCCTCCAATCGAGGGCGGGCAGGCTGATGCGTACAGGAAATCGGCCATCCGAGGCAAGGCGCGCTCCGCCCTGCGAAAGCGCTGCCGGAGTGCATCTTGCGTTTCGACGGTAGTTTTGGAGAAGATGCGCCGCGCTGGCTGCGGGAGGGGGATCTTCCGCCGCCTCCAATTGCGAAGGAGGAGTTCATGGGGAGTAGCCCGAAGAGACGAAGAACGTTTTGCTCGGTGTCGCTCATCGCGATGTTGGCGGCGGCCGCTGCGTCGGCGCAGACCTCGGGGACACAGACGGAGAAGCCGCCTCCGGCGGCCGAGACGGCCCCGGCGAGACCGCCCGCCACGCCGCTGCCGGCGGTCGCGCAGATCGGTCCGGCGCGCGAGATCAAGCTCGCGGAGAACACCTGGTTCCGTTTCGGCGCGCAGATCCAGGCCTGGTTCAGGGCGCTGCAGGACCCGATCAAACAGCCGGACGGATCCGATGGCGGATATGCCTTCGACTTCTTCTGCCGGCGCTGCCGTTTCTTCTCGACCGGATCCGTCGTCAAGGACATTTACTTCAACGTCCTGTTCGAGGCGGGGAACACGGGCAGGGCCGATCCGGCGACCGGCGCGAAGACCGCGACCACGGCGGTGATCCTCGACGCGTACGGACAGGTCAAGTTCGCCGATGCGTTCTGGCTGAGCGGCGGGCAGATCCTGCTGCCGTTGACGCGCAACGGCATGCAGCCGACGACGACGTTCGTCAGCCTCGATGTTTCCAACGCGGCCCAGACTCCCATCCTCCAAGGCAACTCGTTCGTACTCCGCGATCTCGGTATCCAGGCGAACGGCTTCTTCGTCAACAACCATCTCGAGTACCGGGTCGGCCTGTTCCAAGGAAGCCGGCAACCGGGAACGACGACGCAACTCGCGAGCCACAACGGGCCGCGGCTCGTCACCTCGCTCGCTCTCAACTTCTGGGATCCGGAGACGGGCTACGTCAACGGCGGTCACTACTACGGGACGCGGAGAGTACTCGGCGTCCAAGCCAATTTCGACTACCAGCAATTCCGCAAGGCCGGTCCGGCGACCACGCCGTTCGCGGTCACTGCCGGGGCGAACGTCGACAAGAATGCTTACTACGGCTTCAGCGGCGCCGCGTTCATCAACTTGCCGCTGGCGGGAACGCCGAACCCGCGCGGCGGCGACGAGATCGTAGGCCTGCTGCAGTTCGGGTACTACGACGGAGGCCTGAGAGGGGCCATCACCGCTCCCACCAACTTCGGGACGTACCCGCTCATCCTGAAGCAGACGAACTACCTCGCCGAGGCGGGCTACTACAACCAGGCCGGACACTTCTCCGTCTTCGGCAAGTGGGAGAAACGGAAGATCAGCGAGGACTACCCGCTCGCGTTCCGTCAGGCGATCGCCACGGGCGCCGCGCCCGCGCCGAGCCAGTCATGGTACGCGGCCGGGCTCAAGTACTACGTGGCGCCTGCGAACTTCATGAACTTCACGCTGCAGTACGAGCGGGTCCAGAACGACGACGCTCCTGGGACGGCCCAGAGCGGCACGAACAACATCACGTTCCAGATGCAGACGATCCTGTACTGACGCAGCGCAGCCCCGGGCGGCGCGAGCCGTCCGGGGCTCCACCTCAGCGGCGCTACTTCTGGATCTGGCCGCGCAACTCTCCGGGCTTGTTGTTCGCGGTGTGCACGTTGACGTAGGTCTCGCCCGTGCGCATCGCCGACAGCACGTCCACCATCGTCATCGCCGAGCCGTCGGACTTCTTGCCCTTCACCCCCGAAGCGTCGATCGTGCCTTCGCCGCTCGCAGTGCCCGGCGACGACCCGGCGGTGAGGGTCAGCGGGACGATCACCGGACCGGCGACGCCCGGCGCGCCCATGTGGATGTGCGCGGCCGTTGGAGGCCCGCTCAAACCGGACACGTCGAGCTTGTAGTTCACGTTGGTCCCGTTCACCGTGAACGTCGCCGTTCCCGTGGGATCGGCGCCCGGTCCCAGAGTCGGCGCCGGGACTTCGTTGCGCGAGTCCAGCCTGGCCTTGAACGTCTCGGCGCCGTAGCTGAACATCGCCGGGTCCCGCTGCGACGACGAGCCGGTCGCGCAAGCGGCGGCCAACGCTGCCACCACGACAAACGAGCGCTTCATGTTCGTTACCTCCCCTGCTGCGCTTCGGGGGCGGGAATATGGCAGGTTTGGAGTAGAAAACGAAGCCTTGCAAAATCAGCGACGGGGCAGGACGACGCGGAAGAGGCTCCCGCGGCCTTCCTCGCTCTCCAGCTCGATCCGGCCACCGTCCGCCTCGACCGCCCAGCGCGCGATGGACAGCCCCAACCCCATCCCGCCGGCGCTCTTCGACCTCGCCCGTTCGACCCGATAGAACCGCTCGAAGATGCGCTCCTGGTGTGCGCGCGCGATTCCGGGGCCGGTGTCTTTCACCTCGATCGCGGCGCCTCCGGTCGACAGCGGCTTGATGTCGACGCGAATCTCTCCGCGCGCCGGCGTGTACTTGATCGCGTTGTCGACCAGGTTGACGATGCCCTGCCGCAGGAGCGCCGGATCGCAGCGCGCCTCGACGACCCCGTGCGTCGCGATCGTGAGCGTCTGCTCTTTCTCCTCCGCCAGGACGCGCAGGGCGTCCGCCGCACGCGTCGCCACGGCGCCGACGTCCACGACCGCGCTCGCGGGCCGCAGCGCTCCCGAGTCCGCGCGGGTCAAGAGGAGCAGGTTTTCCACCAGCGCCGTCAACCGCTGGACCTCCTCGAGCATGCTGCCGATCGCGTCCCGGTAGGCCGGCGCATCCAGCGAGTCGTGGAGGGCAACCTCGCCGACGCTCCTCATCGCCGTGAGCGGCGTTCGCAGCTCGTGCGACGCGTCCGCGGTGAACTGGCGGAGCCGCTCGAACGAGCCCTGCAATCGCGCCAGCGTCTCGTTGAAGACGGTCGCCAGCCGGCCGAACTCGTCGCGGCGATCCTCGACCGGGAGGCGCTCGTCCAGCGACTCCGCCGTGATCCTCCGCGCACGCTCCGCCATCGTCCCGATTGGCCTCAACGCACGTCGCGCCAGGAACGAGCCGCCCGCGACCGAGAAGGCGACGGCGACCGGGACGGCGAGTCCGAGCACGAGAGCCAGGCTCCGGAGGGCGCGGCGGATCTCGCTCTCGTCGTCGGCGACGGCGATGCGTCCGCTCGCGTCCCCGGCGGAGAGGATTCGCACCGGCTGGCCGTGCGCGTCCCGCGACGACGACCGGCCGTTTCCGGCGGGCGCCGTGCCATCCAAGCCTCTGCGCGCCCATTCCTGCGTCTGGTAAGCGACGCGGCCATCCTCGTGCACTTCGAACAGCCGGATGCCCGCGCGCGTCTCCGCTTCCGAGATCTCGCCCGGCTCCTCGCGCCAGGTCCTCTCCACGGCCGCCAGATCGCGGTCGAGACGCGCATCCAGACCGGCGAAGAGCTGCGCGCGGACGACGAGGAAGATGGCGATGGAGAACGCGCACACGATGACCGCGAGGACCGCCGCGTGCCAGAGCGCGAGCCGCGCGCGGACGCTCTGTGGACGGAGCGTCACCGCGGCTCCGCGCCGAGCATGAAGCCGATGCCGCGGATGGTGTGGATGAGCTTGGCCGGGAACGGGTCGTCCACCTTGCGGCGTAGCCGCGCGATGGTGACGTCGATGACGTTGTCGAAGGGCGTGGCGCGGGCGGTGATCTGCCAGACGTCGCGAGCGAGCATCTCGCGCGAGACCACCGTGCGCCGGCGGCGGAGCAGGTACTCGAGGATGTCGAACTCCTTGGCCGTGAGATCCAACGGCCGCGACCCGCGCCGGGCCACGTGGGCGACGACGTCCATCTCCAGGTCCTCGTGCTGGAGCTTCACCGCTTGATCCATGCGCCCGCGGCGAAGCAGGGCGCGGATGCGCGCCAGCAGCTCGGCGAAGGCGAACGGCTTGACCAGGTAATCGTCGGCGCCGCAGTCCAGGCCATGCACGCGGTCCTCGATCGTGTCCTTCGCGGTGAGGACCAGCACGGGCGTGTCCATGCCCCGTCTGCGGAGCGCGGCAAGGATCTCCAGCCCGTCGCGTCGCGGAAGCATCAAGTCGAGCAGCACCAGGTCGAACGATTCCTGGCTGACGAGGAAGAACCCCTCTTCCCCGGTGCTCGCGACGGTGACGTCGTAGTGCTTCGCCAAAAGCCCGTCGCGGAGGGCCTTCGCGACTTTCGCCTCGTCCTCGACGACCAGGATGCGCAAGGCGGCACCGGAGCGAAGAGATGATTGTACCTGCGGCAATCGTCTCTGGCACCTGACGCTTCCGTCAGGAAGTCTTCAGGGCGTGAAGCGGGCCGCCGGGGCATGCTGCGTGCCGGCCGAGCGGAAGTCCGCGGCTGGAGGCACGGATGAAACCTGCGAAGATTGCCGCAGCGGCGTTCGTCGTTTCCGGGCTCGTGTTCGCGCAGGAGGGCGCCATGAAGACGTGGGATTTCCAGAGCGACAGAGTGGACGAGGCCCCCGCCGGTTTCTCCTTCGGGCGGACTGGCCGGGGTCGGCCCGGCAAGTGGATGGTGCGGCTCGACCCGACCGCTCCAGCGGGCGATCACGTCCTGGCACAGGTGGACGCCGACGACACCGGCGATCGGTTTCCGGTGGCGGTCGCGGATGCGCCGGTGCTGCAGGATGTCCGTCTCGAGGTCCGCTGCAAGCCGGTCTCCGGGAAGGTCGACCAGGCGTGCGGACTCGTGTTCCGCTACCGCGACGAGAACAACTACTACCTCGCCCGCGCCAATGCGCTCGAGGACAACGTCCGCATCTACCACGTGGTCGGCGGACGGCGGCGGCAGTTCGGGGGTTGGGACGGAAAGGTCGCGGGGCAGACGTGGCACACGCTCGCGGTGGAAGCGCGCGGCAACCGTTTCAAGGTGACCTTCGACGGCAAGCAGGTCGTCGAAGCGCAGGACGACACGTTCAAGGACGCCGGCAAGGTCGGCGTCTGGACCAAGGCGGACTCGGTCACGCACTTCGATGCGCTGTCGGCGACGCCGCTGGGATGAGCGGCCGGTACGGGGCGATCGTGGTGGCGGTCCTCGCGCTGCCGTCCGCCGCGCGCGCGTACCGGCCGTTCGACTCGACGGACGCGGCGGTGGCGGACGAGGGACAGATCGAGATCGAGCTCGGTCCCTTCGGCCTCCTGCGCGAGGGGGGCGACCGATGGCTGGTGGCACCGAGCGTGATCCTGAACTGGGGCTTCGCCCCGCGCTGGGAGCTGGTCCTCGAGGGCCGCCACTTCGTCCGCCTCGGGAACGCGAGGACGGAGCCGCGCCTGCGCGTCGACGACGCCGCGCTTTCGCTGAAGAGCGTCCTGCACGAGGGCGGCCTGCAGGAGAAGGACGGCGTCAGCGTTGCCGCGGAAGTCGGCGCCTTGCTGCCCGCGATCAACGGCGAGAGCGGCGCGGGAGTGCAGGGCGCGCTCATCGCCTCCCAACGGTGGGAGGCCGTCACGCTGCACCTGAACGGGGCCGTCGCATGGACGCGGGCACATCGACTCGGTCTGTCCGGCGGCCTGATCGCGGAGGGGCACGACGCCTGGATCTTGCGGCCCGTCGCGGAGCTGTTCGTCGAGGGCGAGGAAGGAACGCCTGCCGTGTTCTCGGGACTCGCCGGCGCGATCTGGCGCGCGCGCGACGACCTGTCGCTCGACGTGGGTGTCCGGCTCGCGCGCGCCGGGCAGACCGACACCGTCGAGGTTCGCCTCGGGCTCACCTGGGCATTCGCCGCGGGCTTTCCCGCGACTCGGAGGACGCCATGATCGTTGCCATCGCGCTTCTCGCCGCCGCAGCGACCGTCGAGCCGCTCGCGTTGCCCGGCGGGGAGGGCGGCGTCGGGTTCGACGACCTGCGCTACTCGCCGGAGCTGCGCAAGCTCCTCGTTCCAGCGGGGCGCACCGGGCGCCTGGACCTGGTCGATCCCGCCACGAATGCCGTGGACGCGATCGCCGGGTTCAGCTCGCAGGCGCCCGGCGGGCACGGCCACGGGGAGGGGACCACCTCGGCCGACAGCGGCGGCGGATTGGTCTTCGCTTCGGATCGCACGGAAAAAACTCTCGTGGTGGTGGATCCGACCGAGAAGCGCATGGTCGCGCGGGTGAAGCTGGGAGCGACCCCCGACTACGTCCGCTGGGTCGCTCCTCTCGGGGAGGTCTGGGTGACCGAGCCCGGAGCGAAGGTGATCGAGACGTTTCGCGTCGACAAGTCGCCGCTGCAGCTCATGCCCAGAGGGCGCATCGAGGTCGCGGACGGGCCCGAGTCGCTCGAGATCGACGGGCTGAGGCGCCGCGCTTACGCGAACACGTGGCACGACGCGACGGTCGCGATCGATCTCGAATCTCGCGGCATCGTGGCGCGCTGGAACAACGGCTGCTCCGGTGCGCGCGGTCTGGCGCTCGACACGGCGCGGGGCCTGGCCTTCGTGGGCTGCCGGGAGGGCAAGGCGGTGGCACTGGACGTGGAGCACGGCGGCAAGAGCGTCGGTAGCGCGCCGGCGGGGAAGGGGGTGGACATCATCGCGTTCTCCAGCCGGCTCTCGCACCTCTACGTTCCGGGCGCCGAAGCAGCGAACCTGACGGTCATTGCGGTCGGCCCGAACGGAAGTCTTTCGGTGCTGGGCACGGTGGCGACCGCGCACGACGGCCACTGCGTCGCGGCCGACGATCGCGGGACGGCCTACGTCTGCGATCCCGACAAGGGACGCCTGCTCGTCTACCGCGACCCGTATCCCGCTTCGCGGTAGACAGGCTCCAGGAGCAGCGAGGAGCGATGGCGGACATCGACGAAGCGTCCCGGACGTCGTTCGACCGCAAGGCGGAGCTCTACGATGCCGCCCGGCCGTCCTATCCGGAGGCCATCGTCGACGAGACCATCGCGCGGAGCGGCATCCCGCCGGACGGACGCATCCTCGAGATCGGCGCCGGCACGGGGAAGGCCACCCAGCTGTTCGCCCGGCGCGGGTTCGAGATGCTCGCGCTCGAACCGGGCGCCAATCTGGCAGGCGTGCTGCGCCGGAACGTCGCCGCGTTCCCGAAGGTCGCTGTCGAGGAGACGACGTTCGAAGCCTGGCCCGCACGCGCCCGATGGTTCGATCTCGTCTTCTCCGCCCAGGCGCTCCACTGGGTCGACGGGAAGGTCCGGTACGCGAAATCGGCGGAGGTCCTCCGCCCAAGGGGAGCGCTCGCGTCGATCCGCAACGAGACGCGCGGCCTGGAGCCCGGGCTGCAGGACGAATTGGAGGAGGCGTACGTGCGGTGGCTGCCCTCGCCGACGTGGACGCCGTCTCGCGACACCACCGCCTCGAGGACGCAGCAGTTCAGATCCGAGATGGAGCGGACCGGACGGTTCTGTCCCGTCCAGGTCGCCTCGGTCCCGTGGACCGCAACGTACAGCACGCGGCAGTACCTCGATCTGCTCGATACGCATTCCGATCACGCGTTACTTCCGCCGGAGCGGCGCCGGCCGCTGTACGACGCCGTCGCCGCCGCCATCGAACGGCGCGGCGGCCGCATCGAGGTCCCCTACCTCGCGGTGCTGGTGTTGACCCTGCGCAAGGATTGATGCCAGTTGTGGGCATGGCCGTCCCTCGCGCCTCCACGGCGCTGGCGCGCTTCACCGTCCTCGATCTGAGCCGCGTCCGCGCGGGACCGACGTGCGTGCGCCAGCTCGCCGACTGGGGCGCGAACGTCATCAAGGTGGAGATGCCCGAGCACCTGGAGGGTTCCGATCCCGCGGGGGGACCGCGCCACGGTCCCGACTTCCAGAACCTGCACCGCAACAAGCGGAGCATCACGCTCGATCTCAAGTCCCCCGACGGCGTCGCCGTCTTCCGGAGGCTCGCGGCGAAGGCGGACGTCGTCGTCGAGAACTTCCGGCCCGACGTGAAGACGCGCCTCGGCATCGACTACGCCGCGCTGAAGGACCTGAACCCGCGCCTCGTCTACGCCAGCATCTCCGGATTCGGCCAGGACGGCCCCTACCGCGACCGCCCTGGCGTGGATCAGATCGCCCAGGGCCTCGGGGGCCTGATGTCGATCACCGGCGAGCCGGGGCGCGGCCCGATGCGCGTCGGCATCCCCATCGCCGACCTCACTGCGGGGCTGTTCTGCGCGCTCGGAATCCTCGTCGCGCTCCTCGAGCGCGAGCAGTCCGGCAAGGGGCAGCAGGTGACGACGTCGCTGCTCGAGTCGCAGATCTTCATGCTCGATTTCCAGGCCTCGCGCTGGCTGAACGCAAGCGAGGTGCCGAAGCAAGCCGGCAACAACCACCCGACCAGCATTCCGACGGGCGTATTCAAGACGCGCGACGGCCACATCAACGTCGCGGCGGTCGGTGGCGCGCTCTGGGAGCGGCTCTGCCGCGCGATCGGCGCCGAGGCCCTGCTGAAGAAGCCCGCTTACGCCGCCGCAGCGGCCCGGCTCGCCAACCGCGATGCGCTCAACGCCGAGCTCGGCGAATACTTCGCGAAGCGGACCAGCGCCGAGTGGGTGGACACGCTCAACGAAGCAGGCGTCCCCTGCGGGCCGATCCACTCCATCGACCAGGTGTTCGAGGATCCGCAGGTCGAGCACCTCGGGATCGTGCAGGAGATGGAGACGGGACACGGCACGTTGCGCGTGGTCGGGCAACCGGTTGGGCTGGGCCGCACGCCGAGCCGGCTCGTGGCGCGGCCGCCGGAGCGCGGCGAGCACACCGCTGAGGTGCTGCGCGAGTTCGGGTTCCCGGAGGCGGAGATCGAACGGCTGCGCGCCGCGAAGGTCGTCTGATGGAGGGCCAGCATGGCTGACACCGACAAGATGCTCGCGCGGAAGGACGGCCGCGTCGGCACGCTGATCTTCAACAACCCGGAGAAGCACAACGCGGTGTCGCTCGAGATGTGGCAGGCCGCCGCCCGGATCTTGCAGGACTTCGCCGACGACGCCGCCGTTCGCGTCGTGGTCCTCACCGGCGCGGGAGGCAAGTCGTTCGTCTCCGGCGCGGACATCTCCAAATTCGAGGACGAGCGCGCCACGCGCGACGCGGTGGAGCGCTACAACGCAACGACCGAGAAGGTGTACTCGACGGTCGCGTCGTTTCCCAAGGCGACCGTCGCCATGATCCAGGGTTACTGCCTGGGTGGCGGGTTGAACCTCGCCGTCTGCTGCGATCTGCGCTTCTGCTCGGAAGCGTCGCGCTTCGGTCTGCCAGCCGCGAAGCTCGGGCTCGGCTACGGCTATCCGGGCCTCAAGCGATTCATCGACACCATCGGCCCCTCCTACACCAAGGACATCTTCTTCAGCGCGCGCCAGTTCGGGGCCGCCGAGGCGCTGGCGATGGGATTGGTCAACCGCGTCGTCCCCGACGCCGAGCTCGCCTCGACGGTGAAGGAGTACGCAGAGACGGTGGCCGCGAACGCGCCGCTCACGGTGGACGCGATCAAGCAGATCTCGCTCGAGGCGCTCAAGCCCGAGAGCGAACGCGACCTCGCCCGCGCGGCCGAGCTGGTGGCGCGCTGCTTCGCCAGCCAGGATTACGTCGAGGGGCGCAAGGCTTTCCTGGAGAAGCGCAAGCCGGTGTTCGTGGGGAAGTAAGGCAGATGTCCTCGGTCGTCCTGCGCGGGCTGACGAAGCGGTTCGGCACCCAGACGGCGCTCGACGCGGTGTCGCTCGACATCGCCCACGGCCAGCTCGTCTGCCTGCTGGGCCCGTCCGGATGCGGGAAGACGACCGCGCTGCGGCTGGTCGCGGGGTTCATCGAGCCGAGCGCGGGCGAGATCCTCATCGGGGAACGTGTCGTGTCTTCGCCCTCGCGCACGCTTCCGCCCGAGCGGCGCAACGTCTCCATGGTCTTCCAGAGCCACGCGCTCTGGCCGCACATGACGGTGGCGCAGAACGTCGCGTACGGCCTCGAGGTGAGGAAGGTCGACCGCGCGACCGTCGCCCAGAAGGTGGCGGCCATCCTCGCCACCACGCAACTCGACGCATTCGCGAATCGTTATCCGTCCGAGCTGTCGGGCGGCCAGCAGCAGCGCGTCTCGCTCGCCCGCGCGCTCATCATCGAGCCGGAGACGCTGCTCCTCGACGAGCCGCTCTCCAGCCTCGACGCGAATCTGCGCGAGGAGATGTGCTTCGAGGTGCGAAGGCTGCACGACGCGTACCGCTACACGACCATCTACGTGACGCACGATCAGGCGGAAGCGATGACCACCGCCGACCGCATCGCGGTGATGAACGGCGGCCGCATCGAGCAGCTGGGCACGCCCGAGGAGGTGTACGAGCGGCCGCGCTCGGAGTTCGTGGCGCGCTTCCTGGGAGGCAGCAACATCCTGCGCGGCAAGGCGCTCGACGAGCGCCACATCTCCTTCGCCGGAGCCGCGCTCGAGTGCAGCGGCGCGACGCTCGCCGCCGGCGCCGACGTGGCGGTCTCCATCCGGCAGCACGACATCTCGATCTCGAACCACGTGACGTCGTCGTCTCCCGCGACGAACGCGGTGCAGTGCACCGTGGTGCGCAACGTGTTCCTCGGCGGCGCGCGCGACTACGTGCTCGAGGCGCGGGACGGGACGCAGCTCCGCGCCACCGTGGGCCCGGACGACAGCTTCGCGCCGGGCGCGTCGGTCTGGGCGACCCTGCCGCCCGCGCGGTGCAGGGCACTGGTATCCTGAGCGCCAGCGGAGGCACCATGGGCACGCTGCAACGGTTCGCGATGGCCTCGATGCTGCTCGCCGGAACCGCGGCGCTCGGCGCGCCGCCGGCTGCGAGCAAGGTGACGTCCGAGCTGATCGCGGCGGCGAAGAAAGAGGGAAAGGTCGTCTGGTACACCGCGGTCGACCTTCCCGTCGCCGAGCGCGTCGCCAAGGCGTTCGAGGCGAAGTACCCGGGGATCGCCATGCGCGTGGAGCGCTCCGGCGGCGAGCGCATCTTCCAGCGCATCGGGCAGGAGTACGCGAGCAACATCCACGCGGTCGACGTCGTCAACAGCTCCGACGCGGCGCACTTCATCGTCTGGAAGCGCGACGGCATCCTCGCGCCGTACGTGCCGGAGGACGTCGCGCTCCACTACCCGGCAGAGCAGAAGGACCCCGACGGCCTGTTCGCCAGCTGGCGCGTCTGGCTCAGCGTCATCGGCTACAACACCAATCTGGTGAAGCGCGAGGAAGCGCCGAAGAGCTTCGCCGACCTGCTCGATCCGAAATGGTCCGGCAAGATCGTCAAAGGGCATCCCGGGTACAGCGGCACGATCATGACCGCCACGTTCCAGATCGCGCGCGACCTCGGCTGGGACTACTTCGAAAAGCTCGCCAGGCAGAAAGTGATGCAGGTGCAGTCGTCCGCCGATCCGCCCAAGAAGCTCGCCCTGGGCGAGCGCGCCGTCATGGCCGACGGGAACGAGTACAACCTCTTCCAGCTCAAGGAGAAGGGCGAGCCGGTCGAGATCGTGTACCCCAAGGAGGGCACGCCGCTCATCATCGGACCGGGCGGCATCATGAAGGACGCGCCGAACCCCAACGCCGCGCGCCTCTTGCAGAGCTTCCTCTTCTCCACCGAGGCGCAACAGCTCATGGTCGACTTCGGCGGCCTGCGCTCCTTCCACGAGCTGGTCAAGGACAAGCCGGGGCGCAAGCCGCTGCCCGAGATCAAGCTGATGAAGGACGACCCCGCCGCGGTCGAGAAGCAGGCGGACGAGATCAAGGCGCGCTACAGCAAGTACTTCAAGGTGTGACGGTGGGCGTGGCGATGCCGCGCGGGCGCCGCGCCGACCTGTCCGGCGCCGTGCTGCCGTTGTTCGCGGCCACGTTGTGCCTGCTGGTCGTGCTCCCCATCGGCTGGCTGATCGTCTTCGCTTTCACCGACCGTACGCGGCACGCGACGCTCGCCAACTTCCGCGTCCTGTTCACCGACAGCGCCTTCCTCGACCCGCTCTTGACGACGCTCGTGCTCTCGGTCGCCGTCAGCCTGATCTGCTGCGCGGTAGCGGCGCCGATGGGCTGGATCGTCGCCCGGTCGGACATGCCGTTCCGGCGCGCCGTGCGCATCGTCGTCACCGCTTCGTTCGTCACGCCGCCGTTCCTCGGCGCGATCGCGTGGGAGCTGCTCGCGGCGCCGAACAGCGGCCTCTTGAACCAGCTCTACCGGTCCGCGACGGGCCAGGGTCCCGACGCCGTGCTGTTCAACGTGTACTCGCTCCCGGGTCTCATCTTCGTCGTCTGCTGCTACACGTTCCCCTACGTCTTCGTTCTCGTCGCGAATGCCCTCGATCGAATCCCTGGCGACCTCGAGGACGCCTCCTCGATGCTGGGCGGGAGCGCGTGGCGGACGGCGCGGCGGGTGACGATTCCGCTCGCGCTCCCCGCGCTCGCGGCCGGCGCGCTGGTCGCCTTCCTGCAGGCGATGACGCTGTTCGGAGCCCCTGGCATCCTCGCGCTGCCGGCGGGGTTCCACACGATGACGACCAAGATCTGGAGCCTGTTCCAGTATCCGCCCAAGCCGGAGCTCGCCGCGGCTGCTTCGCTGCCGCTGCTCGCGGTGACGGTCGTGCTCCTGCGGGCGCAAGCCGCCGCGCTGGGCCGGAGGAGCTACGCCGTGGTTGGAAGCCACGCGCCGCCGCGCCCGGTGAAGCTCGGCGCGCTGCGCTGGCCGGCGCTGCTGCTCTGCCTCGGCCTGCTCTCGCTGCCGGTGTTCCTCCCGTACGCCGCGCTGCTCAACGCCGCCTTCTCGCGCATCCCGTCGCAGCCGCTCACGCCGGCGCGGCTCACCGGCGACCACTGGCGGTTCGTCTTCGTCGAGCTCTCCGCCACGCGCCTCGCCATGAAGAACACCTTCGTCCTCGCGCTGCTCTCGGCGAGCTGCGGAACGCTGCTCGCGCTGGTGATCTCGTACCTGACTGCCCGCGCCGCGGTGCGCGGCCACCGCGTGCTCGACGTGCTGGCGACCGCGCCCATCGCGATTCCCGGCATCGCCCTCGGCGTCGGCCTCTTTCTCGCCTACACCCGCGGCCCGGTCGTGCTCTACGGCACGCTGTGGATCCTGCTCCTCGCGTACGTGACCATCGAGCTGCCGGCGGCGTACCAGCAGCTGCGCTCGTCGTTCCGCGCGCTCTCCGTCGAGCTCGAGGACGCGAGCCGCATCCTCGGCGCCTCGCGCCTCCGCACGCTGCGCACCGTGACGGCGCCGCTGCTCGGGCCGAGCCTGGTGGCGACGTGGTGCTTCGTGTTCGTGGCCGTGGTGCGCGAGCTGTCCGCCGCCGCCATCCTCTTCACTTCCGAGACGAAGGTGCTGTCGGTGCTCATCTTCGATCTCAACGAGAGCGGCGACCTGGCCGCCATCGCGGTCCTGGGACTCACCATGCTCGTCCTCACCTCGGTGGTCATCGTGATTGCGAACGTCATCTCGGGGCTGCGATCGGGTCCCCGCGTGCGGGCGGCGTGATGAGCAAGCCCCCGTCCGTCGCGGAATTGCTCGCCGAGCGACTTGCCTCGCTCCACACGCGCAAGCTGCCGCCGGAAGTCCGCGACACGTGCGAGCGCCTGTTCATCGACGTGGTCGGGCTCTGCGCCGTCGCGCGCCGCAGCGACTACGTCCGGGCCGCCCTGGCCGCCTGGAGCTCGGATCGCGGAACCACGACCGTCATCGGGCACGAGGCGCCGCTCGGCGCCGCGGCCGCTGCCTTCGTCAACGGGACCGCCGCGCACGGGGAGGACTTCGACGACACGTTCGAAGGAGGGCCCGTCCACGCCGGCGCGGTAGTCGTCCCGGCCGTGCTCGCCGCCGCCGAGCAGGAAGGGCTCGACGGCCGTTCCGCGCTCCTCGGTATCGCGGCGGGCGCCGAGGCGATCTGCCGCCTCGGGCTGGTCGTTCCGAAGGCCGTGCATGCCGCGGGGTTCCATCCCACCGCGGTCTTTGGCGCCGTGGCGGCCGCCGCCGGCGTCGGCGTGGCGCTGCGGCTCGATCGCGACCAGCTCGCCGACGCGCTCGGCATCGCCGGATCGATGGCGAGCGGGATCATCGAGTATCTCGCCGACGGAACCTGGACGAAGCGGATGCACCCGGGCTGGGCGGCGCAGTCCGGGCTGCGCGCGGCGCTGCTCGGCCGCGCCGGGTTCCGCGGGCCGCATACCGTCTTCGAGGGCACTCAC
>Ga0114129_10003917_pt1 | contig 21007 bp, 15 predicted proteins | sample RhiMetdeltSRZDD1_FD_80071 | JGI IMG/M metagenome (GOLD analysis project Ga0114129, IMG submission 80071) | Populus rhizosphere microbial communities from Tennessee, USA - Rhizosphere MetaG P. deltoides SRZDD1 (version 2) (version 2) | ecosystem: Host-associated > Plants > Roots > Rhizosphere >... | reverse complement strand
TCCGTGACATGTCGACCAGGACGTGGCGCATCAAGCGGGCCGCCATGGCCACGAAATGCGCCCGGTTCTGCCAGCTCACGTCGCGCCAGTTGATCAAACGGATGAACGCTTCGTTCACGAGGGCCGTGGTCTGGAGCACATTGCCCGGACGCTCGCGCCGGAGGTATCGGTGCGCCAGCAGGCGAAGCTCGGCCTCCACCAGGGGTACGAGCTGATCGAGAGCGGACGTGTCGCCTTCGCGCCACGCGACGAGCAGGCCGGTGACCTGCGCAGGCGTTCGCGTTCGTATCGGCGCGGGCGGGATGACAAGGTTTGCGGCCCCCGTTCGCCTTAAGAGGGTAGCAACCAAAAAGGGAAAAGGGAAAAGGGAAAAGGGAAAAGGGAGAAAGGAAAAACGGAGAAAGGGAAACGGAGAAAGGGACAGGAGGCCAGTCATGGCTTGGCGAACTCTCGGTACGTTCGGCGTGGCGGGGTTGCTCCTTGTCGCGTGGGCGACAGCGACGGAGGCACACATTACGCGGATCGTGATCACCCGCGTGGAGTCGCCGACCTTCGAGGGGACGTCGTTCGGCGACGTCGGCCCGTATGAAAAGCGCTTCATGCACGACTTTCTCCAGCTTGGCTTCAACGAAGACGAGCATGGGCGACGCGTGTTCGACGGAATCCTGAATTGGGTTGGTGGCGCCAGCCGAGGCTTCTTCAACTATCGATTCGCGCAGCCCGGACGAACGCACCGGCAGCACATAGGGCGGTGGTACCCGGAGCGCCAGTTCCCCTTCGCCAACAAGCTCCTGTTCGACCCGATCACGGGGAAGACGGACGGCCGCCTTCGTCAATGCGAATCGACTGAAACATGCCCGAAGATCTTCGAGATCAATTCAGCGAACGAGTACTGGGTGAAGGGAGGCTCTCTGCTTCACACGGACACGCTTGGGGACGACCTCGAGGATCCCAAGAACGCTCGCAATTATCTGCTCTCGAGCCTGCCACATGTCGCGCTCAGCGGCGCCGGAATCTGCAAGCAGCCGAGGAATCCACTCGTGCCAAATCGCGTGCTCCGCGCGCTTCTCGTTGCGCTGGACGAGTGGGTGTCGGAGAACAGGATGCCGCCTCGAAGCCGTGTGCCGCGTCGCTCGGACGGAATGCTCGTCAGCGCGACATCGCAATCCGAGGTGGGCTTTCCGTCGATCCCGGGAGTCACCTTCAACGGTGTGATGACCACCGGCGACCTCTTCGACTATGGTCCGTCCTTCGAGCAAGGCATCCTCACGATTCTGCCCCCTCTCCTCCTGGGATCTCCCTACCCGGTCTTCGTTCCGAGGACCGACGATGACGGGAACGACGTCGACGGAATCCGTCTTCCAGAGGTCGAGGTGCCGCTGGCGACGTACACCGGCTGGGGATTGCGCGCCGCCGCATTTGCCGGAGACGATCTGTGCGATGCGGCCGGGCAGAAGATCGACTTTGCGCAGACGAAGCCGGATCGCCTGGCGCTCGGTGACCCGCGACGATCGATTGAGGAGCGATACCGTACTCACGAGGCGTACGCGAAGGAGGTCGCTCGCGCTGCCAAGCTCTCCACCGACAGCGGTTGCTTCTCGAGGAGGACGTGCAGCGCTACATCCAGGAAGCGGAGGTGAGCGCAGTCCGCCGTTAATCGCTCATCAAAAGGCGTCGCAACGATCTAGCGAGTTCTTCGGGGGACCGATGGATCGCCAGACCCTCTCGAGATACTTCACGCTCTGCGGGATTGTGTCCGCCCAGACGCAACGATCACTGGGGCCGAGATCTATAATCCCGCCAACCATGTCCTTCGCCGCTGGTGTTCGGCTCGGCGCCTACGAGATCGAATCGCTGCTTGGCGCTGGTGGGATGGGAGAGGTGTATCGCGCCCGCGACACCCGTTTGAACCGAACAGTCGCGATCAAGGTTCTTTCGCCTGCACTCGTTTCCGACCCGGCGTCGCTCGGACGATTCCGTCGCGAAGCACAGGCAGTCGCCGCGCTCCAGCACTCGCACGTCTGTGTCCTGCACGACGTCGGGTGTGAACGACCGACGAGCGATCCTTCCGCGGACAGCGACCCAGTCAACTTTCTCGTCATGGAGCATCTCGAGGGGGAGTCCCTCGCGCATCGTCTTGCCCGGGGACGTCTGCCGATTGACGAGACGCTGCGTGTCGCGTCAGCGATCGCTCGAGGCCTTGCCGCCGTGCACCGCGCCGGAGTGGTCCATCGCGACCTGAAGCCTGCCAACGTCATGCTGACGCGCGGCGGGGCCAAGCTCGTAGATTTCGGGGTCGCAGGATTGCGGCCAGTTGTCGCGGGGGTCGGTCCCGCGCAGGGTGCTACCGCAACGGTGACCGCTCCGGTTTCGATATCTGGAACCTTACATGGCGCCGGAACAACTCGAAGGAAAGGACGCGGATCCGCGCTCCGACATCTTCGCGTTTGGCGTCATGTGCCACGAGATGCTGACCGGCAGGCGCCCCTTCGACGAAACGAGCGGAGCCGCCCTCATCGGGTCGATTCTCGAGCGTCAGCCTCCAAGACCATCCGAGCAGGTTGACGAAATTCCTCCTCTGCTCGATAGGATCGTCTCGAAGTGTCTCGCAAAGGCTCCTGACGAGCGATGGCAATCCGCTGACGATCTCGCGGAGGCGATCGAGTGGGTGCGGCAGGGCACGCAGCCGCCGGCCGCGAAGCTAAAGGCGCGGGCCGCCGCCTGGGTGATCGGGGCGATGGCGGTCCTCATTGCCGTCATCTCGGTTGTTGCGACTGTTCTGTGGAGACCGTCAGCTCCCGCTTCCGGCTCTCTCCGGCTAGCGGTGACCGCTCCGGTCGGCACATCTCTGGTGGCCATTGACGTCTCGGAAGCGCCGCAGTTTGCGATGTCGCCCGACGGCACCAAGCTCGCGTTGATAGCGGCCGCCCGAGGTGACCGGCCGCAGCTGTGGATCCAGTCGCTCGAATCCGGGGCTTCTCGCCCGATCTCGGGAACCGATGACGCCACGATGCCGTTCTGGTCACCCGAGTCCGAGTCGGTGGCGTTCTTTGCACGAGGAAGACTGAAGAGAGTGCGGCTCGATGGCGCCGCGCCCGTGGACGTCGCCGAGGTGTCGCTCGAGGTGAACGGTGGCACGTGGAACAGAGATGGAACCATTTTGTTCAGCGGCGGAACTGGCGGCGACGGTTTGCGCCGCGTCAGGGCTGAGGCCGGCGGTTCCTCCGCTGAAACGCGACTCGATCCGCAACGTAAGGAGCTGAGTCACCGCTGGCCCAGTTTCTGCCCGACGGCCAGCGGTACATTCTGTATGTCCGAAGCCAGTCGCCGGAGTCGAGTGGTATCTACCTCGGGTCGCTCGGCAGCGATCGCCGGCAACTGGTGCTGCCATCGCGCGTCAGCGCGTTCTTCGTGCCTCCCGATGCGCTGCTGTTGGAGCAGAGTGGCAGTCTGTCGTGGCAACAGTTCGATCCAGATGCGGGAGCTCTGAAGGGCAGGCCGCAGGCGATCGCAGGACAGATCACGCTCGTCAGTGGTCCAAACTATCTTCCGATTTCGGCGAGTGCCACCGGTCGGTTGGCGTACTGGGGTGGCCAGAGAACTGAAACCGAACTGCTGTGGTTCGATCGTGAAGGGCGCGCGATCGGTCAACCGCTCTCACCCGGACGCGCGCGCTACGACAACCCGGAGCTCTCGCCCGACAACAAGCAGGCTCTTGTCGCTGACTGGAGTCTAGGTCGACGAGATCTCTACAGCATTGCTGTCGACAATGGTGTGCCGACAAAGCTCACATTCGCTCCTGCGCAGGGTCGAGCGGGCATCTGGTCTCCCGATGGCGCCAGCATCGGCTACAGCACGCTGTCTGCGGGCGTCGCCTCCATCGCGCGGAAGCCGTCGACTGGCGGCGGCGAGGAGACCACGATCACGGACTTCCGCGATGCGCTGGCAGTCATCGCCACCGACTGGTCGCACGACGGCAACAGGATCGTGTATCACGTGACGACTCCGACGGGCGGATGGGACATCGGGTACGTGGACGTGCAGAACGGAGCGCAGCGGCCGATAGCGGCCGGTGCCGGAAATCAAGTCCAGGGAAAACTGTCACCCGATGGAACCTTGCTCGCATATGCCTCCGATGAATCCGGCACCTGGGAAGCCTACGTCAGCTCGCTGACATCTCGCCGCAAATGGCAGGTCTCCTTAGGTGGAGGGGGTGGGACACAGCCTCGGTGGCGTCGCGACGGCAAGGAGCTGTTCTACGTCGCTCTCGACGGCACGTTGAACGCGGTGCCGGTCTCGAGCGGGAGCGGCAGCCTGCACATCGATGGCCCGACTCAGCGCCTGTTTCAAATGCGCGCCGCGCCCATGCTGGCGCCATACAGGATGAAGTACGCAGCGCGCTCGGACGGCGCACAGTTTCTCGTCAGCTCGGCGGTCGTCGACGCGCCGCCGCAGACGATTACGGTGGTCGACAACTGGCGCTCGGCGACGATCAAATAACATCGATGAGAGCCCGCGACCTCCGGCAGATCACATCGATCGCGCGCACCCGCAGACAGATGACGTCGGCAAGGGAAGCACACCAAAGGCGCCTTGCCCTCACGCAATCGCAACCTGCTGGAGGTATTTCACGCTCTGCGGAATGTGTCCCCACGGGTCCGCGCTCTCGTCTTCGACGTAATAGATCTTCACTCCGGCTTTCACCGCCGCTCGCAGCACGGCCGGCATGTCGATTTGGCCCGTCCCCACAGGCACGTCATCGTCGGCGGTCCCTGTGCCAGCCCCGGTTTTGACTGCTGATCCCTTCTTCAAATCCTTGAGATGGACGCTGACCACGCGCGACTTGTAGCGCTCGATCAGTTTCACGGGATCGCCGCCGCCGTGAAACGCGTGAAAGACGTCGATCTGAAACGCCACTCGGTTTGGATCGGTTGCGCCTGCGATCGTATCGAACAGCGTTCCCTCTGACGACGGGGCCATGTCGTAGCCGTGACAGTGATAGCCGAAACGCAGGTCCTCCTTCATTGCGGCGGCGCCGAATTTGTCGAACGCTTCCGCGGCTTTCAGTGCGTCTTCACGGGTGAACGTGTCCCCATGGGGAATCCATGGACACACGACCCACGCCGCGCCGAGCGCCTTTGCCTCGGCAAAGGCGCCGGACGAATCGTCGCGGAGCCGCTCGAACCCCATGTGCGCGGACTGACAGCGGAGTCCCGCGGCGTCGACCGCTGCGCGCAGTTCGGCCACCGTGTGGTTCCACAACCCGGCGCCTTCCACCTCGGTGAAGCCCATCGCGCGGATCTTCGTGAGCGTTCCAGACAGGTCTTTGGGCAGATACTCGCGCAGGCTCCAGAGCTGCAGGCCGAGCGGGCCGTTCAGCGCGGTCTTGATCTCCTGTTGCGCCTCGCGCGGATCGGTTCGTATCGGATCGCTCGATGCGCTCAGTCCAACGGCGGTTGACCCGAGACCCGCTGCAACGGTGGTCAGGAACTCTCGACGGGACTGCATTACTTTCACCTCCGCGCCGCAATCACGAGTTGACAATTCACGCGGGTGGCGCACGGCGGGGCGCGCCCCATCCGCCGCGCAGGCGCCCTGCCCCGTTACGCGGGCTTTTGGGCGCCGAGGACGGATGGGGCTGCCGAGCGACAGGACCCGCGCCCATTGTCAACTCGCTCGGGCGTTGGAATTGAGCCACTTCACTCTGCGCTGACGTCAACCCCGACGAACTCGGCCAGATACGTATTCCCTTTGTATTCGAGCTCCTGCTTGATCCCAATCTCCGACGAGTAATACGCATCGACAACGCGTCTCTTGAGCTCGACGAAGAAAAGCTCCTCCGGCTCCTTCGGCGCGCGTTCGTTCCGTGCGATTCGAGTCAGAGTCGCGAGCCGCTCCGCAGCGGACGATTGGGCGAACGATTTCCCGGACATGTCGCGGGAGAGTCGCTCGATGTGCGCCAGGCCTTCGCGCCAGATGACCTTGTCTTTCTCTTCGAAGGCTTCTGCCAGCCGCGCGTCGATGTATGCCGCAACCTTCGCGCCCCTTGCGCCTGGCGAGTGATCGTCGGCAGGAACGATCATCTCGCTGAGCTCGTCGAGCATCGCGAACTCCTCGGTCGTGAAGAACGCGGGCGTCGCGGGCTGCGACGCGAGCGATTCGCCCACGCCGAGAGCGGTCGCCACGGTTGCTGCCGCGCCCAGCTTCATGACATCGCGCCGGCTCAGATCCTCCATCACAGATTTCCCTTCTTGAACTCGGATACCAGGTAATCGCACGAGCGCCAGGCGAGCGCCATGATCGTCCAGGTCGGGTTCTGGCACGATGCGCTGACGTGACTGCTGCCGTCGACGACGAACAGGTTCTTGACGTCGTGAGACTGCTGAAACTGATTCAACACTGAAGTCTTCGGATCGGTTCCCATGCGTGCCGTGCCAAGCTCGTGGATCGACCAGCCTTCGGTGAGCATCTCGCGTTCGACCTTGACGATTTCAAAGCCGGCCAGCTCGAACATCTCCTGCGCAGCGGCAGCCATGTCCTCGCACATCTTCTTTTCGTTGTCGCCAAACTTGTAATGGAACCGCAGGACCGGCACGCCCCACCTGTCGGTCGTCGCGGGATCGAGGTCGACGTAGTTCTCGTACCGCGGCAGCACTTCGCCGAAGCCACCCATGCTGATGTACGCACCCTGGTTGTCCCGGACGGTTTTCTTGTAGGCGGCGCCAAATCCCGGCGTGCTGTGCACATGGTTGGGAAACATATGGCTGCCCGAGCTCCCTTCGAAGCCATACGCGCGTATGAAGGTCGGGTTCTTGTCCGAGATGTTGCGAAAGCGCGGAATGTAAAACCCGCCCGGGCGTCCATCGTCAATGGTCTTCTCTTTTCCCACCCGTTCCTTCACGAGACCCGTGATACCGGGTCCCATGACGTGCTCGCAGAAGTTGTGGCCGACGTGATTGCTGGAGTTGCCGACACCGTTCGGATGCGCGCTGGATTTCGACAACAGCATCAACCGCGCTGATTCGAGCGTTGACGCCGCGAGCACGATCACCTTCCCTCGTGCCTCGTAGGCGCGGCCGTTCTCGGCATCGACGAAAGTGACGCCGCGCGCCTTGCCGGTGTTCCCGTCGACCAGGATCTCGCGCGCGATCGAGTTCGTCCGGAGCGTGAGGTTGCCGGTGTCCTGCGCGGGGTAGATCAACCCGGTTGGAGAATCGAAGGCGGCGTGGATGTCGCATCCGCCGACGCGGCGGTTGCAGGCGCCCCGTCCGAAGCAGCGGCTTCGATACTTGTTGTGCTTCAGGCCGTCCGTCGTGACGCCGGCCCGGTACGGCGTGAGCACCCGATTCATTCTCTTCAGCGAATTGCGCAGCGTGACCTCGGCGGCGGCGAGTCTGGTCGGCCGCTGAAAGATGCTGTCGGGCAGGAACGGCAGGTTCTCCTTGACGCCGGAAATGCCTAGGTACTGGTCGACGCGATCGTAGTACGGCGCGATGTCCGCGTACGAGATGGGCCAGTCCTCGCCATAGCCGTCGTGGCTCTTCGCCTTGAAGTCGTAGTCGGACAATCGGAGCGCAAGCCGTCCCCAGATGTTGGTCTTGCCCCCAAGGCCGCGCGCGCGCACCCACGCGTAGTTGGTTCCGGTGTACGGGTGCTCCTTTTCGTTGACCACGATGTTCTTCGAGTAGTCGGCGCCGTTCCAGCCCTGGACGTAGGAGTAGACGTTCGTGTATTTCAGGCCCTCGGCGTATGGTGGCTGACGGATCGTGTACTCGTTGAGCGAGAGCGCGTGATGGCCTGGCGGCATCGCGCCCCTTCGTGGGTGGTCGTACGGCCACTCCATCGATTTCAGCTCTTTGTCGACCACGAGCTTCTTGCCGGCCTCGAGCATCAGCACTTTCATGCCTTGTGACGTCAGGACGTGGGCCGCCATTCCGCCGGCGGCGCCCGAGCCGATCACGATGGCATCGTAGGTCCTCGTGAGGTCGACGTCGGGTTGGGGGGTTCCTTGGAGCAGCCGAATGAAGTTCATCGTGGCGCCTGGCCTTGTGGAAACCGTGCTGACGAATGCGTCGAGAGTTTATCGTCTAAGCCCTTCGACGCCGCTTGGGGGCAGGCTTCAGCGCGGACGGATGTTCACGTTCACATGGAAGAAGTTGTCTGGGTCGTATTTCGCCTTGAGCTCCCGCAACCGCGCGTAGTTCGGGCCGTATGCGGTGGCGGCCGGGTCGCCCGACTCGTCAGTGTCGAGGTAGTTCACGTACCGGAACGTGCCGAGATACGGCGTGAGCGCCGCATAGGTCGCACGGCACCAGCTGATGTTCTTCTCGGTGTCGTGCGGGTCCGACCACTGACTGACCAGGACAACGTCGAAGCCGGTGATTCTCATCGCGCACGCGGTGTCGGCGACCGGGACGCGGCTCGCGGCGCCGTGGAAGTGCTCGATGACGATCTGCGTCATCGGCGAGGGCGTTGCCGCGAATCGCTCGAGGAGCGTCGCGATGCAGGCGTCGCTCAGGTCGGTGAGGAAGTGCGCCTTCCAGTAGTTCAGCGCGCCTCTCGGCAGCCCAGGATCGAACAGCGCGTTCAGCGTGCAGTACGGGATCGGTCCCATTGCGTCCATCACCGGCGGACCGAAGGCCTTGAGCGGCCGAACCGCCGCCTCGCCGTCAGCGAGCGTCCCGCAGTGGCTCGCGACGATGCCCGCCAGCTTGGCGCCGGAGCCGTCGGGCGCCGTGAGCAGCCCGGCGACGAGCATCATCTCGTCAGGCAGCGAGGCGCAGCTGTCGCGGAAGAACTTCAGGACGCTTTGACCGTTCTGCAGCGGGTGCGCGACGAGGCCGCCAGTGACGATGGGCCCGACCGGATGCAGCTCGTATTCGAGCGACGCGGCGATGCCGAAGTTGCCGCCGCCGCCGCGAATGGCCCAGAACAGGTCCGGGTTTTCGTCTGCGCTGGCGCGGCAAACCGTCCCGTCCGCCATGACCATCTCCGCCGATCGCAGGTTGTCGAGCGCCAATCCGTGCTTTGTCATCAGCCAGCCGAGCCCGCCGCCGAGCGTCAGGCCGGCGATGCCGGTCGTGCCGACCACGCCGCCGGTCGTCGCGAGGCCGTGGAGCTGCGTCTCGCGATTGAGCTCCTTCCACAGCACGCCGCCCTGCGCGCGGGCGCGTTTCGCCGATGGATCGACGTGCATCCCCTTCATCGGGGCAAGGTCGATCATCAACCCGCCGTCGATCGTCCCGCGGCCGGCGACGTTGTGGCCGCCGCCGCGTACGGCGACCTCGAGGTTGAGCGTGCGCGCGAGCTTGACGGCATCGGCGACGTCCGCCGTCCCCTGGCAGCGCGCGATGAGCGCCGGCCGCTTGTCAACGAGCCCGTTATGGACACGCCGCGCGTCGTCATAGCCGGCGTCGGTCGGTTGGAGCAGCCGACCGGTGAAGTTTGATGAGAGCTGTTCGAGCGTGGCGGAGATGGACATCGTGGACCTCCCGTGGGGAACCCCGATCCTACCGCACCTGCACCCGGCACGCAGCACCGAGCACCCACTAGCGCACGCTGACCGCCGTCGTGGACCTCGTTTGGCGAAATCGAGCGCCACACCGGCACGACCGGCACGGTCGGCGTCGGGATGCCCGGCACGATCTCGCCCAGTGGCAATCATCGTCGGCACGGTGAGCTACAAGTCGCCCGAACAGGCCGAAGGGCGAAAGGTCGACGCCCGGTCGGATATCTTCTCGTTCGGTGCGGTGTTATACGAGATGGTAACGGGACAACGGCCCTTTCGCGGTGACACGCGAATCTCGACGATCACCTCGATTCTGCGCGACGAGCCCAAGCCTATAACTACCGCACGGCCCAGTGTTCCGGGTGAGCTTCGAACGCATCATTGCCCGGTGCCTTCGCAAAGACGCCGACCGTCGCTTCCAGACGACGAGTGATGTGCGGCTCGCTCTGGAGGAGCTGAAGGAAGAGTCGCAAGCGAGCTCGCGAACCGGGTGGGTTTCGCGGGCTCGCGCCAAAGGCATCGGGATCAGGCACTGGCAGTGTTGCTGATTGGAGCGTCAGCCGGTGCGGCATTGTTGCTGTGGAACCGAAAGGCAACGGCGCCGGATGTGCCTGCCTGGTCGCCGGACGGACGGTGGATTTATTTCACGTACAGATCCTCCTGCGCGACCTCAAGGAGGCGATCGGCATCGCCCTCGATCTGCAAGCCGCGCGGCTCTACGCGACCGATCTGGGTGGGACGGTCTACAGCGCCAGGCTGGACGGATCGGATCAGAAGGTCGTACTCTCCGGACAGGGCAGCCTGACGGGGATCGCGGTCGTCCACCTCTCGGACGCGCAGGGCCGCTGAAGCGAACTTCGCCGATGGATTGGACCACGTTGAGATCCTTCTTCACGCGAGTCGCGTTCGTCATTCTGACTGTGGCGCTGCCGCTCGAATCGAAGATCGGTCCGCACGCGACAACGACAAACAGTCAGACCATCGCTGCGCAATCGCTGGCGCAAACGACCGCGCTCGAATGGCCCGAGGAAGACCTGTCCGGCCGCCTGATGGACGGTGCCCACCGGTTCGTCGAACGCCAGATCGCCGCGACGCAGGCACGGGCGGATCGATTCTGGAAATACGACCGCTCGTCGCCTGCCGCGTGGGATGCCTCGCTCAAAGGCAATCGCGATCGTCTGCGCGAGATCATCGGCGCCGTCGATCAGCGTGCAGCGCCAGCGCTCGAACGGTACGGAGACGACGAGAATCCGGCGATCGTGGCGGAAACACGTCGCTACCGTGTGTGGCAGGTTCGTTGGCCGGTCCTCGACGGGATGGCGGCCGAAGGGCTGCTCGTCGAGCCGATGCGTGGCACGCCGTCAGCGTCTCTCGTGGTCGTGCCCGATGCCGGGCAGACTCCCGAACAGATCCTTGGCCTCGCACCCGGGTTGACGCCAGAACGTCAGTTCGCTCGACTGCTGGCTGAGAGCGGCTGCGAACTGGTCATTCCGACGTTGGTCCAGCGGGCGCTGATTCAGACGGCCGATGCACAGCTTCGGCAGAGCCAGCAGACCTGGCGGGAGTGGATCTATCGGCAAGCCTTTCACATGGGCCGGCACCCGATCGGCTTCGAAGTCCAGAAAGTGCTCGCAGCCGTCGATCGCTTCCGGGCACGCCGCGGCGAAACGGCGAAGATCGGCGTCGTGGGTTATGCCGAAGGCGGTCTGATTGCCTTCTATGCCGCGGCCATCGACACGCGTATCGATGGCGCGCTCGTGAGCGGCTATTTCGATCGCCGCGGGCGCGTGTGGGAAGAGCCGATCGATCGCAACATCTGGAGCCTGCTCGAACGGTTCAGCGATGCCGAGATTGCCGCGCTCGTCCTGCCGCGCCACCTGGTGATCGAGCACGCCGACGTTCCATCATTCACCAGCACCAAGGGCGCATGGCAGACGCCGTCCGGGACATCGGTTCGCGCCGAATTCGATCGTATTCCCGTCTTCGCGGCGTTCCCGGCACCCTCTCTCGTAGCCGGCGACGGCGATCGGCCGGTCGCCGCGATATCTACGAAAGCGCTCGGCGATTTCGCCACACGCCTGGGCTTCACGCTCGCGACACGTACGGCCGCCACACTCACCGACCGCCGGCAGCGATTCGATCCTGGCGCGCGCCACGCCCGGACGGTGCTCGAAATGGAGCGGTACGTCCAGGCGATGGTGCGAGGGGCCGAGCATGTCCGCGATCAGGCGTTTCTCTTCACCGTCCTGCCCGAATTGACCGCACTGAAGTGGAATACCGAAAAGTCCAGGCCGACATGGCCGGCGGCAAAGTTCATCGAAGGCGCGCGTCCCTATCGCGAGCGCTTTCGCACAGACGGCATCGGTGCGTTCGACGCGCCGTACGTGCCGCTCAACCCTAGGACGCGCAAGGTCGGCGAAACGGACAGATGGACGGCTTGGGACGTCGTCCTCGACGTCTGGCCCGACGTGTTCGCGTGGGGCGTGATCGTGATTCCCAAGGGGATCGTCGCCAGCGAGCGGCGTCCGGTGGTCGTGGTCCAGCACGGCCGCAACGGGCTGCCGCGCGAGACGATCGATCGGCACGTGTCGTCCTATAACGATTTCGGCTCGGCGCTCGCCGATCGCGGCTTCGTCGTCTTCGCCCCACACGATCTGTATCGCGGCGAGGATCGGTACAGGTGGCTCAGTCGAAAGGCCAACACGATTCGCGCCACGCTGTTCTCGTTCATTCTTGCCCAGCACGAGCGCATTCTCGAGTGGCTCGGATCGCTGCCCTTCGTAGATGCCGATCGCATCGCGTTCTACGGTTTGAGCTACGGCGGCGAGACGGCCGTACGCATTCCCGCGATTCTCGAGAAGTACGCGCTCTCGATCTGCTCCGGTGACTTCAACCAGTGGACCCGCAAGGTCGCCGCGACCGACCAGCCCTTCAGCTTCATGCGCACGATCGAGTGGGAGATGCCGTACTGGAATTGGGGCCACACGTTCGACTATGCCGAGATGACCTACCTGATCTTCCCGCGACCGTTCATGGTCGAGCGTGGCCATCTCGATCTGGTCGGGCGTGATCAATGGGTCGCGCACGAATACGGCAAGGTCCAGTTTCTCTATGCGCAGCTCGGTCTGGCCGACCGGACGGAGATCGAGTATTTCCAGGGCGGCCACAGCATCAACGGCCAAGGCACGTTCGCGTTCCTGCACAAGCACCTGCGATGGCCGGCGCCGAAGTGAGGCTTTCCGCCGACAGCTGCTCGTCTCCGGCGCCCGATCGCGGCTCGACGTTTATCCAATCGATCCTCCTCCGGCCAGTTCTCGTTCGGACGCGCGACACCATCGGGTAAGCTGTCCTCCTCTTTGATTTCTGCCAGCGAGGCCGAACATGAAAGTCAACTTCTGCTCGATGGCTTTGGTGGGAGCCGCATGTGTCGGCGCGGGGTTGGTCGTGACGGCGGCAACCGGACAATCCGGTGGCGAATCCGCGGAAGCGCACATCGAGGCTGCCAGACGGGCCGCCGGGTCTGAGTACCTGTCGGTCTTCAATGGCCTCTGCGGATCATTGACGGCACAGCGGGCGCCACAACCGGCCCCGGCCGTCACACCGGCGCCTGCATCATCAGCGGATGCGCCTCCGAGGGCCCAGTGGCATGTCGAGCCCATGAAGGTGTTCGATAACCTTTACTATCTGGGTCAGTCGGAATACACGGCATGGGCCATCACGACGTCGGCCGGCATCATCGTCACCGACCCGCTCTTCGATTATTCGGTCGACGACGAGGTCGTGAACGGCCTCACGAAGCTCGGGCTGGATCCCCGTGAGATCAAGTACGTCCTGGTGAGCCACGGGCATCGCGACCACGTCGGCGGGGCCAGGCTGCTCCAGGATCGTTACGGCGCACGAGTGATCATGTCGGCGGCAGACTGGGATCTCGTTCTCGGGAACCAGCAGCCGTATCCCAAGCCGAAACGTGACATGGTCGCGGTCGACGGCCAGCAACTGACGCTCGGGGATACGTCAATCACGATCTATCTCACCCCGGGTCATACGCCGGGAACCATTTCGACCCTGATCCCGGTGAATGATCAGGGCCGATCGCACCTGGCAGCCCAGTGGGGCGGAACCGGATTCAACTTCACCATCACCCCAGACCGCACGAAGCGATACTGGTTCGACGCCTATGCTCGATCGGCGAGTCGCTTCAGCGAGGCCGTGGCAAAGAGCGGCGCCGACGTGCAAATCGCCAATCACCCGAACCAGGATGGCGCAGCGGCGAAGCTGGCCGCGCTCGCGAACCGAAAGCCAGGCGAACCGCATCCCTTCGTCATCGGCAATGCCAACATCCTGCGCTATCTGACGATGGTGCGCGAGTGCGCGCAGGCCGGACTGGCCACCAATCGCTAGCATGCCACCTTCATCGTCGCCATCGTTTGCGACCTACCCGAGCCTTCAGGATGCCAGCGTCATTGTCACTGGCGGAGCATCCGGCATCGGGTCGGAGATCGTTCGGGCCTTCGCCGGCCAGGGGTCGCAGGTTGGATTCCTTGATTTCGATGTCGAGCACGGAGAGACGCTGGCGGCGGCGCTGCAGGCCGACGGCGGGAAGGTCCGGTTCGAACCGTGCGATCTGCGGGACATCGACGCGCTCCGACGCGCCGTCGCGACGCTCGCGACGGCCCACGGCCCGGCACGTGTACTCGTCAATAACGCCGCACGCGACGACCGCCATCGGTGGGAGGACGTCACGCCAGAGTATTACGACGAACGCATCGCGACGAACCTGCGTCACATGTTCTTCGCGATCCAGGCCGTCGCTCCCGGCATGATCGCCGCCGGCGGCGGCTCGATCATCAACCTCGGCTCGGACTCCTGGTGGCGCGCCGCCGGAGGCTTCCCCGCGTACACGACGGCCAAAGCCGCGGTGCACGGCCTGACCCGCGGAATGGCGCGTGACCTCGGGCAGCACCGGATCCGCGTCAACACGCTCGTACCTGGCTGGACGATGACCGAACGACAGAAACGGCTGTGGGTCACACCGAGCGCCTTGACCGCACAACTTTCAGCACAGTGTCTGCCAGATCCCATCGAACCGGTCTACGTCGCCCGGATGGCGCTGTTCCTCGCCTCCGACGACGCCGCAATGTGCACCGCGAACAACTACATGGTGGAGGCGGGATCGATCTAGTCTGATCCCGAGATTTACACAACCCGACCCACCTCTGACCGTGACGATTAACAAGCTTCCGTCCTGGAAGTGAAGTACGCCCGCGCCGGCCACAATAGCGAAATATCGGCTGCTGAAGCAGCCGGTTTGACATTGGGGGTCAATCCTCTTCTATTCCCTTGCGACCTCGTGGGAACTGCTTCTTGTAAATACGGGTCTCGACATTTCCTTCACGATTGCCTGTGGTGATCGCTCGAAGCTCTGTCCCGTTATCGTCGATCACAAAGTCCAGGGGTACCGTAACACCAAGGGGAGACACGAAGAGTGTCATGGAGCCTGTGCAGTCCGCATTCACGTCATACGTGCCTTCAAACGTCACGTGGTTGACGTGGCCGTTTGCGCTTAACGTCGCGGTTGCGTCGGTATTACCTCTTCCGTCGAAGGTCTGCCGACCGATCTCACCAAAGGCACCGGCAAGCCCGGGCGGAAGAGCGAGAAGCGTTCCTGTGCTGGTGAATCCGAAGCTGCCATGCAGGCTGGCCGTCGAACATTCTTCTCTATCCGCACCAGCCTGAACCCTTTGCAGGATGCCCAGAACGAACACGGTGGCAAAAACAATGACGAGCGTCGCCGGTGCAGTGGTGCGTCTCATAACTAGCCTCCTGTTTTTTCCTGACGTACTGTCAATTAGTTCCTGAAAACCTCATCTTCACGGGCCTCTCTTGTCGACGCCTGCGACAGGAGAAACCCTGGCGCTCCGTGGTGCCGCCAGGGAGGTAGTGATCGTCAGCCCGTGCCTCAATGGCCGTACCGAGCAGCGCCACACTCAGCACCAGTGCGATGTTGGTGTTTCTCGTCATGACGACTCTCCTTTGCGCGTGAACGGTCGCCGGCCCAATCCGGCATTGGCTGATCTCGTCGCCGAGCCAGACACTACCAAGCTGCGCTCAGGCGCGGCAGGCATGTTCATGCGGGCGAAAGAACCGCAGATGGATAGGCGACAGCCAGTTCGAAACCCTCCTCGCATGACTGCCCAACGACCAAGACGACTGTCCTTCCTGTGTCTCGTCTCGTCTTCGTCGCACGCTGATGAGAGCCAAACGGTACGAGGCGCCGCTCGAGAGCGGCAGACATGTACATGCGGGGAGGAAAGCTGGATGAAGGCGAGCAGTCTCTTCGTCAGACGATCAATCCGCTGCGGAGCGCTTTGCTGACGGCTTCGGATTTCGAGTGGACGTGCAGCTTGTCGTACACGTTCCGGACATAGCTGCGCACGGTGTTCAGGCTGATCTCCAGGCGTTCGCCCGCAGCTTGATAACTGTGGCCATCCGCCAGCAGCTGCAGCAGTCGCAACTCCTGCGGGGTGAGCGCCTCGAACGGCCGTTCGGCGACCGGGGTCTTGCGGAACAACGTCACGACCTTCCGTGCGATCTCGGGCGACATCGGCGCGCCGCCGCTCGCCGCCTCCCGGATGGCGTCGATCAGCCGCGCCGGCGGCGTCTTCTTGAGCAGGTAGCCCACCGCGCCATTGCAGATCGACTCGAAGATCTTGTTCTCGTCTGAATAGACGGTGAGCATCAGCACTTCCGTCGAGGACCATCGCTCGCGGAGGAGCCGAACGCCCTCGGCCCCGGAGATGCCCGGCAGATTGATGTCGAGCAGGACGACGTGCGCCAGCCGATCAGGCGGCTTGCGCAGCAGCTCTTCGACCGAACCGTACCTCCCGACGCACTGATACCCTGGCGTGCCCGCGATCAGCGCTGCGAGCCCTTCGCGCGTCGTCAGGTCGTCTTCGACGATCGCCACACGCAGCGGTTCTGGAGACGATGGCTCGCCGCGTGCGCCGTTCACGAGCGATATGTTAGCGCTGCGATCCGACGTGGCCAACGGCATGAACATGCGGGTGCGTCACCGGCACATCCACGACGATGCTGGTGCCGTGACCCTGGGGGCGTGACACGATTCGGGCCGTCCCGCCAAGGGCGGACGCCCGGCGCTGCATGTTCTCGAGCCCATGCCCGCCACTCGGACCAGGAGAACTGTTGCGTGGCTTGCCATCGAGGCCGACTCCGTCGTCGGTCACTTCGATACGCAGGCGTCCTTGTGATGCTGTGACGAGCACAACAACGTTCGTGGCCTGCGCGTGACGCAGCACGTTCGTGAGCGCCTCCTTGAGGATCAGATAGACGTGGCGTCGCTGCTCCGATGCGAGCGGGACGCCGGAGGCAGCGTCCGGGGCCTCGACCGTCCATCGGATGCGCTGGCCGTCGAAGAGCTCCGACGCCATGGCCCGAGCGCGAGTGACTACCTGCTGAAGGTTGTCGACGTGAGGGTCGATGAACCACACCGCGTCGCTCATGTCGTCGATGACGGCGCGCGCGTTGTCGCTGATCGCGGTCAGCGCGGGAATTGCGTCCGGCAGCGCCGAATCCGCCTGCTGCCGGACAACCTCGCTCAGAATCGCGATGCGCGACAGGCTCGCACCAACGCCATCGTGCAAGTCGGCCGCAATCTGCGAGCGGACGCGCTCGACGGCAATGGCGCGCCTGACCCGCGAGCGGTGGACGACGAATGCCAGGGCGCACGTACAGAGGGCCGCGAGGGCGAGGAACCATCGGCGCTGCCAGAACGGCGCCAGCACGGTGAACTCGACCGCGGCGGGATCGGTCACCGTTCCGTCGGCGAAGACCGCGCGCACGAGAAACCGGTAGCTCCCCGGCGCAGCGCCGGCGAGCGCAACAGTGCGTGCGTCCGTGATTGTCCAGTCACGATCGACGCCTTCAAGCTGATGCTGATACCGCAGTCCGTCTGCGGTCTGCGCGCCAGGGCTGACGAAATCGATCTCGAGGCGACGATCGCCGGGCTGGACCGTGACTCTGTCGAACCGTTGGGCGCCGTCAGCCCGCGTGGCCAGCGACATGCCGCCAACGCGGATGGCGGTAATCAGTGTGACTGGCTGGGGATGCCGGTCTTCGGTCCGTGCGTCGAATCGCGCCACGCCCTCCGTTGTCGCCAGCCACACTCGTCCCGATCGATCGCGAAGGCCTCCCCAGATTTCTCCGCGCGGCACCCCATCGTCGGCAGAGTAATGCCTGAAGCGATCCGTGTCGGGATTGAAGCGGTCGACGCCTCGTCCCGTGGCGACGAACAGGTCGCCTGACAGGTCTTCCACGAGCATCCACGCCGTATCACTCGACAGGCCATCAGCCTTGCCATACCACCTGATCGCAGGCACTGCAGCTCGGGGGTCGTCGATACGGCCAAGCCCGTACACGGTGCTGGCCAGCCAGACACGTCCCTGGCGATCGCCAACAATCGATCGCACCGTCCCGCGGATTGGTGACTCCTGCCCCGGTTGCAGGCCTCGAAGGGGAACCTCTTCGAACCTGTCGCGATACCGCAGCAGACGGCCTTCGTTGAATCCAATCCACACAGCGCCGAACCGATCTTCAGCCAATGCGTGCGCGAGCGGCAGATCATCCTTGAACCCGTCCTCGGGCCCGAACACGCGGGCGGCTCCCGTGACGGGATCGATACGCGCGAGTCCCCAGGCTTCTTCGGCGGAGCTCGCCACCCAGATGGCACCCCGCGAGTCTTCGAAGAGCCGGAAGATGCCGTCCGATCGAAGTCCCTGGCGCCGCGTGTACGTTGACTCCGGGCGAGCGGTAGACAGCGAGGACACCGGCCCTGGCGCGAACCGAAACAACCCCTCACTGCTGGGAATCCACCAGCCCCCGCGACGGTCCTGCAGCGTCAATTGCGACCAGCCCCATCCGGTATCGCGCATTCGGTCCGTCGTCGCCGACCGGAAGGGCCTGAAACGCCGGCCGTCAAAGCAACTGTGCTCGCGACGGTACGCCACCAGGGACGTCGCACACACTTCACCACTCGATGTCTCGAAGAGCGACGCGACTCGGTTCGCGGGCAGGCCGTCATCCGTGGAGTAGCTGATGAAGCCTCGCCGCGACAATCGTCGAGCCCCGACGTCGGTGGCCACCCAGACGTTCCTCCGCAGATCGGTCGCGATGTCCCAGGCATTGAAACCGACAAGCGTCCGCTCGACTCTCAGGTCGCCTGCGGAAGTGAAGGACGCCTCGGCGATGCCGTTGACCGTTCCGATCCACAGCGTGTCCCCGTCGGTGTGGAAGGACCTGACATTCGGGGCCGGCAGGCCGTCCCGCTCCGCAAACACACGGCGGACGACATGACGATCACGCCGGAGGATCGCCTCGCGATCGAGCAGAACCAGCCCCTCTCGGGTTGCCGCCAACAATCTGCCCCGTGCGTCGAGCGCCAGGTTCAGGATGTCGTTGGCCGGCAGACCCTGCGCAACCGTCACGCGCGTCGCACGCCCCCCGGGCTCCCGCGCGTAGAGCCCGCTGCCGGCGCCAACCCACAGAGTGCCGCGCTCGTCTTCGAGCACCGCGTGCACGACCGGATCATTCTCGAGCTCACGCGGCAGCCCGATCTCGACTTCGACCAGATGCATGCGGCCGGCTGCCGCCGTGAGCTGGAGAAGCCCAGACCCCGTCCCGCACCAGATGGTGCGATCGCGAGACTCCGCCAGCGCATTGACCGCATGCATGCGTTGCCCATCGTCGCGTCCGAGAGGCTTGAATCGCACCTGCCTGCTCACCGGGCCGACATCGAACGCAAACAGACCCTCGTCGGTACCGACGAAGTACCGGTCGCCGCTGGCGCTCAGAAAGGACCGGACTCCGGGCGCACTCAGACCGTCGTCGCGGCCGAACGTCACGACAACCTGGCCATCGAACCGTACCAGGCCTTCAGCGGTGCAGAACCATACGAATCCGCGCGGGTCGCTTCGAACGCACTGCAGCTGGTCGCGTGGCAGGCCGTCGGCAGTCGTCAGAGTGCGTACCGGCAGGCGCTCCGCCGACAGCGGCGACACGGCGGCGAGGGCGACCACGCCCGTGACCACGGCCGTGCGGAAGCCGAAGAGTGTCGTCACCGCTTCGTCAGCGCTGGTTACGAGATGCTGGGTATCGAGTCGCCCTTCCAGTTTATCCGGCTTGCCATGTCGATTATCCGTCGGGATGTGACCATTCCACGGAGATCACCAGTCCTCCGCCGCTCCTTGAGTCGGAGCAATTCTCGCCAACGTCTTCAGAGCCGACTTCGCCTTGGCCGTACGCAAGGCTTTCCAGTTGTCCTCAGCGCGCTGGTGCTTGCGGTCCGTGAGGTAAGCGTACTCCGGCGTAAGGAGCCGATGCTCCTCGGTCTTGGCTTTCGTCCACGACCGGGCGAACTCCTCGAACGTGGGCGCTTCTCCGCGCGTCCAGAACTCCATCGCGAGCACCCGGGCGACGGCGCCGTTCTGGAACCGGCCCGCGGTCAGGTCGTGGAGCAGTCGCATGACACCCTCGTGCTTCCTCGAGTACCAGCGATAGTACAGGCGGTCGCGAGGTCCAAGCCGCGCTGGCGGATTCTCCGCGCGGACGATCTTCGCGGGGATGAGCGTGGGCTGACCGACCTCCCCTGTCGTAAGGTAGCGGTGGACACGGGCCAGCACGATCGGCTTTCGATCGGTATCTTGCGTGACCTTCACCTTCCCGTTCGGGTACTCGGCCATGATCTTGTACGGGATCCCGCGTGCGGAGCAGAAGCCACGAATTTCCTCGAGGTTCATGTAGTTCAACTCCTCGAGGAGCCGCGCTTGCTCGCCTTTGGTGAGCTGCGACAGGAAGTTCGGCATCCGAGATCCCTTCACGCGCCCGACCTACGCTGCGAGCGCATCCAGAACTTCACGATTGCGGGCTTGCAATTGGTCGTTCTCTGTTCGCGCGCCTGGCAGAGCGAGGTGCCTCGATTGGACTCGCCATGTGTTGCTCACAGGTACACATTGGCATCAGTAGGACGCCTTTTTCACTCGGTCCGGTCAGAAAACGGAAGGAAAACGAGGCACGGCGACGGTTCTCTTGACCGTCGCCTTCTTCAATGAGAGCGATGGGCAACATATGGATTCTGCCGCATTTTGGAAGATCGACTAGGAGTCGGTCGAACATCAGGCCATTCGGAACGGCGTTGCGTCGTGAATGTCGTGAGTTGGCATCCGGGTCACATGCCGCGTTCGCGCGCGCGGGAATGCCCACGGCAAGTATTCCGGGGCAAGCACGGACCAATGGACTCGATTGGAACAGGAGGAAGTGCTGGTCATTCGGACCTCCCAACTGCACGAGGCCCCACGTCGTGTTCGGCAGCCGTTGATTCTGCGTACCCGTGCCGCTGGCGATCAGCCTGCCGGCAACGGCATGCGCGAACGACCCCACGCGAGGTCGGCACCTGAGGATCAAGTCAGTCGAGAATTGCCGCGCCCC
>Ga0114129_10003915_pt1 | contig 21010 bp, 17 predicted proteins | sample RhiMetdeltSRZDD1_FD_80071 | JGI IMG/M metagenome (GOLD analysis project Ga0114129, IMG submission 80071) | Populus rhizosphere microbial communities from Tennessee, USA - Rhizosphere MetaG P. deltoides SRZDD1 (version 2) (version 2) | ecosystem: Host-associated > Plants > Roots > Rhizosphere >... | reverse complement strand
ACGAGTGGAAACCCAAACCAGCTGCTCGGCCTGCGGCAAGGAAACGACCGTGCCGTTCAAGCCGACGCAGGGGCGGCCGGTCTTCTGCAAGGAATGCTTCCAGGCCCGGAAATTTGCCGGTGCGGGCGGCGTCTGAGGGCCTCACTTCCGCGTTTCGCTTAGGCTCGACCCATCTCTCAAAATCTGGGTGTGTTAAGCTCACATCGCATATATCTGGAGTGTTTCCATGCAGATCGAGGAACGAACCGTGGGCGACGTCACTGTGCTCGACCTGAAGGGCAAGATCACGCTTGGCGAAGGCGATGAGCTCCTCAAAGACAAGGTCAACAGCCTCGTCAACCAAGGTCGCAAGAAGATCGTCCTGAATCTGGCCGGCGTGCCCTACATCGACAGCGCTGGCCTGGGCGAAGTTGTGCGGACCTACACCACAGTGAGCCGGCAAGGTGGCAGCCTGAAGCTGCTGAACCTCACGAAGCGCATCACCGATCTGCTGTCGATCACCAAGCTGCTGACCGTGTTCGAGACCTACGAGTCCGAGAACGAAGCGGTCCGGAGTTTTTCCGCATCGGCGAAGGTCTAGCCCCGCTTTCTTAAGACGGGCCGCCGCGCTCTAGATGGCGCGCACCACTTCCTCATCCTCTGTGGCGTCGCCCGGTACTTCGGTCAACGAAGTATCGGGACGCCCGATTGCCCTGCATCTGCTGACGTCGCTTCGCCCGAGCCAATGGACCAAGAATCTGCTGGTCTTCGCCGGCCTGCTATTCGGGCATCGGTTATTCGAAACGTCCGCCATCTTGGCCGCCATCGGCGCCTTCGCCGTGTTCTGCCTGCTGTCCGGTGTCGTGTATATCGTCAACGATATCTTCGATCGCGAGAGCGACCGGCGCCATCCGCTGAAGGCGCGGCGGCCGATCGCCTCGGGGGCGCTGCCGGTGAGAACGGCGGCCGCGGCGGCGATTGTGTTATGCGCGGCCGCGCTGATCGGCGCGGCTGCGCTTGGCCGTCCCTTCCTGGCAGTCGCGATCACCTACCTCGCGCTGCAGGCGCTCTACTCCGCTACGTTGAAGCACATCGTCATCATCGATGCGCTCACACTCGCGATCGGCTTCGTGCTGAGAGCGGTGGCTGGGGCCATCGCGGTCGACGTCGCGATCAGCCATTGGCTGCTCGTCTGCACGATCCTTCTGGCCTTGTTCATCGCGCTCGCTAAACGGAGACATGAAATCATGCTGCTCGCCGACGCGGCCGTGGACCATCGGCCGATTCTCGGCGAATACAGCGCGTATCTCCTCGATCAGATGATCGCGGTCGTCACCGCGTCGACGCTCATCGCCTACGTGTTCTACACAATCAGCCCCGAGACCCAGGAAAAATTCGGCACCCCCTGGCTCGGCCTGACGATTCCGTTCCCGTTGTATGGGATTTTTCGGTACTTGTATCTGGTGCACAGGCGTGACGGTGGCGGCAGTCCCGCCGAACTGCTTTTGACCGACCGTCCGTTGCTCGTCTGCGTGGCCGTGTGGGCGCTCGCCGTTGCGCTGATCATCTACCGGCCGTTATGAAACTCCTGCTGTTGCTTTCAGCGATTGGCTCTCAGCTGTCACCACACGCGCGAGCCGCACGCTGATGATGCGATCTGAAAGCTGACAGCCGAAAGCTGATAACTCTTTATGCCCGAATTCAACATCCGCTCCGACTCGGTGAACGTCGAGCAGATCATGGAGCAGATTCGCGCCCGCATCCGCGAGAAGCGCGGCGTCGACTACACCGAGGAGCAGATCCGCGAGCTGGCCGCCGTCAAGCTCGAGAAGTTTCTCGATCCGCGCGGTATTCGATCCGATCTGCTCGACCAGTTCAGGAAGGCGATGCCGGCCTATGAGCCTCCTGTGCTGCCGAACTACAGTTTCGAGGCCGATACGCTCTTCGACTCCCATCGTGGCGTGATTCGCTTCTTTCGGAAGCTGTTTCACCCGTTCCTGAAGCTGTTCCTGTTCAACCCGAACCCGCTCATTCAGGCGCTGAACATCCAGGCTCGTTTGAACACGATGTATGCGGAGCGCGAAGCCACACGTGAGTCGTCGCGACGGGCGATGGATCAGCTCTATTACGAGCTCATTCACAATCTGGTCGTCGAGCTCACGCGTACCGGCATCGAGGTGAAGAACCTGAAGATGCGTGTCGAGTCGCTGGCGAGCCGGCTCGAATTCAACGAACGGCGCGCACGCGCGCTGGAGAGCGCGGTCGTGTACAGGCCGTCCGGAGACGATCATCCGCCGCGGCCACAGCAGACGCCGACGCCGCCTCCGATCCAAATCCAGCAGCCGTACACAATCCAAACCGCGACGCCAACAGCACCGACCGCCCAGGCACCAGGTGGATACGCGGGGGAAGGTCCTGGCCAGCGCAGCCGTCGGCGCCGAAGGCGGCGCGGCCGTCGGGGCGGAGGCCCCGGCCAGCCAGGGCAAATGAGTCAGGGGGGGCAGGTAGGGCAGGTAGGGCAGGCAGGTCAAAGCGGACAGGCGGGGGCAGCTACTCCGCAACGACAGATCGAGCACTCGGTCGATGAACGTGCCGGCGGATCATCGGACTCAGATGATCTCGCGCGCTTGGAAGACGATGGCGATCCTTCGGGACCGGGTTCCGATTCCGGCCCAGACGCGCAGTGAAAGTCGCGATCGTCGTTCAGCGGTACGGCCCGTCGGTGAATGGCGGCGCCGAGCTTCACGCCCGTTATATCGCGCGGCGGCTCGCGCGTTACGGCGAGGTCGAAGTACTGACGACGTGCGCCACCGACTACGTCACCTGGCGCAACGAGCTCGCCCCGGGCGTCGAGCAGGTGGACGGCCTCACCGTGCGGCGCTTCCGCGTCAAACACGAGCGCGATCCAAGGGTCTTCGGACGCCGGCAGCAACGCGTCTTCGAACAGCGCCATTCGATCGGCGACGAGCTCGATTGGCTCGACGCCGAAGGGCCTACGAGCCCGGCGCTCGTCGATCACATCGCGAAATATGCCGGCGAATACCGCTTCTGCCTGTTTTTCAGCTATCGCTATTACCACGCCTTCTACGGCGCGCGCGCGGCGGCGGAGCGGGCGATTCTGATACCCACCGCGGAACGGGACGCCACGATCGGTTTGTCGATCTTTCAGCCGTTCTTCCGAAGCGTCCGCGCCCTGATGTACAACTCACCAGAAGAGCGGGCAATGATCCATGCCGTATCCGGCAACGCGAGCGTGCCGGGCGTTGTGGTCGGCGTCGGCTCGGACGTGCCGACCAATTCGCAACCGGGGCGCTTCCGGCAGAAGTACAACGTCCGGGGTCCCTTCGGGGTCTACGTCGGGCGCATCGATCAGAACAAGGGGTGCAACGAGCTTTTCGAATTCTTCGAGAACTATCTCAAAGAGCCGCACGGCAAGCTGTCGCTCGTACTCATCGGGAACTCGCTTCTTCCGATTCCGAAGCATCCGCGCATCCGCCATCTCGGTTTCTTGAGCGACGCAGACAAGTTCGACGCCATGGCGGCGGCCGACCTTCTCTTCATGCCGTCGTATTACGAGAGCCTCTCGATGGTGGCGCTCGAGGCGTGGGCGCTCGGCCGGCCGGTTCTCGCCAACGGCAAATGTGATGTCCTCAAAGGCCAATGCATCCGCAGCAACGCGGGTCTGTACTACGAAAACTCTTCGGAGTTCGTCGAGACGCTGAAGGCGATCGAACAGAACCGATGGCTGAGCGGCACGCTCGGCCGGAACGGCCGCCAGTTCTTTCGCGAGCATTACGACTGGCCGGTTATCGAGCGGAAGTACCTCGACATGTTCGATCGTCTCCAGAAGGAAACGCCGCGCGGCACGGTTGACGCGCTGCCGGGATGGTTCGAGCGCCGGCGCCAAGAACTTCCCGCGGCCGAGGAAGTGCTGTCGAAGCTGCCGACCGGACCGATCATCCAGCGCCAGTCCGACAGTCGGAGGCGCGCGTGACCCAGATTCACCAGGTGCTCGCCACGCTCGGCTATGGCGATGCGATCGGGCACGAGGTGTTGGGTATTCAGCGAGTCCTGCGGGCCGCCGGCTACGAATCCGAGATCTTTGTCGAAACGGCCGATTCGCGGCTCGAACCGCTCACGCGCGATTTCCGCGAGTTGGTCGACTTCAGTCGTCCAGAGAATCTGCTGCTCCACCATTTCTCGCTCGGCTCGAAGGCGTCGCGAACGGCGTTTGCGCTCCCGGATCGGATGGCGCTCATCTATCACAACATCACGCCGCCGGAGTATTTCGTCGGCGTCCACCGGATGCTGGCGCGCCAGTGTTTTCGCGGTCGCCGCGAGCTGCGCGCCTATCGAGACCGGTGCGATATGGCCCTCGGGGATTCCGAATTCAATCGGCAGGATCTGGACGCCTTGGGATTCCCGCACACCGGCGTTCTGCCGGTGGTACCCGATTTCTCGCACCTCGATCGGACGCCCAACCGGCTCGTCGTCGACGGCTTCGATGATGATTGGACGAATGTCCTGTTCGTGGGCCGTGTCATCCCGAACAAGAAGATCGAGAACCTGATCCGGTACTTTCATGCGTACCATTCGTTCTTCAACCCACGCTCGCGACTCCTGATCGTCGGCGCGCAGGGAGGGTTCGAGCGATATCTCGCGTCGCTGCACCATCTGGCTGCCGCGCTCGACGCGTCGCACGTGCATTTTGTCGGGCACGTGTCGGATGAGGAGCTCGCGGCCTTCTACGAGATCGCGGATCTGTTCCTGTGCGCGAGCGAGCACGAAGGATTCTGCGTGCCTCTCGTCGAAGCGTTCTACAAGCAGGTGCCGGTGGTCGCCTACGCCGCCACTGCGGTGCCGTCGACGATGGACGGTGCGGGAGTTCTGTTCGACGAGACCGATCCCATGTACGTCGCGGCGCTGATGGATGGAATCCTCTCGAATCCCGATCTGCAGGACCAGATCGTCGATGGACAACTTGCGGCGATTGACCGATTGAACGCGAGGGATTTTGCCGGAGCCCTGCGCGGCTTCGTGGAGGAGATCTTGTCTCAGCCGCGCGCGCGGCACCCTGCCGTCACGTTCGATTTCTGGCAGCAGTTCGACGCCGCGCAACAGCTGGAGGAGCTCCGGCTGTATCGGCCGGCGATTTACAAGGCTCTCCCGGTCGACGATTCCGAAGTCAGAAGTCTGAAGTCTGAAGTCTGAAGTCTGATGGTGGTCAATCAATGGGTGCCGGCGGCACACAAGGGAGACGCGATAGGCGACAGCGCGCGCCACGTGCGTCGGCTGTTGCGGGCATTGGGCCACGAGTCGGATGTGTACGCCCTCACGATCGACGACGAGCTGTGTGGCGATGTGCTGTCGTTCGACGACCCATCAGCCAAGCGCGGCGATTTGACGATTTTTCACTACGCGTTGCCGTCGCCGATGACGGCGTCCTTCGCCTCGCTTCCGTCCGGACGCGTCCTGCAGTATCACAACGTGACGCCGGCGCACTACTTCGCGCCCTACGACCCAGCGCTCTTCCGGATTGCGGCTCTTGGCCGCGACGAGCTGTGCACGCTCGTCGGCCGCGTCGATCTCGCGCTTGGGGACTCGGAGTTCAACCGACAAGAGCTCGAGGCGCTGGGCTTCGCCCGCACCGGCGTTTTTCCGATCGCGGTCGACACGGCGCGCATCACCCGCGCGGTGCAGCGTCCCGCGCTCGAGACGATTCTCGACGACGGGCTCGTGAACTTTCTGTTCGTCGGACGCATCGCGCCCAACAAGAAGATCGAGGATCACATTCGTCTCGCCGAGGCGTACAAGCGGAACGTCGACGCGTACTATCGGTTCATCTTCGTCGGGCGCTACGACGTGGTGCCGCGCTATTATTCGACGATTCGCGCCCTGATGACCGAATTTCGACTGCTGAGCGATCGGTTCGTGTTCACGGGCGCAATTCCAGATGAGGAGCTCGCGATCTACTATCGGCACGCGGCGGTCTACATTTCGCTGAGCGAGCACGAGGGCTTCTGCGTGCCGCTCGTGGAGGCAATGGCTGCGGATGTTCCGGTGCTCGCCTATGCGGCGGCTGCGGTGCCCGACACGCTCGGCGGCGCCGGCATCCAGTTCGCACCAAAAGATCTCGAATATGCCGCGGAGCTCCTCGGTTCCCTCGCGTTCGACGACGACTTGCGGGCCGATGTGATTGCCGGTCAGCGGCGCCGGCTCGCCGACTTCGGAGACGCGCGCATCACGCGCGAGCTCGCCGCACTGGTGCATCAACTCTCGTGAAGCTCGCGTTCATCATCCAACGCTACGGCGCCGAAGTGCTCGGCGGCTCCGAGCATCTCTGCCGCCTCGTGGCCGAGCGCCTGGCGCCAAATCACGACGTGGAGGTGCTCACGACGTGCGCGCGCGACTACGTGACGTGGAAGAACGAATATCCCGAGGGCGCAGACAGAGTCAAGGGCGTGACCGTACGCCGCTTCGCAACGACCGTCGTACGCGATCTCGAAGCCTTCAACGCGTATTCGGAGCGCATCTACCACAACCCGCACAGCCGCGCCGAGGAAATGGAATGGCTGAAACAGCAGGGGCCGTGGACGCCGGGCCTGATCGACCATCTGCGGCGAAGCCATCAACAGTACGACGTCCTCATTTTCTTCACGTATCTCTACGCGCCGACGGTCCTTGGCCTGGAGATTGCGCCGGCACGCAGCATTCTCGTGTCGACGGCGCACGACGAGCCGGCCATCCGGCTGGAGATCTTCAAGGAGGTTTTCAGCAAGCCGGCGGCGCTCTGTTACCTCACTGACAGCGAGCGTCAGTTTGTTCACCTGATGTTTCGCGATCGCCCTCTCCTCGAGGAGGTGGTCGGCGTTGGCGTTGACATGCCGCAAAGCCAGCCGTACCCGCGCCTGCCTCCTGCCGGCGCGGAGGAGGAGCCTGTGGCAGCGGCCGACGGTGTGCTGGAGGCGTCCGCCGGCACATTGGACGAAGAGGCGCCCGCCCGAGAATTCGCATCGAGTCTCTTCACGCGCGGCGTCGTTTTCCGCCGCCGCCACCGGCTCTACGGCCCGATCGTCCTGTACGGCGGCCGGATCGATCCCGGCAAGGGATGCGAGGAGCTGATTCAGTACTTCAGCGACTACGTCAAGGAGGGCGGCGACGCGACGCTGGTGCTGATGGGCGTCAAGATGATGTCGCTCCCCGAAGAGCCATTCATCAACTTCGCGGGCCTGCTCTCGGACCGCGAACGCCTGCAGGCTCTCGAGGCCGCGACTGTGGTTGTCTGTCCATCACCGTACGAGAGCCTTTCGCTGCTCGCCCTGGAGGCGATGTCGGTCGGCACGCCGGTCCTCGCCAACGCCCGCAGCGCCGTACTGGTCGAGCACTGTGTCCGCAGTAATGCCGGGCTGTTCTATGCGGATCGAGACGAGTTCGTCGAGTGCTTGAAGCTTCTGGTGGGGGATGATCGGCTTCGGGCCGCTCTCGGCCGGAACGGACGCGAGTACATTCGCCGGCAGTATCGGTGGGACGTGGTACTCGGGAAGTACGAGCGGCTGTTCGCGAAAATCAAGAACGCCCGCTAGAGCCGTTTTCAGCCGCGTGTAGCTTGTTCGAACGCCGAGTCACCACAGAGGACACGAAGGTGTCCTTTGTGACGAGTGCAACCCGCTACAAGCATCTGCAAACCGTCCTAGTCCTCATGCAGTCGTTGTTCGCGGTGCACTCCATCACCGCGGCCACAACCAGCCGAAGGTCCCCGCTGTCAACAGGCCATAGATCAACCCATCAACCGTCGCCTTGAAGGTCGTGACCCACGAACGTCGGTACCAGATCGACATCTGCCACAGCGCCAGCGAGTAGCCGATGAATGCGGTCGTTCCCGCGAAACGGAAGACCTGCAGGTACGACGCGCCGGAAGGAAGCGCGCGGCCGGCGATATACGCGGCACACACGCTAACGGCAATTCCGTAGAGGAACCAGAGCACGAGGTTCTGAGCCATCGACATCTGTCCGCTCGGCAGCACCGAAAGGACCAGAACAGGACCCCTTTTCACCCTCTCCGCAAACTCGGGCGAGCGCATGTCCTCCCGGCCCGACGGGCGCGGCACCATGTAGTCGCCAGGGGGGATGGCGAAGGGACGCAGCAGGTCCATCACCTTGTCTTCGTTCGGCATCTTCCCGTAGTCGGTTTTGTGCCACGGGGTCATCATGTGAATGAGGGAGCTCGCGACAAAGACGAATACGGCCGACAGCAGGATCGGAAGCAACAGAGTGGTCAGACCTGTCATAGCCCTCTCCTTCTCACGTATCGACACCGTGTCGAGGCGGGCCGTCAGAATACGCTCAGTGGGACCTGAACGGGAGACCTTTTCGCGATCTATTCGTCGTCGAACGTGCCGGTCGGCGTGAGAGGACCGACGACGGTCGGCGCGGACCCGCGCGATCCTGGGACGGGTGGCGCAGCGGGCGCCGGTACGTCGGTGCCATTCGCGGAGCGCTTGCGGCGGGGCCGGATTTCATAGCGCTTGATCATCTCATTCAGCGTCGTCGGCTTGATGTGCAGGAGCTCCGCGGCCCGTTTCTGCACGCCGCCAGCCGCTTCGAGCGTCGACTCGATGAGGCGCTTCTCGAAGTCGGTGATGACGTCCTTGAACGAGATGCCTTCCGGCGGGACAACGAACTGAGGCATGTGGAAGTTGGGCGCACGCCGCACGTGGTCCGGAATGAGCTCGATGCCGATTCGCGGCCCGGCGCTGAGCACCACCGCGCGCTCGATGACGTTCTCGAGCTCGCGCACGTTGCCGGGCCAGTCGTATTCGGTAAGGAGGTCGAGCGCCTCGGGCGTCAGCTCGAGGCCGCTTTTCCTGTTCTCGTCGCCGTACTTCTCGAGGAAGTGGTGGACGAGCAGCGGGATGTCGTCCTTGCGGTCGCGCAGCGGCGGGAGCTGAATCGTGATGACGTGCAGCCTGTAGAAGAGATCCTCGCGGAACTTCCCTTCTTCCATCATCTGCCGCAGATCGACGTTGGTTGCGGCGATGATGCGGACGTCGACCTTGATCGTTTCGATTCCGCCCAGCCGCATGAAGTCGCGCTCCTGGATCACGCGCAGCAGCTTGGCCTGCGTTTCGAGCGGAACGTTTCCAATCTCGTCGAAGAAGATGCTGCCCTTGTCGGCGAGATCGAACATCCCTTTTTTGGGATACACAGCGCCCGTGAAGGCGCCCTTCACGTGCCCAAAGAGCGTGGACTCGAGCAGATCCGGCGGCAGGTTGCCGGAGTTCACGGTGACGAACGAGCGGTCGGATCGCGACGAGTTGGTGTGGATCGCGCGCGCGACGAGCTCCTTGCCTGTGCCGCTCTCGCCCTGGATGAGAATCGTCGATCGGCTCGGCGCCGCCTGGATGATCAGATCGAACACCTGCCGCATCCGCGGACTCTTGCCGATGATGTTGGCGAATTTGTGGTACCGCTCCTGGATGTTCTGACGAAGGTTGCGGTTCTCGCTGACGAGCCGACGCCTTTCCATCGCGTTGCGGACCACCACGATCACTTCGTCGTTCTTGAACGGCTTGGTGACGTAATCGAACGCACCCGCCTTCATCGCGGAAATGGCGCTCTCGACCGACGCGTAGGCCGTGATGATGATGACGTTGAGGTCGTCGTCGATTCGCTTCAGCTCGTCGAGCGTCGCGATGCCGTCGAGACCAGGCATCATGATGTCCACGATGGCGGCGTCGAATGGCAGGGCGCGCGCGAGCTCGAGCCCCTCGGCGCCGGAGGAGGCGAGGCGCACGTCGTACCCCTCGCGCGTCAGCAGCGTCTCGAGGATCTCGCGCATGATCTCTTCGTCGTCGATGACGAGGATCGTGCCGTGGCGTGAAGTCGGCATATCGGTCAGGCCGGAGTCGGATCCGGCTCAAGCTTTCAGGTCCGGCTAACGCCGGACACTACGTACCTCCGTGACCGCGAGCGGCAACGCAACGGTGAAGCGAGTGCCCTGCCCGACCGCGCTGTCGCAATGAATCGTTCCGTCGTGCTCGCGGACGATCCCGTAGGTAATCGACAGCCCGAGTCCGGTGCCGCGGCCGATCGCCTTCGTCGTGAAGAACGGATCGTAGATGCGCGCGAGCTGTTCCGAGGGGATTCCGGATCCGGTGTCCGCAATCACCGCAATCACGCGGTCGCCCTCGACGCGCGTGCTCACCGACAGCCAGCCACCGCGCGGCATCGCGTCGCGCGCGTTGAGGAACAGATTCAGAAACACCTGCTGCAGCTGGTGCTCGATCCCCTGAACTGTCGCGGCGCCTGGAACCAGTTCGCGGCGAACTTTGATCCTCGCGACCTCGAACTGATGCTCCAGCAACGAGAACACATCGGTGATCACGGCGTTGAGATCCACGTCGATCCGCTCGTTCGACGAGGTGCCCGGCCGGGACAGGTTGAGCAGCCCGTTGACGATTTTCGCGGCGCGGAACGTCTGCTTCTCGATCTTCTCGAGCAGGACGGTTTTCGGGTCCGCCGGGTCGGCGCCTTCGAGCAGCATCTGCGTAAAGCTCGAGATACCGGTGAGCGGTGTATTCACCTCGTGGGCCACACCGGCCGCCAGGAGCCCGATCGACGCCATCTTCTCGGAAATCTGCAGTTGCTCCTCGAGGCGCACATGATCTGTGACGTCCTCAATCAACAAAAGGGTCCCAACGACGGCATCGTCGCCGAGCGCGTTCTGGAGAGGCACTTCGGTGGCATTCACGAGCAGCCGTGTCGCATCGGCGTCGCGCGACGGCAGCGGCACTCGGTACAACGTGGCGCCGTCGGGATGCTGACGTCTGGCGGCTCGAAGCGCCTCGACGAACAGTGAATCGAAGACGTCGCCGAGCTGATGGCCGATGGCGTCGACCCGCTTCACGCCGTAGAAGCCCTCCAGCGCGCGGTTCCATCGGACGATGCGCTCCTCGATGTCGAACACCACGAGGCCGTCGTCGAGCGATTCGAGGATGTTCTCGTTGAACTCGCGCATCCGTCCCAGCTCTTCGGCTTTCAGATGGAGCTGTCGATAGAGACGGCCGTTCTCGATGGCGGTGGCCACCTGGCCGGCGACGGCGGTAAGGAGCGCGAGGTCCTCGCTGTTGAACGGCTCGTCGGTCTCCTTTCGACCGAGCGCGAGGACGGCGATGGCTCGGCCCTGAAAGACGCACGGGACGAAGTAATAGGTGCCCGCGTCGCGCCAGAATTCGACTTCTTCCGCCAGGAATCGCGCCGCCGCGATCGGATCGTCGAGCGCGACCGTATGGCCCGCGTCGAGACGACTCATCATCGTCGATTGCCGAGACAGGGGCGGAACGCCCTGCGGATATCCGTAATCGCCGATCGCGACGAAGTCGCCGGATCCGTCTTCGGATGCGCCCGGCGCGAGCATCAGCGCCATCCGATCCACGACGAGTGTTTCGACGATGCGCGCCACGAGGCGTTGACTGAGGCGGACGACGTCGAGGTCGCTGTTCAAATCGCGCGCGAATGCGACCAGGGCGCGACGGTAGTCGTAGCGGTCGCGGTAGAACGCGCGGTCCAGGGCGTTCTGTATCGACTCCTTTACAGGACGCGCGAGCAGCACGATGACGGCGGTCGCCAGCAGCGCCACGAGCCAGTTGTGCGGGTCGGAGTCGTTGGCAAAGGCAAAGCCGGCGACCTTCAGCAGCGCGGCGTACAGCGCCGCGCTGGCGCCAAGGAATGCGGTGTAGGCCAGCGCGCGCTTGATGATCACTTCGACGTCGCGCAATCGATAACGCACGATGGCGCAGGCAAAGGTGAGCGGGACGAGACCCAGCGGAATCGCGGTGAGCTGCAGCGCCAAGGGGGGATCGACGCCGAGGGCCCACGGAAGGGCGTAACCGAAGGCGAACGGGCCGACGCCGAGCGCAGTGCCCCACGCAATCCAACGCAGTTGCCGCCGGCCCGTGACCGAAGTGATCTGCCCGAACGCGCGAACGAGCGCGCCGAGCGCCGCCGCCGCGCAAACAAACAAGTACACCGGTTCAGCGCGATCCAGCAGCTCGATCGCGCGCGAGAAGAGCGGACCGGAAAGCGATCCGTCGGTACCCCTCACCACGGCTCCGATGCGCGTGGCGCCCAGCGCAAGCGCAGGCAGATACATGAGCGCGACGACCCATGGGCCCGGAGTTCGCAGCTGCGGTCGTTCGGGGAACTCGAGCGTGAAGTGCAGAAGCAAAGGCGGAAGGAGCGCAAAGGCAACCGCGTCGCCCCAGTAAAACACCCAGTCGAGGCGATCGAACGGACCGCTGAACGAGAAGCTGAACACGCCGAAGAAGGCGACGCACAGCCAGAAGAAATGGAGAGTCGCTTGATCGTCCGGCCGTCGGAGCCGCACCGATCCACCGACCAGCAGCGTGAACAGACCTACCGCGGCCAGGACGTAATACATCGAGCTGCCGCGCGGCGCCGGCGCGAGCGACACCTGCAGCGCCTGACGCGTTCCGAGACGAAGCAACGTGTACGCGAGTCGCGTCCCTTGATGGCCTGCGTGCTGGAATTCGACAATCTCCGCGCGCGTCTGAACCGGCTCGCCGTTGACCGCGACGAGCACATCGCCGCGTTCGATTCCGGCAGCCGCCGCCGCGGATCCAGGCGCCACCTCGATTGCCGTCACGCCCTCCGCGCGCGTACTCCAGAGCACGCCGTCTTCCACCTCGTGCCAGCGCGAGTAGAGCGCGATGTTCGCGGCGCCAAGCACCACGAGCACTCCGACGACACCGGCCGCAAACAGCGACCGGCCTCGTGCGAACCAGCGAGCGTCCGAGCGGTTCATGGACACACTATGCCGTCCGGCGAACGAGCAAGCGCTATTCCTGAAGTCACCGGGAGCATCATCATCTAACTAGCTGATAAATATACGCTTTTATCGTTTGCCCTGACCCTGAAACTGCGAAGGAATCCAAAGAAACGGACTCCACTTCAACATTCTGGATCAGTTCGCGGCTGGGGGAGCCGACTCGGACTGTTTTAGAACTTCAACGTCAAACCGCCGACGATGCGCTTCGGCGGATGGACGACGAGCAGTTCGTCGTAGATCGACTGGTCGGCGGCCGCATCGCGGAAGAAATTGCGGACGCCGACGAGCATTTCCCACTTCGCGCTGCTGAAATCCATGAACGGCAACGACTGGCGCACCTGCACATCGAAGCGCGCATCGATCGACATCGGCGCTGCCCCGCCGACCGCGGCCCGGGAAGTCGCGTTCGTCATCCGGTACAGCACCACGACCCGCGTAGACGTTTCCGGGACTTCGGTCTCGAGCGACGTCGCGACGTCGTGGATGCGCTCGCGTTCTGGGCGAAGCGTCGAAGGCGCAAGGAACAGGAGATAGGCCGACTCGCCGGACCGCATCGACTGCGCGCGCGTCACTGAGTACTCCACGGATCCATGGACGCGATGCGCGAACGCTGCGCGGATGCCGGCGCTCAAGCCCGATGCGTTGACGTCGCCGACGTTGCCGACGAAATAGTGACCGAGTGCGGCCGGGGCGCCAGGCAGATCCATCCCGAACAGCGTCACCAGCTGATCCTCGACCTGCTGGCGGAAAGCGCGGAGCGATACCGTGGCGGACGCGATGTCGCGCTCGACCTCCAACTCCATATGGTTGGTGCGCTCGGCCTGCAGCGGCCGGCCGGTCACCACCGACGAGAACGTCCGCTGCGGCGGCAACCAGATCCCGTTGTCGATCCGCGGCATGAATTCTTCGGCGCCTGGCGCAATGGCGCGCCGCGACAGCATCGTGCTGACGCGGAAATGGTCTGCCGGTTCGAGAGTAATGCCGACGCGGGGGCTCATCAGGCTCTGGCCGTCGAGATAGTCGTATCGCGCGTAGCGTCCACCATAGGTCAGCGTCACGCGCGGCGAAATCGAGAAGGTGTCGAATCCGTAAAGCGCGCCGGCATTGCGACTTCCGTCGGTAAGGCTCTGCAATGCGGCGAAATTGCCGCCTTCGTACCGCTGCGTGCTGTAAGAGAGACCGATGTCGTATCGGTGGCGCGCCGGGGCGCGCGTGGTGTATTCGCCGGCCACGATCCACGACGCAAGGTCGCCCTGCGTGAGCGCGGCGCGCACCGTCCAATCGGCATGTTCTCCAACTGGCGCGCCGAGGGCCAGATAGGCGATGCCGCGCGAGAAGCTGTCGTTCGTGAAGAGCTGCTGCCGCGAGTCGAACGCGCCGGTGGTCAGGAGGTTCACCTGCCCCGAGAACGGCGTGCCCGCGAAGAGATTCGTCGCGAAATGCGCCGGCGAGCTGAACGCGCGGCTGCCGAACCCGCGCGGCGCAAATCCGTCCGCCTGATCTCCCGGCAGACCGGCGAACAGATCCTCGGTGACCGTCGCCTCCTTCAGAATGCCACGGCGAAGGTGACGCAACCGCCATGCGATTTCGCTATGGTCGTCCGACGCATCGACGGTGCCCTGCGTACCGATTGCGTCCGCCGGCACGGCCGCGGCCTCCGGCACAGCGCCGAATCCTGCCGCGACGATCGGAGGCGAGACCGTAGTGGCCGCGGCAGCGGCATGCCGCAGCGCGATCGACGAGGCGCTGCGCGCGCTCGGGCGCACGTCGACGATCTGCCCACGTGAGGCGATGAATCCACTCGAGTGCGCGCGGAGGAGATACGGTCCGGGAGACAGCGTGCGAAGCTCGAAGCGACCCGCGCGATCGGTGACGGCCACAGCCGACGTCGCACCCAGTGCCGACACCATCGCGCCGGCGACCGGAAGCCCCTTTTCGTCGAGGACGGTCCCGTGGATCGACCCTGGAGCAAGCGAGGCGATGTGAGTGATCGCCTGCAGCTGCGGCGACTGCGCGAGCGCCATCGGCGGCAGAGAGAGAAGCACCAGACCGCCGAGCGCCGCGGACGCCGCCATTCTGGCAGTGCTTCGCATGATGTCTCCGGGATCGGCCCTCGTCTTAGGACGGGCTGATCGTGAAATTGATCTCCCGGGTCAACGTTTTGTTCGCCAGCTTGTCGGTCACCTTGATCTCGAGCCGGTAATCGCCCTCGGGAAACGACGCCAACGGTACGGCTTGGCCGCTCTGCAGCTGATGGCCGGCGGCGAGGTCGAATTGCGGCGGCAGCGTCTGCGCGTTCAAGCTTTGCGGGTTCGTCTTGTTGAAGAATTTCTCCGGCTGTCCTGCCGGCTTCTGGTAGAAGTTGTACTCGACCGTCACGTCGGGCTTGTTCGCGCTGTCGACTTTCGGGTTGTAGATCAGCATGAACGTCGACAGCTCGGACTTCTTCGTGAACTTGGTTTCGAACGCCGGCACCAGCTCCATCGCACCGAGCGCGTAAGGACGATCGGCCTGCTGCTGCGGCGTCAACGGCGCCGGCAGCGGATCGATCCGCTGCGCGATGATCACTGTGCTCGTGGCCAGCTCGCCGTTCCAGAAATCAGGGACCTCGACGCTGTGCTTCACGACCGAGGCCTTCGCGGGCGGCGCACTCTTTGGTGCTTTCTCGGGCGTCGGCTCTTTCGCGACGAGGTACACGTCGTAGCTGCCGGCTGGAACGGTGAACGATCGCGAGATGCGCAGCGGGCTCTGACCGGCGCTGATGGGGACGAACGAGATGTCCTCGTACGCGTAATCAGGCTTCTTGTTCTTGTCGTCCTTCTTCTCGTCCTTCTTCTCGTCCTTCTTCTCGTCTTTCTTCCCCTCAGCGGGCGCCGCGGCCGCTGGCGCGTTCTTGTTCACGACCCGCCAATAGAACGCCACAGTGCCGCCGCTCACCTTCGAAGCGTCGACCGACACCGTAAACGGCACATACTCCTTGTTGCCCTGCGCTTTCAAGACATCTTCGCGCACCCACGACAACGCCAAATCGTTCGGCGCCGGCTGTCCCGCCGCGATCCCGTCAACAATTTTGACGATGTTCTGGATCTCTTTATTCTGCGCGTCGCTCTTCTTCTTATCGTCTTTACTCGGAGGGGTCTGAGCGACCAAGGCGAGCGATGAGGCGAGAATCACCAGCGCAGAAAGGGGGAATACGCGGCGCCGCGTTGTCATAAAGCCTACTCTCCCAAGATAAAAGTCGTCATCGAACAGCCCATCATAGGCGTCCGCCTCAGGGCAAGTCAAACCCTTCTGGATGCGGCACTTCAGCGGAGTTTGGCCCTTCATCGCTGTGCTATCATCCGGCCTTTGCCCGCTTCATGAAACTCATCGACGTCTCGGTGCCGATCGACGCGACCCTGCCAACGTACCCGAATGACACCCCGTTCAGTTTGGAGCCGGTGAAACGACTCACGCGCGGTGATGGCGCCAACGTGTCAACACTACACATGAGCGCGCACTGCGGCACGCACGTCGATGCGCCGCGGCACTCTTTCGATGACGGCGCCGCGACGGAGGCGCTCGCGCTCGACATTCTGTTGGGCCGCGCGAGGGTCATCGAGGTTCCGTCGCGTACTGCCATCAACGCCGAGGATCTGGCCGGCGTCGATCTTTCCGAAGATGTTCGAATTCTGATCAAGACACGCAACTCGCAGCTGTGGGGATCGGCCGAGTTTCGGACAGACTACGTGGGAGTCACCGAATCTGGCGCGCGTCACCTCGTCGCCCATGGCATCAAGCTGGTCGGCGTCGATTACCTTTCGGTCGAAAAATTCAAGACACCCGGCACACCAGCACACCGCGTGCTGCTCGGCGCCGGCGTCATCGTGATCGAGGGGCTCAACCTGCGCGACGTCGAGCCCGGCATCTACCATCTCTACTGTTTGCCCCTGCGCATCGTCGGATCCGACGGCGCACCGGCGCGCGTCGTGCTCGGCAAGGCCTGAGAAGCGATGTCGACGCTGCTCGACGACAGCCTCGTCATCGTGCTCGCGGGTGGCGCTGGAGAGCGGCTCTACCCGCTGACGAAGGACCGCGCCAAGCCGGCGGTTTATTTCGGCGGGCCCTACCGCATCATCGATTTCTCACTGAGCAACTGCATCAATTCGGGTTTGCGCCGCATCTTCATCGCCACGCAGTACAAGTCGTTGTCGTTGAACCGGCACATCCGCATGGGCTGGGGCATTGTCTCAGAGGAGCTCGGTGAGTTCGTCGAAATCCTGCCGCCGCAGAAGCGCGTGAGCGAGCACTGGTATCAAGGTACAGCGGATGCCGTGTACCAGAATCTCTACTCGATCATGCGTGAAGGTCCACGGTATCTCATCGTGTTGTCGGGCGATCACGTCTACAAGATGGACTACTCGCGGATGCTTCGCTTCCACCAGGAGCGCGGCGCTGCCGTGACGCTGGCGACGATCGAGGTGCCGGTGGCGGACGCGAACCGATTCGGGATCATCGCGGTGGACGAGACGGAGCGCGTCACCGGCTTCCAGGAAAAGCCTAAGGCGCCAAGCGCGATCCCTCATTTGCCCGATCTCGCGCTCGCGTCGATGGGCGTCTACATCTTCGATACCGACGTGCTCGTCAAGGCCCTCGAAGCGGACGCGCTGCAGCCGACGACGCACGATTTCGGCAAGGACATCATTCCGGCGCTCATTCATCAGGCGCCGGTCTATTCGTACCGGTTCTACGACGAGAACAAGAAAGCGGCGAAGTACTGGCGCGACATCGGGACGCTCGATGCCTACTTCGAGGCGAACATGGATCTTTGCCAGGTGAACCCGGAGTTCAACCTGTACGATCCCGAGTGGCCGCTCCGTACCTATCAGCCGCAGGCGCCGCCGGCGAAATTCGTCTTTGCGGAAAGCGGGATTCGATGCGGGCAGGCGCTCGATTCGGTGATCTCGCCCGGCTGCATCGTGTCGGGAAGCAGCATTTTCGGCAGCGTGCTCTGCCCCAATGTGCGCGTCCACAGCTTCTGCCGCATCGAGCAGTGCATCCTGATGCCGGGCGTCCGCGTCGGCCGCCACGCGAAAATCAAGCGAGCGATCATCGATCGCGACGTGCTCATTCCCCGCGGCGCGCTCATCGGCTACGACATCGACGATGACCGACGGCGGCATACGGTCACCGACGGCGGCGTGGTCGTGGTGACGACCGACGACGAGCCGCTGATAGGACCGCTCTCCGAAGAGGCGTTGAAGTTCGAGGCGGAAGCCGATCGGCGCGGCGGCGGCAGCTGACGCCGCCGTGCAGAGGTCACAAAGGTTACAGAGGACACAACGTGAAGATAGCGAAGGTCGCGGGCCGGGAAATCCTCGACTCGCGCGGGAATCCCACGGTCGAAGTAGACGTCGTCCTCGACAACGGTGCGTTCGGACGCGCGGCGGTGCCGTCGGGCGCATCGACCGGCGAGCGCGAGGCGCTCGAGCTTCGAGACGGCGAAAAGTCGCGATATGGCGGGAAGGGTGTCCGCAAGGCCGTCGGCAATGTGAACGGCGAGATCGCGAAGGCGATCAGCGGCCGCGACTTCGATCAGCGTGGCCTCGACGAGGCGATGATTGCGCTGGACGGCACACCGACGAAGAGCCGTTTGGGCGCGAACGCGCTGCTTGGCGTTTCGATGGCCGCGCTGCGGGCAGAGGCGGTGGCGAAACAGCTGCCGCTCTACCGGCAGATCGCGTACCTGTACGAGGGACGGGTTTCCGCACAGAGTACAGGTACGGAGACCCGTCACCCATACACCTTACCCGTGCCCATGATGAACATCTTGAATGGCGGGGCGCACGCTGATTCGAGCGTCGACTTTCAGGAATTCATGGTGATGCCCCTGAACGCACCCTCTTTTGCTGAGGCGCTGCGATGGGGCGCCGAGGTTTTTCATGCGCTCCGAGGCATTCTCAAAGGACGCGGCCAGTCCACTGGTGTCGGTGACGAAGGCGGGTTTGCGCCGAACCTGAAATCGAACCGCGAAGCGGTGGAGGTTGTCCTCGAAGCGACCGTCAGCGCCGGCCTGAAACCTGGCGCCGATATCTGGATCGCGCTCGACGTGGCGTCGAGTGAATTGTGGAACGCCGGCACATACACGTTCAAGAAATCGGGCGAGGCTGATCGCACATCGGACGAGATGATCAGGCTTTACGAGGACTGGATTCGCCAGTACCCCATCGTGTCGATCGAAGACGGGCTGGCCGAAAGCGATTGGGACGGTTGGCAGCGGCTAACCGTCGCGCTCGGCAGTCGCGTGCAGCTCGTCGGCGACGACGTCTTCGTCACGAATCCCGAGATTCTGAAAAAGGGGATCGCGGACGGCGTCGGCAACGCGCTGCTCGTAAAGCTCAATCAGATCGGCACAGTCACAGAAACGCTCGATGCGGTGCGCATGGCGGCAGACGCCAGCTACGCGACGATCATCTCGCACCGTTCCGGGGAAACCGAGGATTCGACGATTGCCGACCTCGCCGTCGGCACCGCAGCGGGCCAGATCAAGACCGGGTCCGCGAGCCGGACCGACCGCGTCTGCAAGTACAACCAGTTGCTCCGCATCGAAGAGGAGCTCGGAACATCAGCGGTGTTCGCAGGACGTAAACACATCAAACACGCGCATGCATAAGCTCGTTCTCCTTCGCCACGGCGAGAGCACGTGGAACAAAGAGAACCGATTCACGGGTTGGACCGACGTGGATCTGTCTGAACAGGGCCGCGCCGAAGCGGCCGACGCGGGACGCCTGTTGTTAGAAGGCGGTTACGTGTTCGATCTGGCGTACACCTCTGTCTTGAAACGGGCCATTCGAACGTTGTGGATTACGCTCGACCAGCTCGATCTCCTCTGGATTCCTGTGATCAAGAACTGGCGGCTGAACGAACGGCATTACGGCGCGCTGCAGGGGCTGAACAAGGCGGAGACGGCGGCAAAGCACGGCGAGGAACAAACCAAGATCTGGCGGCGCAGCTTCGACATTCCGCCGCCGCCTCTCGCGCCGGACGATCCGCGCCATCCGTCGCGCGACCCCCGCTACGCGGCGCTTTCGAAAGACGAGTTGCCGTTGACCGAATCGTTGAAGGATACGATCGTGCGCTTCGTGCCGTACTGGCTGGACACGATCGCGCCGTCCATTGCGTCGGGAAAGCGCGTATTGATCGCCGCGCACGGCAACAGCCTCCGCGCGCTCGTGAAGTATCTCGATCATATCGACGAGCAGACGATCGTCGAGCTGAACATCCCGACCGGCATTCCGCTCGTCTATGAGCTGGACGACGACCTCGCACCGATCCGTCATTACTATCTTGGAGATCCAGCGGCCGCCGCGGCCGCCGCCGCGCGCGTCGCAAATCAAGCCAGGGGCTGACCGCTCACTCGCCGCGATTGAACGGATGGCCGCCTCGAAAGGGCCTCGATTGTCTGCCGGACACGAAAAAAGGGCCGATCCGCGCGAAGCGAATCGGCCCCAGCTACTCTCGAAGTTCTAGGCTTCTACTCGACGGGCTCCGCAGTCTCGTCCGCGGCAATCCTCAGCGATCGGAGGAAACGGCGGTCATTTGCGGTCACTTCGAAATTACGGCGCGGCTGCACGATCCGGGCTGGCGCCGGCACTTTGGCGAGCGCTGACGACTGCTGCGAGCGACTGACGAACCCCACGACGGCTTCGAGCGTCACTTTCATCTCGAACCCCGCTGCACGCGCCTTCTCGCGGCACGCTTCCACTTGAGGGTTCTCCGCGACCGCGGCGGCAATCGCGTCGGCCAGCTCCCGTGCGAACCGGTTCACGACGTCGTCCATCTCGTTCCCTCCTACGCCGCCGGGCCGGGGTACCGGGGCGCCTCCCGATCGAGGCCTGCATACACCAGGGCGGTGGACAGGGATCGGGCGCCTGACGTGTTCATATGGGTCGGAAAGGTCTGTAGGTAAGATGAGTTTAAGGCGGAGGCGCCACTGTGTCAAGCACTTACGGCCGACCTCTTCGGTCGGAGTCGCAGTACAATCGCCGCCGTGGAGCGCGTCCAACCCGTCCAGACCCCCCCGGACCTCGCGAATTGGGATCCCGACGTCGAGCTCGGACCGCCGGGGGAGTTTCCCTTCACCCGGGGCATCCAGCCGACCATGTATCGAGGCCGGCTCTGGACGATGCGTCAGTATGCAGGCTT
>Ga0114129_10003914_pt1 | contig 21013 bp, 16 predicted proteins | sample RhiMetdeltSRZDD1_FD_80071 | JGI IMG/M metagenome (GOLD analysis project Ga0114129, IMG submission 80071) | Populus rhizosphere microbial communities from Tennessee, USA - Rhizosphere MetaG P. deltoides SRZDD1 (version 2) (version 2) | ecosystem: Host-associated > Plants > Roots > Rhizosphere >... | reverse complement strand
TTAATGGCCGTCGAGCTGCCGGCGAGGATGCTCCCCGGGCCGGCCGTCGTCTGGCGTGCGGAGGAGCGTGTGGACAGCACGCGACAGCGCGGGCTTCGCGAGCGGATGATCGCGCTCGATCCCGAAGACGGTCCCGCGATTCCCGGTGCCCCACGACCGAAGGCCCCGCTGTCGACTCTCAAGCCCGCCGCAGGTCGCCCGTTCCACTCTCCACGATTCTTCTCCGATACCGCGCGGCTGCTCGTGTCGCATGACGAACCGTTAGGCGACGGGGCCTATCGCAGCGACCTCTACGAGTGGAACTACAAGGACGGCGGCCTGCGCCGCATAACGCGAGGCGCGTCGATCCGGGACGCCGACCCGCTCCCGAACGGCCGATTCGCCATTGCTGTCCGTTGCGAGAACGGGGTCTGCGACCTCGTGCGCGTCGATCTGGAGAAGGGTGCGGTCATCGTGGTGCGGAAGGCCACGCCGGCGGCGCCATTCTATCGTCCCCGTGTTGCCCCGGACGGTCGGACGGCGGTCGTGTCCGTGCTCGAAAACGGACGGTGGCGCCTCGCAATCGTTCCAGTGGACGCTACCGCATCGGATGGCGAGCCGGAGTTGACGCTCGTCGATCCCGACGATGGCGCGAACCGTTATGACGCGTCGTTTCTCCGTGATGGCCGGAAGGTCATCTGCGTTTCCGACGCGAGCGGCGTCCCGAACCTCGAGGTCATCGACCTCGAGACCGGCGCTATCACGTCCGAGACGCGCGTTGTGAGCGCCGTATTCGCGCCTGCTCCGAACCCGGCCGACAGCACGGTGTTCTTTCTGGCGCTTCACGCGCGCGGAATGGACATCCGGCGGGTAGCGGTGAGCGATAAGGGCGCCGGCCGACTCGCGGCACTCCCGGCGGCGTTCGTCCCCGCGGTTCCAAATCCGCCGTCTCCAGCGGACTCGTTTCCCCGCGCAACGCTCGGCCACTCGCACTCGTACGGCGCAGGTCCGCACGGCCATCGGGTGTTGCCGGGAGGGAGCTATTCGACGGAAGGGGGCTTTGCAGCCCTGTCGCTCGTTGGGCTCGATCCCATCGGTCGCTTCGCGTACTCTGCGAACGGCATCTACGGCGAACGTTCGACATGGCGTGGGGCGTCGATCACGGCGTCGTGGCGTGGCAGTCGCGCGGTGGTTCCAGGAACGATGAGCATCGATGGGACGTTGTTTCTCGCCGAACAGCGGCCATCGGAGCAACGAGCGTTCGGCGATGCGGGCGCACCGTTCGATACGCTGCTCGACGCCACGTATACCGGCGCGACGTTAGGCACGGCCACCACGCGAGACTTCGGGTTGGCGCGGCTGCAACTCCGGATCGGGCTGAACATGGGCACCGTGGACCAACCCGGCAGCGACCAGGTCGTCCGCGGCCTGGCATTCGGCGAGGCGCGCGGGGCGATGCGCGTGCGGCACGGAGACTACCGCCTCGACCTTTCGGGTACGGCGCACGGATCGCACGGCGCCACAGCCAGTCTGGGATTCACGCGCGGCATCGGGACCGTCACGGCCGACGTTGCGACACCGTTCGGTGGCGGCCGGATCGACGCGACGCTCGGTACGAGTGATGGCGGTGGCGGAACGTTCGAGCGGTTCGCCATTGGCGGGTGGCCATCGCCATTGGTCGACGTGCCGGTGTTGTCGCAACGAATCCCGATGCCTGCGCTCCCCGTCGGATTCGCGATTGGCGAGCACGTGAAGATCTTCCGTGCGTCGACCGCGTTAGGCCCGGCGCGGCCGTATTACTGGATCGGCACGACCAGCGAGAGCTTCAGCGGTTGGTCGCGAGTCGCGGGTGTGGATCTGGATTACGCGATTCCCGCGTTGCCCGCGTTCGTCCTTCCCGCGGTGGGGCTCAGAGCCGGCGCGGCGTACTCGTGGGACGAGCCGTTTCGCCACAGAGTTGGCGTGTACGCCGGGGTTTCGTACCGTCCATAAGCCTGCTACGGCTTCGGTGCGCTATCTGGAGGATCCAGCTTCGAATCCAGCTGCGCAACCACAGCCGGATCAATGAAGTTCAGTCCATCGCCTAACACACGGCGCGCTGCCACGAGGCGATCTGCGAACCAGCGACCGCGCGCGGAACCCAGATCATCATAACGCACGCCGCCGCCGCTCGAGGTCGAGTGCAGAATCCGGTCGCCGCCGACGTAGATCGCGACGTGATCCACCACGTCGCCATGCTGCGAGAAGAAGAGCAGGTCACCAGCGTGTAGCCCATCGAGCCGGGCCGGCAGCGATCGGCCCGCAGTCGCTTGTTGCCGAGACGTGCGGGGCAGGATCACGCCATTGCGCTGATACACGTACTGCACATAGCCGGAACAATCGAACCCGGATTGCGGCGTCGCACCTCCGTAGGTGTAACGCGTACCCAGGTAGTCATCGGCGATGGAGAGAACTGCGGAAGCCGAAGCGGTCGGCGCTGGTTCATTACGCCGGGAGGTTCGCGATCCGACCGGAATGGGAAGCGATGGGATACCTCGAGGCTTCGTCGTTCCCCCGAACCCGATCGAGAAGCCGAGTCGATATTCCCAGCCGCGCTTCGTGATTGGCTCGTCGCTCGACGAGCCGCCCAAATTGACGGGAACTCGGCGACGTGCCTCGGTCTCGAACGCCATTCTGCCGAGCGTTCTCGTCACACCGGCACCGTAACTCGTCACGACGCTCTGCCCACCTGTGCCGTCAGCTCGGCGAATCCCTTCGACACCGATGCCGGAGAACACCGTCGGCAGAAAGCCGCCCAGCAGAGGACCGATCACCGGGAACCGCGCTGGGGAGACCACGGCGTCGGCATCGGCGACCCAGCCGCGTTCCATATCCGTCGCGGTGCCGGCGCTCACGAGCGCTCGAACGTCGTACGCGCCGCCGAAACGCAGCCCGAGAATGCCACCCAGCGAGCCGCTGTACGTCGTCAGCGCGGCACCAAGCAGCGTTGGACTTCCGTCGAGCGATCCGTTGCGTGACGCGAACGGCGACAGCACGTACCGCGACTGCGCCTGAGCTGGTGAAGCACTCAGGGCAATGGCCGTCGCGAGCAGCGCCTTGTGTGAGAAGGTGTGCATCGATGCCCTCTATCTATCTGCTCTGCCTCGAGAGCTCTATTGGCATCTCGAGTGCCGCCCCGGTTGCTGCCCGGGGCGACACCCGTCAACTCGCTGTGCCGCATGGAACTATGCAACTGGTGCCGACCACGCGACGAACTAGAGCCTGTACCGCGCCGCGGACACCTGAATGTGCGCTGTGTTGGACGGTCGCCGACTGAGGCCCCGGTTCGAATCAGAATTCATGGAGTTGTCGCCCTGCCTCTGGCAGTGACGAGCGTCACGAAACCTTGCAACGGCGACCGCTAGATGTCGTGGTTGACCACGCGGCGAAGTGTGCGCTCGTCGATGTTCCCGCCGCTCAGAACGATCCCGACGCGCTGGCCCGCCAGCCGGTCCCGCAGCGCAAGCAGCCCTGCGAATCCGGTCGCGCCGGCGCCTTCCACGAGCGAGTGCGTCGTGTGAAGGAGGATGCGCAGCGCATGCGCGATCTCCGCGTCCGTCACGGTGACGAAATCGGCGAGCCCCTCGAGCAGGGCAGGGAACGTGAGGTCGTAGGTGCTCCTCGTCGCAAGCCCGTCTGCGAAGGTCTCGGCACTCGTGGTCACGCGTCGTTCGCGTGCGTGCCAACTCTCGTGCGCGGCCGACGCGCCCGCCGCCTGCACCGCGTAGACCCTGACGTGAGGCTTGAGCGCCCTCATCACGGTCATCGCGCCGACGGCTTGCGAGCCGCCGCCTAATGCGAGCACCAATGCGTCGAGCTCCGGCTCCTGCTCGGAGATTTCGAGCGACAGAGTCCCGGCGCCGGCGATGATGTGCGGATCGTTCGTCGAGTGCGCGAGTCGAGCGCCGTGATCGCCGACGATGCGATCAGCCACCAGCACCGACTCGTCGTAGTCGCGCCCTTCCTCGATCAGCCGCGCGCCCAGCGCGCGCATACCCGCGTTCTTCTCGGGATTGTTGCCTAACGGGACGCAGATCGTGACCGGCACACCGAACGTCTTGCCGGCGTACGCGAGTCCGAGTCCGTGATTCCCGCGCGTCGCGGCCACGATCCCGCGCCGCCGTTCGTCGGGGGCGAGCGCCGTAAGGAGCGAGAAGGCGTTTCGAACCTTGAACGAATTGGTCGGATTGAAATTCTCGTGCTTCACCCGGACCGTGATGTCGTGGCCCACCGCTGCGTCGAGGACGGGGTACGTACGCAACGGCGAGACGGGGATGTACGGACGAATTCGATCCCTGGCCGCCGTGATGGCGTCGAGGTCGACCGGCCACACCGAGTGTTCGAGCGCCTCAGGCATCGTCGGCGGCATCAAGGTGAACGTGAACTGCGCCCGTCCCATCGTACGACACGACTACGCGCCACGGCCGACAGCATACCTGGCAGTCTTCGACGTACTCCTGCGAGGCACCGCTCCCCGGATCGACCGCGATCTCGTTTTCCTCGCCGCAGTACGGGCACACGACCGTTGCCACCGTGTCGGCCGTCCCATCACCGAGCGGGAACTCCTCGATCGGGTCGTCTCCGTTGCCTCGTGTCATTCCGAGATGTAATCGCGAAGACGGCGTCCTGCATCCCTGCATCAAGGATACGCCCAAGGTAGCCGGCGACAGGACGTGACGTGGCGGACTAATTGCAGTCGCTCTCGCTGATTTTTCCGCGCGAGGTTGAATGGAACAGGTTACGTTCACCGACAGCGACGGAGTGCTCTGGAATGTCCGGGAAGACGGTGCCGATGACACGCGCCCGCTCGCCGCGGACGTTTCGCCCGGCACGACGTGGCTGCGATTCGAAAGTGAGCTCGAGGTCCGCCGTCTCTGGCACTACCCGGATGACTGGCGCGGGCTGAGTCCCATCCAGCTGGAGTCCCTGCTGGACCGCGCCAGCACGGTGATTGCACGGTTCAGGCCGGCACGACATAGTGCCGTGGGCGCCGACCGAAGGCTCGACGTTCGTAACCGGCCCGCTGCCGAATTTCCAAGACCGGCGGATCGGCCAACCGGTGGCCCTCGGTCTCAAGGGGGCAAGGAGCAGGACTAGCGGTCGGCTGCCAGCGATCGACCTCGTCGGGGTGGTCGGTCGAGCAGACGAGTCATTGACGTGGACGACGCCAAGCCGGTGCGCCTCCGCACCGACTTGGGTCGTCCATTTGGATAGCGTTCGACAAGTCCATGCGCCGAACTCACTCGAGGATCCCGACCATGCGCACGCGCTTCGTTCGTATCGTCGCCGCCGCGACGCTTGCAGTCCTGACCCTGGGCTGCGACGAGGGCAGGACGACCGGATTTCTCGTCACCGGATCGACGGGCGGGGCGCGTGTCCGTCTCCTGAACGCGCTGCCCTCAGCGGAGGCCGTCGACTTCGCCGTGGATGGCCAGGTCGCGGCGGCCCGCATCGCCTACGGCGGGGCGTCGCCATACGTCCCGGTCTCCCTCGCCTCTCACCAGCTTCAGGCGCGCGCCAGCGGGACGGGCACCACGCTCGTCGACATGACTCGTGATCTCAGCGGTGGTGGCGACTTCAGCTTCATCCCGGCCCCGGGTCTCAACCAATTCGGCGCGCTGTTTGTCCCCGATGATCCAACACCGGCGGCGAATCAGGCAAAGTTCCGAGTCATCCACGTTGCAGCCGCGGCTCCAACGGCCCTCGCGGTCTACGTGACTGCCCCGAATGCGGACCTCGCGTCGGCGACTCCAGTGATCCCGACCTTGGTGTTTGCGTTCGCGTCGGCGTACGTGACTGTCCCGCCGGGTGCGACTCGCGTGCGAGTCACGCCCGTTGCGACCCCGGGCACCGTGATCCTCGACACCGGCGCGATCACGGCGGCGGGCGGTTCTGTGCGTACGCTACTCGTAACCGATGCGCCGGGGGGTGGGCTCCCGACGAGCCTCTCGGTTGTCGCCGACGCGCCCTGATCCTCCTGACTGATGACCGATGACTGACCATGGCTGACGACTCGTGAGTCATCGGTCATCAGTATCACGTGGAGGGGCGGCACAGTAGGTTTTCGGTCCATGCGTCTCACCCTCGCTGCGACGCTGATCGTCGGTGCCGTCGCCCTCTGGTTCTCGTCGCGCCGCGAGCGGTCGCGCGTACCGCCCTGGGTTCCGACACTCGCCATCGCGATCGCCTCGCTCGGCGTCAGCGTCGCGGTCGCGACGCAACCGGGGATTGGCTGGAGCATCTCGTCGATCTGCTTCAGCCTCATCGCGATCATCCTGATCCTGGTGGTCCTCAGGGACATGCTGAAGCGGTAGCTTGAGGCCCGATAGCCGCTATCTCCTTCCTTCATAACTCGACCGACATGCGCGTCCCTTGCTCGATCGGCGCCGTCGCGATCTGCATCGCCACGGCGTGTACGCCCTCGTCCCCATCACCCGCGCCTGCCCCGGTTCGCTCGCCCCAGACGACCGCAACGTCGGGTGCCGCGCCTAACGCGCAGCCAACCGCTGGTAGTCCGAGTCAGGCCCAAGGCATTGCGACCAGCATCGCCGCTCGCACGACGGGCATGGAGCATCGAGACGGGTTCATTCCGCTCTATCTCGACGAGCGACAGGGACGTCTCTTCCTGGAGATCGCGCGCGACTCCATGCGCGTCCTCGCATTCTTCCTTCAGTCCACCGGCCTCGGATCGAACCCGATCGGCATCGATCGGGGCGCGAACGGCCCGGATCAGGTGGCGCGCTTCGATCGCAGCGGCGACCGCGTGCTCGTCGTGTTCGAGAACTGGAGCTATCGCGGCGCGTCGCAGCGCGACGCCGGACTCGCGACAACGGTTGCCGAGTCCTTCCCGTCGAGCACAGTCGCGTCGCTGCCGCTTCTGGCAGTGGAAAACGGTCGCCTGCTCGCCGACGCGACGGACTTCATCTACCGAGACTGGCTCGATGTCGCCGGCACGCTCGCACGCAGCAACGAGGGCAACTACACGCTGGCGCGCGATCGATCCAGCGTCGATCGTGCTTTCACGAAGGCGTTCCCCGGGAATACCGAGATCGACGTCGCGCTGACGTTCGCAGCGCAGGGGACACCCGGGGGAACCGTGTCGTCGATCGTGCCGGACGGTCGCGCGTTCACGCTGCGCCAGCACATCTCCTTCGTCCAGCTGCCCGACGCAGGGTATCGTCCACGGGTGCTCGACCCGCGAGTCGGATTCTTCGGGATCACGTTCAAGGATTACGCGCAGCCGATCCAGGGCTCGCTCGAGCAGCGCTGGATCTCGCGCCACCGTCTCGAGCGCGTCAACCCTAACGATGTGAACAGTGCGTTCAGGAAGCCGATCGTGTACTACATCGATCCCGGCATCCCCGAGCCGCTCCGCACGGCGACCGTCGAGGGTGCCCGGTTCTGGGAGGAAGCGTTCAACCGGGCGGGGCTCCGTGGTGGATTCCGGGTGGAGATGCTGCCGCCGGCTGCGGATCTCATGGACGCGCGCTACAACGCGGTGATGTGGGTGAACCGCAACGAGCGCGGGTGGTCGTTCGGCGGCTCGCAGGGGGATCCGCGCACCGGACAGATCATCAAGGGTGTCGCCCACATGGATTCACACCGCAACCGAACCGACTACAACATCTACGCGGCGCTCGTGGGTGCCGCGCCGGCGGCGGCTGACACCGCGTTCGTGCTCGCTCGCATCCGTCAGGTGACGGCACACGAGATCGGTCACACGCTGGGGATGGCGCACAATTACATCGCCAGCACGTACGAGCGAGGTTCGGTGATGGACTACCCTGCGCCACGCGTTAGGCTCAACGAGGCCGGTCAGATCGATCTCGGCGCGGCGTACGATCGCGGGCCAGGCGCGTACGACGTCTGGGCCGTTCGATGGGCGTATGGCACCTTCCCGGCGGCGAGCGAACGCGATTCCCTCGAGGCCATCGTTCGTGAAGGGCTGAGAAAGGGTTATCTCTTTCTGTCGGACAATGACGCGAGGCCGGACTTCGCCTCCGACCCGCGCACGAACCTCTGGGACGACGCCGCGACCGAGCTGGAGTTCCTCCGTCACCAGACGGACGTGCGCCGGGTAGCGATGAGCCGGTTCGGCCTGGCGAACCTTCGACCCGGCGAGCCCGTCTCGTTACTGCAGGAACGCCTCGCGCCGCTCTATTTCTTCCATCGCTTCGCCATCAACTCGGCGACCAAGGCGATCGGAGGGCTGGAGTACTCCAACGCGTTGGTGGGCGATGGTCAACAGGCTTCGCGATCCGTGAGCGCCGCTCGGCAGCGTCAGGCACTGGCGGCCCTGATTGCTGCCCTACAGCCATCGGAGCTCGCGATCCCCGATACGGTCCTCACGCTGCTTGCCCCGCGGGCGTTCTCCTATCCTGGATCCGTCGAGCTGTTCGGGACACGGACTCGCCCGGCGTTCGACGAGCTTGGCGCCGCTCGCACGCTCGCGCAGATGATCGTGGATGGCATCCTGCAGCGCGAACGCGCCGCGCGTCTCGTGCAGCAGTCGGTGTACGGTGATCGGCCGCTCACGCTCGCCGAGACGATCGACGCGTTGATCGAAGGTACGTGGGGCGGCGCAGCGCCCGCGTCCGCGAAGCTGGTGGCGCTGAAGCGGGTTGCCCAGCGGGCCGTGACTGATCGGTTGCTCACGCTCGCCGCTGACAGTAACGCGGCGCCCGAAGTCCGTGCGATGGCAGAGTACAAGATTGCCGAGCTGTTGCCGCGTGCGCGAGCGCAGTCGCGCTCAGGCGGCATCGACCAGCGTGCGCACATGGCGAGCATTGCGGGTGATCTCGTGCGATGGATCGAGCGTCGGGAGCTTCCGTCGCTGAGCTCCGCGCTTCGTGCGCCGCCAGGCGACCCATTCGGCGAGGACTTTCCCTGGTGACGTAGAGAGTGCCCGACAGGTTCAGCCGGATGCCTCTCGGGCACTTTTTCCGCGGTCGGTGGGTAATGGAGAGGCGCACGATCGTGAAACGTTCGATGCGCGGGGACGTACGGCTTCGAAAGCTCGACTCCGTCTCACGCGGCGACTCAACATCCTGGGTACCATGGCTCGCCCCGCTCACTTTTTCCGTGCGCTCGTAGCATTTGCGGCAGCCAGCGCGATTGCTTCGGGTCTATCGGCGCAGGCCGCTCCGGTCCGACGCGCCGACCCCTCGATCCCTCGCGGCTACGGCGACATCAACTTTGCGGTGTCCCAGCCGATCGGCGCCTTCAACGACTTCATTGGCCAAGGCTACGGGCTAACCGGCGGCTTTGTCTGGAATCTGGATCGGGATCGCGTCTTCGGCATTCGCGCCGAAGGCGGCTTCGTTCAGTACGGCAACGAACGCATCGATGGATGTCTGATCAGCTGTCGCGTCCCGGTCGACATCAACACGAGCAACGACATCGCGTTTGGCGGGATCGGTCCACAGATCACCGTCCCGGCCGGGCTGTTCCGCCCGTACCTCAACGCGACCGTGGGGTTCAGCTACTTCTTCACGCACTCCTCGATCAGCGGCGACAACGACTACGACAACAACTTCGACCACACGAATCACGACGACGCGGTGTTCGCGCTCACCGGCGGCGGCGGGTTCCTTGTTCCATTGTCAATGCAGCGGGTTCCGGTGCTGCTCGACCTCGGCGCAACGTTTCACCGGAATGGTCAGGCCAGCTATCTGCGCAAGGGCAGCATCAGGGACCTTCCGGACGGCAGCGTCGTGATCTCGCCGATTCGGAGTGAGGCGAACTTCATCACGTATCGCATCGGTGTGACGATCGGAATTCCAACGCATTGATGCACGTTCGACCGGCGCGCTTGTTAGGCGCCGGAGCAGGTCCGACGGGCTGTGGGAAGTGTGCAGGGTGGGTTTGCCCCCTTTGACCCTGCATGCGGAACGCAGCCCGTCGCTTTTTATGGTAAGAAGATGTTGAATTCCTTACTCAACGGGTGAGCGCGGCGCTCTTAGGGATCGCGCCCTTACGGCTTTCGCGCCGTTTCTGCGACGCGGACTACCTATTCTTCACGCCATCGCCGCTCGCGCTTCTTATCGCTGAGTCGTCGCTTCGAATCGAGCCGAGCTTGTTTCGCCGCGCGGCTGGGCTTCGTAGCCCGGCGCTTCTTCGGCACGACGAGCGCCTCGCGCACCAGCGCCGACAGGCGCCGCTCGGCGCTCTCACGGTTCTGCCGCTGACTCCGCCGATCACTCGCGACGACGCGAACGTTTCGCTCGCTGTCGAGACGCGACGAAAGCTTGTGCAGCACGCGCTCACGTTGTTCCTCGGTGAGCGCTCGCGACGTCGCGACATTCCAGAGCAGCTCTATGCGTGTCGATGACGTGTTGACATGCTGGCCGCCGGCACCGCTCGACCGAGACGCCCGCGCGAGCAACTCGTCGCGCGGGATGACGACGCTCTCGTTTACACGAACGCCGTCGAGCGAATCGTCGGTCATCGGCTAGCGCGTCGCGGATCCGGCTGCTGCGCCCGCGCCTACCTTCTCGCCATTCTCACGATGCACCCGCAACCCGGCAACTCGGCGGCCATCCAGCGCGATGATCTCGAGCTCGCCCCCCGGGAACGGAACGCGATCGCCAATCTTCGGAAGGCGGCCGAGGCGGCCGAACGCGTAGCCGCCTAACGTCGACCAGTCCCCTTCGGGAATGCGCAGGTTGTAATCGCTGCGCACGTCGACGAGCGACAGTGTGCCGGCAAGCTCGAGAACGCCGTCGGTAACGACCGCCGTTCGCGACGCGAAATCGTACTCGTCGGCGATGTCGCCGACCACTTCCTCGACGAGATCCTCCATCGTCAGGATGCCGGCCGTGCCACCGTATTCGTCGAGCACGACGGCCATCTGCTTGCGCGTCTTTCGCAGATCGTCGAGCACGCGCTCCGCCGGCCGGCTCGCCGGAACGTACAGCGCGGGTCGCACGAAATCCTTGAGCGAAAATGCCGCCTTGCCGTCGTGCAGCCACAGGTCCTTCGCGAGAAAGACGCCGACTACGTCGTCGAGTGAGTCGCGATAGACCGGGTAGCGCGAGTATCGCTCTCGACGCACGATCGCCCACACTTCCGCTTCGGAGGAGTCAACGCTCACCGCCGCAACTTCGGTACGCGGGCGCATGACGTCGTACGCCTTTTTCTCGTGGAAATCGAAGACACCGGCGAGCATCGCGGAGTCGGTCTCGTCGAGCGTGCCGTGCGCCCGCGCCTGCATAACGAGCAGTCGGAGCTCGTCGGGCGAGTGGATATGCTGTGCCTCCGATGGCGGGCTGATGCCGAACCGACGCATGAGCCAGGCGGCCGCGCCATACAGCAGGGCAATCGCCGGCGACATCACCTTGGCGAAGACCATGAGCGGGATCACGAGCACCCGGCTCACTCGTTCCGCTTTCACGAGAGCAGCGGATTTGGGCAGGAGCTCGCCAACAACGATGTGCAGGAACGTGATGATGATGAACGCCGTGGTCGCGCCGGCAACGGTGTGAACCGCGGCGGCAGGCGGCTTCACGCCGAAGACGCCCAGGAACCGATCGATGAGACCTGCAAGCGCCGGCTCACCGATCCACCCGAGGCCGAGCGACGCAAGGGTGATCCCGAGCTGTGTGGCGGAGATGTAGCGATTCAGGTTCTTGATCGCGCTCTGCGCAGCTTTCGCCAGCCGATCGCCATCGTTCGCCATCTGGTCGATCTTGCTGCGCCGCGCACCCACGAGCGCGAACTCGGCAGCAACGAAGAACGCGTTGGCGAGAACCAGGAAACCCACCGCACCGAGGCGCCACATGTACGCCCCGAAGCTCAGATGTTCAGTCGCTTCCACTCGGAAACAACCTCCCTACGAGATCGTCCAGATCGTAGCAGAATGCCATAGATCGCTCGAAGTCTACTCCAGCGCAATTTGCAACGCTCTCAGCCGGTGCGCTCCGTCACAAGTGCCGAGGACCGAAGCCGGCAGCCGATCCTGGACCCATACAGGATTCTGCGTTGGGTCTACCTCGGCCGCCTGGCTATGTCGGCCGCGATCTTCCTCGCCGCCGTGCTCGCGTGGAAGAACGCGGATGCTGGCCTGACGCTCGTCGCGTCGCTGCTCATCACCGGTGCCCTCGCGTTCACGGCTGGCTCCGCGCTGTACAGCATAGTCTCCCGATCGCCACTTCGACCCGCCTTCCTTTATGCACAATCGCTGTTCGACCTCGTCGTCGTAACGGCGATCGTTCACGTCACTGGCGGCGGCAGCTCGCAGTTTGCTGCGCTCTACATCCTCGTCATCGCGGCCGCCTCGCTCCTCCTGCCGTTCTCCGGCGGATTGTTGATCGCGGCATTGGGATGCGTCCTCTACTTCGCGGACGTGATCATAACGCCGGGCACTCAGCTCGATCTCGGTGTCTGGTTGCAGCTTGGAGTGTTCTCCGCAGTCGCTCTCGGTAGCGGATACATAGCCGCGCGTCTGCGTCAGGCCGGCGCCGGCACCGAGCAGCTCGCGGCAGAGCTGGTAAAGGTACGTCTTCAGGCCGCCGACATCCTCCGGAACATACGCAGCGGAATCGTTACGGTCGACGCCGCCGGCGGCCTCGTCTATGCGAACCCGGCGGCCTCCCAGCTACTCGGGCTGCACCTCGATGACCACGTGGGTTCCCGCGTCATCGAAACGATTTCCGGCGCATCCCCCGAGCTTGCGCGCGCGCTGGAGCGCGCCGCGCAAGACGGGACACGCACGTCTCGCGCCGAAGGAACGATCACCATGCGCGACCGTCGCTTTCCCATCGGGCTGAATACGACGAGCTCCGAAGGCGACGATGGCGCCGCCCCGGCCACGGCGACCGCGATCTTCCAGGACATCTCGGACCAGAAGCGCCTCGACTCGCTCCACGCTCGGGCCGAGCGCCTCGAGGCGGTAGCAGAGCTGAGCGCCTCGCTTGCTCACGAGATCAAGAATCCGCTGGCATCGATCCGAAGCGCAGTCGAGCAGCTCGCGCGCTCGCCGCGTAGCACCACGGACGAGCGGACGCTCGCCGACTTGATCGTGCGTGAGTCGGATCGACTGTCTCGTCTCCTGTCCGAGTTCCTCGACTTCGCTCGCGTTCGAGTAGCGAAGGTCGCAGCAGTCGATCTCGCCGCCGTTGCTCGTGGGGCGGCGAGTCTCGCTGCCGCACATCCGGATCGCCCTAACGACGTCGAGGTCGTGTGCGTCGCGGCCAACGACGGGTTCGTGGTCGAGGGAGATGAGGACCTGCTGCATCGCGCCGTCTTCAACCTCGCGCTGAACGCCGTGCAGGCGTCGCCCCATGGCGGGCGCGTACGCGTCGAGCTCGCACCACTCTCGATGGACCAGGTCCCGGCCGGCGTTTCGTTCGACCTCGGTGGCGTTGCGCTGCGCGTCTCCGACGATGGCCCTGGAATTCCGCCTGAAATTCGCGATCGACTCTTCGACCCGTTCTTCACCACGAAGCCCGGGGGCAGCGGCCTCGGGCTCAGCATCGTGCATCGCGCGATAGAAGCCCACGCCGGCTTCGTGTTCGTCGACAGCGATGATCGAGGAACGCGCGTGACCGTACTCTTGCCGTCCCATCAGTCCGCCAACGGAGAACTTGTGTGACCGAGCGTTCGAACGGCGCACCTAACGTCCTGATCATCGACGACGAAGCGGGGATCCTGGACTCTCTACGCATCCTCCTGAAGAACGAGGGCTTCACGCCGCACGTCGCGCTGGGCGGAAAACAAGGGCTCGAGCAGATCGAGTCGCTTTCGCCGGACATCATTCTGAGCGACGTCCGCATGCCGACCGTCAGCGGCCTGCAAGTGCTCTCGGCCGCCCGGCAGCGTGACCCCGATACGCCCGTCATCCTCATGACCGCGCAGGCAACGCTGCAGTCGGCGATGCAGGCGGTGAACGAGGGTGCGTTCTACTACATTCAGAAACCGTTTCGTAACGACGAGCTCGTCGCGATCCTGCGGCGCGCGGCTGAGCATCGCCGGCTGCGTGTGGAGAACACGTCGCTCAAGCAGGAGATCAGGCGGCGCGACAAGCACAACGGTTCCCGACCGATCGGGAACAGCCGTAACTGGCTCGATGTCCTTCGTCTCGCCGAGACCGTTGCCCCCACCGAGTCCACGGTGTTGATCCAGGGCGAGTCGGGAACGGGCAAGGAAGTCATCTCGCGGTATATCCACGAGCTTTCGAACCGCAACGATGGGCCGTTTCTCTCGATCAACTGCGGCGCACTTCCGGAAAGCCTGCTCGAGAGTGAGTTATTTGGCCACGTGAAGGGATCGTTTACTGGTGCAGTGAAGGACAAGAGCGGGTTATTTTCGGCGGCAGCGAAGGGGACGTTCTTCCTCGACGAGATTGGTGAGACGACCGCCGCCACGCAGGTCAAGCTCCTGCGCGTGCTGCAGCATCGGGAGGTGATTCCCGTTGGCGCGACCGAGGCGCAACCGATCGATACGCGACTCGTGGCGGCGACGAATCGAGATCTCGAGGAGGAGATCCGGCGAGGTGTGTTCCGGCGCGACCTGTATTATCGGTTGAACGTGATTGCGATCCATCTGCCGCCGCTTCGCGAGCGGCCCGATGACATTCCGCTGCTCGCGGGAGCGTTCCTGGATCGCGCCGGTGCGGCCCGTGCGGAGATACCGAAGCGTCTCAGCCCAGCGGCGCAGGACGCCATGATGAATTACACCTGGCCCGGCAACGTGCGGGAGCTTGAGAACGCCCTGGAGCGGGCGGTGATCCTCACGTCCGGCGAAGTCATTGAGCTCGACTCACTCCCGGAGCGCGTCACCACACCGGAGCCGGTGAAGCTCGTCGACGAGCGCCCGGTGCGCAATCCGACTCTCGAAACCATCGAGCGGGCGTACATCATGTGGGTGTTGCAGAGCGAGGCAGGCAACAAGACGCGGGCGGCTGAAACGTTAGGCATCGACCCGTCCACGCTGCACCGCAAGCTATCGCGGTTCGGGGCCGAGGCGTGACACGCAGCGCCGTGCTGCAGGCAAGCTCGCGCGCGATCCGCGCGTCCGTGTTCGTCGACCTCACCGGCAGGGCCCGTGTCAGGCGGATCGCGATGCTCGCGACCCTGGCCGCGGCGGTGCTCGTATACGCGAATTCGCTCGCGAACGGGTTCGTGCTCGACGATGGCGGCGTGATCGTGCGCAACCCGCTCGTGACGTCACCGGGCGGCGCGTGGCGCGCGTTCGGTCTCCCCTATTGGCCGGAGGCGATCGGCGGTGGGCAGTATCGGCCGCTCGGCATTCTCACGTTTGCCCTCGATTGGCGCGTCTCGGGCGGTGACCCACAGTGGTTCCACGCCATGAACGTGTTGTGGCATGCGGCAGCGACCGTACTCGTGTCGATGCTGGCGTCCGAGCTGCTTGCGCCGATCGCGGCCGGCATCGCAGCACTCCTGTTCGCGGTGCATCCCGTGCACGTCGAAGCAGTGTCGAACGTCGTAGGGCGGCTCGAGCCCATGGCCGTCACGTTCGTGCTCGCCGCGCTTCTCGCGCATCGCCGGGCGAGTCTCGCGGCGCCGCTGTTGCTCGTGCTGGCCCTCCTGAGCAAGGAAAGCGCGATCGTGTTGCTCGCCCTCGTCCTCGCGAACGATGCGATTCTCGAGCGGGATTGGCGGTCGGCACTTCGAGCGCGGCGATCGTTGTACGTCGGCTACGGGGTAGTGACGCTCGCGTACGCCGGCGTGCTCATGGCGGTATTCGCCGAGCGAGGGCTCAGCATACCAGCGCGCGCACTCGCAGGGACAGGGACCATTGACCGGCTCGAGGTCGTCGCCAGTGTCATTCCTCACTATGTGCGGCTGCTGCTCGCGCCGGCCGAGCTGTCGGCCAGCTACGCACCTAACGTGATCACACCCGAGCCGGGGCTTTCGGTTGCCACCGCGCTCGGCATCGCGATGGTTGTGTTGCTCGCGGTCGCGCTCGCGGTATTGTTGAGGCGGCGCCGCTGGCCGGAGATGACGTTCGCGTTGCTGTGGGTCCCGGTAGCGTTGGCCCCGGTATCGAACGTCTTGTTTCCATCGGGTGTATTGCTTGCCGAACGGACCTTGTATCTCGCCACGGTCGGCGTCTGCATCGCGGCTGGCGCGATTGCAGAGCGATTTCTTGTCGCGCGAGGCGGAATGGTCGTAGCACTGACGGCTTCGGTGGTGCTCGGCTTCGGCATCCGAACTTGGACGCGGACCCCTGCGTGGCGCGACGATCGGACGTACCTCCTCACGCTGCTCGCGGACCATCCGGAGTCATACGAGGCGCATCTCGCGGCTGGCAGAGCACTCAAGGGCGCGAATTCGCTGAACGACGCTGAGCGTGAGCTCGTCATCGCGCGACGGATCTTCCCGCGTGATTGCGCTGTGTACCGCGAGGCGGCGGAGATCGCCGACCGGCAAGGGCGGCCGACCATCGCGATCGGACTTCGCGACTCGGCTCGCGTGGCGCCGACGCTCCCGCTCCCGCGGCGATGACGCTGCCGATTCCAACGCCGACCAGCGCTGCCAGCGCTCCCGAGCTGGATCGGGTCCCAGTCGCCGACAGCGGCGCACGCGTGCTGACCCGCTCGCACAGGATCGGCGCGCTGGTTGCCGCGGTCGCGCTCGCGGTGGCATTGGCGGCCGTCCCCAACTGGCCGGTGGGTGTCTTTCAGGACGACGGCATCTACGTCATTCTCGGAAAGGCACTGGCGAGCGGCGAGGGGTATCGATACCTGAACTTGCCCGGCGCACCATACGCCACGCACTATCCGCCGGGCTATCCGCTCTTTCTCGCGCTGCTCTGGAAGCTGTCGCCCGAGTTCCCGCAGAACGTCGCGCTGTTCACGTTCGCCAACGCGGGATTCCTCGCGGTTGCTGCATTCGGAGCTTTTCGCTTCGCCCGCGACCGCCTCGCGCTGTCGACGTTAGGCTCGGCGCTGGTCGCGATCGCCGGGACCGTGTCGGTGCCGGCACTCATCTTCGGGGTGTTCGCACTCTCGGAGCCCATGTTCATGGCCTTGTTCATGATCCTGGCTCTCCACGCCGAGCGGGCGGCGGACCGAGCCGGGTGGCGGAATGCCTTCTTCGTCGGGCTCGCGGGCGGCGCCCTGGCCATGGTGCGCACGAACGCGATGTTCGTGGTGCCGGCGTTTGCGGTCGTGCTCGTGTTCCGTCGTCGGTTCGTTCCCGCCGTATGTGCCCTGGCAGCGTGCGCGGTATTCGTGGTGCCGTGGCATCTCTGGGTTGCCGCGCATGGCGCCGAAGTCCCGCCGGTGCTGCTCGGCAAGTATGGGCCCTACGACACGTGGCTCATGAACGCGGTCCGCGAGCACGGGATGCCATTCGTCGTGGACGTCGTCTGGCGGAACATGCGAGCACTGTACGGCATGGTGTGGGTGATGTTCACGGGCGGCGAGTCGTCGCCGCGCGTGCTGCACGCACCGGCGGCGATCGTCGCGACGTTGCTTCTGGCGATCGGCGCATGGCGTTTCGCGCGACGTGCGCCGGTGACCGCGTGGTTCGTCGTGGCCTACTTGGCGCTCGTGATCGTGTGGCCATTCGAGCCGACGCGTTTCGTGTGGGCGCTCCTGCCACTGTTCTGGGCGGCGCTCGCACTTGGAATCACGGCGATCGTGGAGTGGGATCCGATGCCGATCCCGCTCCGTGCCGCGCGCGTCGTCGCGCTGCCGCTCTGCGCGCTGCTCGTCGCGGGATTCGGCCTGTACAACGTGAACGGCGTGAAGCAGCAGTGGCGCGATTCGGTTCCGCGAGTCAACGCGGCGCGCGCGACGCCGGTCGTCGAGTGGGTGCGCTCATCGACGAAGCCGAGCGACGTCATCGCGATGGAAGATGACCCGCTGATCTACCTGTACACTGGCCGTCGCGCTGTTCCCGTCGGCACGTTCACTCCTGAGGAGTACCTCACGGAGCAGACGTACGCATTCGCGACCGAGGAGCTCCGCACGATCATCGCGCGCTACCGGCCGACGTACATCATCGGCACCACCTCGTACGGCGTGATCGCCGCGCGCTCGCTGACCACACGCACGCCACCGGAGCTCAAGGTCCATGCGTTGCTTCGCACGGCCGCGATCTTCACGCCGGTGACCCAATGACTTCGGTCACGGACGCGGCTCGCGTCGATGCGGTCGCCACAACACGAGATGCGACCAGCCGCCTATCCCCGGATCGCGTCGCGCCAATAATTCTTTGGGCGCTGACGCTCGGTGTAGCGCTGCTCACCGTGACGCCATGGCCTGTCGGCGTCTTCCAGGACGACGCGATCTACGTCGTGCTCGCGAAGGCGTTGGCAGGTGGGGAAGGATTCCGGATGATCAACCTGCCGGGGGCTCCGCACGCGACGCACTTCCCCCCCGGCTACCCGCTGCTGCTCGCCGCCCTGTGGAAGGCATTCCCGTCGTTCCCCGACAACATCGTGGTGTTCAAGTTCGTCAACGCGTTGTTCCTCTCAGGCGCGGCGATCGCGACATACTGGTTTTCTCGTCGACGCATCGGGCTCCAGCCGCTCGGTGCTTCCGTTGCGGCCAGCGTCGGGACCATCTCCGCAGTCGTGCTGGTGATCACCGGCGTCATTCTGTCGGAACCGCTGTACATGCTGCTCGTGGTTCCGACGCTTTACATCGCCGAACGCGCTGCGGAGGGTGACGATACACGCAGCGCCGTGCTGGCTGGTGTGATGATCGGCGTGTTGGCGCTCGTACGCACCGTCGGGCTCTTCCTGCTGCCGGCGACACTGCTCGTGTTGGTCGCGAGGAGGCGCTGGCGCTCCGTAGCGATCGTCGCGGTGCTCGCGATGGCCTTCATCGTTCCCTGGCAGCTCTGGATCTCCGCGTATCAAGCCGAAACACCGGCGCCGCTCGTTGGAAAGTACGGCGCGTATGGGCCGTGGCTGTCGGAAGGGTATCGCGCCGGCGGATGGCCCTTTGCACGCGCGGTCGTCGCGAAGAACGCCGACGAGCTGTTCGGATTCATCGGCTACATAACGCTGCCGGTGAAACCGGTGTGGCCAAGACTCATTTCGTTAGGCACCGTGCTTGTAATGCTCGGTCTGGGTGCCTACGCCGCGTGGCGCCGAATTCCGATCACGCTGGTCTTTCTCGCCGGATACGCCGCGGTGATTCTCGCGTGGCCGTTCGAGCCCACGCGTTTCGCGCTTGTCTGGTGGCCCGTGCTCGCCGCGCTCTTCGTCGCCGGCGTTCGATGCGTCTGGCAGTGGCGACCATCCTCGGCTGCTCCGCGGATCCTGCAGCTCTCGGGGCTCATGGCCGCGTTAGTCGTCGCGGCCGGATACGGGACCTACAATCTTCGAGGCGTGCGCGACAAGTGGTGGGTCAACATCCAGAGCGACGCGGGTACACGAGCGAAGCCGATCGCCGAGTGGGTTGCGCGTGCAACCCGACCGGAGGACGTCGTGATCAGTGACCACGATCTCATCGTGTATCTATACACGGGGAGGCGTGCGGTGCCGACCGCGACATTCACGCCGCTCGATCGCATAACGCCGCTCACGCCTGCCCAGGACGCTGCGGTGTTGCGCGGCATGCTGGCGCAGCTCAAGCCGCGATGGTACATCGCGACGTCGCAACAGGGAATCGAGTCGGCAACGCTTCTTGCTGCCGAGCAGCCGCCCCGACTACGCTATGCCGGCAGCATCAGCACGGCCCGAGTCTACGAGCCCGTAGTGAAATGACCTCCACCCGACACGTCACCCCCACCGAGGCGCAACCGACCGCGCTCGTTGCCGACGTTGCCCTGCCGCGCATGCGCGGCCGGACGCCGATCGATCGCGATTCGCTCGTGCTCTCGGTGCTGATTCCCATCTACAACGAGCGCAACACGGTCGAGCTGATCCTGACCCAGGTGCATGCGGACCCGGTTCGCAAAGAGATCATCTGCGTCAACGAATGCAGCACCGACGGCACCAAGGAGATTCTCGATCGACTGAATGCCGAAGGCCGCATTCACCGCCTGATTCATCAGCCGTACAACATGGGCAAGGGCGCGGCCATTCGGACCGCGCTCGCGGCGAGCACCGGCAACGTCGTGATCGTGCAGGACGCCGATCTCGAGTACGATCCGGCGGACTGGCCCGCACTGCTCGAACCAATTATCTCGGGGCTCGCCGATGCGGTGTTCGGCTCACGCTTTCTCAGCGGACCGCATCGCGTGTTGTACTTCTGGCACTCGGTAGGCAACAAGCTGCTCACGACGGTGAGCAACATGTTCACGAATCTGAATCTCACCGACATGGAGACGTGCTACAAAGCGATCCGCGGTGAGGTCGCTCGCGCGCTGGTGCTCAGGTCCGATCGCTTCGGATTCGAACCCGAGGTCACGGCGCGTCTCGCACAGGCGAAGACGCGCATTTATGAGGTGCCGATCTCCTACGCCGGGAGAACATACGCCGAGGGGAAAAAGATCGGGTGGAAGGATGGCGTTGCGGCGTTTTGGCACATCGTGCGATACAACGTGTTTGCTCCGTGATGCGCATCGCGTTATGCATGCGGTGGTTACGGTGCTTTTCGCAGCGCGTCCATCCTTCGAAGCGCGCGGCGTCGTAAGGCATTCAACGCCAAGCCACGTCGTAGAGTAGTCTGACTGGAAGAGGGGAGGACGGCAAATGCCGTGGCAGACTGCAAGAGGGCGCGCAAAACACTCCCCGATAGTGGCGTAGTGATGTGCTGCACAACTCGCAGAACTCGTTGTGGAAGAAGGAGGAACATGCGCTTATGTCAGTTGGTCCGCGCGTTGCCTTCTCCCCAACCGTGAAACATGCAACGCATCACGAAGCGAACGTCGTTCCCCCTCAGGCATACGGAGAGCACAGCATGCGGAACAACCGGAAGGGCTTCACCCTGATCGAGCTTCTGATCGTCGTCGTGATCATCGGTATTCTTGCCGCGATCGCGATCCCGAAGTTCGCGAACACGAAGACGAAGGCGTACCTCGCCTCGATGAAGCCGGACCTTCGCAACACGGTGACGCTGCAGGAAAGCTACTAC
>Ga0114129_10003913_pt1 | contig 21017 bp, 23 predicted proteins | sample RhiMetdeltSRZDD1_FD_80071 | JGI IMG/M metagenome (GOLD analysis project Ga0114129, IMG submission 80071) | Populus rhizosphere microbial communities from Tennessee, USA - Rhizosphere MetaG P. deltoides SRZDD1 (version 2) (version 2) | ecosystem: Host-associated > Plants > Roots > Rhizosphere >... | reverse complement strand
TCTGGCGTCGATCGGCCTCGATGGGTTCCGAGCAATCGTCGCGCAGCTCGAGCCGGGACCCTCGCTGGCGGTCACGATTGCGTTTGAGACCGCGTGGAGGATTCGGTCGGAGGTCCTCACGCTTGCGTGGGCGCGCGTCGACCTCGGAGACGGATGCATTCGTCTGGATGGTTCGCACAGTAAGAACGGGAAACCACGCACCGCATTCTTGTCGGCTGACACCACCCGGCTCCTTGCGGCTTACCGCGAGTCCGTCGCCCGCCAGCTCGGCAAGATCCCGGCAAGATCCCGGCCGATGTGTTCGTCCACGTCGAAGGTCCGTTCAAGGGCCAACGCATCCACGAGTTCCGAAAGGCCTGGCGGGCAGCCTGTCGCAAGGCGGGATACACTCGCACCTTGCTCCACGATCTCCGCCGGAGCGGGGTGCGGGCGATGGTGCGGGCGGGGGTACCGGAGTCCGTCGCCATGCGGATCAGCGGCCACGTCACGGCCACGGTGTTCAAGCGGTACGACATCACCAGCGATCAGGATCTGAGAGGAGCGCGAGACCGTCAGTCACAGTTTCGTCACAGTCAGACAGCAAAGGTCGTCGCGATCACGCGGTAAGTAGGTAGAATCTCAGTCGGGAGCCGTTAGCTCAGTTGGCAGAGCGCCTGACTTTTAATCAGGGGGTCGCTGGTTCGATCCCAGCACGGCTCACCATTCCGTATTAGGACGTACGCTGCTCCTGCTTGGCCTCCAGCTTCAGCGCGTGGCGCGCCGCCGCTTCCTCGACCGAATGCGATTTCGTCAGCTCGCCGGTGTCCCGGGCCAACGTGACGAGATGCGCATAGTACCGGTGGAGCAGCCGAACTTCGTCCTCGGTGAGGTCTTCGACATTGATCAGCCGGTTTGAGGCGCCGTGAAGCGCCGCGACGACCTCGTTGAGCTTGAGATGAATGGCGCGCGCATCGTTGTTCTGCGCGCGCTGGATGAGGAACACCATCAGGAACGTCACGATGGTGGTGCCGGTGTTGATCACCAGCTGCCAGGTGTCGGAGAAGCCGAACAGCGGCCCGGTGGCCGCCCAGACCGCGACGACGAGGAGCGCGACGCCGAAGGCCCACGACGTGCCGACCCAGTCGGTGATGGCGCGGGAGAAGCGCTCGAGCGTGCGACCGATCAGCGGCCGCCGGCGAGGACGCGGCAAGCTCAGCCGCGGCAGGCGCTTCGGACGCTTGGTGTTCGCCTCCATACATGAAACCCGGTGCAATCAGAATGCCCGGCTCCCCCCGATCAATCGCGGTTGCCCGACTTGGTTGTGACGCGGCGTGTATATAAAGTCTCCGCGATCTCGGACTCGGTGGCATCAGCGTTGCTGCTCGAATCGCCATGCGTCCGGCCAGACTGCGAACGACGACGCTTGCCGACGTCCAGTCGGGCACGCGAACCGAAATTTGCGCCGTCTGCCGTCAGGAGCTGCAGGCGGGTGAGCGTCTGGCCTGGGGCCTCGCTCACGAGCGATTGCACGAGCGCTGTCTCGATGGCTTGCGCGCCTCGCGGCTGCGCCCCAAGGAGCGACCGCAGCGGGTTGCGCCCGCCATGCGCGGCGTCCTCGCGCGGCACGAGGGCCGCCTCTGCATGGCCTGCCTCGCCATGGAGATCAACGTAAGTCTGCAGCAGGCGCGCGAGGTCGTCGCGCGCATGGCGTCGAGCGAGGGCTTCGCCGTCCTGCCCGTGAGATGCGGCCGCTGCGGCCGCCAGACCGACGCGATCTGCACCGTTCCCCACGCCGCCTGACCCGTTGCGCCTGAGCGCGGCCTCTGCGACGATCGCGTCGCCCCGCGCGCCCGCGGGAGTCTCGACACCTTGGGGGGCCCCGTGATCTACGAATATCGCGCCTACTACGTCATGCCCGGCCGCATGCCGGACCTGCAGCGCCGGTTCGCCGACGTGACCATGAAGCTCTTCAAGAAGCACGGCATCACCGTCGTCGGCTTCTGGGAGACGGTCATCGGCGAGTCGAACGAGATGGTCTACATCTGCTCGTACGACGATCTCGCGCACCGCGATCGTGTCTGGAAGACGTTCGCGGCGGATCCGGAATGGCAGGCCGCGCGCAAGGCCAGCGAGGCGAACGGGCCGCTCGTCGAGCGCGTCGTGAACAAGATCTGGCGGCCGACGTCGTTCTCACCGATGCAATGACGCGCGCTGCCATGCCGTGACGCGTGCGGCCATCCCGCGCTGCGAGCGCCGCGCGGCCGCTGCCGGTCTAGAGAAACCGGCGGTTCGCGCGCTCGTCCGGCGGCTCGAGGCCCAGCGCGCTGAGCTTGCCGTCCACGTAGGTCTTGTAGGCGGCGCGGATCTCGGCGTTGCCGACCGATTTGAGCCCCCAGCGGATGAACTTCGGGGCGTTCGCTGAATCCGAGCGTCCGAACATATCGAGCGCGGCCGGGTACCACTTGGCGAGCAGCCGCTGCGTCAGCGTCCGGCCGCGCGCGTCACTGACGATCTCGGCCAGGAAGCGGTAGCCCATCTCCGAGTGGCCAAGCTCGTCGCGCTCGACGGTGCTCGACATCTCGGCCAGCGGCGCGTAGCTCGAGTCGCGCCAGTCGCGCGCGTGGAATGCGCCGTTGAGGTCCACCAGGAAGTGAAAGAGCGCGTCGTCGGCCCACGATTCACGCGGCAGGTGGAAGGTGTAGTGCGCGTAGGGCGCGTCGCGCAGCGCGAAGTCCGGATCGAGCCCGACGGCGAGGCGGTGAAACATGATCGCGTGCTTCAGCTCTTCGGCCAGATACTCCGCCTTGATCAGCCGCGCCGCTGCCGTCGGATAGTGCGTCTCCGCCACGTCGGCGCAGGTGGCCATGAAGCCGAGAAAGGATTTGTTGCCGGCGCGCTCTCCCTCGTGCCGAAGCATCTTGATGAGGAGCTCGCGATACTCGGGCGGTAGCGCGTCGCCCTCCTCGAATCGCTGCGCCGGCGCGTTGGCGCGCGTGAACCGTGGCAGAGGATCGCCGGCCGCGTACACGCGACGCCACAACGGCCACGCGTCGTCGGATGGGCGTGCCGCGCTTGCGGCCGTGCCATTGCCGCCATCCACGATCTGTGCGCCGGGGGCAGCGGCGGTCGCTCGCTGATGACCGCACCCGCAACCGAGCAGGCCTGCCGCGTACAGATCCGCTTGCGCGGCGACAAGGGTGCTCGCCATGCCGGGTAACAGTCGGTCGCCGACATTGCCGACGCTTGCACCGCATCCGCCGCAGCGCAGGCGATAGTAGGTGCCGTACGCCATCGGCTGGTCTACGATGATTCCGGCTGCTGCATAAGCCTGTCGTACGTCGTCCACGGCGCATACCTTAGCCCTGCGGTCGGGGATGCGCCAGAGGCCTTGAACCGTTTTTGTTGGCACCGGGTTTGTAGGGGGGTTCCGCGCCATGAAAACGATAATCCGGATGGCACTCGCTTTTCTCCTTGCCGTTCCCCTCGTCGGCTGCGCCTCCCAGACCGCTTCGCAGGCTCCCGGCGACAGGTTCACCGGGGAGGTGTGGACGTGGGATGAGCGCGAGAGCACTGTCACGCTCCGGCAGGGCGCGCAAGACGTGCGGATCAAGACCACGCCCGATCAGATCCGGGGCCTGCAGCTGCACCAGATGGCGACGATCCGCGGTCAGGTCGCGCCGCCCGCGGAGATCGCGACCACGATCACGCCGCCTGCGCAGATGTCCGCGGTGCCGCGCGGTCCGGTGAACCAGCAGACACTCACGGGCACGGTGACCGCGGTCGATCCATCGGGCCGCCTGTCGATCAACTCCGAGCGCGGCCCCCTACACGTGTGGGCCGCCGCGGGCGCCAACCAGCGTTTCGCCGTCGGCGACCGCGTGCAGGTTGTGATGGCCGTTCAGCCCGTCGATATGGTGCCCGCGGCGGCCGGCCAACCGGCGACATCGGATCCGGCCGCTTCGATGGCGGGCCAGCCCGGTGACTCCGCCGTCGTCACCGGTCGCGTGATGGGCGCCGACCGCGGCATCCTCGTCGTCGAATCGCCGTCGGGCCCGATCCAGGTCTGGGTCGGCGAGGCTCCGGGCTACACCGTGTCGCAGCCGGTTCAGGTGCGCACGAACGTCTCGAAGGCTCAGTAGCCGCTGCATCGACCGCGCGCCGCGGATTCGCCCGCGGCGCGCGGTATACTGACCGCCGCGACCCCGTCGTCTAGCCTGGCCTAGGACGCGACCCTTTCAAGGTCGAGATCGCGGGTTCGAATCCCGCCGGGGTCACCATTAATCTGCTTGGATTTCGGGCCCATCTCACGCGCTTGCGGCGAATTTTTCCCACCGCACAAAAACGCGAAATGACCCCCGAATCGGCCCGCTCGAATGGCAACGGAGTGGCAACGGGATTGTCTCGAGAATCGCATTCTCTCAAGCGACGAAACGGCTTGGCCGGCATTGCTTCAGACGTTCACGCGTTGGCCGCTGTGCTTCCGCAATTGGCTCCCGGTGCGCGCGGGGAGTTGTTGACCACCGCCGAGATGGCTGGACGCCTCGGCATTACCAGCAAGACGCTGTTGAGGCGGAAGTCAAAAGACAAGCTCCGCCCGGCGCTGGCGAAGGGCAAGTTGATCCGCTGGCGCGGCGACGAGATGGCCCAATGAGGTGTGGCTGCCTCACCAAGGCAGCGTCCACGGCTGCGATCACACGGCGTTACGCGATTCGTTGCCAAGCGCGTTGCCAGCGGGCCGCGCTGCCCCGATGCACTACTGGCCCTCGAGCACGGTGGTGCAGCGGTGCTTATGCTGAACCGCCTACAGCAAGGCTTGGCCGACGGCAAGCGCCGCCCGATCCCGGCCGCACGTTGGCGCCATTGCGACCGCCTGACGGAGACGGCGTGGCGTGAGGACGCTAATGCAGGCCGAGGACCAGGCCCACCAACACGACGACCAAGCCCGACATCACAGCGAATGTCACGGCCGCCACAACACCGACGAGAGACCGGATGGCGCCAACCAACGCGGTATGCGTGCGCATTGGCGGGATTGTAGGAGCCCTCGACCTTGAGCCCGGCAATTAATCGGCGGACGGCCGCATGAGCACGGCGAAGGCGCAGCGCTACGTGCTCGAGCGTCTGTCAGCGGGCGAAACGACGCTGCTCCCCATCCACCTCGACGCCGGCACGAATGGGCCGATGGCCGTGACCGATACGGAGCGGATGCCGGCAGCGCGTGGGCGCGGAGCCCGTGGGCCGCGGTGCTTATTGACTGCGGACAGCGGCAAAGACGAGAATGATAGCGGTAGACTGACGCGTGCCTCTCCGCGTTCCGCGAGCGTCGAGGCAAACTGGTATCCCTGTCCATTGTTCGCCGCGGTCAGCGCATCGAGAAGGCGGTACAACTCAATCCGTAGAGCGAGAGCCTTTGAGGTATGCCCCTGACAATTGCTTCGCTCCCGGCAACGATGCGACGTCACGGCTCGCGTTCCCTGCTTTATCGGTGGGGGGGCACATGATGGATCGTTACCAGAAAATCGCCGTCCGGGATCAGGACTGCGCCCACTGGTGTGGAGAGCGAGCTTTAACCGGACTACTAAACGTATCGCTCGCGGTGAAGAACGTGAAGAGCAGCCAATTGATTGAGGAGGTATAGCACGACGCGATGTACATGATGGTCCAGAGGATCTTCGGGTGACGCCGGAAGAGTTCCTCGGCATCGTAACGCGCACGATTCTTGACGGACAACAACGCTATATTGCTCTATGTGCCGCTGCACCGCAGGCGATGCCGACGAAAGATGAGTTAACTCTAATTGTCGACCGCACCGTACACGCGATTGTCCGCGCAGCAGGTGAGGTGCCGGCCGCCGACCGAGCCGAGGCACTCACCAAGGCAGCGTCCATCATCGTGAACCTCAGTTTCGCGAGGATCGGATCCGTGCTCGAGTATCAATTCTATCCGGCCGAACGTCGACGACCGCCTTTGCCAAACTGAAAAGAGGAGCAACTGAAGATGCGCCTAAGATGATGGTGGATCCGAAGCGGAGTGCCGCGATCATCTCGTTACTCTGGAGTGCTTTGATTGTCGTCGTTCTAGGTGGCTGTGGAAGTGGCGCACCGCGCGCAGGCGATCAACGCCCGGTGATGACCGAATACAAAAACTGGATTATCAGCGTGACGCCTTCAGTTATCTATGGTTCACCGAATGTCTGGCGGGCGCAAAGCCGAGTCTGGCCGCCGGAAGTACGGCCGGAGACGCATGCCGGCATAGACGTCAGTTTTAGCGACGCAGCGGTCGACCGCGGTGCTGTTGAGCAGGCCGCTACGGCGGCAGCGCGACGGTACATCGACGCATCACTGCTGGCGCATCCACAAAGCTCGAGCGTTCCCACCGGGCAAATCCCGGCGGACCAGCCTCCGGTCATGAGCGAATACAAGGGCTGGACTATCAGCGTGACACCATCACGTATGCAGGATGCTTGGTGGGCACGAGTCCGGGTGTGGCCTCCCGAGGTACGGCCAGAGACGCATCCCGGTGTAGGTGTCCGTTTCAGTGACACCGCAGCCGAGCGCAGCGCTGTTGAGCAGGCCGCCACGGCGGCAGCGCGGCGATACATCGATGCGTCCGTGTCAGTGCATCCACGATGATTGTCGTCCCCACCTACCGCGGCTTCCGGATCGAGGTCAACGCCGTCGCCGTCGACGGCCGCTACAACGCCGAGGTCCGGATCGTGGGCGCGCTCATCCGGCCCAACCGGCGCTATACTCCCGCGCCCAGAGGGGGCCGATGATCCTCTGGCTACTGAAGCAACTCATCACCCTTATCAACTTCCTGACGCGGGGCCGGTAGCGCCGGGTGCCGGCTCCTGAGTCGGTGACGCTCATCGCCTGGCCGCCGCCCTTCGGTGGCGCCACGCGAGCGCCATGCGCGTTACCACCGTGGGGTTTGTCCGCATAGCCGCCGTCCTCGAGCCACTCGAAGGCTTTCTTCGGCAACTTCGCCGCCGCCGCCCGGGCGGCGTCCGCTTCGTGTAGTCCTCGACCACGTCGGCCGCAGGCGAATCGTCGCTATCGAATCGCCTGGCCGGCGCCGTCCTGAAGTCCACGGCCGCGAGGCCGCGCAAGCGGACGGCGCTCTCAACGTGTGCAGTCCATGACGACTCCGCTTCCGTGGACGACGCTGCAACGGCGGCCGACCATTGGCGCCGTGGAGATGGCAGCAGGGTCGTTTTGGACCTTGGTCGCATTGACGAGCGCTGGTCGCTCCCCGAATCTCGGCGCGCTCGATGGACGACGAGGCCGACTCACCAAGAGGACGTGCGGTACGAGACCGCTTGGCGAGAGGACTGCTGCCACGCGCCGAGCCAGCGATACTCTGGGGAGCGAGAGGCAAAGGCCTCCCCTGCGACGGCTGTGGCGAGCCCATTACGCCTGGCCGGGGAGCGGTCGAGATCGACGTGGACCGGACGTATCGGTTCCACGTCGTCATCTGCTTGAAGGTCTGGCGGGCGTTCCGGTAGGGTTTGGCCGTCACGCCCCCGCCGGTATTCGGCTTCGGGCTGCTGGCACACTCGACGGCGCTGCTGGCGGACTCCGTGGACATGCTAGGGGACGCGATCGTGTACGGCTTCAGCCTCTACGTCGTCGCGCGGGGGCCATGTGGCAGGCGCGCGGCGCTCCTGAAGGGTGGGATCATGGCAATCTTCGGCGTAGGCGTGCTCGCCGAAGCGGTGGTCAAGATAGTGAAAGGGGCGATGCCGAGCGCGGACCTTATGACCGGCGTGGGGATTGTCGCCCTCGCCGCCAACGTCTTCTGCCTGTGGCTGCTATCGCGGCGGAAGGGCGACGACGTGAACATGCGCTCGGCATGGGTGTGTTCCCGTAATGACGTGGTGGCGAACGTCGGTGTCCTGCTGGCGGCGGGTGCAGTAGCCCTCAGCGGCTCGGCATGGCCGGACATCGTCATGGGGCTGGTGATAGCGGCGCTGTTCGGGACTTCCGCCGTAGGCGTTATCCGCGACGCGCGCTGCGAGAGACAGCCGGTAGCTGTGTAGGGTCTACGGATCACGCCGCCCGCCAGCAGGCGGTGCGCAGTGGCACCGTCAACCTAAAGCGGGTCGGCTCCCGCCGGGGAAGCGCTCCTGGAGGCGTGCCCAGCGCGCCTTCTTCCGCGCCGTGCCGCTGGTGCCAGGCCACAGGAACGCGCTTCGTGAGGGCAGATTTCATGATGAGGGACGTAAAGCGCAGATATCGCGACCGCAACGCGACGGCAACATGAAATTCGTCCCACTTATCCACCGTTGTCCACAGCCGACGGTGGATATACACCGTTAGATAAGGCGGCAAACCCGCGGCGCGGCGTAGATCATTCGGGCGCCGTCCACCTCGTTCTGGAGCATGGCGCGCCGCCGATGCAATGGTAGGCCGCGCACGTCGAGGCCGTGGACTGACGCCGTGACCCGCCGCAACGCTCTCTGGTCCGGAGGCGACTCGCGAGACTCCGGGTTTCCCTGAGTTCGCGTTCAGGGACGTCCCAATTGCGCCGTCCCACCCTGTGCCGTTACGTTCGTCCATGGCGACCGCCGAGAGCCACCGATCAAGCCCGTCTCCGCGCTGCCTGATCTGTGGCAAGCGTTTCGCGCCGGGTGTGACGCGCATCCGACGCGGCCTCGCCACCGCGCACGTCGAGTGCGTCGAGCGATCGCCCGGCCCGTCCCAGGGAGGTGAGCCACCACGGCAGAGTCCATCGCCGTGAGAGGGGCGCTGATCGCCGTTCTGATCTACGCGCGCCCGCTGTGCGTTGCCTGCATGGCCGAGAAGTCGGGCCTCAGCGACGACGAGGTGCAGTCCTACGTCACGGGCATCGAGCCGACCATCGAGGTCAACCGAGGCCTCGACCGTTGTCGAAGCTGTGGGCGGTCGACAACGACCTATTCGCTCGTCCGTCGAGACTGAGCCCGTGGGCGCTACTCGCGCAGCCGACCTGCGTGGGGCCGTGCAACAGGGTCGTCGGCCGGGTGGAGGAGTACACCGGCCGTCGGCGCCGCCGTGCTACCATCCCACGTGCGCGACGCCGGACGACGCTGGGCTTGGATTTTCGTCGCCGCGGCGGCGGTCTTCATCGCATCCGCCACGACCGTCGTTCTCACCGGGGTGCCAGCCTCTGAGCGCGGATTCTACGACGCGCTGACGCGAGCGATCCCGAACGCCCTCATCTTTCGACGCATTACTCGCTTCGGCAGCGTCGAGGTGCTCCTGCCGCTCGCCGTGTTCCTCGTCGTGCTTCTCCCGCGTCAATTTCTGCGACGGTGGTGGATGTGGATCGTCGTGATGATTGCCGTCACCGCGCTTGAGGGGCTTGGCAAGGTCGGCATCGGCCGTCCCCGACCGGGCGGCATGCGGCTGGGGTTTCCCAGCGGCCACACCGCCGCCGCGGCGTCCTTCTATCTGATGGCGTGCTACTTCTTCGAAGACGTGGTGCGCCGGTGGCAGAAGTACGCGCTCTACGCCCTGGCGATCGTCATCACCGGCCTCGTGGGGCTGTCGCGCATGATCCTTCGCGTGCACTGGCCGCTGGACGTGCTGGGCGGCGCGGCACTCGGCGTGGCCGTCTTCGCCGCCGCCGCGTGGTGGCACGAGCGCTACCCTGTCGAGGACATCGTGCCCGCCGCCGTGCCCGCGCGCTGGCGCGCGTGGATCTATCGCTGGCAGAACGTGCTGCCCTTTGCCCTGGTCGTGGTGCCCTTCCTCACACCGCCGTTGGCGCTGGCGGGCACGCCGTTCGACCTCGTGCTCGATGTCCTGGGCGCCGCGTGCATGGCGACGGGGCTCGCGCTGCGGTTGTGGGCGGCGGCGCATCGCGATGGGGAGCCGACGGTGCCGGCGCGGCCGCCCCAGCGGCTCGTGACTGCGGGGCCCTACGCGCTCATGCGTCATCCCGTTCCGCTCGCGAACGTCCTGACCGGCGTCGGCGGCGCCTTGATCGCCGAGAGCGGACTGGCCCTGCTGCTCGTCCCGACCGCGCTGATCGCGATGTACCGCGTGACGGTGCCGCTGGAGGACGCGTGGCTCGCCGAGCGGCTCGGTCGCGCGTACATCGACTATTGCGCGCGCGTGCCGGCGCTGCCGCGGATCGCCCTCGCCACGTTCGGAGCCGTATGGTCGGCGATGGGCTCGCTCGGCTCGCTCTCGTGGATGACGCTCGGGCGCCGGCTTCCCGCGACGGCGGTCACGCTCGCGCTCGCCGCCGTGGCCGAGATGAGCGAGTGGCTGCCGCATCTCTTTCACTAGCGCGACACCGACCGTTTTCATCGCCACTGCTGGATTCGCCTCACCAGCGCCGAGTCGGTCCGAGCCGCGAAGATGCTGAGCCGCCGATCTCAGGAGCTGATTCGCAAGAGCCGCGAGCTGATGGGTCTCGAGCCACTAGAGGGCACGACCGGAGAGCCTTAAGGGCCCCCTTCCTATCGCTGTCTCTCCCGCTTCATCCCGCCTTCGTATCGGAACGTTCGATTTGACCCCGCGACGTGCACCTTTACTCTTTGGGAGCGCATCGAACCCGTCAGCCGATCGCCGATCGAGGGGGAATCCATGGAACGTCGCGCGTTTCTGAAATCCAGTCTGGGAGCCTCCGCCGCGCTCGCACTGGGCGCCACGCCGCGCCTCGGCGCCGCCGCCGAGTCGCTCACCGCCAGCAACCCGTGGCGAAGGTTCGAGGCCGTCACCCGCGTGGAAGTGGCCAATCCGACCGGCATCACGCGTGTGTGGGTGCCCGTTCCGCTGCTCACCGACACCGAGTACTTCAAGCGCGGCGGCGACACGTGGACGGGGAACGCCGCGGTCACGCGCGTCGCGAAGGATCCCAGGTACGACGTCGGCCTGGTGTACGCGGAGTGGTCGGCCACGGAGAAGTCACCGATCCTCGAGATCACCAGCCGGTTCGCCGCCCGCGACCGCGCCGTCGATCTCTCGAAGCCGCCCGCCAAGCCGGTTCGCGAAGATCGCGCGGTCCTCGCCCGCTATCTCGAGCCGACGAAGCTGATTCCCACCGATGGGATCGTGCTCGAAACCGCGCAGGGTATCACGCAGGGCATCACCGCGGACGCCGACAAGGCGCGCGCGCTCTACGAGTGGATCGTGGAGAACACGTTCCGCGATCCGAAGGTGCGCGGCTGCGGTCTGGGTGACATCAAGACGATGCTCGAGACGCGCTACTTCGGCGGCAAGTGCGCCGACCTCAACGCGCTCTTCGTGGGCCTGGCGCGCGCCGTCAGGATCCCGGCGCGCGACGTGTACGGTGCGCGCTGTGCCGAGTCCGTGGAGTTCAAGAGTCTCGGCAAGGCCGGTGACATCTCCAAGGCGCAGCACTGCCGTGCGGAGTTCTATCTCGACGGTTACGGATGGGTGCCCGTGGATCCCGCAGACGTGCGCAAGGTGATCCTCGAGGAAGGCGGTGGGCTGCCTTCGGGCCTGGCCTATCCGAAAGCGCAGCGGGCGCGGACGAAGCTCTTCGGCGCGTGGGAGATGAACTGGCTCGCGTACAACTACGGGCACGACGTCAAGCTGCCGAATTCCACCGAGGCTCCAGTGCCGTTTTTGATGTACCCGCAGGCGGAAACGGCCGAGGGCCGCAAGGACAGTCTCGACCCCGCGACGTTCAAGTATCAGATCACTGCGCGCGAGCTGAGCGGCTAGGACCTCTCACAACCGCGTCGTGAGGTCGACCAGCCACGTCGGCATCACGTCGAGCAGCCGGCTCTCGACGAGCTTGTCGCCGCCGGTCACGCTGAGCACGCCGAGCAGGACGAGCAGCGCGCCGATCGCCGGCTTGCCGACGCGCGTGACGCGCGCGAGGCGATCGGGTCGCGCCAGCAGTCGCCGCGAGCCGTACGCGAGCAGCAGCACCGGAGCGACCGCGCCGAGGCTGTAGGCCGCCATCACCGCCGCGGCCGCGCCCAGCGAGCGACGCTGCGCCGCGAGACCGATCGCGCCGCCGAGCGTCGGGCCGCCGCAGGGCGTCCACAGCGCGCCGAGCAGCGCACCCATCACGAGCTGCCCCGCGAGACCGCGCGGACCGAGTCGCGCCATGAGCGCGGCCGCGCGTCCGGCGATCGGTGCGGTGGCGCGAGCGAGCGCGATGTCGAGACGCCCGATCAGCAACACGGCGCCCATCAGGACGAGCAGCGTGCCGGCGACCATACGCACGAGATCGCGATCGAGCGTGAAGCCGAGTAGCGCCACGGCAAAGCCCAGCGCGGTCGCGGAGACGGCGAGGCCGGTGGCCAGAACGACGGGCCCGAGGCGATGGCGCTCGACGGCCCCCGCAACGACGAGGGGCAGGAGCGGGAGCACGCATGGCGAGAGCGTTCCCAGCGCGCCGGCGGCGAAACCCAGCAGGCAGGCCCCCATCGCGCGGGAGAGTCGGCGGGGTTAGAGCGCGCTCGAGAACAGCCCGCGGAGCTCCGCGGGGTCCGTGACGAACGACGAGCGCGCGCGCTCGGTCTTGCCGTGGAAGGCGACGAGCGTGCTGCGGTCGGCCACGTTGAGCTCCTTGAGCGTCGCCTTGTCGGCGAAGTCAACCACGAAGACGACGAGGGCCTTGCTCTTGAAGGCCGCGTCGGAGGCCAGCTCCTGCACGATCGGCTGCTGTCGGCGACAGGTGATGCACCAGGCGGCATGCACGAACACCACGATCGGCCGGTTCTCGGCCTGCGCGGCCGTGAAAGCCGCCTTCGAATACTCGACGAGCGGCGCCGGCGGTGCCGCGGCGGCGAGTGACATGAACGCCACGAAGAGGCCGAGCGCCGTCAGGAGCGATTTCGTTCGCAACGTGACACCTCCGGAGGCGGTCAGCGTACCATGTCCGCGGGCGGCGGCGGACCCTTCCTCGGCCGCCGTCACTCTGATATGATCGCGAGCGCGATGGCTCAGCGACTTCCGGAGCTGGTCGGGCGCGCGATGATCGATCCTGACTTCCTTGCCGATCTACAGCGCACGCCCGATTCGATCCTCGCCGAGTACGAGCTCACGGACGACGAGCGCGCCACCGTTCTCGCGGCGCTCGCCCGACTGGGCCAGGGCTCTGCCGGCCAGCGCGCCGCCGCACTGCGGACCGCCCTCATCCGACGCGTCGCCACCTAGGCGGGACCCCCCGCGCAGTGGGCAGCTCGGCCGACACGCTCGTCTTCCTCCGGGGCGTGCGCCTCTTCCGCACCATCGAAGGCCCCGAGCTTGGAATTCTGGCCGACAGCCTGCGCGAGCGCTCGCTCAGGCGAGGTCAGGTGCTGCTGCGAGAGGGTGACAGCGGCGACGAGATGTTCCTCGTCCGCTCGGGCTCGCTCGTGATCTCCAAGGGCGTGACCGGTCGCGTCGAGCAGGTACTCGCGCGCGTCGGCCCCGGCGACTTCTTCGGCGAGATGGCGCTCTTCGATCGCTCGCCGCGCTCGGCCACCATTCAGGCCGACAGCGACACGATGCTGCTCGTCCTCGATCGCGCCGCGCTCACAAAGCTCACCGAGGTGAGTCCGCGCGCGGCCGCCGCCTTCTTCGAATCGCTCGTGTTGATCTTCATCGAGCGGCTGCGTGCGTCCGGCGATCTCGTCGCCGAAGTCACCCGCTGGGGTCTCGAGGCGACCGGCCTCGACGTGGAAAACCGATGAGCGAAGGCTCTACCGCGCCCCGCCGCGCGCGCCTGGAGCTGCTCGTCCGGAACGAAGATGAGGGCGAGGGCTTCGAAGTCCGCCAGATCGGCAGCGGCGTCGCGTTCATCCAGTCGCGTCCGCAGCGCGTGGCCGAGAACTCGTTCGAGCTGGCCGAGGTCGCGTCGCGAGTCGATGGGCAGCGCTCGTTCATCCTGAAGAACACCGCAACGGACCGGTTCCTGCTCCTGTCCGCGCCGGAGAAGTTCCTGTGGGAGCAGATGGACGGCCACACGTCGCTGCAGCAGATCGCCACCGCCTACGTGCTGCGCTACGGCGAGTTCGACTTCGACATCATCCCGCACCTGATCCGCAAGCTGCAGCGCGCGCAGCTGTTGACGATGACGCCGACCTCGCGCCTGCGACAGGCGCTGGCGCGCCATCGACGCAAGCCCGTCGCGAAGATGGCGGAGACGGCGCTCTTCGCGCTCGAGCGGATCAACATCTCCAGCCGAAACGTCCAGGACGTCTTCGGTAGTCTATATCGCTGGGGCGGGTTCCTGCTGTTCACGCGCTCGGCGGTGCTCGCGTGCGTGGCGCTTGCCATCTTCGGGTTTGCGGCGGGCGTGCGGCTCTGGCCGGACGCCGAGCGGGTCGTGTCCGGCTTCGGCAAGAGCCCGCTGATGGCGGTGCTGTCGGTCAAGGTGCTCTTCCTGCTCACCGTCGGCGCGCACCAGCTCGTCCACGGCCTGGCCCTCGTGCACTACGGCCGGCGCGTGCGCGAGTTCGGATTCACCTTCCTGCACGGGTTCGTGCCGACGTTCTACGTCGACGTGACGGACATCTTCATGGGCAGCCGCAAGGCGCGTGTCGTCACGGCGGTCTCCGGCGCGCTCGTTCACCTCGTGCTCGGCTCCGCGTGGATCCTGTTCGCGCTGTATGCGCCGCTGGGATCGTTCTGGCAGGCGTTCGCGGCGGCCTCGGGCATGATCCAGTGGCAGGCGTTCGTGGTCGCGCTCTATCCGTTCTGCTTCATCGAGATGGATGGCTACCACGTGCTGGTTGATCTGCTCGGCATTCCGACCCTCAAGCACGACGCGATCGCGTGGACCGGCTCGCTCTTCCGTGGCCGCATCCCGCGACGCTTCACACGTCAGGAGGCGCTGTTCGCCAGCTACGTCGTCGTGTCGACGATCTCGGTGGCGGCGTTCATCGCCTTCAACGTCTGGCTCATCGTTCACGCGTCGTAGCACGATCGGTGGCCGCGAAGCCTCGCTGAGCGTGGCGGCGAATCCTGGCGCCTTGTGTCCGATGGCGGCGTCTGCGGTCGTATCGGAGAGCGGGTGGTTGTCGTAGTCTCGGCGCCGTGCGTCGAAAGCAACGGAAGCGACGAACGCCCGCAACGCCGACCCGTCGAGGAGGACTCGCAGGGGACTGGATCGCTGCGTGCGCGGCCGGCCGCTGCATCGGCGCCTACTGCCCGTGCCTGTGTCACGTTCCCAGCCTCGGTCTCGCGCACTACGGCGGCCAACTGCAGGCCCGGCGCGGCCGGAAGCCGGCTGGTTCCTAGTCACCCCCTCGCGGCGTCGCGCGCCAGCGCATCGGCCGCGGCGGCGATGGCGCGTGCGTCGGCCGGCGGCGGCTCGTCGCTCTGCAGCGCCGTCGCCTGCACCGCGGCGTCCTCGGCGGCGAGCGCCGCCTGGGCGCGCGCTCGCAGCGCGTCTGCGACGAGGTCGCCCGCCTCGCGGAGCACGGCGAGCCCCATGCCCAGCGCATCGGCGCGCGGGCGGGCCCGAACCGAATCGGTAAGCACGCGGCGGAGCCGATGCGAGAGCGTGACCCGCGCGCCGGCGATCGTCACGAGATCGGCGTGAACCGGGCCCCACACGAATTGCATCTCACGCGCGGCGGCGAGAAGCCACCGCCCGAGCTCAGCCGCGCTCGTTGCGACGACGATTGCGATCAATCCCGCGACGATCTCCGGCGCGATCGGCAACACCTGCGACGGATCCGTGGGGGGCACCAACGTCTCGACGACACCGCCGTCGGCGGCAAGAACCATGTGGTCCTCCACGACACGTCCGAGGACCATGAGCGAGGCGCGGACGGTATCGCCGTCATCGCGGACCACGCGCGGCGCCAGGCGACGAACGCCCTGCCAGTCGGGACGGTAGTACGCGCGGCCGCCCGCCACGATCTTTTCGATGTGCTCCCGCCGCTGCACCCATATACCTCCCGCCTCGATCGCGACTTCATGGGGCGCCGGCCTCCACGTGAGCGCGCCCGAGCCGAACGCGGCGCGCGGATCGGGCGCGTCGTCAGGCACGTAGCGGAACGATTCGAGGAGGCTCAGGAAAAGCGCTTCGGTCGGGTAGGGCGCGTCGTAGCGGAGGAGACCGACGCCCTGCTCGACGGCGAGCCGCGCCAGGAGATTGAAGATCGCGGCGCCGGCGCCGCCCGGCAGGCGCGCAGGCTCCGCGAGCGGCGGGATCCGATCGACGCGTGTCCAATCCAGCGCGGCGAACCGCGTGAGCGGATGAGCGTCACGCGTGACGAGATCAGAGGCGCCCCAGGCGGCACGACCCCCCGCGCCGGGCTCGATCTCGATCCAGTGGCCGTCGGGCAAGCGGAGGCGCGCGCGGCGCAGCGCACCGTCCGGCCGCCACTCGAGCGCGCTGAGTGCAAAACCATGACGGTCGTGCTCGCCGGTCGGACGTCCGGCGGCGTCGCGGCGCACGCGCGTCGCGTCGGCGGCCACGGCGCGGATGATACAATGCCGCCGGTGGTCACGGACGAAGTCGTCTGGCGCTCGGCCGTCGAGTGCGCGGCCCTGATTCGGCGTAAAGAATTGTCGCCGGTCGAGCTCACCGAGAGTGTTCTCGCGCGCATCGATGCGGTCAATCCTCGCCTCAACGCTTTCTGTCTGATCGCGCACGACGTCGCGCGGCGTCTGGCGCGCGAGGCCGAGATCGCGGTGATGAAGGGCGAGCCGCTGGGTCCGCTGCACGGCGTGCCGGTCTCGGTCAAAGATGTGCTCTTCACGCGCGGGATGCGGACCACCGGAGGCTCGCGACTCTACGCCGACCTGATTCCGGAGGTCGACGCGGTGCCGGTGGGACGTCTCAAGGCCGCCGGCGCGGTGCTGCTCGGCAAGACGACCACGTCGGAGTTCGGTCACAAGGCGATCACCGAGAGTCCGCTCTTCGGTGTGACGCGCAATCCGTGGAACGTCGAGCGCACGCCGGGCGGCAGCAGCGGCGGCGCGGCGGCCGCCGTGGCCAGCGGGTGCGGACCCATCGCGCTCGGAAGCGATGGCGGCGGCTCGGTCCGCATTCCGGCGGCCTTCTGCGAGCTCGTCGGTATGAAGCCCTCGTACGGCCGCGTGCCGATCGGCATCGGCTTTCCCGGCTGGGATCACGTCTCGCACGTCGGCCCGCTCACGCGCACCGTGCGCGACGCGGCGGCCGTCCTCGACGTCATCGCCGGCGATGACGACCGCGACCGCGAGTCGCTGCCGCGCGAGGCCGGCTCGTATGTCGATGCCTGCGAGGGCGGCGTGAAAGGTCTCAACGTCGCGTGGGCGCCGGATCTCGGCGCTGCGCGCGTCGACCCGGAGGTGCTCGAGCTCACCGGCGACGCCGCCGCGGAGTTCGAGGCGCTCGGCTGCCACGTCGAGGTCGTCAATCCCGGCTGGGAAAGCCTCGAAGAGGTGTTCGGTACGCTGATCGCCGCGCAGTTTTACGCCGCCTGGTCCGACGAGTTGCCGGCCGCCGAGCCGCGGCTCGATCCCACGCTCGTGAAGTTCATTCGACGCGGCGGAAGCATCACCGCCCGAGACTACCTTCGCGCGCGCGCCCGCGTGGCGGAGTACTGGGAGGAGGTGCGTGCGTTCTCGGAGCGCTTCGATCTGCTCTTGACGCCGACGACGGCGGTGGCGCCGTTCGCCGCCGGCGAGCGGCCGCCGCGCGAGATCGACGGCGAGGCCGTCTCCGTCCTGGGCTGGATGCCGTTCACGTACCCGTTCAACCTCACCGGCCAGCCTGCGGTATCGGTGCCGGCCGGCGTCACGGCCGACGGCGTGCCGGTCGGGCTGCAGATCGTCGGCCGTCGTCACGCCGATCGCGCGGTGTTGGCGGCCGCCGCGGCCTATGAGACGGCGCGACCGTGGAGCGCACGGAGGCCGCCTCTGTGACGGAGACGAATTCCAAGCGCGGCCCGGCCACCTGGAGCGATACCAAACGGTGGGCGGTCGCGTCGATCACGTTGGCGTTGTGCCTCGTCGTGGTCATCTGGCTGGTCGTCACGGATGCTCCTCTCGTTCGATTCCTCGTGCGGCTCTACCAGGACAAGCACTTCCTCAAGGAGACGGTGCGCTCGTGGGGTGTGTGGGCGCCGCTCGTGTTCGTCGCGATCCAGGCGCTGCAGGTCATCATCTCGCCCATTCCCGGCGAGATCACGGGACCGGTGGGCGGCGCGCTCTTCGGCACGCTGTGGGGTGTCATCTACTCCACGCTCGGTCTCACGTTCGGGACGCTTGTGTGCTTCGCGCTGGGACGGCTGTGGGGCGAGCCGCTCATCCGGCCGTGGCTCAGCGAGCACCACTGGGAGAAGATGAACTTCATCCTCGAGGCCGAGGGGGCGATCATCTGCTTCATCCTGTATTTGATCCCCGGCTTCCCGAAGGACATCATCTCCTACCTGTTCGGCATGAGCCCGATGCCGTTCTGGGTCTTCGCGCTCGTCTCGACGGTCGGCCGGCTTCCGGGGACGTGGATCTCGTCGTACTTCGGCGCGCACGTCGGCGAGCAGCAGTACATCTACGCGATCGCATTCATCGCGATCATCGCGGCCCTGTGCCTGCCGCTTTACTACTACCGCGAGCGCATCCTGGGCCGCTTCCGCGGCAGGAAAAGCGCTTGACGCCACGGCGTCCGCTCCGTAGCATGCACGGCACGCCTATGAGCACCGCGATCCGGTGGTTCGGCTTCGGGTTCTTTTACTTCGCGGAGGTCCGCCCACCGGCTCTGACCTAGCGTTCAGAGAGCCGCGGGCGGACCGAACGCCCGCGGCGATGACCCACTCCGAGGCCGCGGGCGACGAGCCCGCGGCCTTTTTTGTCGAGAACCATCGGAGGGGGGAAGCACGGCAGAGCAGGGAGGCCCGAGATGATCATCGTGTTGAAGTCCGGTACGTCCGAGCCTGAGATCGCCGACGTCGAGCGCCGCATCACGGCCATGGGCTACCGGCCGCACACCATCCGCGGCGAGCTTCGTACCGTCATCGGCGCGATCGGCGACGATCGCGGCAAGGAGCGGCTGCGGTCGCTGGAATCGCTGGAGACGGTGGAGTCGGTCACGCCGATTCTCCAGCCGTTCAAGTTGGCCAGCCGCGAGGTGCGCAGCGCCAACAGCATCGTGCGCGTCGACGGCGTCGCGATCGGCGGCCGGACGATCGCGGTGATGGCCGGCCCGTGCTCCGTCGAGTCCCGCGATCAGGTGCTCGAGGTCGCGATGCGTGTGAAGGCGGCCGGCGCCAGCATCCTGCGCGGCGGCGCATTCAAGCCTCGCACGTCGCCGTACGCGTTCCAGGGTCTCGAGGAGGAAGGCCTCAAGCTGCTCGCCGAAGCGAAGCGCGAGACGGGACTGCCGATCATCACGGAGGTGATGGAGCCCGACAAGGTCGACGTGGTCGCCGAGCACGCCGACATCCTCCAGATCGGCGCGCGTAACGTGCAGAATTTCTCGCTGCTGCGCAAGGTCGGTGCGGCCGGCAAGCCGGTCCTGCTCAAGCGCGGCATGTCGACCTCGATCCAGGAGTGGCTGCTCTCCGCCGAATACGTGCTGAGCGGCGGCAATCCCAATGTGATCCTGTGCGAGCGGGGTATTCGGACGTTCGAGACCTCGACGCGCTTCACGCTCGACCTCAACGCGGTGCCCGTGCTGAAGAAGCTCACGCATCTCCCCGTGGTCGTCGATCCCAGTCATGGCACCGGTCACTGGGAATACGTCGAGTCCATGGCCATGGCGGCCGTCGCCGCCGGCGCCGACGGACTGCTGATCGAGGTGCATCCCCGTCCGGAGGAGGCGCTGTCCGATGGTCCGCAGTCGCTCAAGCCTGACCGATTCGCGGCGCTGATGACGCGTGTGGCCCGGGTGGCGCGCGCCCTGGATCGCGACGTGTAGCCGGCGCAGTCCCCTATAATCGTTCAGACATGGGTCTCGTGGAATTCCTGCGGCAATGGCAGCGTGGCCGCCTCGTCGCGGGAGTGGCGGTCTCGATCTTGCTCCACCTGGCCCTCATCCTTCTGGCCGTGGGCGTCCGACTGCCGGGCTCTCGCTTCGAGGTCAAGCGCGGCGAGCCACTGATCGTGGAGCTGCCTAAGGGTAATGATTCTCCGCCGCCCGGCGTCGGCGGCACTCCGGCGCCCAGGCCGTCGCCGCCACCCTCGGCGCCCTCGCGGCCGGTGCCGGTGCGTCCAGCGCCGGCTCCGCGTCCGGCGCCGGCCGCTCCAAAGGTCGCCGTCGCGCCCGCACCACCTCCGGCCGAGCCCGTGCGGCAATCGCCGCCGCCAGCGCCGCGGCCCGACCCGGAGCCGGCACGGCAAGTTGCGAGCGCGCCCGCTATCCCTCCCGCTGATACCGGCACCGTGCCCGCGCCACAGCCGGCGCCCGCCCAGCCGGCGCCGGCGCCGCCCGCGCCGGCTCAGGCCGCGCCGTCGAAGCCCGAGACGCCGCCGCCGGCGGAGAGCGCGCCGGCGGAGTCCGCAACGCAGCCGCTCGCGCAGCGCCAGGTCGCGGCGGTGCCCCCCGGGCCGCCGGCCCGCGTCGCGCCGGACGCGCTGAGCGCACTGCGGCGCGGAGGCGGCGGAGCGGGCGGACGCGGAGAGGGCCACACGGGCATCGAGGGCGAGCCGATCGCGCTCGACTCCAAGGACCCCCGCCACACCGACTATCTGGACCGTGTGCGCCGGGCGATCAAGGAAAAATGGGGATTTCCGTGCGTCAAGAACCCCGCGACGCACGAGTGCGAGTACAAGACGACCCAGCTCATCATCGAGTTCGGCATCGCGAAGGACGGCAAGGTGCCTTTCGTGACGGTCGTGCGCTCGTCCGGCTATCCGATCTACGACGACTACGCCGTGAACGCCGTGAAGCTCGCCGCGCCATTTCCGCCGATCCCCGACAGCTTCAGCAAGACCGGCGTGCCGATCCACGCCACGTTCAGCTACGTGGTGGAGTCGTCATTGGCCAATATCCTGCGCTGAGAACGGCCGGGCTAAGTTGACACTGCCCCGGGGGTCCCTTAGCATGACGAGTACTTTTGGATAGGCTCGTAGCTCAGTGGGAGAGCGCCTCTCTGACGCAGAGGAGGTCGGCGGTTCGAAACCGCCCGAGCCTACCATCCATCTCACTTCCAG
>Ga0114129_10003912_pt1 | contig 21020 bp, 14 predicted proteins | sample RhiMetdeltSRZDD1_FD_80071 | JGI IMG/M metagenome (GOLD analysis project Ga0114129, IMG submission 80071) | Populus rhizosphere microbial communities from Tennessee, USA - Rhizosphere MetaG P. deltoides SRZDD1 (version 2) (version 2) | ecosystem: Host-associated > Plants > Roots > Rhizosphere >... | reverse complement strand
GCGGGCCGGACGCTGCGCCGCCTGGATGTGACCGCCCGCACCCTGTTCGCCCTGGTCGAGCCGGGCTCCTGCTTCGCGGGGAGCCTCCTCGAGGCCGCGCTGGCGTGCGACCGGACGTACGCGCTGGACGATCCCGACCGTCCGGTGGCCCTGCGGCTGACGCCCCTCAACTTCGGCGCCCTGCCGATGGGGCACGGCCCGACGCGCCTCCTGGCGCGGCTCGCGCACCGTCCCGAGGCTCTGGAGGCGCTCCGCAAGCGGACCGAGGCCGGCGAGCCGCAGACCTTCGACGCGCGGGCAGCGGTCGAGGCGGGGATCGTGACGATCGCCGCGGACGAGATCGACTACGAGGACGAGGTGCGCGTGGCGATCGAGGAGCGCTCCTCGCTCTCGCCGGACGCCCTCACCGGCATGGAGGCCTCGCTCCGCTTCCCGGGGGCCGAGTCGATGGAGACGAAGATCTTCGGCAGGCTGTCGGCATGGCAGAACTGGATCTTTCAGAGGCCGAACGCCGTCGGCGAGCACGGCGCCCTGAAGTGCTACGGGCGGCCGGAGCGCCCGGCCTTCGACTGGCGGAGGACGTAGGCGTGGAGCTGCACGAGAAGATCCCGAACAACGTCGACCTGTCGGCGGATCGCAAGCTGCAGCGCGCGCTGGAGCACTGGCAGCCGTCCTTCCTCGAGTGGTGGACGCAGATGGGACCGGAGGGGTTCCAGGCGACCGATGTCTACCTGCGCACCGCCGTCTCGGTCGACAGCACCGGCTGGGCCCACTTCGACTACGTGAAGATGCCGGACTACCGCTGGGGGATCTTCCTGGCCCAGGCGGAGCCCGGCCGCGTCATAGGCTTCGGCGACCAGGCCGGAAAGCCGGCCTGGATGGAGGTCCCGGGGGAGTATCGCAATCTCCTGCGGCGTCTCATCGTCACCCAGGCGGACACCGAGCCGGCCTCCGTGGAGCAGCAGAAGCTTCTGGGGCGCACCGCGCCGAGCATCTATGACATGAGAAACCTGTTCCAGGTGAACGTCGAGGAGGGGCGTCATCTCTGGGCGATGGTCTATCTCCTGCACGGCTATTTCGGGCGCGACGGGCGGGAGGAGGCGGAGGCGCTCCTGGCGCGCCGTTCGGGAGACGCCGATCGTCCCCGCATCCTGGGCGCCTTCAACGCGCCGATCGACGACTGGCTGTCGTTCTACATGTTCGCCATGTTCACCGACCGGGACGGCAAGTACCAGCTCCTGGCCCTGGCCGAGAGCGGCTTCGATCCCCTGGCGCGCACGACACGTTTCATGCTGACCGAAGAGGCGCACCACATGTTCGTGGGGGAGACCGGCATCAGGCGCATCGTCAAGCGGACCTGCGAGCTGATGCGCCAGGCCCCGGACGGCGACGTGCGGCGCCTCGGCGGCATCGACCTCGCGACGCTTCAGAAGTACATCAACTTCTGGTACTCGGTGTCTCTCGACCTGTTCGGCGGCGAGATCTCCTCGAACGCCGCCGAGTACTTCGCCTGCGGCCTCAAGGGACGTGTCAACGAGAAGACCTGCGAGGATCACCTGGCGCTCTCCGGCTCGTACCGCATGACGGTCCCGGAGGCAGGGCGCCTCGAAGAGAAGGACATCCCGCTGCGCAACGCCATGAACGAGGTCCTGCGCGACGCCTACATCGAGGACAACCAGCGCGGCCTGGACATGTGGAACAAGACGATCGCCGAGCACGGCATCGACTTCCGGCTGCAGCTGCCGTCCAGGCGATTCAACCGCCGGATCGGCATCTATGCCGGGCTCCACTTCGATCCCGCGGGCAATCCCATCCCCGAGGCGGAGTTCAGCAGGCGCGCGCCCGAGTGGCTCCCCGCCGAGTCCGACCGGGCCTACGTGAAGAGCCTGATGCAGCCGGTCCTGGAGCCCGGGAAGATCGCCGGCTGGATCGCCCCCCCGACCAAGGGGATCAACGGCCGGCCGCTGGAGTTCGAATACGTCAGGCTGACCTGACCGGCACCCCCCGGGCCGTCCGTCGCTGACGAAACCGTTACGTCCGGACTCCTCGCAAAGGCCGTCCCGGCGCCCCTTCCCGTGCCCCTTCCCTGTGTGAAGCCTATATTCAGGTCGGCCGTTCCGCTGCCGCCCCGGCGCGGAAGATGGGGGAGGTCGGGTCATGGTTCGTGCGCGCATGCGCGCGGCGTCGCGAGCGGGTCTCGTCCGCTTTTGCACGGTGGTCCTCCTCGCCTCCTGTCCTTTCCCCGCGCTGGCTGATCTCCGGGCCGGCGCCCTGGGCGGCCAGGTCAAGGATCCGGACACGGGGGCTCCCGCGCCGGGGACCCGCGTCGTCCTCGAGTTCCTCTTCGCGGATCCCGGCCGATCGGTGCTCCCCGCGTCTCGTGAGTCCGTCGATGCGCGCAGCACCTGGACCGATGATTCGGGGAGATACCGTTTCGACGAGGTTCCCCCCGGAACCTACCGGCTCCGCTTCGAGCGGGCGGGGCGGGGCGGGCACGCCATCGACGGGATCCGGGTCGTCGCGGGCCTGGAGCTGCGCGTGGATTCCGATGGCGCTCCCGCTCGCGAGGAGCGGATCACCGTGGTGGGGAGGACCGAGGACCGGGGGACCGGACTGTCGCGGGTGGCCTTCGGGCGAGCCGAGCTCGGCTCCCGCCCCGCGGCGCTCGAGGATCCGTTCCGCGCCATGGCGGGCAGGGCGGGAATCGCCCAGGAGAGCGACTTCAAGTCGGAGATGCGCATCCGCGGCGGCGAGGCCTCCGACACCGCGGTCCTGGTGGACGGGCAGCCGCTGCCGTACGCCTACCATTTCGGCGGCAGCGCCGGCAGCGCCGGAACGCTCAGCGCCGACCTGGTGGACGAGGTCCAGGTCCACACGGGGGGATTCTCCGTGGAGTACGGCGATGCCCTGGCGGGAGTGATCGACGTCTCGTCGCGCGCCGGGCGTCCGGAATCGATCACCGGCACCGCCGGGCTGGGAAGCGTCCTGGCCCACGCCGCCGTCTCGGGGCCGGCGGGGGACGGCTCGTGGATGTTCTCGGGGAGGATGAGCGATCTCGGCCTCTACGATGAGCGCGTCTCCCCGGACCAGTCCCAGGGCGTCCAGTTCCACGACCTCTTCGCGGCGTTCCGCCAGCCGCTTCCGGGGCAGGCGCGGCTGGAGGCGGTCCTGCTGGGGGCGGGGAACCGCTTCGAGGCCGACCAGGGCCAGGCCGGCGAGGCGGTGATGACCAGCAGGAACAGGGGAGGACGCCTGAGGATCGACGCCCCCGTCAATGAGCGGACGCTCCTGCGCATCCAGCTTGCCGACAGCACCCTCTCCGTCCTGTCCTCGGCCCGCGACGGCCTGTCGCTCGACCACGCCCAGGCGAGGCAGGATGTCGCCGTATCGCTCCTCCGCCTCGTGGGTGCCGGGCACAGGCTGTACGGCGGATTGGGCCTGGAGCGGACGCGGGGCGCGATGGCGGGCACCGTGTACGACGGCCTCGGCCTGGATGCGAGCGACCAGCCGTTCGACGCGACGCGAGTCGGGGCCTTCGTGGAGGACACGTGGCGGCCGGTCGATCATGTCTCGCTGCGCTATGGCCTGCGCGCCGATCGCTCCACGGAAACCGGGTCGGCCGCCCTGAGCCCCCGGGCCAGTCTCGAGGTCAGGCCCGCGCCCGGTCTCGCCTTGAGCTGCGCCGCCGGCCGTTTCGTCCAGTTCCCCCGCCAGGAGCAGATCTTCCTGGCGGCGGGAGAGGGGTTGCGGCAGCAGGAGGCGGACCATTTCATCCTCGGGTTGGAAAAGTCGTTCGAATCCGGCCTGCGCATCGTGCTCGAGGGGTATCGCAAGGAGCTGAAGGATCCGATCGGCGAAGCGGTCAACCGCTACATCGAGCTTCCGGAGATGATGACGCAGTACGACCGCGGCCGCATCCAGGGAGCGGAGCTGACCCTGGAGAGGGGCGGGGAGGGGGCCTGGAGCTGGGCGCTCAACTACGGCTACCTGCATGCGACACAGGAGAAGGACGGGATCGAATCGCCCCGGAATGCCGACCAGAGGCACAGCGCCTCCCTGCTGCTGGGCAGGCCGTTCGGGCGCGGATGGATGGCGGGCGGGGTCTTACGCTATGCCAGCGGCCTTCCGTACTCGCCGCTGCGCTCCTTCAACCTCGGCTTCGCCCACGGAATCATCATCGGCGATCTCAACGGCGATCGCCTGCCGGCATTTCATCGCCTCGACCTGCGGTTGAGCCGATCGGTGCCGGTCTCGTGGGGGCGCATCGCCGTCCAGGTCGACTTCCTCAACGTGTACAACCGCTCCAACGTACGGAACGTCGACCTCTACTACGACGAGGCGGAGCACGCCTACTTCAGGGCCACGTACTACCAGAGTCCCTTCCTGCCGGTCGTTTCGCTGAACGCCGAGTTCTAGGGGCCCGGGGAGTAGACCGGAGGCTGTCCGGCCGCCGCTGCGGGGGGCGGGGCGACGGGCGGCGCCGACGGGCGCGATTTTCCCCAACCCTCTTCCGATCCGAAGCGCGTCAGGATGGAGATGCCCAGGGCCAGGACCCCCATGACGCCGGAGAAGACGCCCCCGAAGATCGGCACGAGCGAGATGAGCGCGTAGACGGCGAACCCGCCGAGGACCGCCGCGATGTGCGTCAGCTCGCGCTTGAACAGGTTGCGGCCCAGCGTGTGGCCGATCAGGAAGAAGAGGGAGGCGAGCCCGATCCATTTCACGACCTTGGCCATGAAGAACAGGCCGATCGCCAGCGGGATCCCGATGAGGGTACAGATGAGGATGAATCCGAGGACGATGGTGACGCAGTAGCCGAGCAGGCCGGCGAGGATCGCCATCGCCCAGCGGCTCGGGAAGGCGGCCGCGATCACCGAGAGGCGCTGCGGCACCAGGGCCGTGATCAGGAGGATCGCCAGGAACAGCAGCGCCAGGGAGATCAGTTTCAGGAGATACATGAACTTCCAGAACCCGGCGAGCCCTCCCTTGCAGAACGGGACCCAGTCGAGCAGGCCGAAGCTGAGCCGCTCGCCATGGATCCGGGCCCCTTCGTCGCGCGTGAGCTTTCCGCCGATGTTGACGAGGTTCTCCTCGATGCTGGCCGTGCCGTGGAGCCGGACCGGCGACATGATGGTGACGACGTTTCCGTCGACCGTGCCGCTGATCTCCAGATTACCCATGATCACGACCACGTCCCCCGTGACCTCCCCTTCGATGTTCACGTCGTTGGAGATCGCCACGATGTCGTTGTCGTGCACCTCCCCCACGCCCACGTGCGCATCGTCGGAGATGACGACGCTGGCGGAGTGCCGATCGCGATGGGCGATCCGGTCCCGCACCTCGTGGATGATCTCCCTCGCGCGAGCCGACGGGGAGGGGGAGGGGCTCGCGGCGGCTTCGCGGCGGCTCGACTGGGCCGCGGCCAGGGGGGCCAGGCCGATCAGGAAGGCCGTGGCGACGACGGCCGCGACGACGCGTGGCAGGACGCGAGGGTTCATCGAGTTCCTCCGTTGAGATCCGCCCGGGGTGCCGTCCTGCGGGCGCTGGCGAAGACATAGGTGCTGAACAGGATGGAGCACAGGCCGCCGGCGGCGGCCAGGGTCCCGGCCCCCTTCAGAAGGGGAGCCGAGACCTCGAGGAGGGCCAGGACCTTGCGCGCCATCGGCAGGGCCTCGGCCAGGATCCTGCCCGCCAGGTCGGCCACCAGCCTTCCGAGAACCAGCACGACCTGCCAGCCGGAGGCGAGGAACCCGGTCGCCTGCTGCACCCCCTCGTCCCCGCCCGTGACCATGACCATCACGGTGGAGATCAGGAAGACGAGGGAGGCGCCTGCGAGGGCGAGCGAGGCCACCCAGGCGTAGCGCTGCGGGCCGGCGGAGGCCGCGAGGGCGGCGTCGCGCTCGGCGAGGATGCGCGCCATGACGCGCGGGGCGACGTCGCACTCGACGGTTTCGCGGCGCAGTGGGTCGAGGACCTCCTCGGCGAAGCGCGGCCCCGGATCGCGACGGGAGGTCACGATGCGTCCCCCTCGGCTCCGGTCGGGGCGAGCGCCGGATAGTGCCGGCGGATGATCTCCTTGAGCATGGCCCGGGCCCGGAACAGCCGAGACTTGACCGTCCCCTCCGGCAGGTCGAGCGTCCGGGCAATCTCGTCGAGGGGGAGCCCCTCGATATGGGCCAGGACGAGCGGCGCCCGATAGTGTCCCGGCACGCGGCCGAGCGCCTCCTGCAGGAGGAGGGCGCGCTGCTTCCGGTCGGCCTCTTCATCGAGCGCGGGGCGTCCGTCGGCCAGGGAGGGGGACAGCTCCTCCATCTTGCTCTCGTGGCGGGTGCTGCGCCTGCGATCCAGGGCGGCATTGACGGTGATGCGATAGAGCCAAGTGCTGAGGGCGTGCTCGGGGCGGTATTTCGCCAGGCTCCGGTACACCTTGTAGAAGACTTCGCTGGTCACGTCCTCGATCTCCATGCGCGGGGTCCCCATCCGCAGGGCCGCGGTGGCCACGAGCCGCTGGTACCGGCGAACGAGGATTTCGAACCGTTCGACCCGGCCCGCCAGGACCTCACGGATCAGGTCAACGTCCGCGGGTTCGCCGGGCATCCATCCTCCGCCGACCTCAAACGATTGTACCGAGGGGCCTTCTCCGAGGTTCCCGGCAAAAGGACGGGCCGGGCGGTCGACGGCCCGGGGGGGCCTGCGGGGCCTCCGGGCACCTCAATGATCGAGGTTGAACATGACCAGACGGGGCTCGGACATCTCGTGCATCGCATAACGGGGCCCTTCGCGGCCGAGCCCGGAGTCGCGGGTCCCGCCGTAGGGCATGTTGTCGACGCGCATGGTGGGGACTTCGTTGACCATCACGCCGCCGACGTGCAGGTTGGCCACGGCGTGGCGGATGAGGCGGATGTCGTGCGTGAAGATCCCGGCCTGCAGCCCGTAGGACGAGTCATCGGCCGCCGCGACGGCCTGCTCGAACTCCCGGTACGTCCCCAGGGTTACGACCGGGCCGAAGACCTCCTGGCAGGACACCTTGAGGTCCGGCCCGGCGTCGGCGATCACGGTCGGGGCGATCACGTTCCCCTCGCGCGTGCCGCCCGCCAGGACCCGGGCGCCCGCCCCCCTGGCCTCGGCGATCCACGACTGGATGCGCTCGGCGCTGGCCTTGTCGATGACCGGGCCGACCACCGTGGCGGGATCGGTCGGGTCGCCGGTCTTCAGCCTGGCCACGCCATCCAGGAATTTCCTCTCGAACGCGGCGTACACCGCCTCGTGCACCAGGATGCGCTGCACCGAGATGCAGGACTGTCCGGTCTGGCCGAAGCCCCCCGCCAGGCAGCGGGACACCGCGTAGTCGAGGTCGGCGTCCGAATGCACCAGGCAGGCGGCGTTTCCACCCAGCTCCAGCGTGACCCGCTTCTTCCAGGCCTTCTGCTTCAGGCGCCAGCCGACCCCGACGCTGCCGGTGAAGGTCAGGTAGGGGAAGCGGTCGTCGGTCGCCAGCCGTTCCCCGACAGCCGGCTCGCAGTTCACCACATTGAAGGCCCCCGCCGGGGCCCCCGCCTCGTGGACGATCTCGGCCAGGGTCAGGGCCTCGAGCGGAGTCTGGCGCGCAGGCTTCAGGACCATGCTGCTGCCGACCGCGAGGCAGGGGGCCAGCTTGTGGGCAACCAGGTTGAGCGGGAAGTTGAACGGCGAGATGGCGGCGATCGGGCCTATGGGGACCATGATCGTCATGGCGAAATAGCCGGTGGTGTGCGCCTCGATGTCGACCGGGACGATCTCTCCGCCGAAGCGGCCGGCCTCCTCCGCGGCCAGGGTGAAGGTGGTCACGCAGCGGGCCACTTCCGCCCGGGAGTACTGGATCGGCTTCCCCATTTCCGCGGTCATGGTGGAGGCGATCGCGTCGCCGCGCTTCCTGACCCCCTCGGCCACCCGGCGCAGGAGGCCGGCGCGCTCCCCCCGGGACAACGCCGCCATCGCCTTGAACCCGCGCTGGGCCGCCTGGGTCGCGTCCTCCATGTCGCTTTCGCCCCCCAGGTGCACCCGGGCGACCTCGCGGCCGTCCCAGGGGCTCACGACCGGCATGGTCCTGCCGGTTTCCCGGAGCTTTCCGTCGATGAAGAGTCTTCGTTCGGGCGGCATGGGGCGGAGAGTATAGACCAGGAGGCCACGGGACATCACCCGGGCCGCGGCGCGGCGGGCCCCGCTGCCTTTCGGGGTGATATCATCCGCCGTCTCATGCCCCGCGCAACGGCCGGAACCCCGGCGCTGGCGTCTCCGGATCCTCTGTCGAGCGCCCATTCCCTGGGCGAGGCCAGGGCGTTCTGCGCGCGCCTGGCGCGCGCCCACTACGAGAATTTCCCGGTGGCGTCCTGGCTCATCCCGAAGCGGGTGCGCCCGGCGGTGCAGGCGATCTACGCCTTCGCGCGCATCGCGGACGACTTCGCCGACGAGGAGGCGCACGAGGGACGCCGGAGGGAGCGCCTGGACGAATGGCAGCGGATGCTCGATGCCTGCTTCCGGGGAGAGGCGATTCACCCGGTGTTCGTCGCCCTGCGGGACGCGATCGCGACCTTCGGCCTGCCGCGCCAGCCTTTCGTCGATCTCCTTGCCGCGTTCCGCATGGACGTGACCACGCGACGGTACGACGATGAGCCGGCTCTTCTCGAGTACTGCCGCCTCTCCGCCAACCCGGTCGGGCGGCTCCTGCTGCGCCTGTTCGGCCACGACGACCCGGCGCTCGCGCGCCGGTCGGACGCGATCTGCACCGCACTGCAGCTCGCCAACCACTGGCAGGACGTGGCCGTCGACATGAAGAAGGACCGTATCTACCTGCCGGGCGATGCGCGCAGCCGGCACGGCGTGACGGAGGATGAGCTGCGGGCGGGAACGGTGACGGACGGGTTCCGCGCCCTGATGAGGGAGCAGGTGGCGCGGGTGCGCGACCTGTTCGCGGAGGGCCGGCCGCTGTGCGACGCCGTGCGCGGGCGATTCCGCCTGGAGCTGCGCCTCACGGTCCTCGGCGGCGAGCGCATCCTGGACCGGATCGAGGCGCGGGACTTCGACGTGCTGTCGCGCCGCCCCAGGCTGGGCCCTGCCGACGCCCTGATCGTTCTCGGACGTGCCGCGAGGTGGAGGGCGTGAGCCCGGCACCCGGATCGGGGCGGCAGGAGTTCGCGGCGGCCCGGGGGTCCGCCGGGCGGCGGGGGAGCGGCTCCTCCGGCTCGTCCTTCCATTATTCGTTCGGTCTCCTGCCGGCCGAGCAGCGGCGGGGGATCGAGTCGGTCTACGCCTTCTGCCGGGCCATCGACGATCTGGCCGACGAAGGACCGATCGATCGAGAGCGGTCGGCGGCCGGGATTTCGGCGTACCGCCGGGAGATCGAGCTGTGCTACGACGGTGAGCCGACGCTCGACGTGACCCGTGACTTGAAGACCGCCGTGGCGCGGTTCGGGATTCCGAAACAGCCGCTCGACGATCTGCTCGACGGAGTCGAGATGGACCTTCGCAAGTCGCGGTATGCGAGCTTCGATGAACTGCGGCTCTACTGCGAGCGCGTGGCCTCGGCGGTCGGGCTCGTCTGCCTTCCGATCTTCGGCGCCCGGGACCCGCGCAGCCGGAACTATGCCATCGACCTGGGGATCGCGCTGCAGCTCACCAATATCCTGCGGGACCTCAAGTCCGACGCCGCACGCGGACGGATCTACGTGCCGCTCGACGAGATCGCGGCCGCGGGCTACAGCGAGGCCGGCCTCCTCGAGGGGGCGCGGACCCCGGCCTTCCTGGCGCTCATGGCCGCGCAGGCCGAAAGGGCGCACCGATTCTTCGAAAGCGCCGCCCGGGCGCTCCCCGATCCCGACCGGGAGCACCTCCTGACCGCGGAGGTCATGCGCGCCATCTACCTGCGCCTCCTGCGGCGCATCGAGCGGGGGGGCTTCCGCGTGTTCGACAGGCGCATCAGCGTGCCGCGGCTGACCCAGGTCGGGTTGGCGCTCCGGGCCTGGGTGCTCGGAGACGTGCGGGACTGATGCACGGCGAGGCCGGTAGGGCCCCCGATACGATCGTCCTGGGCGGCGGCTTCGCGGGACTCGCCGCGGCCACGCGCCTCGCCGAGCGCGGCGCCCGCGTCCTGCTTCTCGAGGCGCGTCCCTATCTCGGGGGCCGGGCCCGCTCCTGGATCGATCCCGAGACCGGAAGCACCGTGGACAACGGCCAGCACCTTTTCATGGGGTGCTACGGCGACACGCTGCTCTTCCTCGAGCGGATCGGCACGCGCGATCGGCTCGACCTGCAGGCCCGCCTGGGCGTCCCCTTCGTCGACGCGGACGGGGCGGTCTCGCGCTTCGAGCTGCCGTCCCTGCCGTCGCACTCCATGAGCATCGCGGCCGGCCTGGTCCGCTTCCCCCGGCTCTCCCTGACGGAGCGCCTGGGGCTCCTGCGCGTGGCGCTGGCGGCCCGGTCGTGGGCCGGAGGGAAGACGCTCGAGGGGGGCCTCGATGACGTCAGCGTCTCGTCGTGGCTCGGATCGCTCGGCCAGTCCCGTCAGGCACTGGAGCGCCTCTGGCACCCGCTGACCATCGCCGCCCTCAACGAGGAGCCGGAGCGGTCCTCGGTGGCCATGCTCCTGCCGGTCCTGCGGGGCCTGTTCGACTCCGGGGCCGACGGGGCGAGGCTCGGCGTGCCGCGCGTCGGGCTCAGCGACCTGTACGCAGAGCCGGCGGCCCATTACCTGCGCTCCCGCGGATCGGAGGTCCGGGTGCGTGCCCAGGTGCGCCAGGTGCTCTTCGAGCGGGGCCGCTGCTCCGGCGTGCTCCTGGCCGACGGCGGGCGTCTCGCCGCGCCGCACGTGATCGCCTCCGTGCCTCCGGCCGACCTCCTGGAGATCCTCCCGGCGGACATCGCGGCGGAGCCGTTCTTCGCCGGCTGTGCCCGGCTCGAGACGTCCCCCATCGTCTCCGTCTACCTCTGGTTCGGGGGCCCCGTGACCGACCTGCCGTTCGCCGGCCTGATCGGCGGCGAGTGGCAGTGGCTGTTCAACCGCCGCGCCTTCGCCGATCGAGGAGGCTCGGGGGCCGGCGTCACCCTGGTGCGCAGCGCGGCCCGCTCGTTCGTCGAGGCGTCGCGCGAGGTCCTCGTGCACAAGGCCCTCGACGATCTGCACCGCTTCTTTCCCGCTTCCCGCAGGCTGGCGCTGCGGCACGCCCTCGTCATCAAGGAGAAACGGGCGGCGATCTCGCCGGCCTGCGGCTCGTCGACGCTGCGCCCTCGGTCGAGAACGCCCCACGTCGGGCTGCACCTGGCCGGCGACTGGACCGCCACCGGCCTGCCGGCCACGATCGAAGGGGCGGTCATGTCGGGGCATGCCTGCGCCCGTCAGGTCGAGGAATCGTCCCGGTCTCCCTCCCCGGCCGGGCGCGGGGGAGGGGGCACATGATCGCGGGGGCCGTCGTTCTCCTGTCGGGGCTTCTCGGCTTCCTGGCCTCGGCCCATTTCAAGGACCTGCGCTATTTCGACCGGCCGGCCGCGGCGCGCACTCCCTGGTTCGACCCGGCGCTCGACGTCCTCAAGTGGCTCCTGCTCGTCGCCGGCCTGGTCCGGATCGCCACGATCTCCATCCGGGCCGCGTCGGTCGTGGCGGGGCTCCTTCTTGTCCTCTGGGCCTACAAGCGCTTCATCCGGAGCACCTGGCTCCAGGAAAGGCTCCTGAGGCGCGAGTTCACCGCGCGCCGGCGCGACCGGCCGGACCTCTCCGACGAGGCGATCCTGTTCGACCTCGCCTCGCGCAAGCACCCGCGCTGGGGGCCGGAGCTGATCGAGCAGATGGTCCGGGACTACCCCTCGGTGGAGTCGTTCGCCCGCATCATGACGAAAATGGAGCGGGGGTTTCGCGGTTTTTCGGGGAGCCTGCCGAGGGGCTCGAGACCTAAGGCAAGAGGGGAATGATCCGGTCCTGGACGGCCGTCGTCACCTCGACGCCCCGCTCGTCCATGTAGACGTCGATCTCGCTGCGCACGCCGAAGTCGTCCAGGTAGATTCCCGGCTCGATGGAGAAGCCGGTGCGCGGGATCAGCTGGCGGTCGTCCAGCGTCTCGAGGCTGTCGATGTTGCAGCCGTTGCCGTGGACCTCCAGCCCGATGCTGTGGCCCGTGCGGTGGATGAAGCGATCGGCGTACCCCTTGTCGCGCACGTAGGCGCGGGCCACCTCGTCGACGTCGGCGCCGCGGATCCGCTTCCCCAGGGCGGAGCCTTCCTTCAGGAAGGACACCGCGGCGTCACGGGCTCCGGCCACGATGTCCCAGATCTCCCGGTGTCGCGGGGGGACTTCCTTGCCGACGAAGGCCATCCAGGTGATGTCGGCCCAGATCGAGCCCTCCGGCTCCTCACGGCACCACAGGTCGAGCAGCAGGAGGTCTCCCTTCTTGACGGGGGCGCTGTCGTTCGCTCGCGGCTCGTAGTGCGGATTGCCGCTGTGGGCGTTGACGGCGACGATCGGCGGATCGTAGTGGAATCCCCGGCCCTTGAACTGGTCGCACATGAACTGCTGCACGGAATGCTCGGTGATGGATCGTCCCTCCCCGGTGGCCTTGGCCACGTGGTCGAAGGTCGACTGCAGGACCTCCTTGAGGCCCTGCGCCGCCCGGCGGTGCGATTCGAGGGCCTCCGGCGACCAGCGGGCTTCGAAATGCTGGACCAGGTCGGCGCTGCTGACGACCGTGGCGCCGGCGGCGCGCACCATCTCGATCGTTCCCGCATCGACGCGCGAGACGTACGGGATGGCGCCGCCCGGCACGTACTCCATCGCCACGCGCTTCACCCCCCTGAGCGTCTCGCGCAGCCGGTCCTGCAGCTCGCGGTAGCCGACGAACGCGACTCGCCGCCCGGAAAGGTGCGTGAAGAGATGGGCCTCGATGGCGTGATGCAGCCAGACCGGCTCGCCCGTCGCGGGAACCAGGCCGAACCACCGCCGGGTCGCGAAGCGGTCCTCGCCCAGGCCGATGACACGCCGGGCGATCGGGTTGATGCCGTGGAAGTCGTAGAGCAGCCAGGCGTCGATCTCGAGGGTCTTCAGCGTTTCCTGGATTCCGGCCAGATCCATGCGGGATAACTTACCACATCTCCGCCGCCGGTCCGTACGCCGTCGGCCGCGGCCGGGCGCCCGGCGTCAGGGGTCGCAGGCGTCTCCGACGCCGTCGCCGTCGGTGTCCTTCTGATCGGGGTTGGGGACGGCCGGGCAGTTGTCGCAGGCGTCTCCTCGGCTGTCGCCGTCGGAGTCCTCCTGGAGCGGGTTGGCCAGAAGCGGGCAATCGTCCGACACATCGACCAGGCCATCGTTGTCGGCATCGGAGAACAGGATGGTGCAGCTGCCGCTCCGGGGCACCGTCGCGCCGGACGAATCGCGCCCGACGACCCCTTCGCCGCACGTGTTGACGCCGGAGGACAGGTAGTAGAACGCGGTGCCCGTGGGGGGCAGGGCCGAATCGCTTGACTCGGGCCGCTGCAGGCCGGAAGATCGGCACGCGTGGTTGTAGGACCAGCCAGCGCCGATCGTGGCGCTTCCCCGGTAGAGGTTGTAGACCGGCGCCTGATCGGCGAAGGGCCACGAGACGAGACTGCCCGCCGCTCCCGTGAGGTTGAGCGGAGGGGGCACGTCGCCCGGCAGCGCCCGCTGGTGGCGGACGGCGGGGGCGCAGTCCGCCTCGTCCAGGACGCCGTCGCCGTCGGAGTCCTCGCAGGCGTCCCCGAGACCGTCGCCGTTGAAATCGATCTGCTGGGCATTCGGCGCAGAGACGCAGTTGTCGCACGCATCCGGCCGGCCGTCACGGTCGCCATCCACCTGCCCGGGAGTCAGCACCTGGGCGCAGCCGTCGTCCTGGTCCGGAACTCCGTCGCCATCCCAGTCATTCTGCGTCAGGACGCAGGTGGGGACCGCCTTGGGGATCTCGGTTCCCGCGCCGTCGGTGCCGAGCGACCCCTCACCGCACCGGCTGGCCCCGGCAACCAGGTAATAGAAAGCCGTTCCCCGGGGAGGGGCTTCGCCGTCCTGCGAGAAGGTATCGACGGAGCCGATCTCGAAGCAGGTGTGGTCGTAGGCGAAACCGAAGACGCCGATCGTCCCGCGGTAGACGTTGTACACGTTCGCCTGCGTCGCCATGGTCCAGCCCAGGCTCGCGCCGAGGGCCGCCGAGAGCCGGAGCGTCTCCCCCACGGAATGCGGCAGCTCCCAGACGCTGCCGGCGGACGGAGCGCAATCGAGCGCATCGATTACTCCATCGCCGTCCCGATCCGGAATGGCGAATTCGTAGGCTCCCATGTCGATCACCGACGAGCCGTTGCCGTCGCCGTCCTGCGGGCGGGGGATATCGTCGAGGTCGAGCGGCTCGATGTCGAGATTGGTCCCGGTGTCGAGCGCGGGGGAAGCGGGCAGGAGATGAAAGTCCTCGTCGAGGTTCACGGCCGACGGTCCCCAGTCCGCCAGGAGCTTGAACGCCTGGCTCGGCGTGGGGAGGGCGGGGGACAGGGTGAGCGCCTTCGAGGTGGCGTTGATGGCCGTCACGGTGCGTCCCACGCCGTCGCGCGCGCACTCGATCACGTCCCCGATCAGGTAGCGCGAGATGTCCAGCACGATCACCGTCGTGGTCGTTCCCGCCGCGGCGGTGACGTCGTAGAACCGCGGCTGCGTTGCCATGGCGGCCGGCACGGAGACGTTCCCGTTCACGCCGATCACCTGGCCGGGCGTGTAGTCCCCACCCACCTCCGACGCGGCGGAGGGCAGCTTCAGGTTCCCGTGGATGAGATTGTTGGTGACGGTCGGCGCGGCGCGGGCAACGAAGAGCCCGGCCCCGCTCCCGGTCGAGGTGACCGTGTTCCCGACGATGAGGTTGTTCGTGGCGCGCACCGGGTTGTTGTTCGGCGGGGGGAGGGTGCTCTCGGTGTAGAGTCCCGCCCCCTCGGTCGAGAAGGTCTCCCCTCCGGGGATCGTGGTTTCGGTGAGGACATTGCCGGCGATCGTGTTGAGCGTGATCACGGCGGTTGCATTGAAGGTCTCGATGCCTCCGCCCGTCGAGCCGGCGCTGTTCCCGTAGATGAGATTCCCCGCGGCCCGCGTGATGCCGTACAGCTCGATCCCTCCCCCCGAACCGGACGCCCGATTGCCGTAGATGATGTTCCGGTCGACCACCGTCCCCGGGCCGCCCCGCAGCCACAGGCCTCCTCCCCGGCCGACTTCGGCCTGGGCCAGGTTGTCGTGGATGATGTTGCCGACGATCTCCGGAGAGGCATCGGAGTCGATCGAGAAGATCCCTCCCCCGGCGCCGTGCGTGTCGCCGGCCCCGCCCGTTCTCGGTGGGGTGGAAACGTTCCGTCCGATCTCGTTCCCGGCGATGATGGCGTGGCCGTTGGCCACGAAGATCCCGGCCCCCAGCCAGTCTCGCTGGTTCCCCGCGAGCACGTTTCCCACGATGACATTGTCGGTGACCACGGCGTCGCCGAAAATAAATATGCCGCCGCCGGTCACCGATTCGATCACGACGCCGACCTCGCCGCTCCCGCCGGTGACGGTGAAGCCGTCGATCGAGTAGTTCCGAATGGGCCGCCCGGTCCCCCCGGAGGCGAATATCACCGCGCTCCTGCCGAACCCCGTGGCGTCGATGGTGGTGCTCGATGCGCCGGCCCCGTGAACATGGATATCGGGAAAAATGAATATCCGCTCCCGATACAGCCCGGCCGCAACCGAAATCTGCGCACCGGTCGCCGAGGCGGTCACGATCAGCGTGTTCGCCGCGTTGATGGCCCCCTGGATGGTGGGGAATGGGGCGGACAGGCTTCCGCAGCCGCTCGTGCAGGTGCTCGCGGCGTCTGCGTAAAGAGTGACGTCGAGGGCCAGCGCCAGGTCGCTATGTATCAGCAATAACAACAAGATGGAGAATAACGAGAAGATTGGAACCCGGGAGGCGTACTTCAAACGCTGCCCGTACGTGTGCCAGGCAGGAACCGCGTTGGGTCTGGGGCTGCGCCCTCTGAGCCGTGGGCCCAATGTCCCTCCGGGATCGGGCCATTTCGAGGGGCCGTAAGCTTGGCCGGGCATCTGTATCCGTTGATTTGTCCTTCTTGTCAAGACATTAGGGGTGCGTTTCCAGCGGAAATCCCCTGAATTCGCCACAAACCGGTTGACTGCCCGGGGGATTGACGGTAGATGTCAGTCTGGATATCGGTGTGTGTCTCCATTTCGAGCACAGGAGGGCTCTCATGAGGATTTCCAGAACGCTGCTCGGCTTGGTTCTAATGGCCGCCGTCCCCCTGGCTGCCACCTCAGCCGGGCAGGCCCAGGACAAGAAGGGGACTGCTCCACTGACCGTGGGGGATTTCGCGGTCATGCTGGCCAGGACCACGGGAACCGCTCTGGAGTCCAAGAGCGCGACCGATGCCCTGACCAAGGCCGGCGTCCCCCTCGGCAACCCCAAAGCGACATTGAGCGAGGACAAGCTGGCTGAGATTCTCGGGCACTACGGCGTCCGGGTCACGACGACGTCACCCGGTCAGGCGGTCAGCCAGGCCAAGGCAGGGAACGCCCTTCTTCTCCTGGGCGGGACCATGGCGTCCGCTGCCAGCGGTTCCGGACCGGCCCCGTCGACTCTCGAAGATTGCCTGATCAACGCGAACCACGGCGAGTGCACGAACTGCTGCAAGGCTCTGGGCGGCGAGCCCAATACGTGCGCCAAGTTCTGCCAGCAGATCATGAAGGGGAGCGTCGGCGAACCTCTTCCCTGAGTCGCGCAAGACTTCGCGCCAGGACGACATGAAACGGGCGGGGCAGGATGCCCCGCCCGTTTCTTTTTGATACCTCGCTGCGGCGAGCCCGAGTCCTCACCCGCACAACCCTATTGACGTGACGTCCGCTTGCAGGTAAAAGGGGCCGAACCAAAAACCCTCTCCAACTTCCGGGCCCAGGAGGACTCGCATGAAGATCTCCAAGTCGCTGCTCGCCCTGGTTCTGACGGCTGCAGTACCCATGGCTGCCATGGCAGCGGGGCAAGCCCAAGACAAGAAGAGTACGGCTCCACTGACCGTGGGGGATTTTGCGGTCATGCTGGCCAGGACCACCGGGACCGGACGCTCCCTGGAGGCGAAAGGCGTCACAGACGTACTGGTCAAGGCCGGCGTGCCCCTGGGTAACCCCAGGGCCACTCTGAGCGAAGAAAAGCTGGCAGAGATTCTCGGTTTCTACGGCGTGAAGGTCACGACCTCCTCACCCGGTCAGGCGGTCAGCCAGGCCAAGGCGGGGAACGCTCTCCTGCTTCTGGGTGGATCGATGGCTTCGGCCGCCAGCAGCCCCGGGCCGGGCCTCTCGACACTCGAGGACTGCCTGATCAACGCGAACCATGGCGAGTGCACCAACTGCTGCAAGGTGCTGGGCGGCGAGCCCAACACGTGCGCCAAGTTCTGCCAGCAGATTCAGAAGGGGAGCGTCGGGGAACCGCTTCCCTGACGGAAGGCCGGACTCTTTCGGCACGACCTGCGACGGGCGGGGCGCGATGCCCCGCCCGTTTTCTTTTCCCCGTTTCCGGACCTAGAGGCAGTTCGCGTCGATGCCGTCGATGCGGCCGTCGCAGTTGTTGTCCTTGAGATCCGAGCAGGTCGGGGCGCCGGGCGGGCCCTCGTTGGCCGCGGGGTTGATTGAGGCGGCCCGGTCGTCGCAGTCCGCGGGATCGGACGTGATGATGCGGATCTGATCGACGAACACCGTATCGAGCACCGTGCCGGTCGTCCGGTTGGTGTCCCGGACCCGGATCGTGACCGTCCCGCTGGTGAGGAGAGGCAGCGCGAAGTATTGGGGCAGATTGTCGTCGGCGGTCTTCCGGACGATCACGCCGTTCGTGAAATTCGTCCCATCCGTCGACCAGGAGAACTGGTAGTTGTCCCCTTCGGCGTTGGCGCTCTGGTGGGCCTCCACGAACACCATCGCCAGATGGCCCGCGGGCACGCTGAAGGTCCAGCGCATGTCCAGGACGCTGATGTTGTTGATTCTCACTTCCTTGATCGCTTCGTAGAGACCGTCCGAGCTCTGCACCGAGGACAGGGTGCCGGTCTGGGTCCCTTCCACCCGCTGCTCGGACGTGGCGAGCGTCTGGATCGGCGCGCCGCTGCCCGTGGCGTTGAACGTGTCGCCGTCGACGTCGCTGTCGCAGGCGTCGCCCAGGCTGTCTCCGTCGAGATCCTGCTGTCCGGCATTGACGATCAACGGGCAGTTGTCCGAGAGGTCCGGGACCCCGTCCCCGTCGTCGTCCGAGTCGGCGCAATCGGCCGCCCCGTCGGCGTCGGTGTCGAGAAAGCCCTCGTCGGTGACGCCGTCGCAGTCGTCGTCCAGGCCGTTGCAGACCTCCGCCACGGGGCTTCCCGGGATGCACTGCTGGACCTGTCCGCCGCTGCAGTTGTTGACCGTCCGAGTGCAGGCGCCCACGCCGCACGAGGTCGAGCCGAAGCCTTCGTCGGTCGAGCCGTCGCAGTCGTCGTCGAGGCCGTTGCAGCTCTCGGCGACGGGCGTGCCGGCCGTACAGGTCTGCAGGACGCCTCCGGAGCAGTTGTTGACGGTGCGGGAGCACGCGCCCACCCCGCACGTCGTGACACCGAGGTTGTCGTCCGCGACGCCGTCGCAGTCGTCGTCGCGGGCGTTGCAGGACTCGGTCGCGCCCGGGTTGATCGTCGGGTCGCTGTCGTTGCAGTCCACGAGGGCGAAGTACCCGTCGTGGTCCACGTCCTGGCAGGCGTCACCCAGGCCGTTGGCGTCGGCGTCGTCCTGGCCGGGGTTCTGGGTGTCGAGGCAATTGTCGCAGGCGTCGCCGCGCCCGTCGTGATCGCGGTCGAGCTGGCCCGAGTTGGCCAGCGACGGGCAGTCGTCGTCGATGTCCCGGATCGAGTCGGCGTCCGCGTCCCGAAGCTGCGGCGCGCAGCTCGCGGGAATCGTGCGCGGCTGGCCGCTGCTGGCGAAGCCCGCCGTCCCTTCGCCGCACCGATTGGTGGCCGTGATGACGTAGAAGAACGCCGAGCCCCGGAGCGGGTTCGCGGAATCGCTGAAGCCGTTCCCGGTCGACTCCGGGACCAGGCAGGACAGGGTGTCGTTCCAGGCCCCCGTCACGTGGTTCCACGTGCTCCGGTAGACATTGTGGACGTTCCCCTGCGCGATGCGGGTCCAGACAAAACTGCCGGCCTGACCGCCGATCACCGGCTTCAGCGTGGGGCCGACTTCTCCGGGAATCGCGCTGACGCTGTTGACGAGCGGCGCGCAGTCGGAAGAGTCCGCCACGAGGTCGTTGTCATCGTCCGGATCGACGCAATCGGCGGATCCGTCGGTGTCGCTGTCGGGGAACCCTTCGTCGACAGTCAGGTTGCAGTTGTCGTCCGTCCCGTTGCACAACTCGGGGGCACCGGGGCGGATCGAGGCCACGAGGTCGTTGCAATCCCCGGCGCACGTCGTGAATCCGTCCCCGTCGACGTCAAAATTCTCGTCTATCGATGCGTCGCAATCGTCGTCGATGCCGTTGCAGGTCTCGGTCGTCGGCGTGCCGGGGGTGCAGGTCTGGGGGATGCCGCCGACGCAGTTGTTGACGGTGCGCGAGCAGGCGCCGGTGCCGCAGGTTGTGGATCCCAGGTTCTCGTCGACCGCGGCGTCGCAGTCATCGTCGATGCCGTTGCAGGTCTCGGCCGTCGGCGTGCCGGGGGTGCAGGTCTGAGGGACGCCTCCGACGCAGTTGTTGACGGTGCGGGAGCAGGCGCCCGTGCCGCAGGTGGTTGAGCCGAGGCTCTCGTCGGTCGCTCCGTCGCAGTCGTCGTCGATGCCGTTGCAGGTCTCCGTGATCGGCGAGCCGGGCGTGCAGTTCTGGGGGACGCCTCCGACGCAACTGCTGGCGGTCCTGGTGCAGGCCCCCACGCCGCAGGTGACCGTGCCGAGGTTGTCGTCGATGGCGCCGTCGCAGTCATCGTCGATGCCGTTGCAGGTCTCGGTGGTGGGCGTGCCGGGTGTGCAGGTCTGGGGGACGCCGCCGACGCAGTTGTTGACGGTGCGGGAGCAGGCGCCCGTGCCGCAGGTCGTGGAGCCGAGGCTCTCGTCGGTGGCCCCGTCGCAGTCGTCGTCGATGCCGTTGCAGGTCTCGGCCGTCGGCGCACCGGGTGTGCAGTTCTGGGGGACGCCGCCGACGCAGCTGCTGGCGGTCCTGGTGCAGGCCCCCACGCCGCAGGTGACCGTGCCGAGGTTGTCGTCGATGACGCCGTTGCAGTCGTCGTCGATTCCATTGCAGATCTCGCCGGCGGGCGCCCCGGGAATGCAGGTCTGCGGAATGCCGCCGACACAGCTGCTGACGGTTCGAGAGCAGGCCCCCGTGCCGCAGGTCGTGGATCCCAGGTTCTCGTCGACCACGGCGTCGCAATCATCGTCGAGGCCGTTGCAGGTCTCGATTGCGCCGGGGTGGATCGATGCATCCTGGTCGTTGCAATCGACATTGGCCTTGAAGCCGTCGGCGTCGAGGTCCTGGCACACGTTGCCGATGCCATCACTGTTCGTGTCGACCTGGTCCGGATTGACGTCGACGGGGCAGTTGTCGCACGCGTTGCCGACGCCATCCCGATCCCCGTCGACCTGGGTGGAATTGGAGGTCAGGGGGCAGTTGTCGTTGAGATTCTGGATGGAATCGCCGTCGCTGTCGGTCGAGGAGACGGCGCACGGGGAGGTATTCGGGATCTCGCAGGATCCCGGCGGCTCCACGAGGCCCAGGCAGCCCTCCCCGCAGGCGTTGACGCCGCTGACGAGATAGTAGAACGCAGTGCCGAGCGGCGGGTTGGCCGAATCCGGCGAGATCCTGTCCGGCGAGGCGCTCTCGAGACAGACGTGGTTGAAGGCGAACGCGTCTCCCACCGTTCCCTTGTATACGTTGAACACATTTGCCTGGGGGACCTTCGTCCAGGTCACCGTGGACGGCGCCCCCGGCAGCAGTCGGAGCGTCGTGCCGATTGTGCCCGGGGGTGTCTGGACG
>Ga0114129_10003911_pt1 | contig 21023 bp, 16 predicted proteins | sample RhiMetdeltSRZDD1_FD_80071 | JGI IMG/M metagenome (GOLD analysis project Ga0114129, IMG submission 80071) | Populus rhizosphere microbial communities from Tennessee, USA - Rhizosphere MetaG P. deltoides SRZDD1 (version 2) (version 2) | ecosystem: Host-associated > Plants > Roots > Rhizosphere >... | reverse complement strand
TTCGGGCGTTCACACGGCAGGGGTCGCAGGTTCGAATCCTGCAGCGCCCACCACGAATCAGCTCCGGACTCTGCGGTGTTGGCCGCTACGTCGGTGAGCGGTTCCGATTCGGAGGCTGCGACGGCGCGAGTCTCGACCTCGAGCTCGTCCGCGAGCGCCTTCGCCTCGGCCTTGGAGCGCGCCTGGGTTGGTTCGCGACGTCGCTTACCACTCGTGTCAGTCCACTTGGCGTACAAGACGCCACCGCGCTTGAAGACACTCGCCATGACCTACGCGCCGGCCTTCCAGAGGTCGCACGCGCGCTGCTGATCCTCGGCCGTGGCGGCAGCGAAAGCTTCAACTTCGAAAGCGATGTCGGGGTGCATGCGCTCGTGCCCGCCGTTGTCCGCTGGCGTCCCTTGCGCGAGCGCAGGTGATCGATGCCGAGGCTCAGCTACCACGCCCACAGCCGCGTCAATCCGAACCGGCTGCTCGGCGCCACGAACGGCATTCCGTTGTCGATGAGGATCCGGTCGGGGACGCCGGCTTTGCACCGAGAACGCCGACTTCGGCAGCTCTGGGTTCCTGGTTGCGAGCTGGGTGAGGGGGAGCAACGCGGCCGCCGTTGGAGGTCGGCGGTACGCGTCTGGGCGAACAGCTGGTCTTTACTCGGGGAGCGGCTCGAGATCGTCGTCGTCTGTGCCGAGGCGGTCAGCGTTGTATTTGATGTCCTTGTCCTGCTCGCTCGGCAGGTAAGTGGCCTCGGCCGAGAGGAAGGCGGGCTCGTGCTTCAGCGCGAAGCGCGGATTGAGGAAGCCGCCGTCCGAGAAGTTGATCTTGCCGCTGGGGTTGAGGACGACATGCAGGAACGGCAGCAAGACCTCCATGGTGGCGCGCTGCACATCGGAAACGCTGAGCTGGCTCGGGACATTCGTCGGGGTCGGCGTGATGCCACCGATCGTCGTCACGATGGCCCTGATGTCGACCGGCGTGGTGAAGTGCGGATACTCGCAGAAGGTGTACGCCGTGCCAGCGATGAGGCCCGAGAGCATGGTGCTCAGCCGGCTTTCCTCGAGGAACGCGCGCGGGTTGCCGGTCCGGATTGCTCCGGCGGCTTGCATCTGTGCGCACTTGTTCGAGCCGGCCGAGTTGTGGGTCGCGTTGTTGAGCTGGAAGATGGCCTTCTGGTGGGTCGGCATCTTGTCGTAGGCAGCTTTCATGTTCGCGGCCGGGACGAGCTTGTCGCCGCTCGATGTCATGAACACGGCGGGCCGTTCGATGCGATTCGTGTCGATGGGGTCCATGACGGGCGGCTGGCCGCCCGCCCACGCGAAGATGCCCTTCAAACGGCTGTCCATGGCCGTGATCCCGAACTTCACGCTTCCGCCCGCCGCCGCCATGGCCGTGGCGCCGCCGCGCGAGTAACCGAAGATGGCCAGTTTCAAGGTGTCCACCTGGTCGCCGAAGAGCGAGCCGATGTTCTCCTGGATCGCCTTCAGGTCGAGCACGCGATCGGCGACGTTCCGCCCGCTGTTGGGGTCCAGGCACGGACTAGGGCCGCCGCTGAGGCAGGGCAGGATGATCTTCTTCGCCGCGCGATTGACGACGTCGACGCGCAAGTCGTCGTGGTTGTCGTTGGTGTGCCAGGCCGCCGCGACGACGTAACCATGGCCCGCGATGATCTCGAGCATCTCGGCGACATCGAACGGCTGGCCGTTGTTGCCGTGGGAGTGCAGGACGAGCGGGTAGGAGTGCCCAGTCTTCAAGGGGAGACCTTCCCTGGCCACTGCCGAGACGGTCTGGAAGCGGAGCGGATCCATCGTGGCGGTAAAGAGCGGCACACCCCAGAGGCGCGAGCGATAGATCGAGGCGGTGCCGGCGACCCAATCGTCATCCTCGGCGGGATACCAGACCTCGACGTCGAGCGGCCTGACCTTGTTATCCGAGCTCGTCAGCGTGATCGAGAAGCGCGAGTGACTGACGTGGAACTTGGCGTTCCCGCTCTCTCCGGAGATCTGGTCGGCCGAGGTGAGCGAGTCGTCATCGGAGTTGACGATCGCGCCGAGGAGGTTCACGGGACGAGACTGGTCGCAGAAGGCGGTGGCGGCGGGGAGTGCGTTTGAACGCGAAGCCTTTGCGAGGCTCGGGCCGCCGGATGCGTCCGGCGCGCAGCCAGCCAGGCAAATCGCCACGCAACTGGGGATGAGCGACTTGACGACCGGGTACATGATGCCTCCTTGAAATCGACCTGTGCAGGGCAAATCGCCCAACGAGCGCCGGCCGGCGCTACTCTTCGTAGAGCAAAACGGAAAGACGCGGTGTGCTGCAGCGCCATCGCCATCCTCGGCGGCTGCGAGCAGCGCGATGACCTCGGATACCGGCGCCGACATGACCGGCCCCCAGCGCAGCGCGTCGTGTATAGCACGTTCGAGGCGGAGCGGGACAGCACCGGTCAGGATCGCCGAGAGGGCGATGTCCCCGTTTGACCCGTTTCTCGTTTGCCGATGACGAGTCGCAACTGCGCATCGTCCAGCTGACGAACGGATGCCTACGAGGGGGACAGCATTCGGCCTCGGTCTCGTTCTTGTTCTCTCGGGCCTGCAGGCGGCCGCGGACGACGACGCGGCGGATCGAGCGCTCCAGCTTCCGCCGGAATTGAAAGCTGCCAACCCCAACCGACACGGCGACGACGCGCGGCCCGGATCGCTGCAAGGTCAACTCCACCGCAATGGTCGTCAGATCGCGGTCGACTGCGACCCCGACGGGCTTGGCGTCGTGCAGGCCGCGATCGAGGAATCGGATCCTGGGGACTCCCTCCTCGTAGAGGGAACGTGCGCGGAGAACCTGTTCTTCCCCGACCGAAAGGATCGACTGACCCTCGACCGCAAGGGGACCGCCACCGGGTGAGAGATCTTCGACCGGCCGCGGCGGTGCCGGCACCGTGGTCGGCACACGCGACTTGGCAACGTCGCGCGCGCGCTCGCGCGACTGCTCACGATGGCTCCCCAGCCGCTCGCTCCAGGTAGTCGGCGAGTGCTCGAGGCGCGATCCGAATCGAGTTGCTGACGCGAACGTGCACAAGCTCGCCGCGCTCGCAAAGTCGATATACGATCGGCGTGCTGACGGTGAGCAGTTTCGCGATTTCGCGAACAGTCAGCAGGCGATCCCGTTCGGGCGACCCGCCAGACGGATCCGGCCCGCCGACCAGGTCTCCTCGTCCGCTCGACTCGCGCATTCCATGAGTTCGCGATCGTGATCATGGCCTCGCATCTTTCTCTTCGAGGAAGGCGACGCGATCAGCGTCGCGCTTTCAGGGTTCGCAGCGCCACGCGCGCCACGCTGGTCAGGTGGGCAGGCGACTCGCCCGCGTCGGCCGCCACCTTCATCCCACTCAGGGTCGTCCCCAGGTAGCGAGCGACCTCACGCGCGTTGAGCGAGTCGTCCACCTCGCCCGCGGCGATGCCCGCCTTTACGCGCCGCTCGAACGCCTTCTCGAGCACCTTGCTCGACTCGTCGTTGATCGCCGCCACCTCGCGGTCCGAGCGCCCGAACTCGCAGATCGAGCCCACCCCGAGACAGGACGACGTCCCCAGCCGTCGCGGGTTGCGCGCGAAGTCGAGCAGCACGGCTTCGATGCCGGCCAACGGCGAGCCGGCCTGCTCGAGGAGCGCTAGCATCGCGCCGATGCTGTCGGAGTTGTACTTGCGCAGCGCGGCCAGGTAGAGCTGCCGCTTGTCACCGAATGTGTCGTACATGCTCTGGCGGCCGATCCCCATCGCCAGCAGCAGGTCGTCGGTCGACGTGCCTTCGAATCCGCGCGCCGCGAACGCGCGGATCGCCGCCCGCAAGGCCGCGTCCCGGTCGAACTCCTTGGATCGTGCCACCGACGAATCCTAGCACGATTCTGGACCGACTCGTCCAAATGATTCTGGACAGACTGGTCCAGAACGGATAGAACGGCTCGCATGAGTGAACGACTGCGCAACAAGACGGCGCTGGTGACCGGCGCGACCAGTAACCTCGGCAAGGCGATCGCGCTCGCCTTCGCACGGGAAGGAGCCCACGTGGTGGTGCATGGCCGCGATGAGCGGCGCGCCGTGGAGGTCGTCGAGCGCATCCGCGCCGGCGGCGGCAAGGCCGGCTTCGTGCTGACCGAGCTCGACGGCAACCCGGCGCGCGCCCGGGAGCTCGCCGAGCGCGCGACCGCGCTTCTCGGCGATCGGATCGACGTGCTGGTGAACAACGCCGGCATCTTTCCGCCGACGACCACGCCGACGACCGATGAGGCCACCTTCGATCGGGTGATGGCGGTCAACGTCAAGGCGCCCTACTTCCTGACGGCTGCGATCGCTCCGGGCATGGCTGCACGAGGAGGCGGCGTCATCATCAACCTGGGCTCCTGGATCGTGCGCTTGGGGATCCCGATCGGTACGATCTACAGCGCCAGCAAGGGGGCCCTCGAGACGCTGACGCGTGTGTGGTCGGCCGAATTCGGGCCCGCCGGCGTGCGCGTGGTGGGCATCTCGCCGGGCGTCATGCTCGAGGACCTGCCGGCCGATCATCCTGCGGCGGCGATGATGCGGGGCACGCCGGCCGGGCGCCCGGGGCCGGCCGCTGCCATCGCCGATGCGGCGGTGTACCTGGCCAGCGAAGAGGCTGCCTTCGTGCACGGCACCATCGTCGACGTCGACGGCGGGCGCACGAGCGTTGCGGTCATGGGCGGGGCCGCTGCGCCCGGCGGGCACTGAGCGGCCCGCGCTGTGGAGGAAGGCTCGCTCCTCACGCCGAGCTCGGATCGCCCTCTATCCCGGCGGTTTCTTCGCGGTGTTGGCCGCGTTCCAAATCGAGCCCGGGCTGATGCGATTTGGGTAAAGTTCGTACATGCGGTCGTAGAGTTCGCGCGCGGACGTCGTCGCCGCGTCCATGCGATTGAAGTCGAGAAGATATCGACGCGTATCGCCAATGGTGCCAGGAGCATCGGTGTTTTCCGGTACCGTGTGTCCGGCCACGACGGCCCGCGGCTTCAGGGCCTCGAGCTTTTCGAGAGTGTCGGGCGCCGAAACGCACCCGCCACACCAAGCCGCCGGGAGTCACTGTACCGCTTCCAGAGAACTCAATCCGTTGCGTCGCCGCGTGTAACGTGCTCCTCTGAAGGACGTGACGGCGCTGTTTTTCAGGAACATCCTCGAGCCGGGCCGGTGAGTTTGCGCTCCTCACCCCGCTTTGCAGCGGCAATGCTTGTGGTCGCGGGCTGCAGCGGCGGAAATGAAATCATCTCATCCCCCGCCGCTTCGATCGCCGAATTCGAGCAACGGCTCGAAGACATGCGCGCGAGCTCACACATCGCTGCGATAACGGCGGTCATCTCGAAGGGCCAGGGCGTTGTATGGGTGAAACCGTACGGCCTGGCCGATGTCGCTCAACAACGTCCCACCACTGAAGCCGCCGTCTATCATCTGGCATCTCTCACCAAACCTGTTGCCGGCACCGTCCTTCTGCAGCTTGTCCAGGAAGGCAGGGTTTCGCTCGACGATCCGGTTTCGATGTACGGAGTCAACCTCGCCAGTCCGACCGGCACGGTCATCCGTGTGCGGCACCTCTTGAGCCATACATCCGAAGGTGTGCCGGGAACGCAATACGTCTACAACGGCGATCGCTTCGCACTCCTCGAGAACGTGATCGTGCAGGCCGCCGGCAAATCGTTCGCCGCCGCGCTCCAGGAGAGGATCATCGTTCCGCTGGGAATGCAGCGCACCGCACCCAACCCGCAGTCACCCTCATTCGCCACGAGCGGTTTCGATAAAGCGACGTTCGAGGCGAGCATGGCCCGCGGTTACACCTACTCGGCCGGCGGATACAACCTGACCGCATATCCAGCGAGCTTCGGAGCCGCGGCCGGCCTGACTTCTTCGGCACTGGACTACGCGTCCTTTTCGATGGCGATGGATCGCGACGCACTCCTCCAGCCGGCGACCAAAGCTCTCGCCTACACACCGGTGGTGAGCCCGAGTGGTGAAACATTCCCTTACGCGCTCGGCTGGTTCAGCACCATCTACAAAGGTGTACGAGTCATCTGGCACTATGGGCTTTGGACGGCGAACTCGTCGCTCATCGTCAAGGTCCCGGATCGCGGGCTCACCTTCGTCGTGCTCGCCAACTCCGATGCTCTATCCTCGCCCTACCAGCTCGGCGCCGGCAAGCTCGAGACGTCGCCGTGGGCGCGATTGTTTCTCGACACCTTCGTAATCGGAAATCTCGCCCTGCCCACGCTTTAGCCTGTCATGCGGGTCGCGCTCGTCGCTGCGGTGCTCACGGTGCTCGCCGGGTGCGCGTTCCCGGACGCGCAGGTCCGGAAGCGCGCCGCCCACGACTTCGGTTGTCCGGACGACGAGATCGTGGTCCACGGAGAGCCGGGCGGCTATCTCGCCCGAGGATGCAAGAAGGAGGCGGACTACTCCGTGCAAGAAGGGCGGGTGACCCTGAAATCGGAGATCAGGAAGGCGACCGTCGACGAGCGACCGCCGCTGCCCATCGACCAGATTCCCGGCACGAACCACATCGGGCTCGACTAGGAAGCCATGTTCGCCGTCAGCCGCCTCGCCACGCGCGCTCGGCTTCGTCCCACGTCGCGAGCGGCTGCAGGTCCGGGACCCAGGCGAGGCCGGTCTTCGCGTCGGAGGATACCGCCTCGGGCGTGACGACGACGTCGAGCAGCGACGGGCGGCGCTCGAACGCGCGATCGATGGCGCCGGCCAGGTCCTCGGCCCGCTCGACGCGCTCGGCGTGCATTCCGAATGCGCGCGCCATGGCGGCGTAATCCGCGAACTGCAGGCGAGTACCGACGACGCGGCCGTAGGTCGTCGACTGGTCGTGGACCTCGATCTGCCACGCCCCGTTGTTCGCCACGACGATCACCACCGGCGCGCCGTGTCGGACCGCGGTGTCCAACTCGATGGCGTTGAAGCCGAACGAGCCGTCGCCCGTGACGACGACGGTGAGGCGGTCCGGGCAGGCGAGGCTGGCGGCGATTCCGAACGGCAGCCCGACGCCGATGCAGCCGAGGGACCCGGGATCGAGCCAGGTCCCGCCGGAGAGACCGACCCGGGCGAAGGCGAGGAAGTCGCCTCCGTCGGCGACCACGATCGCGTCGGGAGGCAACTTCGCCTGGATCGCGGTGAGCAGCCGGTTCGGGTGCATGCGGCCGTCGCTGCCCGCCGGCGCCGCCGCCATCGTCTCGCGCAGGCGCGAGGAGCGCTCGCGGTGACGCGCGCGCATGGCATCGGTCCAGGCGCGATCGACCTGCGGCTGCCGATCGCGGGCTTCGTCTACGATCGCGGCGAGGGCCGCCATCGGGCTCGCGAGAAGCTCGACGGCGCCGCGGCGGTTGTCGCGCAGCTCCGAGGGAGCATCGGCGATGCGGACGAAACGGGCGTCGCCGAAGACGGCCGGAGAACCGTAGGCGAGCTGGAAGTCGAGACGGCGGCCGACGGTCACGACGACGTCCGCCTCGCCCATGACCGTGCCGCGCATCGCGGCGACGGAGGACGGGTGATCGTCCGGGATCACGCCGCGGCTTTCGCCCGTGTCCAGATGGAGCGCACCGAGGCGGTCGAGGAAGCGCCTCAGCTCCGCCGAGGCGCCGCGTGCGCCGCGCCCGCTGATGACGAGCGGCCGCCGCGCCGTCCAGAGCAGATCGACCGCGGCGCGGACGTCGCTCGAATCGGGCTGCAGCTCGGGCGCACGCTTCGCCGTGAAGTGTTCGGCGAGATGGACGGCGACGGGCACCTCCGCGCGCAACGTGTCGGTGGGAAAGTCCAGGTAGACGGGTCCCGGATCGGAACCTCCGCCGAATGCGCGCGATACCGCCTCGTCGAGCTCCTGGAGCACCAGCGCCGGCTCGCGCACGGTGCGCGCGTACCGGGTGATCGACCGGACCAGATCGGTGTGCACCATGTCTTGCAACGCGCCGCGGTTCTCCTGCGGTCGCGGCGGCAAGCCGGAAAGGACCAGCACCGGCGCACGGGCGACGTGCGCGTTCGCGATTCCGGTCATCGCGTTGGTCACCCCCGGACCGGCCGTCACGAGCGCCACGCCCAGCCCACCGGTCAGCTCCGCCTGCGCGTGCGCCATGTGCACCGCGGCTCGCTCGTCGCGCACGTCGACGATGCGGATGCCTTCCGCGTCCGCGCGCATCCACAGCGGCATGATGTGCCCGCCGCAGAGCGCGAAGATCCGATCGACGCCTTGCGCCTTGAGGAACCGGGCGACGATACCCGCCGCGGAGGTGGCAGACGGAACGGGCGGAGTCATGGCGTACCTCCGGGTCAGCTCGGCGGCAAGACGGCGCGTCGAGTGCGGCGCCCGATTCTCACGCCGCGCTCGGTGCTCGGGCAATCCACCTGACGTTGCGGATGGCCTGCGCTTCTGCGACGCTGCGCCGCGGTTCGCAGAGGGGGGTTCGCCATGGCGCATGCATCGATGGGAATGCTTCTGGCGGGCGCAATGGCGGCGTCCGCATCCGGGCAGGCCGCTTCGGCGGCGAAGCGGCAGTACGTCGCGCTCCTCAACGACGAGCAGGTCGGTACGCTCGACGTGTCGACGGCAGGCAAGACCGTCGACGTCGACTGGCGCATCGACGAAAACGGCCGCGGGCCGAAGATCAAGGAGCACATCGAGCTCGGGCCCGGCGGTCTGCCGGTCCGTTGGCAGATCGAAGGGACGGCGTGGATCGGCGCCCCGGTGAAGGAGTCGTTCGCCGTCGAGAACGGAGCCGCGCGCTGGAAGAGCCTCGACGACGAGGGACAGTCCACCGAGGCGAAGCTGCCGCTCTACCTTCCCAACAACGGAAGCCCGTGGTCCCTGGGGCTCGATCTGCGCGTGCTCCTCGCCTCTCCGGACCGCCGCGCGCGAGCGCTGCCGTCCGGTGAGCTCCGGGCGGAGCGCATACGGCCCGTGCAGGTCGGGCGGGGGAAGAACGCGAAGACCTTCACCGCCTGGGCGTTGTGGGGGCTCGACGTCGTTCCGATCTTCGTCCTCGGCGGCCCGGACGGGAGCTTCGAGGGGCTCGTCTCTCCCGGGTTCGTGCTCGTCGACAAGCAATTCTCGTCGGAATTCGCCCCGCTCTCGAAGCTCGCCCAGGATCTGTCGGCCGAGTCGCTCCGCCGGCTCACTGCTGCGGTCTCACATCGTTACCGCGAGCCCGTCTACATCACGCACGCGCGCGTCTTCGATCCCGTCGCGAAGGCGGTCCGCGGTCCGGCCACGGTAGTCGTCTTCGGCGACCGGATCGCCGGCGTACGCGACGATCCGCCTCCTCCGGGCGCGGTGACGGTCGACGGCGAAGGCGGCACGTTGCTGCCGGGCCTGCACGACGTTCACGCTCATTCCACCGACTGGAGCGGCCCACTGCACCTCGCCGCGGGCGTGACCCGCACGCGCGATCCGGGAAACGACAACGACGTCCTCCTCGTGCTCACAAACCGGATCGACTCGGGCGAGATCCTCGGCCCGCGCATCCACCGCGCCGGCTTCCTCGAAGGGCGCAGCCCGTTCTCGTCGCATGGCGGCTTCGTGGTGGACCGGCTCGACGTCGCGCTCGAGAAGGTCCGCTGGTACGCCGACCACGGCTTCAGCGGGATCAAGATCTACAACTCGATGAACCCGGACTGGGTGCGCCCGATCGCTGCCGAGGCGCACCGATTGGGGCTGCGCGTCTCGGGGCACATTCCCGCCTTCATGACCTCGGAGCGGGCGGTGCGCGACGGATACGACGAGATCACCCACATCAACCAGCTGATGCTCAGCTTCGTCATCTCCGAGAAGGAGGATACGCGCACGCCGTTCCGCTTCACGGCGCTGGGCGAGCGCGTGGGCAAGCTGGATCTGCAGGCGGAACCCTTCCAGCGGATGCTCTCGCTGATGAAGGATCGGAACACCGCGCTCGATCCCACGCTCGCCATCTTCCAGGCGCTGCTCCTCGCGCGGCCGGGCAAGACGGTGCCCAACGACGCGCCTTGGCTGGAGCACATGCCGGGTCCGGTGCAGCGCTCGCGGCGCCAGGCGATCGTCGACGTCAAGCCCGCCGACTACGGCGCCTACGAAGCGTCCTGGCGCAAGCTGCAGGAGGTGGTCGCGCTGCTCCACCGCGAAGGGATCCGACTCCTGCCGGGGACGGACGACATCGCCGGTCTGATGCTGCACAGCGAGCTCGAGGCGTGGGCAGCCGCCGGAATCCCGACCATCGACGTGCTGCAGGCCGCGACCCTCGGCACCGCGCGCTACCTCGGCGTCGATCAGGAGAGCGGCAGCATCGCGCCCGGCAAACTCGCCGATCTGCTGCTGGTCGCGGGAGACCCCACGACCGACATCGGTGCGATCCGCAAGGTACGCCTCGTGATGAAGGGCGGCGTGCTGTATTTCCCCGAGGAGATCCATCGCGCGCTCGGCATCGTGCCGTTCGCCCCCGGGGCGCGACCCGGGGGCGGCCCTTCGGCCCAGCGGGCGCAATGAGGAGGCGCGCCCCGTAGATCGCGCGACGGTCGGAGGCCACCGATGGCACAAGGCGCGGCGCTCCCTCGCGATCCGAACGGCGTCGTCGGTCCTGGCGAGGCTCTCCCGCGCGTGCTCTCGCGTTGGGAAGTTCTCGCCCTCGCGCTGAACGGAGTGATCGGCAGCGGTGTCTACCTTTTGCCCGCAGCCGCGGCGGCCTATCTGGCGTCCGCCAGCGTCTGGGCGGTTCCGCTCGCCGGGCTCACGGTCGCGCTCGTGCAACTCTGCTTCGTCGAGGCCGGCAGCCGCTTCGACGAGCCCGGCGCCGCGTACGTGTACACGCGCGCGGCGTTCGGCGAGGCAACGGGATTCGCCGTCGGGTGGATGAGCTTTCTCGGGCGGGTCACCGCGGTCGCCACCCTCTCGGCGGGATTTGCGCAGGCGGTGGGCTACCTCGTTCCCGCGGCAAGGGCAGGCGCCGGCCGGACGCTGTGGGTCGCGCTGCCGCTCCTCGTGCTCGTCGCGATCAACATCCGCGGCGTGAAGCTCGGCGCGGGCACCGTCGCGGTGCTGCTCGCGGCCAAGCTCGTCCCGCTCGCGGTGGTGGTATTCGCCGGGCTTCTCGCCATCGAGCCGCAGCGCTTCGGCGGAATGCTGTCGTTTCCCGCGGCGGGCCTGGCGAAGGCGGGCCTGCTCCTCCTCTTCGCGTACGGCGGATTCGAGAACACGGCCGCGCCTGCGGGCGAGTATCGCGACGCGCGGCGCGACGTCCCGTTCGCGCTGCTCTTCCAGATTCTCGCCGTCACGATTCTCTACGCCGCAGTCCAGATCGTCGCGGTGGGGACGCTGCCCGATCTCGCCACGAGCAAGACCCCGCTCGCGGACGTCGCCGGTCGTCTCATCGGTCCGCGGGGAGGAGAGTTGCTCACCGTCGGCGCCGCCGTCTCGATCGTAGGCACCATCGCCTCGTCGATCCTCGCCGGGCCGCGCTACCTGTACGCGATCGCGGCGGGGCGAGGGATTCCTCCAGCGCTCGCGGCGCTCCACCCGCGCTGGCGCACGCCTTGGGTCGGTATCTCGCTTCTCGGCGTACTGGCGCTGCCCCTCGCGCTGTCCGGCACCTTCGTGCAACTGGCCGCGCTCTCCGCAGGGACACGGCTCATCACCTATCTGGGCACCGCTGCGTCGGTTCCGTTCCTTCGCCGCCGAGCGCCGGCAGGCGGACGGGTCGTCGTCCTCCCTGGCGGCGCCGCGATTCCGATCGCCGCCATCGTCGTGTGCCTGCTCCTTCTCTCCGGCATCTCGCGCCGCGACTTCGTGGCCATCTCGGTGTCGCTCGCCGCCGGCCTGTCGATCCACGGCCTGTGGCGGCTTTTCCGCCGCCCGTCAACGGCGTAGCAACCGGCCCAGATCGCGCATCGCGCGGATGCGAGACGCACCCCGGGGCGCGCTCGCGCTGCCGTGAACCACGACCACGGTGCCGCGCGTCCTCGCCAGGATCGCCGCCGCCACCGCGGCCATCTCGCGTCTCGCCGCGGCGTCGGGACCGGCGAGCAGCGCGACGACGCGCGCGCGGACGCGGCCCACCACGTCCACGATTTGCGACGACCCCTGGCTCTCCGCGGGCATGAGGACGGCGTACCCATGGCCGCGCAGCGAGCATTCGACGAGGCGGGCCGGCCAACCGTCGACGTCGCCAAAGGTGGCGACGAACGCTGGCGTGGGTTTGTGCGTCTCCGCGACGACCGCTGGCAAGCGGGCGAGGAGCTCGCGGACGACGGTAGCCGGCGCGCGCGGCGCGGCCGGCGCGACGTAGTCGTCGAGCACGTCGTCCAGCGCAGCGCCGCGGACCGTCTCCAGCATCAGGGCAGCGATGCACGCGGCCAGATCCCCGCTCGCCAGCGCGGTCTCGAAGTCGGTCTCGCGCGCCGCCCTTCGCAGGTAGTCGAGCACGTGGCGGGGCGCGAACCGGCGGCTCTCGTTCCGGCTCGAGCGCAGGAATCCGAGCGCGCCCGCGTTCGCGAGTCGCTTCACGGTTGCCTGACCGATGCCGAGAAGCTGCGCCACCTGCCGCGTCGACAACGAGGGCTCCGTCGGACGCGCTTCGAGGGCGATCTCCGGGTCGAACGCCTCGTCGAGGTGCCGGCCCGCCGCCGGCTGTTCGGATGCGCACCGGTGCATGGGCCGGACAACCTACTTCGGCCCGGCCGTCGGATTGTTTCCGCCTTGCAATATTCGCCCGCCACCCGCTCGCCGCTTGCCTCCGGCGGTCGCGCCGCACACCGTCCGCGTCGAGGAGGAACGGGCATGGCCAAACGTAGCAGCGATCGACCCGGTGACGACGTCGACCCCGTCCCCGAGGAGTAGACCCACCGGCGGGTCGGGCAGGAAACCAGAGAGCGCCCGCAGCGCAGCTTGCGCGGCGGCGCGCGGCGCTCGCCGCCTGTTGATTTCGCTTCGGAGGCCCCCCGGGCCGTCGCCTACACTCGGACGATGGTCCTCCTGGCGCTGCTGCTCGCCGCTGCTCCGCGCGTAGAGCGGGTCGACGTCGAACTGAGCGGCGTGCGCCACACCAAGGCGAGCGCCGTGCGCCGACTCATGAGCACGCGCGACGGAGCGACGCTCGACGAGGAAACGCTGCGGCGCGACGTGGCGCGGCTCCGCTCGACCGGGATCTTGTACGACGTCGAGGAGCGCACCGTCCCGGGGCTCGACGGCGCGCGCGTGGAGCTGTCCCTCAAGGATCGCTGGACGCTGCTTCCCGTCTTCGGGCTGCGCCGGGGCGGCGGACGGACCGCCGCGCGCGTCGGCATCTCCGATCACAACGCGTTCGGGGAGCTCTTCTCGGTGTACGGGGAGCTGACCAGCAACGCGAACGTCCCGTTCCTCGGCCACGGGCCGGACGACCGCCTCGGTAGCTACGTCTACCTGCGCGTCCCGCGCGCGTTCGGCAGCCGGTTCACTCCGGGGATCTACTGGACGCGCGAATTCCTCGACTATGCCCGATTCGCGCCGGATGGGCGGCCGACCTTCCTGTACGATCGACAACGGCACGAGCTGCGTTTCGAGACGCGTTACGAGATCACCGATCTCTTCTCCGCGAGCGCGGGGGTCACGCTCTCGCGCGACGGGTTCTCGCAATCGTCTCTCTCGCCTTCGGCCGGCGCCGTGCCCGACGCCGCCCGGGGAACGTGGTTCGTCCTCGGCACCCAGGTCGGCACCGTGGAGGAGCAGATCTCGACGCTGCGCGGGACCCAGCTCGAGCTGACGGCCGCGCACGCGGTGCCCGGTGTGCTCGGAAGCGACGTGAGCGCCACGTCGTTCGGGGCGACGTTGCGTTCCTTCTGGGTCCCGGCTCCCGGCCGGAACCTGTGCGCGCAGATCGTCGCCCGGGCGACGACGGGGCACAGCGACGCGTTGCTCTTCCGCGCCGGCGGACTGCGCGAGATCCGCGGGTTCCCGGACGCGTTCTTCCAGGGGCAGCAACTGGTGCACGGCAACCTCGAGATGCGCGCGGACGTGCTGCGCACCAACGTGCTCGTCCCGGCGATTGGCCAGGTCGCCGGGTTCACCGACTTCGGCTGGGTCGGGTCGCGCGCCGGCGGCGTCGCAGGGCTGCCGTACAGCGGCCCGGTCGCGAGCGCCGGCGTCGGCCTGCGGTGGATTCCCATCCCCTTCGCGCGCGCCGTCGGACGCCTCGACGTCGCGGTCGGCATGTACCCCGAGCGCCGCGTGGACATCTCGCTCGGCGGGCAGCAGTTCTTCTGAGGTCAGCGCCTGGCGCGGCGCGAGCCGTCCATCTTCACGCGCTCGGCCGAGTGCAAGAGGTCCTGCACCCACTGCCGTTCCAGCTCTTTCGCGAGCCGCGCGTCCTCGGCGACCAGCACGCCTTCGTCCATCTTGTTGAGCGAGAGCGCGTCGAGGTTCGACGACCCGACGGCGACGAGCGTGTCGTCGACCAGCATCGTCTTCGAATGCAGCATCGTCGCCTGGTACTCGAAGCCGCGCGCTCCAGCCCCGATGAGGCGGTCCATGCGCTCGCGCTGCGGGCCCAGGTAGAGGTGCGCATCCGTCTTCTCGCCGGCGGCGAGGATTCGCACGTCGACCCCCTTCTGCGCCTTGCGCTCGAGCAGCTGCAGGATGGGCTCGGAAGGGACGAAGTAGGCATTCGCGATCCAGACGCGCTTCTTCGCGGAAGCGATGAGGAGCTGGGTGAGCCGGTCGCCCTTGGTGACGACGCCGTTGTCCGTCGAGGTCACGAACGCGGCGGCCGTGTCGCCCGCCTTTTCCAAGCGGGGAAACGCGTCCTGCGGGAGCAGCTCGCTCGCCGCCTCCTGCCAGTTCTCGGCGAACGCCTGCTGCATGGCCGCGACTGCGGGCCCGCGCACGATCACGTTGCTGTCCCGCCACTCCTCCTCCGACTTGCCGCGGCCGCGCCACTTGTCGTCGATGCCGAATCCGCCGGTGATCCCGACGCGGCCGTCGACGACGATGATCTTGCGGTGGTTGCGGGCGAGGTCGTCCTGGCCGGGGATGGGTCGGAACTTGCGTACGTCGCAGCCGGCCTCCTCGAGGGGGGCCGATTCCTTCTCCGAGAAGCTCAGACTGCCGGCCGCGTCTACCAGGATGCGGCAGGCGGCGCCGCGCCGTGTCCGCTCGGCGATGGCGGCGATGAGCCGGCGCGCGGTGTCGCTGTCGGCCCAGATGAAGGTGACGATGTGGATGCTCTTGCGCGCCTTGGCGATCTCGGCGAGGGCCGCCTCGAATACCTTGCCGTTGTTGATCCAGCGGACTTCGTTGCCCGGCTCGAGCCGCACGCCGACCGTCTGGTAGAGCGCGTTCGCGAATCCCGGTCCGGGCTCCGGCGCGTCGGCCGGCAGATGGACCTCGCCGACGGGCTTGCGACCGACGCCGCGGCAGGCGAGCGACAAGGCGATCGTCAGCACGAGCACCAGCCGGGCAAACCGCACGCTTTTTTAACCCCCAGCCCGGACCGTGCGCACGAACCCGCACGTGCGCAATGCGTCCTGCCGTGCGGCCGGCCCTCTTTCGCAGGGCTTCAGGTGCGTTAGGTTTCGCGCGTGCGCGGCGCCTGCCTCCTTCTCGGTTCCACCCTCGTCGCTTGCGCGGCGGCGCGGCACGACCCGGCGGTGCGCGGGATGCCGATCGACGATCCCGACGCGAGCCTCAGCGCCCTCTGGGTGGGGCACGCGACGGTGCTCCTTCGTTTCGGGCGCCATTTCGTCCTGACCGATCCGAACCTGGGCGGCGCCATCATGGTGGTGCCGCGCGTGACGCCGGCGTCGCTGACGCCGCGGCAGCTGCCTCCCATCGACGTCGCCGTCGTCAGCCATCTGCACGTCGACCATTTCGACCTGTGGACGCTGAAGCGGATGAGCCACCGCGCCGAGGTCCTGTATCCCGTGGGCGGCGAGAACTACGTCGCGGCCGTCGCGCAGCCGACGCGCTCTCTCGCTCCATGGGAATCGGTCGAGCGCGCGGGGCTGCGCATCACCGCCGTGCCGGTGCGGCACAGCGGGGGCCGGTACGTCGTCGACGCGCTCTGGAACCGGGCGTCGAGCGGTTACGTCATCCAGGGCGAAGGCCGCACCGTGTTCTTCGCGGGCGACACCGGATACGACCCGGGAGCCTTCAAGGAGATCGGCCGCCGGTTTCCCGGCATCGACCTCGCCTTGATCCCAATCGCACCTGCGCGCGGCGGAAACCGGAACCATGCCGATCCGAAGGAAGCGCTGCAGATCTTCGCGGACGTCGGTGCGCGCTACATGATTCCGATCCACTTCGAGGCGTACCACAGCACCGCCGTCCCGCTCGAGGAGCCGCGCAAGCTCCTGGCGAGCGAATCCGAGCGGCGCGGCCTCGAGGGGCGCGTCTTCGCGCTGCGTACCGGGGAGCGGTGGATGCTGCCCGATGCGGACGACGCCGTCCCGTGGGTGACGCACGAAAAGGCGGCCGAGCCGGCCAACACGGCGTCGCGATAGGCTGCGCCTGCCGTGAGCGAGGAGCTGCCGTTTCCCGAGAGCCTGTGCCACCGTTGCGCGGCGCCGCCGCGATACGTGCGCACCGGGACGAGCACGTTCATCCTCTGCCCGCTGTTGCCCGAAAAGTATCCGCGCCAGCCGGTGCGCAGCTGTCCGCTGTTCCGTCCGCGGTCCGGTGATCCGGACGGCGGTCAGTTGACCCGACGATAGACGCCGACGACGACGCCGATGATCTGCGTCTCGCGGAACTCGTCGCGCGAGACGTAGATGGGCTTGAGCCTCGGGTTCGAAGGCTGGAAGCGCACGCGGTCGCCCTCGGGGTAGTAGCGCTTCACCGTCGCCTCGTCCTCGATGAGCGCCACGACGATTTCGCCCGGCGACGCCTGCAGCTGCTTGCGGACGAAGATGTAGTCGCCGTCGAGGATCCCGTCGCCGATCATGCTGTCGCCGGTCACTTTGAGCGCGAACACTTTCTTCGCTGCATCGCCGAGGAGGAAGCTGTCGATGCGGACGTGATCGGTGATGTTTTCCTGCGCGAGGATCGGCGCGCCTGCGGCGACTTTTCCCACCACCGGCACTTCGACCGTGCGGCCGGAATCGAGCTCCAGCGCGGTCTCGAGCTCGCGGCGGACGAAGCGCGCGGGCTTTCCGCCCTCGATGACGCTGAGGGCGCGGCTCTTGAGCTCGCCGCGGAGCAGGTACCCCTTGCGCTCGAGCGCCTTGAGATGATCGTTCACGCCGTTCGTCGAGCGGATGCCGAAGTGCTCGCCGATCTCGCGGATCGTCGGCGGGTATCCCTGCTCCTGGATGCTCTTCTTGATGAAGGCGAGGATCTTCTCCTGGCGCTCCGTCAGCGTCTCGCTCATCGCAGGTCCCCTCTCGCACGGGAACCTACTGAACGTGCGGGCACTGGTCAAGTTTTCAGCGATCCCGAGTCGAGCAAGCGGCGGACGTGCCCGAGGAGGGTGGCGCTGGAGAACGGCTTGTGCAGCAGGGCAGGGGCGCCGGCGGGGTCGTTCTCCGTGTAGCCGGTCATGAAGAGGACGCGCGTCTCCGGCCGCTGCGTGGACACCTTCTTGGCCAGCTCTGGTCCCGTCATCTCGGGCATCACCATGTCGGTGAGCAGGAGGTGGATCTCGCCGGGGTGCTCTTCGATGCGCCGCAGCCCGTCCACGCCGTCGCGTGCCTCGAGCACCCGATACCCGTGGTCGACGAGGATCCGCCGCAGCAGCGTGCGGACGGGATCCTCGTCCTCGACGACGAGGATGGTCTCGCCGCGCCCGGCGTCGGGGGCGCGGAAGGTGCGCCCGTGTGCGGCAGGGACGTCGTCGCTGGCGGGCAGGTAGATGCGGAACGTGCTGCCGGCCCCGGGGCGAGACTCGACGTCGATCGCGCCTCCGCAAGTGCGCACGATGCCGTACACGGTCGCGAGGCCGAGCCCGGTCCCCTTGCCGTACTCCTTCGTGGTGAAGAACGGCTCGAAGAGTCGCCTCAGGACCTCGTCGGACATCCCTTCCCCGGTGTCCTGCACGGCCAGCGTCGCGTATCGGCCGGGACCGAGCTCGCCGCCGCGCACGACTCGCGCTTCGTGCAGGACCTCGTTCGCCGTCGCGATGCGCACCGTGCCGCCCTGGGGCATCGCGTCGCGCGCGTTGACGGCCAGGTTGATGAGCACCTGCCCGATCTGGTCGGGGTCGGCGCGGACCGCCCACAGATCGGGCGCGCGCGTCGATTCCAGGCGCACGCCCTCGCCGAGCACCCGGACCAGGAGGCGCATCACCTCCGCCACCGCGCCGTTCAGGTCGACGTGCTCGTGCGCGACGGGCTTGTGCCTGCTGAAGAGCAGGAGCTGCTTGGTGAGCGCCGCGCCGCGCTCGGCCGCGCGCGTGATCCCCTGCACCTCGGGATCGTCTGCGCCGAGCTGCTGCGCCAGGAACTCGGCGTGCGCGGAGATGATGGTGAGCAGGTTGTTGAAGTCGTGCGCCACGCCTCCCGCGAGCCGGCCCACCGCCTCCATCTTCTGCGAGACGCGCAGCCGTTCCTCCAGCGTTCGCCGGTCGCGCTCGGCCTGGACCGCGGCCGTCGCGTCGCGCACCGACTGCACGCGCAGGCGCTTGCCCTTGAGCGTGAACTCGGTGGCGCTCACGTCGGCGGTGAACTTCGTCCCGTCCTTGCGGCCGTGCTCGTGCCGGCCCGGCTCGGTGGGCCCCAGCTGGACGGCCCGGAGCCGGGTGAGCTCCTCCAGCGTGTACTCGTAGAGCTGGACGGCGGCGCCGTTGGCGTCCTGCACCAGACCCGACTCGACCTCGTACACGAGCACGGCGTCGGGCGCGGACGCGACGAGGTGGCGGTAGCGCGCCTCGGACTCGGTCAGCCGGTCGAGCAGCTCGCGCTGCCCGCGCCGCAGGCGGGACTTCTCGACGGCGTTGTGCACCTTGAGCGCGAGCGCCGCGTAGTCGTCGATCGGCTTGGTGAGGTAATCGAACGCGCCGATCTGGACCGCCTCGATCGCGGTGTCGAGCGACGCGTAGCCGGTGATGAGGATCACCTCGACCTCGGGCTGGAGCGCCTTGAGCTTGCGCGAGAGGTCGAGGCCCGACGCCCCCTGCAGGTTCTTGTCGATCAGCGCCACCTCGAACGGTCCGCGGTTGGCGACCTGCATCGCCTCGTCGGGCGACGAGGCCAACGCGATCTCTCGACCGTCCTCCTCGAGGAGGCGCTTCAAGACGTCCAGCACCACCGGCTCGTCGTCCACGATGAGGATCCGCGCCATCGCCTCGGATCCTCACTGCACCAGCCGGTACACGCGGAAGCCCGTGCTTCCGTTTCCGGCGGTCAGGTAGACGTAGTCCTTCCCGCCGGACGCGATGACGCGGCCGTCGAAGATCCGCGTGGCGCCCGCGCCCAGGCCGCGGCCGCCGAGCCCATCGCACGACGACGGCGCCAGCGAGGCGTCGCAGCCGGCCGTCCCTTCGAAGTCGGCGCGCGATGCGGGAGGGTTCACCCGCGACCGGTAGAGCACCAGCCCAGCGGTGTTGTTGTACCCGACGTACAGCCGCGTCGAGGTGGCGGCGAGAAGCGTGATGCGGGTGTTCTGCGGGTCATTGAACTGGCTCAGCGTCGTGTCCCCCAGGTCGTTCGGCGCCAGCAGCGACCAGTCCGGCGGATCGCAGACGAGATCGGCGCCCGGCGAGCACGCCCAGAGTTGCGGGCCCGCGGTCGTATTGCGCGCCGCGTACAGGCGCCCGCCGAGCACCGCCATCTGCGGAACCGCCTTGTCGGCCGGCTCGAAGTCCAACGTCTTCCTCGTCGTGATCGAGGTCTTCGCCGTGTACGCGCCGGCGCTCGGCGTGGAGGTGCTCCAGTCCGGCAGCACCCCGACCAGGGGAGGGCGGGGATCGTTCGTGTTGGAGCGGACGATGCCGCCGTTGTTCGCGGCGTACAGGCGATCGTTGAACGCCACCTGCGAATCGACGAGCTGCGTGAGCGCGGTGTTCCGGTTGACCAACGCCGCCGACCCGACGCCGCTCACCTGGTCGAGCCGCAGGTTCTGCGCGTCGGTTCCCGTCGGCGTCGATCCGGGCGCCGACGGCATCTTGCGGATCACGATGTACGTCGGTCGATTCGCGCCGGTGTCCGCGAAGCCGAAGTAGACGCGGTCGCGGAAGACCAGCATCGACGACGTTCCGCGCGACTGGCTGGTGAGCTGGTTCCCGACGTACTCGTAGCTGAAGCTCGGCGCGGTGCCGGTGTCGGCCGTCGCGTAGACGTGCTGGAGCACGCTGTTCGTCCGTGCGCCGGCGGCGAAGAGCCAAGGCACTCCGGCGATGGATCCGGAGCCGAACAGGCCGCGGCCGTTCTCGTTGTCGGGGCCGCATTGGAGCGTATCGCGCGCGCAGTTGGCGAACCCCAACGACGGGAACGAGCTGTTGCTCGCCGGATTGTCGTTGCCGTTGACGCGGTCGGCGCGGAAGGCGAGCGTGAACGGCTCGGGCGCGGAGCCATCCGCCAGCATGCGGAGGCCGCTTTTGCCGTCGTTCGACGGGCCGAGATACACGCGGCCGTTGAACTCGAACACGTAGGCGAAGGTCGTCGCCGAGCCGAGAGGGGCGTTCGCGAGCTGGACGGCGTCCGAGATCGCGACGGTTGCGCCCGCGGTCGCCGAACGCGGGCTGCCGTCGACCGCGTCGGTACCGTGCACCTCGGCGGAGATGGCCACGGCGCCGTTCGTCGTCGCGGTGCCGGTCCAGGTGAAGGTCACCGTGCTGGCACCGGGCAGGTTCTGCGTCGCCGGAGTGGGAGGCGAGACGGTCGCGGCTGCGGTGCCCGACAGCGTGAGCGACGGCACGAGCGAGTTCACGCCGATGGTGCCGGAATCCGTCACGGCCAGGGTGATGGTGAAGGTGTCTCCACGCAGCGCAGCCGCGGGGGCGGAGAGCGCGGCCGAGAGCGAAGACGCGGTCAGCAAGGAGATCGCGCTCGACGTCACCGCCGGAGCGGTCAGGGTCGTTGCCGAGTTGGCGTCGCTGCCCGTTGCTCCCGCGGAGAGCGCCA
>Ga0114129_10003910_pt1 | contig 21025 bp, 18 predicted proteins | sample RhiMetdeltSRZDD1_FD_80071 | JGI IMG/M metagenome (GOLD analysis project Ga0114129, IMG submission 80071) | Populus rhizosphere microbial communities from Tennessee, USA - Rhizosphere MetaG P. deltoides SRZDD1 (version 2) (version 2) | ecosystem: Host-associated > Plants > Roots > Rhizosphere >... | reverse complement strand
TTGCGCACTTCCTGTAGCCGCGCGTCGGCGCCAGCCCCATCGTCTTCATGCCGTACACGCCGCGGCGATGCGCCGGCTTGAGCCCGTCGCGCGCCTCGGGCAGCGCCCGTCCAATGATTACGCTCATGGCGTAATCCATGTACGACCGCTTCATTTCGTCTTCGATGTTGACGGGGGGTGTCTGTGGGACGAGATCAGCCATAGTGAGGGGACTGGAGAACCTAGTCGCTATACGTCAAGGTTCTTCACATCCAGCGCGTTGTCTTCAATGAACTTCCGCCGCGGCTCCACCTGATCGCCCATCAGGGTCGTGAACATCAGGTCGGCCTCCGTGTGGTCTTCGGCGCGCACTTGCAGCAGCGTCCGGATCTGCGGATCCATCGTGGTCGCCCAGAGCTGATCCGGGTTCATTTCACCGAGACCCTTGTAGCGGTTGATCGCGACGCCCTTCTTGCCCGCCGCGATGAAGAAGTCGACGAGATCGTCGAGCGATCGCAGCGTCACGTCCGCCTGCGCGTTCGGCGGCTTCCGCGCGCGATCCTTTGGCTCCGCGGCCAGCTTGGTCGCCGGATCGGTGGGACCGCCACCAATCGTCGATTCGCCGGCCGACGCCGTGGGCTCCTCAGGCTCCTCCGCCGTCGCGCCGCTCGACGAGACGATGAAGTCGCCCTGCAGCGCTGGCATGTCGCGATGGTTCGCGAGCAGGGTGCGGTACTCGCCGGCGGTCACGAAGTCCACGCCGATCGTGTGCTGCCGCGGGTAGCCGCTCGAGCGATCCTCGATTTGCAGCAGGTAACGATTGTGTTCCTCGTCGCGCTCCACGGTGACAATTCGCGCCTCGATGCTCAGCGTCTGCGCCAGCCCTTCCAGGCGCTCCTTGTCGGCGAAGTACTCACGGTCGGCCCCCGCCTCGAGCAGCGCCTCGACGATCTCGCGCGGATGGCCGCGACGCTCGACGGTGTGCAGGAACTTCTGGTGCGCGATCATCTTCTGCAGCAGCTTCTCGAGCTCGCCGCCGGCGATGACGCGATTCGTCGCCGGAATCCGCACGCTGCGACCTTCGATCGACCGCTTGATCAGGAACGTCTCGAGGTCGCGCTCGTCCTTGATGTAGGTTTCGGACTTGCCGCGTTTCGCGCGGAACAGCGGCGGCTGCGCGATGTAGACGTAGCCATGCTCGATGATCGCCGGTAGCTGGCGGTAGAAGAACGTGAGCAGCAGCGTCCGGATGTGCGAGCCGTCCACGTCCGCGTCGGTCATGATGATGATGCGGTGATACCGAAGCTTGGCGAGCTCGAAATCCTCCGCGCCGATCCCGCAACCAAGCGCCGCAATCATGGTCTTGATCTCGTCGCTGCCCAGCATCTTGTCGAAACGGGCCTTCTCGACGTTCAGAATCTTCCCCTTGAGCGGCAGGATGGCCTGGAAGCGGCGATCGCGACCCTGCTTGGCCGACCCCCCTGCCGACTCACCCTCGACGATGTACAGCTCGCTCAGGGCCGGATCGCGCTCCTGACAGTCCGCCAGTTTGCCTGGCAGGGAGCTGCCGTCGAGCGCACCCTTCCGGCGGACCAGGTCCCGGGCCTTACGGGCCGCTTCGCGGGCGCGCGCGGCGTCGATCGCCTTGCCAATCACCTTCCGTGCGACGCTCGGGTTCTCTTCGAGATAGGCGCCGAGCCGGTCGTTGACGATCGTCTCGACGATCCCTTTGACCTCGGTATTGCCAAGCTTGGTCTTCGTCTGTCCTTCGAATTGCGGATGCGGAAGCTTGACGCTGATGACACCCGTGAGGCCTTCGCGAATGTCGTCGCCGGTGACGCTTTCCTTCAGATCCTTGGCGAGGTTGTTCTTCGTCGCGTACGAATTGATGGTGCGCGTCAGCGCCGATCGGAATCCGGAGAGGTGTGTGCCGCCCTCGTGCGTGTTGATGTTGTTCGCGAAGGAATAGATCATTTCCGCGTAGCCGTCGTTCCACTGCAGTGCAATCTCGGCGTCGATGCCGTCTTTCTCGCCGCGCATGTAGATCGGCTTTTCGTTGACGGCCGATTTGTTCTTGTTGAGGTGCGTGACGAATGACACGATGCCGCCGTCGTAGTGAAACTTGTGATTCTTGCCGTCCCGCTCATCGTCGAGGGTGATGACGATGCCACCGTTGAGGAACGCCAGCTCCCGCAGGCGTTGCGCAAGCGTGTCGAAACTGAAGACGGTCGTCTCGAAGATCTGCGGATCGGGCCGGAAGGTGACCTTCGTGCCGCGCCGTTTCGTCGTGCCGGTGACCTCGAGCTCCGCTGCTGGAATCCCACGCTCGTAGGACTGCGTGTAGACCTGACCGTTGCGCCAGATCTCGAGATCGAGCGCCTCTGAAAGGGCATTGACCACCGACACACCGACGCCGTGCAGACCGCCCGACACCTTGTAGCTGTCGTTGTCGAACTTCCCACCCGCATGGAGGACGGTCAGTACCACCTCGGCCGCCGATTTGCCGCTGGCGTGGCGATCCACCGGGATGCCGCGGCCGTTGTCGATCACCGTGATCGAGCCGTCGATGTGAATGGTGACGTTGATCTGATCGCAGAAGCCGGCCAGCGCCTCGTCTATCGAGTTGTCGACGACCTCGTAGACGAGGTGATGCAGTCCGGTCGGCCCCGTCGATCCGATGTACATGGCCGGGCGGAGTCGCACCGCTTCGAGGCCCTCGAGCACCTTGATGCTGTCTGCCGAGTAATCGTCCGCGTTGCCGTGGCCGTTGTTTCCTGCCGGCACCTCCGGCGTCAGCGGCTGTTCCGGCGACGATTCTTTTGTTCGGTCGGTATGTTCCATGTGTTCTCGGGCCGACACATCGGTCGGCCCCTACACCGCGTAGGGGCAGACCCGCGTGGCCGCCGCGTCAGACCCGCATCGGCATGATCACGTAGGTGTAGTCGTATCCTTCGGCGCCCACCGGCTTCATCACCGCCTGACTCACTTCGTCCTTGAGATCGAGCGACACGACGTCGGTGGACACGGCCGAAAGAAAGTCGAGGACGTACTGGGCGTTGAAGCAGATCTGCATCGCCGCGCCGGTATAGTCGACCGGCAGCGTTTCCTTCGCTTCCCCCAGATCCGGACTGCTCGACGTGACGTCCACCTTGCCCTTGTCGATCTGGATTTTCACGGCACGCGATCGCTCATTCGAAAGCAGCGCGACGCGTTTGACGGCGTTCGTCAGGCGATCGCGCTCGAACTCGATGTGCTTGTCGTTGCCTCTGGGGATGACGCGCTCGTAGGCGGGAAACTGGCCGTCGATCATCCGTGAAATCAGTAACCTGTCACCGACGTTGAAGAACAAGTGGTTCTCGCCTCGCTCATACGCGATGTCGCCGTCACCTTCGTTGAGCAGTCTGGCGAGCTCGCCTAATGTTTTCTTCGGCAGGATGGCCCGGACCTCGTCCGCGTCTTTCTTGTTCTGGCCTTCGCGCGGCACTGTGACGATGGCGAGACGATGGCCATCGGTTGCGACCAGGCTCATCTCGTGCGGCTTCAACACGAAGAGCGCCCCGTTCAGGAAAAAGCGCGTGTCCTCGCCCGTGATCGCAAACTGCGTTTTCGCCACCATCTCCTTGACCGACGTACGAGGCAGGGTCGCGCTCGGTGTGCCGCCCGATTCGGGAAGGGTCGGGAAATCTTCACGCGGCAAGGTCTGCATGCGGGAGTCGAACCGATCGGCTGCCACCTTCACGCCACCTTTGTCCTCGGCGATGCGAATGTCTGTTTCGGGCAGCGAACGCACGATCTCGTAAAATTTTTTCGCCGGCAGTGTGAGCGAACCGCCCTTCGCGATCGTCGCCTGGCACTTGCTTCGCAACGCCACCTCGAGGTCCGTGGCAAGAAAGCGCACCTCGTCGCCCTTCGCTTCCATCAACACGTTCGCCAGGATTGGAATCGTGTTTTTTCGCTCAACGATCCCCTGAAAAAGTTGCAGTTCTCGCAGAAGATCGTTCTTGCGGACGACAAGTTCCATGGCTGTGCTGACCTCGAAATGGGCGGGGGTTCGGGCGCCCGCGATCCCCTAAGGAGAGGAGTGATTCGAGAATATGAAATTATATAGGAAGAGAGGGTGTGTTGAAAAGTTCACCCTCCTCGTTAGTTCTTGACAATCAACAACTTACGTTGTGGAAAAAACGTGCTTTGAAACGGCCTTGAAAGGCGCCGCTTCGAGCCGCCAAAATCGCTCCACAGCCGTCCGCACTAGGCCATTTTGGCAGCTGTGCAAAACCCCGAACCTCATCTGAAACCTTCGAGAAAGTTGCCGATCAGGCTGTTGAAATCGCCGTCCTTCTTGCGGAGGTCTTCGACCTTGCGAATTGAGTGAATGACGGTCGAATGATGCTTACCGCCGAAGCTCCGACCGATTTCCGGCAGCGATGCATGGGTCAGCGACTTACACAGGTACATCGCAATCTGCCGCGGCATCGCCACTGACTTGGAGTTGTTGCGAGACTTCAAGTCCTGCATCTTCAGGTTGTAATAGTCGGCGACGAACTTCTGAATGGCTTCGATGGTGACAGCCTTCTCCTCGTGGTCGAGGATGTTCTTCAGGACGTCCTGCGCGAGCGGCAGCGAGATTTCCTGGCCGGTGAGTGACGCAAAGGCGATCAGCCGGATGAGCGATCCCTCGAGCTCGCGGATGTTCGACTTGACCTTTCCGGCGATGTACATCGCCACGTTGTCCGCCAGCGGAACCGCTTCGGTTTCGGCTTTTTTCTTCAGAATCGCGACCCTGGTTTCAAGGTCCGGCGATTGGATGTCGGCGGTCAGGCCCCATTCGAACCTCGACCGGAGGCGTTCTTCGAGAGCGGGTATCTCGTGCGGCGGGCAGTCGCTGCTGAGCACAATCTGCTTCTGCGAATCGTAGAGTGCATTGAACGTATGGAAGAACTCCGTCTGTGTGCCTTCCTTTCCGGCGAGAAACTGGATGTCGTCGACCAGCAGCACGTCGACCGATCGGTATCGCTCGCGAAAATCGAGCACGCGATCGTAGCGGACAGCGTTGATCATCTCGTTCATGAACCGCTCGGACGAGATGTAGGTCAGCTTCAGATTTCGATCGTGCTGAAGCACGTACTGACCAACGGCGTGCATCAAATGCGTTTTGCCCAGACCCACGCCGCCGTAGATGAAGAGCGGGTTATAGGACCTCGACGGCGCTTCGGCCACGGCTCGGCACGCCGCGTGGGCAAACTGGTTCGACGACCCCACGATGAAGGTGTCGAACGTGTAGCGCGGATTGAGTCCGGCGGGGCCAGGGAGCGACGTCGCGGGGGGCGTGCCGCTTTCGAGTGAGGCGGCTTCGTCGGCGCTCAGCGCAATCATCGCGACATCAGACTGGGGATCGGCGACGAAATTCAGGATGAGATTCGGCCGCTGGATCTCGGTCATGGCCTCGGCGATCACGCCCGCGTAGTGCTTGGTGAGCCAGTCCTTGAAGAGCGGGTTCGGCACGCGGATGGTGACCGACGATCGGTCTTCGGTCACGAATGAGGTCGGCCGGAACCAGGTGTAGAAACTGTGGCGGTTCACCTTGGTCTCGATGCGGGCGAGGATGTCGTCCCAGACGTTCACTTCGCTCGCCTTTCGCCCCCCAGGAAACCGCGATTTTTCGCGCTTTCCTGGCCGGACGGAGCAAAAAAACGCCGTTTTTCGGCCTCGAATCCCCCACGGCTCGCGCAACCCCGCGATTTTCCACAGTTTTTTCCACAGGTGTGGAAAACTTTGGGAAGAGACCAAACGAGCATGGATTTGCTGCGGCCGGAATGCTCCGAGAAAGGACGCCGACTGTAACACACCTGCCGCTCGATTGACACTCTCGGAACGCGTTCGCTAACATTGACGGTTCGACTTATTCCGAAGGGATGCCATGGCCAAGGGAGTGCGGACATTTCAACCCAATACGCGCCACCGCAAGCGCACGCATGGGTTTTTGGTGCGGATGGCCACCAAGAACGGGCGCCTGGTGCTGAAGCGTCGTCGCGCGAAGGGCCGGAAGCGTCTGACGGTCAGCAGCGAGTAGCTCTGAGATTCCGTCCAGCCGAACACATTCGCCGCCGGGCAGAGTTCCAGCAGGTCTACAGCCGTGGATTTCGGGTTCACAGCCGCTACTGCACGGTGTTCCTGCTGGCGAACGGGGGCGTCGGACGGCTGGGTATCGCCGCCACCAAAAAGCTCGGTGGCTCGGTCGAGAGAAACCGAGCGAAAAGACTGATTCGAGAGGTTTTCCGTCGGAACAAGATCGCGAATGGGTTCGACGTCGTGGTCATCCCCAAGCGTGAACTCCTGGACGCCAGCCTGAGTACTCTTGAAGACGATTACCGAAAACTTGTCGCCCGTCGCGTGGCCGGCCCGAGCGGTTCTTAGAGTGATTCGCGGCTACAAGGTCGTCGTCTCGCCGCAGCTCCCGGTTGCCTGCCGCTTCCTGCCGACCTGCTCGGATTACGCTGCGGAAGCTGTCAGCCGCCACGGCCTCGTCAAGGGTGGATGGCTGGCGGTCCGCCGCCTCGCCCGCTGTCACCCGCTGTGCGCCGCTGGACACGATCCGGTGCCGTTCTAGATGGAGCGTCGAGTTCTTCTCGCGATCTTCCTGGCGTTCATCGTGCTGTACGTCTGGCAGGCGGTGTTTGTCAAGCCGGTGCCGAAGCCAGCACCTGGCGCACCCGGCGCGGCCGCGACGGCTTCTGCCGGGCGAGGCGCGACACAGGCCGGCCCCGCCGCCACGGGTGCCCCGGCGCCTGTCGCGGCCACGGTGCCGCCTGCGCCGGCCGCCTCATCTGCGACGGCGGTCATCAGTGAACCGGCCGAGCGCGACGTGCGCGTGGAGACGCGTGACGTCATTGCCGTGTTCACGAATCGCGGCGCCCGCCTCAAGAGCTGGCGGCTGAAACATTTTCTCGATCATGACAAGCAGCCGCAGGAGCTCATCGAGCACGACCTTCCCACTCAGGCGTTGCCGTTCACGCTGCGAACCACCAACGATGCAGCGACAGCGACGCTGAACGGCGCGCTCTACGCTGTCAGCGGCGCGCCGACGGGGTCTACCGAATCGACGCCGGTCGATCTCCGCTTCGAGTACCGCGACAGCGCAGGTCTGCACGCGGTCAAAGTATTTCACTTCGAACCCGCCTCGTACCTCGTCACGTTCCGCGCGACCGTTTCGGCGGGAGACCGCCCGCTGAACCCCGCGATTCTGTGGGGGCCCGCGATCGGCGACGCCGGCGAGGTGAGCCGCTATGTCGCGAAGGCAGGCGGACTGCTCTTTCAGAGCGGCAAAGTCGTGCGTCTGGCGCCCGCCGATCTCGCGAAGCAGCCTATCTACGATGGCGACTTCAAGTACGCGGGCGTCGACGACAACTACTTCATGACGGCTGCGGTCGACCTCGGTCTGAGCAAGGTGATCTATCAGCCGGTGTCGATCCCGCCGCCCGATGGCTCCAAGGAGCCGCCGCGCGAGCTGGTGGCGTACGCGATCGAATCGGTTCAGCCAGGGGCGCCGATTCGCTTCTTCGTCGGACCGAAGGACTTCGACGTGCTCTCGGCGATCGATCCCGAGCTGCCGCTGGCAATTAATTTCGGGATGTTCAAGGTGATCGTCGTCCCGCTGCTGAGGTCGCTCAAGTGGGTCAACGGCTTTGCGGGCAATTACGGCTGGTCGATCATTCTCCTGACGATCATCATCAACGTCATCATGCTCCCGCTGAAGCACAAGGGCGTGGTGTCGATGCGCAAGATGCAGGAGATCCAACCCGAGGTGAAATCGATTCAGGATCGCTATGCGAAGCTGAAGGCGACCGATCCGGCGAAGCAAAAGATGAATCAGGAGCTGATGGCGCTCTACAAGGAGCGCGGCGTCAACCCTGCGAGCGGCTGCGTGCCGATGCTGCTGCCGATGCCGGTGCTGCTTGCGATGTGGGCGCTGCTCTCCACGGCGATCGAGCTGCGCGGCGCGCCGTTCTTCGGGTGGATTCACGATCTATCAGCGCACGATCCGTATTACGTGACGCCGATCCTCATGGGCGCCAGCCAGATGTGGCAGCAGAAGCTCACGCCGTCGGCCGGTGCCGACCCCGCGCAGCAGAAGATGCTGATGTTCATGCCGGTGATGTTCACCTTCATGTTTCTGTGGGCGCCGGCCGGTCTTGCGATCTACTACGGGACGACGAATCTGCTCAACATCGGTCAGCAGTACCTCACGAACTACTGGTTGGGCCCGCCCCGCGTGCGCGGGCACCGGCCTCCGGCCGAGCGCCGCGTGAAGCGCGCCGGGGCCGGAAAAACAGACGAGGCCGCCGCGCGCGAGCCATAATGGCGGCCATTCGATGACGCTTATGACGACCAACGATCCGACTCGCGCGATAGCCGAGTTCCTCGAGCGGTTCACGATCGCGCTGGGAATCACGGCGACCGTCACTGTCGAGGAAACCGCGGATGGCCCGCGCCTGAATCTCACTGGAGAAGACGCCGAGCTCCTCGTCCGTCACCGCGGCGAGCCGCTCAAAGCGCTGCAGCACGTCGTCGACATGGCGTTCGGGCGCACGCTCGACGACCAGAAGCGCATCTTCGTCGACGCGCTCGAGTACCGAAAAGGCAAGGACATCGAGCTGCGGAAGACCGCCAAGTTCCTCGCCGAGAAGGCGAAGCAATCCGGGATGGATCAGCAGCTCGGACCGCTCAACCCGTACGAACGGCGTCTGGTGCACCTCGCCGTCGCCGAAGTCCCCGGCGTCACGACCGAGAGCGTCGGCGATGCGTTTTCGAAGACAGTGCTGATTTCCTTACGAAAGTAGGCGCGAGGAGCTAGGAGCTGGCGGCTAGCCCCTAGCCCCTAGTCCCCTAGCCCCTACATGTCTTTTGACACACGAGATACTATCGTCGCCATTGCGACACCGCCGGGACGTGGGGGCATCGGCGTCGTTCGAATCAGCGGACCGGAGGCGCACGCGATTGCGCGCGCGCTCGTCACGCACGCAAGCGAGCTACAGCCCCGCCACGCAACCTTCACCAAGGTCCGGCTAACCACCTTCGCCAGGGCTTCGGCGGTCAAGAAGCCGGACACTACGCACGAAACACACGACTCGGGTGTCGCCTCGAATACGGAAGTAGTGTCCGGCTTCAGTCGGACCGCCGACGATGTTCGCGATCACGCGATGGTCACCTACTTCCCCGCGCCAGCCTCATATACCGGAGACGATGTCGTCGAGCTCAGCGCACATGGAAGCCCGGTGGTGTTGCGCGCCATCGTCGGTGCGGCGCTCGATCACGGCGCGCGCGCCGCCGAACCTGGCGAGTTCACGCTCCGCGCGTTTCTCAACGGCCGGATCGATCTGATGCAGGCCGAGGCGGTCGCCGATCTGATCGAGGCCGCCACGCCCCTGCAGGCGCGCGCGGCATTCGATCAGCTGGAGGGCACGCTCACGCGCGCCATCGCCGACATCGATGCGCGCCTCTTCGATCTCATCGCGCGGCTCGAGGCGTCGGTCGACTTTCCGGAGGAGGGCTATCACTTCGTCGAGCCCGCCTCGCTGGCGCAGGCGATCGACGTTCTCCTCACGCAGACCGGAGCGCTACTGGCAGGCGCGACGCGAGGCCGACTGATTCGCGAAGGACTGCAGGTGGCCATCATCGGCAACCCGAACGTCGGGAAATCGAGTTTGTTCAACGCGCTGCTCGGCGCCGACCGGGCGATCGTGACCGCGATGGCAGGGACGACACGCGATCTCGTCACCGAGACGCTCGATCTCGACGGCCTGCGGGTGACGCTGGTCGACACCGCGGGCCTGCGCGACGCCACGGATCCAGCCGAGATCGAGGGCGTCGAACGATCTCGTCAGGCGGTCGCGGTCGCGGACGCGATCGTCCACGTAATCGACGACGACGATCTGCCGGACGATCGCCGCGACAACCGAGTGATTGTCAGAAACAAGATTGACATCGCCCCGTCGTCGCTCGGCCGGGCGGCCGACGACGTGATTTCGGTGTCGGCTCGAACCGGGCAAGGTCTTCCGGAACTCCGACATCGTCTGGGACATGTGCTGGGCATTGAGCCGAAGCGCGAGCGGCCGGACATCACGAACGTGCGGCACATCGCGCTCGTGGAGCGCGCACACGCGGCGCTGGTGCGAGCTCGCGCGGCATCGATGTCGGAAACAGGAGCGATGTCCGAAGAGTTCGTGTTGGCGGACTTGCAGTGTGCACGCACGGCGCTCGAGGAAATCACGGGACGTCGGGCGCCGGACGAGCTCCTCGCGCACATTTTCTCGCGATTCTGTATCGGTAAGTAAAGGCAAACCGCGGTCGTGAAAAACCAATTTGACGTGATCGTGATCGGCGCCGGCCACGCGGGTTGCGAGGCGGCGCACGCCGCCGCGCGGCTGGGCGCGCACGTCGGGTTGTGCACGCTGTCCACGGACACGGTCGCGCACATGCCGTGCAATCCGGCGATCGGCGGAACGGCCAAGGGCCACCTGGTGCGCGAGATCGATGCGCTTGGCGGCCTGATGGGGCGCGCGATCGACGCGACGGCGATCCAGTTCAAGCTGCTCAATCGCAGCCGCGGGCCGGCGGTCTGGTCGCCGCGGGCGCAGGCCGACAAAAAGATCTACGGCCACTGGATGAAAGCCGCGCTCGACGCCGAGCCGAACATCGAATGGGTCATCGGGACGGCCGGACGATTGCTCGTCGAGCACGGTCGTGTGGTCGGCCTGGCGATGAAGGACGGCGACGCGTACAGCTGCCGCGCGATCGTCATCACCACGGGCACGTTTCTCAACGGTCTCATCCATATCGGTCCGGAACAGCGCGCCGCGGGCCGCGTCGGCGAGCCGCCGTCGTGCGAGCTCGCCGAGTCGATCAAGTCCTACGACTTCGAATGGGGCCGTCTGAAGACTGGGACCCCGCCGCGCCTGGACCGCGGGAGCATCGACTTCGATCGTCACGTCGCCGAGGGGCGATTCAGCCGCGAGCCGGGCGACACGCCCCCGGTCCCGTTCTCGTTTCTGTCGGCGCCGATCGATCGTCGGCAAATCGACTGTTACCTGCTCCACACCAACGATCGCGTGCGCGATCTGGTTCGCGCCAACATCGATCGTTCCCCGCTCTTCAACGGCCAGATTCGCGGCATCGGACCGCGATACTGTCCATCGCTCGAGGACAAGATCGTCCGGTTCCCCGACAAGGAACGGCATCAGATTTTTCTCGAGCCGGAAGGGCTCGACGCGCGCGAAATCTATGTCAACGGGTTCTCGATGTCCTTGCCGCGCGATGTGCAGACGGAGCTCGTGCACGCGCTCCCTGGTCTCGAGGACGCGGTGTTGCTCCGACCCGGATACGCGGTCGAGTACGACTTCGTCCAGCCGACGGCGCTCACGCGTCAGCTGGAGACAAAGCGGATCAGTGGGCTGTTTTTCGCAGGACAGATCAACGGCACGTCCGGGTATGAGGAGGCGGCGGCGCAGGGTCTTGTCGCCGGCATCAACGCGGCGCATCGTGTCGGCCGCCGCGAGGGTCTGGAGCTGCGGCGCGACGAGGCGTACGTCGGAATCCTCGTCGACGACCTGATCACGAAAGGCTGCCTCGAACCGTACCGGATGTTCACGTCCCGCGCCGAGCATCGACTGCTGCTTCGCATCGATAACGCCGATCTGCGGCTCACGCCAAAGGGAAGGGCCGTGGGGCTGGTGGATTCGGTGCGCTGGGACCTGTTCCGCGAGCGCAAGAGTCGGTTCGAACGCAACCTGAGAGCACTGGACGAGACGACGGTCCGTGCGTCATCGGGCGATCGAGTGGCGGCCAGCCAGCTTCTCAAACAACCCGAAACGCGGCTTCACGATCTCCTGGCAGACGGGCGTGTGCCCCGGTTCGAAACCGACGCCCGGACCTCACCGCTCGATGTAGAAAGCGTGGAAACTGTTGTAAAATATAGTGGTTATCTCAAAAGACAAGAAAGCGATGTCGCGCGAGCGCTCAGAGACGAAGGCCGCCGGATCCCTCCGGGCTTCCCGTTTCATCAAGTGCCGGGCCTTTCAAAGGAGGCCGTCCAGCGACTGGCTCAGATTCGGCCAGACACGCTTGGCCATGCGATGCGCATCCCCGGGATGACGCCTGCCGCTGTGGCGGTCCTTGGCGCCTATGTCGGACGTCTGCCGTCAGTTCGGTTGTAAGCTCGCCGAGTGACGTCTCGGGAATTCAGAGAGCGCTTGATGCGGCGCGCGCGCAAGGTCGGCGTCCCTCTGCCTGATGACGCCATTAACCTTTTCGAGGCGTACTTCCGTGTGCTGTCCCAGTGGAACGTCAAAATCAACCTTACGGCGCTGCCCCTGAAGGCTCCAACGGACGCGACGTTCGACCGCCTGTTCATAGAACCGTTGGCTGCGGCCACGCTGATCCCGGATGCTCCCGGGCGCTGGTTCGACTTCGGTTCTGGCGGAGGATCGCCGGCCTTGCCGCTCAAGATTGTTCGGCCTGCGCTTTCATTAACGCTCGTCGAATCGAAGGTGCGTAAGGCCGCTTTCCTGCGGGAAGTCGTGCGTGGCTTGAAGCTGCCGGGCACGGACGTCGCCAACGTGCGATTCGAGCAGCTTCCGACGCCAGCACCGCAGGCGGATTTCGTGACGGCTCGTGCGGTCCGCCCTGACGCGGCCCTGTTCGGTGTCGCAGCTCGTCTGCTCCGAGCGGGCGGTCAGTTGTTGCTCTTCGGTCATCCCGGACACATGACGAACGCCTTTTTTGACCGAGTAAGCCTCCCGCAGGCGTCGCTCGCGGACAAGGTCGTTGTGAGCTACAGCCGAGTGTTCCACGTGGAACAAAACGATTGACCGGTTGCGCAGCCATGCGTATCCTCGCATGAATTGACTGAGAGACACCCAGAGAATAGGGTAATAGCCCAATTACCGTGGCCCGCATCGTAGCCGTTGCAAATCAAAAAGGTGGCGTCGGAAAGACGACGACCACCATCAATCTGGCAGCCTCGCTCGCACTGTCGGGGCGAGACGTTCTCCTTGTTGACGTGGACCCGCAAAGCAATCTGACCAGCGGCGTCGGCCAGAAAGGCCACACCGCCGAGGCAGGCACCGTCTACAACGCGCTGACCTCGCTCGAGCCGACCAGCGACGCCGGTCCGTTCATCATCCGCACGAACGTCGATCGCCTGCACCTCCTCCCCGCCGATCGGAACCTGACCGGAGCGGAGATCGAGATGGTCACGCTCAGCGCGCGCGAGGAACGGCTGCGCGCGTTCATCGATCCGCTGCGCGCCTCCTACGATTACATCTTCATCGACTGTCCGCCGTCGCTCGGACTGCTCACGCTGAACGCGCTCGTCGCTGCCGACACTGTGTTGATTCCCCTCCACTGCGAATACTTCGCGCTCGAGGGGCTCGCCGATCTCGTCGGCACGATGCGCCGCGTCCGTGCCGCCCTCAACCCCGCGCTCGATATCGAAGGTGTGCTGCTGACCATGTTCGACGAGCGCACCAACCTGGGCCAGCAAGTCGCGACTGACGGCCGAAATTTCTTCAAGGAAAAAGTCTTTCGCACGGTCATCCCGCGCAACGTGCGACTCGGCGAGGCGCCGAGCCACGGGATGCCCGCAATCCTCTACGACGGCAAGTCTCGCGGCGCCGAAGCGTATCGTGCGCTGGCGCGTGAAGTGATCGAGCGATCTGCGGCTGCGGTTTCATGACAACGAACTCCGCAGAAACCGCAGAATATGCACAGAAAACCCTCTCTTTGCGGGTTCTGCGAGTTCTGCGTTCATCATTGTGATCGCCATGGAAAAACGCCCCGCCCTCGGTAAAGGTCTCAGCGCGCTGATCCCGGATCTGCCGCCGCCGCGCGCCACGGCCACGGTCGAAACCGACATCGATCGGCTCGCGCCGAACGAATTCCAGCCGCGCGGGCACATCGACGAAGCCCGGTTGCACGAGCTCGCCCAGTCGATCAAAACCAACGGCGTCATTCAGCCGATTGTCGTGCGCCGGATCGGTGATCGCTTTCAGATCATCGCTGGCGAGCGACGCTGGCGCGCCGCGAAGCTGGCCGGCCTGCTGCGCGTGCCGATCGCCGTCCGCGACGTCGCTCCAGGACAGGAGCAATCGCTCCTCCAGATGGCGCTCATCGAGAACATCCAGCGCGAGAACCTGAATCCGATCGAAGAGGCATTCGCCTACCGGCGACTTGCCGACGAATTCCATCTGAAGCAGGAGGACATCGCGAGCGCCGTCGGCAAGGATCGGGCGTCGGTGGCGAATTGCCTCCGCCTCCTGAAGCTGCCGGAGGAAATCCGCTCGGAAGTTGCGACCGGTCGTCTGTCGATGGGACACGCGCGCGCCCTTCTAGCGCTGCCCGACGAAGGCCAGCAGCGCAGCATCGCGCGCGACGTCATCGCGCGGAGCTTGTCGGTCCGCGAAACGGAATCGCTCGTGAAGACCGTCGCGGAGGGTGGCGCTCCGAAGCGCGCGGTAATGGAAGCGCCCGTCGACGTCCATACGCGCGCCGCCGAAGACAAGCTCAAGTTCCTGCTCGGAACGCGCGTACGGATCGTGCGCCGCGGCACTCAAGGCCGCATCGAAATCGATTTCGGATCGGAAGAGGAGCTGATCAGGATCTTCGATCAGCTCACAGATCGCGGGTAGGTCGAGTGGGCCTTGCAGAAAGGAGGAACGTGGCCAAGCGTCTGACGCAAATGGTCTCCTGCGCCGGTTGAGCGAGCAAACTCGCCGCAGGCGAGCTCGCTCAGGTGCTGAGTGACATCCCCGCGTCCACCGACGACCGTGTCCTCATCGATTTTAGGACGGCGGACGATGCGGGTGTGTACCGGTGGGAAGGGGGCCCGGCGCTCGTCCAGACGGTGGACTTCTTCACGCCGATCGTCGACGACCCGTATGTTTACGGCCAAATCGCTGCCGCCAACGCGCTCAGCGACATCTACGCGATGGGTGGACGTCCGCTGACGGCGCTGGCGATCGCCGCCTTTCCGAAAGACGACTTCGAGCCCGAGACGATCCGCTCGGTCTTTCGCGGCGGCTTCGACAAGCTCCGCGAGGCCGGCGTCTCGCTGCTCGGCGGTCACACCGTCCAGGATCCCGAGATCAAGTTCGGGTATGCGGTGACTGGTGCCATCGACCCCGCGCGCGTGCTCTCGAACGCCGGGGCGCGCCCGGGCGATGTGCTCTTCCTCACCAAACCGCTGGGCACCGGGATCGTCGGCACCGCCATCAAGTTCGATCGCGTCGATCCGAGGCTCGCGGCTGAAGCGGTCCAGTCGATGCAGACGCTGAACAGAGCAGCAGCCGAAGCGCTTCAGACGCTGCCGGTCGGAGCCGTTCACGCGTCCACGGACGTGACCGGCTTCGCCTTGATCGGACACGCCTCGGAGATGGCACGGGCCAGCGGCGTGACGATCGCGATCGACTCGGGCGCCGTGCCGATGTTCCCAGGAGTGCTCGAAATCGCCGAGCAGAATCGCTCGGGCGGCCTGGGATCGAATCAGGACTATTTCGCCCACTCGACGCAGGTGGATCGGAGCGTCGAGCACGCTCGAGCGCTTGTGCTGTACGATCCGCAAACCTCGGGAGGCCTGCTGATTGCGGCGGATGCCGGCTCGGCCACCGCGGTGGCGGAACAGCTGTCCAGAGCGGGCGCGTGGTCGCGGGCGATCGGCGTCTGCGAGAAGGCCGATCCCGGAATCACCGTGCGCGTCAAGCTCTAGGCGAGCTTGTCGAGGTTTGTCTCCAAATGATATAAATCTTTGTTTTGATTCCCGATCTCTCGGTCGCCTGGGTCATCGCGCTGGTGCTGATCCTGTCGATCCTGCTGGACCGGCTCCTGCTCCGTCCCCTTACGCACGTCATGCGGGAGCGCGAGGGCGCCATTCGTTCGGCGCGCGAGCTGGCCGAAGCGTCGCGAGCCAAAGCGCAGTCCGCCGCGGACGAGTTCGACGCACGGACGCGGGCCGCCCGCGCCGAGGTGTACGCGCAGATGGACGAGAAGCGACGGGCCGCGCTCAATCGCCGCGCCGACCTGGTCGCGGCGACCCGGCGTGAAATAGAACAGACGGTGCAAACCGCGTCCGAGCGGCTTCGGGTGCAATCGACGGCCGCACGCCAGCAGATCGATCGGGAGGCCGACGCCCTCGCCGCCACCATTGTCGAGCGCGTGCTCGGCAGGAAAGCCTCCTAGACCCGTGCCGCTTCGAACGACCGCTGCGACCGCCGCCGCTTGTGAAACTCCGCGCAAGCTCCTCCGGGCGACCGGCATCTGCCTGCTCGCCGTCTGGATCGTCGGCCTGCCCGCCACCCTCGCAGCGCAGCCGGAGCCCGGTCATCAGCCGGCCGCCTCCAGCGCGCCCCACGGCGAAGCGCCGCACGAAGACAGCCTCCTCAATGTGATCGCACGACTCGTGAACTTCGCGATCATGGCCGGGGCCCTCGTCTACCTGCTGCGCTCTCCGCTGGCGGGGTACCTGGCCAATCGCGGCGCCCAGATTCGAGGCGACCTCGTGAACGCCGCAGAGATGAAGCAGGCCGCCGCCGCGCAAATCGAGGACATCGACCGGAAGATGAAAGCGCTGCCCGGCGAGCTCGAAGCGTTGCGCGCGCAAGGCGTGGAACAGATCGCCGCGGAGGAAGCGCGCATCCAGGCGGCGGCGGCGGCCGAGCGCGATCGACTCCTCGAACAGGCCCGCCGCGAGATCGAGCTGCAGGTGAAGGTGGCCGAGCGCGCGCTCGTGAGCCACGCCGCCGATCTTGCCGTTGGCGTGGCGACCGAGCGCATCAAGCAGACCATCACCGACGAGGACCGGCAGCGCCTGGTCGATCGGTACGTAGACCAGCTGGGATCGGCGGCGCGATAGATGACGAACAAGACGGCCGCCCTCCGCTACGCCCGCGCGCTGCTCGACGTGGCCATCAAAGAAGGCACGCCCCTCGACGGAATCAGTGACGAGCTTGCGTCATTCGTCGATCTCTTCACGCAGCATCCGTCGCTCGAGAAAGTGATGCTGCACCCGGCCGTGCCCGTGACGCGCAAGCGCGCGGTGATGACGGCGCTGGTCGAACGCGCCCGGCCGTCGCCGATTCTGGCGAAGCTGCTGGTGCTGCTCGCCGAGCGCGATCGTCTCGTGCTCCTGCCCGATCTGCTGTCGGCGTATCGCGAGCGTGTGCTGGATCACCAGCAGGTGGTGCGTGCGGAGGTGACGACGGCATCGCCCATTGAACCCGATCGCGCGCGGGCCATCGAGCGCGGGCTGGCGAAGGTGACCGGCCGCACCGTGCGCCTGGGCGTGCGAACCGATCCCTCGCTCATCGGCGGCGTGGTGGCGCGCATCGGCGACACGATTTACGACGGCAGCGTCACGACACAGCTCGAGCGGATGAAGAAACGATTGGTGGAGGCGGGATAACAGGAATCGAGAGACATGGACATCAAAGCTGACGAGATTTCCAAGATCATTCGCGAGCAGATTGGCAGCTTCGCGGTCGACGTCGACGTCGCGGAAGTCGGGAGCATCATCTCGATTGGCGACGGCATCGCGCGCGTGCACGGCGTGGAACATGCCATGGCGGGCGAGATGCTGGAGTTCCCGCGCGGCGTCTTCGGCATCGCGCTGAACCTCGAGGAGGAGAGTGTCGGCGCCGTGCTCCTCGGCGAGTTCAAGGAAATCAAGGAAGGCGATCCGGTCAAGCGAACGGGACGAATCATCTCGGTGCCGGTCGGCGAAGCGCTGCTCGGCCGGGTTGTAAACGCGCTCGGCCAGCCGATCGACGGCAAGGGCCCGATCGTCACCAAACAGACGTCGCCCATCGAGCGGCTGGCGCCCGGCGTCGTGGACCGGCAGTCGGTCAAGGAGCCGATTCAGACGGGTTTGAAGGCGATTGACGCAATGGTGCCGATCGGCCGCGGCCAGCGCGAGCTGATCATCGGCGACCGCCAGACCGGCAAGACCGCGGTCGCCATCGACGCGATCATCAATCAGAAAGAGACGGGCGTCGTCTGTATCTACAACGCGATCGGCCAGAAGCAGTCCACCGTCGCGCAAGTGGTGCGCACGCTCGAGGAAGCCGACGCGATGCGCTATACCATCGTCGTCGCGGCGACGGCGTCTGATCCGGCGCCGCTGCTCTACATCGCGCCGTATTCGGCCTGCACGTTCGGCGAGTTCTTTCGCGACAGCGGCCGTCATGCGCTGGTGATCTACGACGACCTCTCGAAGCACGCGCAGTCGTACCGTGAGATTTCACTGCTGCTCCGACGGCCGCCGGGCCGCGAAGCGTATCCGGGCGACGTCTTCTATCTGCATTCGCGCCTGCTCGAGCGGGCGGCGAAGCTCAACGACGAGCTCGGCGGCGGGTCGCTGACGGCACTGCCGATCATCGAGACGCAGGCCGGGGACCTGTCGGCGTACATCCCCACGAACGTGATCTCGATTACGGACGGCCAGATCTTTCTCGAATCGGACCTGTTCCACCAGGGTGTGCGTCCGGCCATCAACGTCGGCAACTCTGTGTCGCGCGTCGGCGGGTCGGCGCAGATCAAGGCGATGCGCCAGGTGGCCGGGACGCTGCGCCTGACGCTCGCGCAGTACCGCGCGCTTGCGGCCTTCGCGCAGTTCGGCAGCGATCTCGACAAAGCGACGCAGGAACAGCTCAATCGCGGTGCGCGGCTCGTGGAGATTCTGAAGCAGCCGCAGTATGAACCACTCGCGGTCGAGCGGCAGGTGGCGATCATCTACGCGGGCACCAATGGCTACCTGGACAAGGTGGCCGTCGCCGATGTGCGCGCGTTCGAGACGGAGCTGTACAAGTTCATGGAAACGCGGCACCCGCAGGTCATCCGCGGCATGGCCGAGAAGAAGCAGCTCGACGATCCGTTGAAGGGGGCGCTCGACGCGGCGATCAAGGAGTTCGCGGGCGACTTCGCGTCGAGAAAGGCGTCCGCCGCATGACGACGATCAACGCGGAACTCGCGGAACCCGCAGAGATTATTCTGGATTCTGCGTGTGCTGCGGTTTCTGCGTTTGATGTTGTGATCTCATGCCGTCATTAATCGATCTCCGGCGCCGGATCCGCGCGGTCAAGAACACGCAGCAGATCACGAAGGCGATGAAGATGGTCGCTGCGTCGAAGCTGCGCCGCTCGCAGGAGCGGATCGTCAACGCGCGGCCGTACGCGGCGCAGATGCAGCGCGTGCTGGCCAGCGTCGCGGCGCGAGTCGATCCGTCGATCCACCCGCTGCTCGCCGTCCGCGAGGCGCGGCCCGAGAGTCGAACGCTGGTCATTGTGGTGACCGGCGACAAGGGACTCTGCGGCAGCTTCAACACGAACGCCATCAAGGCGGGCGGCGCGTACATCGTCGAGAGCCCGCAGAAATGCACGCTCGGGCTGGTGGGCCGCAAAGGCCGCGACTTTTTCGCACGCCGCGGCTTCCCGGTTCTGTTCGAGCAGGTCGGGATCTTCCAGAAGCTGCGCTACGAGGACGCGCGGGTGATCGCGCAGACGTCCATCGACGCGTTCGTGTCAGGCGACGTGGACCGCGTGATGCTCATCTACAACGAGTTCCGCTCGGTCATGACGCAGCGCGTGTTCGTGGATCAGCTGCTGCCGATCTTCCGCGAGGAAGTCGACGGCGCGCCAACGCCGGAGCGGAACCAGATCGACTATCTGTACGAACCGTCTCCGCAGGAGATCTTCGATCAACTGCTCCCCCGCTTCATCGAGGTGCAGGTCTATCGCGCGCTGCTCGAGTCGAACGCGGCCTTCTTCGCGGCTCAGATGACCGCCATGGACACCGCGACGAAGAATTCAGGAGAGATGATCGCAAACCTCACGCTGTACATGAACAAGGTCCGCCAGGCGGCGATCACTCGGGAAATCATCGAAGTCGTATCAGGAGCTGAAGCACTGTAGGGTCGAGGCACTGGAGGCCCAGCTAGCCCCTGGCCCAAGCCCCGAGGGAACGCAGCATATGGCAACCGCAACCGCACAGGCCGTCGGCAAGATCGTGCAGATCATCGGACCGGTCGTCGACGTGGAGTTCGACGCCGGCCACCTGCCGGAAATCTACAACGCGCTTTCCATCAAGGCCGGCACGATCGACATCGTCGCCGAAGTCGAGCAGCACCTAGGCGAGAACCGCGTGCGTGCGGTCGCGATGAAGCCGACCGACGGCCTCCAGCGCGGAATGAAGGCGGTCGATCTCGGCGGGCCCATCACCATGCCCGTGGGCCCAGAGACGCTCGGCCGCGTGCTGAACGTGCTCGGCGAGCCGGTGGACTTTCCCGATCGTCCGATCGATTCGAAAGAGCGCTGGCCGATTCACCGTCCACCGCCGACGCTGGGGGACCAGTCGACCGAGCTGCACATGTTCGAGACCGGCATCAAGGTCATCGATCTGCTGGAGCCGTACCTGCAGGGCGGCAAGATCGGGCTGTTCGGCGGCGCCGGCGTCGGCAAGACCGTCGTGATCATGGAGCTGATTCACAACATCGCGCTCAAGCACGGCGGCGTGTCGGTGTTCGGCGGCGTCGGCGAACGCACGCGCGAGGGGAACGACCTCTGGCACGAGTTCCAGGAATCGGGCGTCATCGACGTCAACGACTTTACCAAGTCGCGCGCGGCGCTGGTCTACGGCCAGATGACGGAGCCGCCGGGCGCGCGGCTGCGCGTCGGCCTTTCGGCGCTCACGGTCGCCGAGTACTTCCGCGACGCGGAAGGCAAGGACGTGCTGCTCTTCATCGACAACATTTTCCGTTTCACGCAGGCGGGATCGGAAGTGTCGGCGCTGCTCGGGCGCATGCCGTCGGCGGTTGGCTATCAGCCGACGCTCCTCTCCGAGATGGGCGAGCTGCAGGAGCGGATCACGTCGACGAAGAAGGGGTCGATTACGTCGGTGCAGGCGATCTACGTGCCCGCCGACGACTACACGGATCCGGCCCCCGCGACGACGTTCCCGAACAGGCGTTTTACATGGTGGGCGGTATCGAAGAAGTATTGCAGAAAGC
>Ga0114129_10003909_pt1 | contig 21029 bp, 16 predicted proteins | sample RhiMetdeltSRZDD1_FD_80071 | JGI IMG/M metagenome (GOLD analysis project Ga0114129, IMG submission 80071) | Populus rhizosphere microbial communities from Tennessee, USA - Rhizosphere MetaG P. deltoides SRZDD1 (version 2) (version 2) | ecosystem: Host-associated > Plants > Roots > Rhizosphere >... | reverse complement strand
TACCGTCAATGGTCAATGGTGAATGGTCAATAATGACCGAAAATTCCACATCGCCCTGTTATTCTAAAGTTTTCAATTCCTTAATCTTTTTATGAATAATGAATTATCGTTCATCCTGCTTCTGACTTCCAACCTCTGAGTTCCAACTTCAACATTCTACATTCAATATTCATCATTCAACATTCAGCTCTTCTTCACCCCAATAACCTGCTTATCGTACTGTACGTTCAGCTTCTGGTAAATATCCATTCCTGTTTTGCTCAACACCTGCTGATAGAACAGCAATAACCGTTTGAACTTTTTATCGCAATCGGTACCATCGCCAAATTGAATGGTATGGTTACCTACCACCGGTATCATTTCAAATGTGCGATCGGGTAATATATCTACCTGTGAAATCTGCGCCATCCAAAACTCGTCGTGCACCACATAATCACTAACATGAATGATATCGCGTACCAAAACACTATCCGAACTGATCAGTTTATCTTTTTCGCTCGGATAGCTGGTAAATACCGGCAGCCGGGCCGAAAACTTATCCGACAGGGGCAGCCGTTCTCCGCTGCTGTCGATATAAAAACTATTACCACTAACTGTAAAGAGCCGTGCTACGGGAACCCGTTCTTCAACACGAACCTGCAAAATGTGGCTGTTATCAAAGAACAGTTCGGCATCTTTTACCCATACATTATTTTTAAGCTGGTTTTCCATCCGGCGCAGGTCAAAGCCTTTTATCGACCGGCCTTTGATGCCTCCCTGGCCTATGAGTAATGCCGCTATATCTTTTTTATCTAAGAACCATTGATCTGCCTTGCCTTTTATTTGTATTGAATAGCCTTTGCAGATCTTATTATTTTGCGAATTCACCGCCGCTACCAGCAATACCATGAGGCCGGCTGCCAGCGACAGCCAGATACATGCTAAGATCATTTTCCTGATATGGCGTTTCATTTTCATCCTCCTACTACCAACCTATCGTCCCTACGGGACGTTGTTACAAAATTTTCAATTCTCAATATTCTACCGACATTGTCCCTACTGTGCCTACGCGAAGCTTCAGCGAAACGAGGCGAGACATATCCGAATTCAGACTTCTTACTTCCTGCCTCTTCGTACCCACCCAACGGCCCTGGATATGACCGTCAGATGGGTACAAGGTATCCGGGTAAAAATCCCGAACGCAATTGGGTTAGTTATTTTGATTCAATGATCTTCTTTATGGGCTGCACAAGCGTATCGATATCGCCGGCGCCAGCCGTAATTAATAACCAACCATTCCCACCTTTCGTTTTACTTTTCGCAACACTGCCAATCCACTGTATCAATTCCTCTTTATTCATTACACTTTTATGCTCATTTGTCATCAGTTCCAATACCATGTTACTTGTTACACCCGCTATGGGTAATTCTCTGGCCGGATAAATGGGCAACAACACAACTTCATCGGCCATATCCAACACTTCGGCAAATTCGGTGGCCAGGTCTCTCGTTCGCGTAAACAGGTGCGGTTGAAAGATCACCGTACAATGCCTATTTGCAAACAACCCTTTTGCACCGCTGATCAATGCACGCAACTCTTCGGGGTGGTGCGCATAATCATCAACAAAAGTGACAGCAGGCGTTTTAACCACATACTCAAATCTTCTTTTCACACCTTTAAAGGCCTCCACTGCCGCTTTGATCTTTTCATCATCAATTCCCAGGCGGTGAGCGATGGCAATAGCAGCTGTTACATTTTCCACATTATGCAAACCGCCCATGTTCAGTACCACGTTGCTGAGCTGCCAGTTTTTTACACGCACATCAAATGTGTAAGAGCCATGCTGCATCTGAATATTGGCGGCATACACATCGGCCTGCGGGTTTTGCAAATGATAGGTAAAATGATTGGGCGCCTTCAAGTCGTTTCCTCTCGTTAACCCATACTTGCTTATTAATAACCCGCCGGGCTTTATCTTTCCCGCAAATTCAATAAACGCTTCTTCCATAGCGGCAGCCGTTCCGTAAATGTCCAAATGATCGGGGTCCATAGCACTGATCACGGCCACATCTGGACTCAACCGCAAAAAGCTACGATCATACTCATCGGCTTCCACTACACAGGTATCGCGTTTATCGCTCCAGTAATTGCTGTTGTAGTTTACGGCAATACCACCCAAAAAAGCATTACAACCATACCCGCTGTGGCGCAGTATATGCGCCACCATGGTGGTGATGGTGGTTTTGCCATGTGTTCCGGCCACGCAGATATTAAAAGAACTTCTTGTAATAGCACCCAGTACTTCGCTTCGCTTTAACAACGGATAGTTGTTTTGCTGATAATACAGCAGCTCACTATGGTCTTTAGGCACTGCCGGGGTAAATACAACCAGCTGTGCATCTTTAGGCGCCAGCGTAAGGTTGTCTTCATAATGTACCGGAATGCCTTCACTAACCAATTGCTTCGTTAAGGGTGTTTCGGTTTTGTCGTACCCGCTTACTTCTTTTCCATGAAATTTAAAATAGCGGGCCAGCGCACTCATTCCTATACCACCTATTCCTATAAAATAAACCTTTTGTATATCTCGTATATCGATCATTTCTTAAACGTGAATGGTGAATGGTCAATATCTACCTGCCAGCTATCATTTCCAATATCTCCCGTGCAACCACCTCATCCGCATTCGTCACTGCCAGTTTGCCTATATTTTCTTTGAATGAATTTTGTTGTTGTTCGTTTTTTGCCAGGGCAATTACAGCAGGCACCAGTTTTTCTTTTGCCTCGCTGTCTTTTATCATCATACCGGCCTGTTTGTTCACCAGGTTTTGCGCATTGGCTGTTTGGTGATCTTCTGCTGCAAAAGGAAACGGTACAAACACAACAGGCTTTTTTGCCACACATAACTCTGCTACCGACATAGCGCCGGCCCTTGAAATCACCACATCGGCGGCGGCATAGGCATATTCCATTTGGGTTATAAAACTGTTGGCCCAGATGTTCTTATTCTCAGCCGCCCGCGCGCTTGCTTTTTCGGCAAACGGTTTACCGGTTTGCCAAATAAGCTGCACGTCGTTTTGAATAAACGCTTCGATGTTGGCATCAACCGCCTCATTAATTCCTTTGGCGCCTAAACTGCCGCCTGTAACGAATACCGTTTTTTTGGCAGGATCTAATCCAAAGAACTGAATACCCTCTGTACGGCTGATGGTATTGGTTACAATGTTTTGCCGTACGGGGTTTCCGGTGATCATAATTTTTGCTGCCGGAAAAAACTTCTCCATACCATCGGTAGCCACAAATATTTTACTGGCTTTTTTTCCGAGTAATATGTTCGATTTGCCGGCGAATGAATTTGCTTCGTGAATGAAGGTGGCAATTCCCTGCGTTTGTGCATATCGTAAAACCGGAAAGCTTGAATATCCGCCTACACCAATCACTGCATCAGGACGAAATGAGTTAATTATATTTCGTACCTGCCAAAAGCTTTTTATCAGCTTGAACGGTAATCCGATATTCTTAATCAAAGAGCTTCTGTTGAATCCTGCTATATCAAGTCCTTTTATATTGTAGCCGGCCTGCGGCACTTTTTCCATTTCCATTTTCCCCTTCGCCCCAACAAATAATATTTCAACAGATGGTTGCAATTTGCGCAATGCATGTGCAATGGCCACAGCCGGAAAAATATGTCCTCCGGTTCCACCCCCTGCAATGATTATTCTCTTATTCACTATAATTGGTTTTCAATGTTAACGGGATATACGGTATTAAAAACCGGCAATTTTTATTCTGCTTCTTTTAGTTTTTTTGCCGCCCTGGGTTTGGTTTCTTTTTCTTCCTTTTCCTCATTCATATTTTTATCCCCGCCGTTAAATTTATTTCCACCCTCTTTTATCGATGACTTTACTTTTTCTTCTTTCCCTTCTTTATCTTCTTTGCGCTCTTTTTTATTTTTAATTTCTCCGATAGCTTTTAATGCCGTCTTTTCGTCTTTGTCGGCAGACGTCTCTTTTTCTTTCGCACCTGAAGCATTGGAAGCCGGCTCTGCTTTCGGCGCCTCCAGTTGCTCTACGTTCCTTGCCACACTTAATATGATACCGATGGCCAAACAGGTGAATAAAAATGAGCTTCCACCCATACTTACCAGCGGTAAGGTTACCCCTGTAACCGGAAATAAATTCACGGTTACGGCCATATTGATAAACGCCTGAATAACCAGCGTAAAACTTAGCCCCAATGCCAGAAAGGCCCCGAATGCATAGGGGCATTTTTTAAATATGCGTATACTCCTGAACAGGAATAACAGATACACAAAAATCAAAAAAGCGCCCCCTGCCAATCCATACTCTTCCACGATAATGGCAAATATGAAATCAGAATAAGGATGCGGCAGAAAGTTGCGTGTTTGGCTATTACCGGGTCCCAGTCCTAATAAGCCACCTTTTGCAATGGCGATCTTCGACTGGTTGATCTGGTAATTTTCATCTTTATCAACTTCCTTGCTGTCGTACATGAAATTCTGCACCCGGCTGATCCAGGTAGGCACACGGCCGACCTTCATAAAAAATGGCAATTCAGAACATTTTTGTTCCTGTTTGTCGTAGAACATTACAGCCAGCATAATCAGGAACATCACCGGAATAGCGGCCACACCTACTGTCATCAGCAGGTGTTTTGTACTTGCCCGTCCTATAAATAACAGCAACATGCTGGTGGCAGCCACCAGCAATGCAGTACTCAGGTTTGCCGGTACAATCAATAAACATATGATCACTACCGGTGTAATAACAGGAATAAACCCTTTCTTAAAATCCTTTATCACCTCCTGCTTTTTACTGAGCAGCCGGCTCAGGTACATAAACAGCGCCAGCTTTGCCAAGTCAGAGGTTTGAAAGGTTAGGTTAATGAACGGCAACCTGATCCAGCGGCTGCCTTCGTTTAGTTTTAACCCAAAGAAAAAGGTGTATATCAATAATGGTATCGATAATAAAAATAAAATTCGCGCAACCCTCGAATACAACGTATAGTTTACGCGGTGCGAAAAATAAATTACGCCCAGGCCCACGGCCGTAAACATTACCTGCTTAAACAAGTACACTTCGGTGTTACCCCTGTTGTACTTGTAGGCCAGCAAACCTGTTGAGCTATATACAGCAAGCATCGACACCAGGGCAAGCAATACCACTATCGCCCAGATGACCTTATCACCTTTCGTTTTGCTTAAAAGTCCTATGTTATTGGCATCCGTCATGTTTCTATAGCTATGTAAGTTCAAGTGACTTTGCCACTCAACAATTTCTTAACCCACTATGTAAGTTTAGCCCTGCTTACAGCTCCTTCACCGCCTGCTTGAACTGATCGCCGCGATCTTCGTAGTTTTTGAAAAGATCGAAGCTGGCGCAGGCAGGACTTAACAATACCACATCGCCCGGGCTGGCAAGCATAAAGGCTGATTTTACTGCATCTATGGCATTGCCGGCATCTACTATCCTCGGTACATATTCTTTAAATGCTTCATGTATTTTGCTGTTATCGGTACCCATGCACACAATGGCTTTTACTTTTTCACGTACCAATTCTTCAAGTATTGAATAATCGTTTCCTTTATCTACCCCTCCCAATATTAAAATAGTTGGCTGGCGCATGCTTTCGAGTGCATACCAGGTACTGTTTACATTGGTGGCTTTGCTGTCGTTAATAAATTGTACGCCGCGTACTGTTGTTACCGGCTCCATTCTGTGCGCCAGCGATTCGAAAGTTTGAACTGCCGTGCGGATCTTTTCTTTTCGAATACCCACCTGCACACCCGCCAAACTTGCTGCCATAGTGTTATACTGGTTGTGTTTGCCCTGTAATGTAAAATCGTTCACATTCATCTCCATCCTCTCGTCATCTGCTATAACTGTCATTTGTCCGTTCCTGATAAAAGCTCCCTGGGGTAATTCTTTGCTCATACTAAAAGGTAATGGGTTAGATTTGATCGAATATTTTCCTATGTATTGCATGGTTACCGGATCATCGGCACAGTAAATAAAATAGTCCTGTGCTGTTTGGTTTTCTGCTATCCGAAACTTACTGTGTATGTAATTTTCGAACCGGTAATCATAGCGATCCAAATGGTCTTCTGTGATATTGGTGAGTATAGCTATATCCGGCCTGAACGTCTGGATATCGTCTAACTGAAAACTGCTGATCTCTGCAACATACCAGGGCTTTGGATCTTCCGCCACCTGTTTGGCGAATGAATACCCGATGTTGCCTACCAGTGCACAATCCAATCCACTTGTTTTACAAATGTGATAGACTAATGACGTGGTAGTGGTTTTGCCATTGCTGCCGGTAATTCCAATGATCTTACTGTTGCCTTTGTAGCGGTACGCAAATTCAATTTCACTGATAACCGGTATGCCTTTTTTCCTGATCTTCTTCACCAGTTCATTCTTTTCGGGTATACCCGGACTTTTCATCACTTCATCTGCGTTCAAAATCTTTTCTTCTGTATGCTTTTCGCCTTCCCATTCGATACCGTATTTGTTCAGCTCATCCTGGTAATTTTTTTTAACAGGACCGCCATCAGATACAAATACGTCGTACCCTTTTTGCCTGCCTAATATAGCAGTGCCTATGCCGCTTTCGCCGGCGCCAAGTATTACCAATCGCTTACTCATGTAATTACTAACTCCATTTATTCCCGACTGTTAGCCGGGAGCTTTCATCGCTACCTATCAGGTAGTTCGGATTAAGGGGGTTCTTCGCTAAGTTTGAATTCTTACTGCAATACCACGCGCCTCCTACCTGACTACTATGATGTTGGTTTTCCTTAAGTGGAAATTCAGAGTGGTGGTTTTTCAGTAATTTCTTTTCTATATTTAAGATGCCTGTACCGGCAATATTGTTCTTATCTGATTTTTAAGGTTACTATCGCAAACACGATACATAAAATGGTCACAATCCAAAACCTCGTTACAATTTTCGATTCATGATAGCCCAGCTTCTGATAATGGTGATGCAGCGGGCTCATTAAAAAGATCCGCTTCCCTTCGCCATATTTCTTTTTGGTATATTTAAAATACGTTACCTGTAAACTTACACTCAGCACTTCTACCAGGAATACCCCGCAAAAAATGGGTATCAATAATTCTTTTCTTACAATAATGGCTAATGCTGCGATGATACCACCAAGCGTTAAACTACCGGTATCGCCCATAAACACCTGTGCCGGATATGCATTGTACCACAAAAACCCAATACAGGCCCCGATAAGCGCTCCGATAAAAATCGACAGCTCACCAAGGTTGGGTATATACATGATATTGAGGTACTCTGCAAACCGCAGGTTACCACTGGCATAGGCAAAAATGCCTAAACAGGTTCCGACAATGGCGCTGGTACCTGTTGCCAAACCATCTATACCATCTGTGATATTTGCCCCGTTCGAAACTGCAGTAACAATAAATATTACAATGATCACATATAGTATCCATGTCAAAGAGCGAAGTCCACCCGGTAATAATTTCGAGTAGTTAAACTCGTGCGATTTTACAAACGGTATGGTAGTGATGGGCTCATCGGCTATTACAAATGTTTTTATCCGATTATCTAATGGCACTTTACGAAAGTTCGAAGAATCGGCCGGCAAATTTTCACCGGTATATTCGCGCCACACTTTTGTATTATTGTTAAACAACAACACCATGGCTACCACAAAACCCAATACCACCTGACCAAGTATTTTAAACCATCCGGCCAAACCATCTTTATCGCCTTTTTTATATGCTATACCCTGTTGTTGCGCCAGTTTCTTTGCACGCAGTTTCAGGTAATCGTCGATAAAACCTATTAAACCCAGCCATACTGTTGCAAACAACATCAGGCGTATATATGCTTTTGTGAGATCGGCGAGTAACAGGGTTGGAACAAGAATGGCAAGGATGATAATAAATCCACCCATTGTTGGCGTTCCCTTTTTTTGCGCCTCACCGGCCAGTCCCAGATCACGTACTGTTTCACCCACCTGTTTTCTACGCAGGAAATTGATGAACTGTTTGCCAAATACGGCAGAAATTACCAGCGACAGAATAACTGCCAACAATACCCGGGATGTAATGAACTGAAACAGTGCATTACCCGGAACCTTTACCCCCAGTTCCTTTAACCAATCAATTAAATGGTACAGCATTTGGTTTCTTTTTAGGCTAAGAGATTTCCCCGATTATCGGAGAAGAAATTAAAGAGATAAAGAGTTATCACAGGCCGGCTTTCGTTTTTGTTTGGGCTTTTTCTCTTCCTCTTTGTGCCAGGAGTAAAAGAGTAAAAAGAGATTAAGCGTTTCTCTCTGTTCTACCTCCTGCCTGTTGATTCAGTGCCTAACCTTTAACCCTGCCTTTTCGCCTGTACCTTTTACCAAAATCTTTTCTCTTCTTTTTGTGGTGATCGCTCTTATCTCCTTCTACTCTTTTTTTACTCTCAGCTATGTAACCGTCCGTATCTGTTTTTATTTCCCCCGGATTTCTTCCGGCCCCCCGGGTTGCACCCGGGCTATTCACAGTTAAGTCCTTCGGACTATTCAACCCTTACATCTATCTCCACTCGTTCATTCGTCCGATTTCTGACTTCTGACTTCTGACTTCACTTCTCATACAGCTCAAACATTTCCTTCAGCACCTGTTTATCATCGAAAGGATGTTTTACTCCTTTTATCTCCTGGTATTTTTCGTGTCCTTTGCCGGCTATCAAAACTATGTCGCCGGGTTCTGCCATGCTCACTGCCAGTTTAATGGCTTCTTTGCGATCGGCCACCGATACATACTTTCTTTTGGCAGCCGTGTTTAAACCGGTTTCCATATCGGTCAGGATCTGCAAAGGATCTTCGCTGCGCGGATTATCAGAGGTAAACACCACTTTATCGCTGTGCTCACAGGTCACTTCGGCCATCACCGGGCGTTTGGTTTTGTCGCGGTCGCCGCCACAACCAACTACTGTAATGATCTGCTCATGACCTTCGCGCAACTTTTTTATAGTAGCCAATACATTCAGCAAAGCGTCGGGTGTGTGGGCATAATCCACAATTCCGATTATCTTTTGATTTGCCGAAATCATATACTCAAAGCGCCCTTCGGCCCCGGTTATCTCGCTCAAACAACGCAATACTTCCTGTTTTTCTTCACCCAAACAAACTGCTGCACCATACGCAGCCAGCAGGTTATAGGCATTGAACTCACCGATCAATCTGAAATGCACTTCCTGGTCGTTAATGGTCATTACCAAACCGGTTAACCTGTTTTCCAGGATCTTTCCTTTAAACTCTGCCATCGTACGCAAACTGTACAGGTATTTGTGTGCATGTGTGTTTTGCAACATTACCTGTCCGCGTTTATCATCGGCATTTGAAATTGCAAATGCATCTGATGGCAGCGTATCGAAAAAAGATTTCTTTACCCTGATGTATTCATCAAAGGTTTTATGATAATCCAGGTGATCGTGTGTTATGTTGCTGAACAAACCACCTGTATATTTTAAACCCGTGATGCGATGCTGATGAATGGCATGCGAGCTGGTTTCCATAAAAACATGGGTGCAGCCGCTGTTCACCATCTGCTGCAATAATGCATTCAGATTAATAGCATCGGGTGTGGTGTGTGTAGCCGGCACTACTTCATTACCAATATGATTTTGCACGGTGCTCAGCATACCACATTTATATCCCAACGATGTAAAGAGCTTGAATAATAAGGTAGCAATAGTTGTTTTACCATTGGTACCGGTCACTCCTATCAGTTTCACTTTTTCCGACGGCTGGCCGTAAAAATTATGGGCCATGTAACCCGCAGCTGCGGCACTATTCTCAACCTGCACATAGGTTACGCCTTCGTTCATCGATTGCGGCATCGTTTCACAGATCACCGCTATTACTCCCTGCTGCACAACCTGATCAATAAACCGGTGCCCATCGACCGCTGTTCCTTTCAAAGCAATAAACACCGATCCTTCACTTACCTTACGCGAATCTGTTTGCAGGTCACGAACCGATATGCCGGTGCTGCCATGTACTGATCTAATGCTTACCTTGTATAATATGTCCTGCAGCGTCAAGCCGTATAATTATTAATTCAGTTCTAAAATAACAGTCTGGTGATTGCTTACCGTTGTACCGGGTTCAATACTCTGACTGATCACTTTTCCTTTTCCGTGAAAAACCACTTTCAACCGTCTGTTCTCCAGTAAAAACAACGCATCTTTCAATCCCATTCCCCGCATGTCGGGCATGATGCGTGGCGCTACTGCTTTGTTATTCAATACCGGTTTATAGTTTACAGCGTATACACTGCTCCACTCATCCTGCTGCGACGAATCGCTGTATTTCATCTTCAGTTTTTCCATCACCTCTTTTATATCTTCTGTTGCACCGGCATATAAATAATAACTGCTGTCTTTTTTCAATGCCAGTTGTTTTAAACCTCTGCTTTCATCGGCATTCTGTGCATACAGCTTATCGGCTATTTCTTTAAACACCGGGCCTGCAACTTTTGCACCATAGTATACCGGTGCAAATGGTTTGTTGCGAATCACTACAATACAACTGTATTGCGGATGATCGGCCGGAAAATAACCGGCAAAAGAGCTCTGGTAAATATGATCCTTGTACCCCCTGTTGCCATCGGCCATTAAAGCGGTACCGGTTTTACCGGCTGCTTTGTAGGCGGCTTCTTTAAACAGATCCATTCCTGTGCCTTCGGTACAAACACCTTCCAAACACTCGCGCAACAGTTTTAATGTTTTTGCGCTGCAAACCGATTCTTCGACAACCACCGGCTGATTTTCCAGTATGTTTATTCCATTTTCTGTTACAGCATTCACGAGGTAAGGTTTCATCATCTTACCGCCGTTGGCAACCGCATTATACAACATCAGTGTTTGCAAAGGGCTTACCAGCACTTCGTACCCAAAACTCATCCACGGCAGTGAAGTAGCGCTCCACGTTTTTGATTTGGGTGTTTTTATTACAGGTGTTGCTTCGCCCAACAGGTCAATGCCGGTTGGCTGATCAAATCGCAGCTTCTTAATGTGATTTACGAACCGGGTCGGATTTTTAGCATAGTAAGTCATTGTTAACTTGGCCATGCCAACATTCGAGCTGTGTTCAAACGCCTGCTTTACGGTTGCATCGGTTCCATGATCTTCTGTATCGTACACCGTTCTTCCATTCACATTCCAGCTTCCTCCTTCGAGATTTACGTGTTGGTTCAAAGTTATCAACTGATCTTCGAGCAGCGACAACATAGTGGCCAGTTTAAACGTAGAACCCGGTTCAGATGCCTGAATGGCATAATTCATATTTTCCCAGTAACTACCGTCGTTCCTTCGGCCAAGATTCGAAATGGCTTTGATCTTGCCGGTTGCTACTTCCATTACAATACAAGTGCCATACTCACATTCATTCTCAGTCAAAACTTTCAGTAATGCATTTTCTGCGATATCCTGAATATTTACATCGAGCGTTGTAATAATATCTTTACCATTCTGCGGTTCAATTTCAGAACCATCTACAGGAACAAATACACCGGCTGCAATTTTTCGCATCAGGCGTTTTCCGCTCTCTCCTCTCAATTGCGCATCGTATGTTTTTTCGAGGCCCACATTCATATTGCGCATTGTTCCACCGCTATCGATATACTCGCGCGATAAACCAATTGTTCTGTTTGCCAGTAAGCCAAACGGATTCAATCTTTTATCTTTCACTTCGGCAATGAATCCGCTTTTATCTTTTCCCAAACGCACCAGTGGCAAACTACGCAACTGTTTATATTGCGCGAACGTAATGTTCTTTTTTAACAAATAATACCGGTTCTTTTTCTGGTAGCCGCTTTTCAATTCGCGACGCCATGAAGCTTTGTTTTTTTCGTTGAACAATTCGGCAAGGCCCATGCACAACGAATCGAGATTATTTTCGAACCGCGCTCCGTTTTTTTCACGCAACCCTTCTGCTGCAAAATCAATATATATATCAAAATATGGTGTTGATGTGCTGAGCATGCGGCCATCTTCACTGTAAATCGTTCCACGCTGCGCATCAATTTCAACAAACTTTTGCTGCTGGTCTTTTGCCTGTTCGCGCCAATAAGCTCCCTGCACCTGTTGAATGTATACCGCCCGTCCCAGTATCACAATACTGAATACCACTATGCCTAAAAAGGCAAGGTACACGCGCCATAATATGTCCTTTTTTACTTCCAATGGTCTGGTCAATGGTAAATGGTCAATGATTAATTGCCACTTTCAATATTCAATGTATCTACAAGAACTGCCGGAGGTACCACCAGCTCTTTTAAACCAAGCGGTTGCACGGCTTTAGCCAGTTCGCTTTGTTTGCTGCGGTACATCACTTCGCTTTTCAGTGTTTTGAATTCGTATTGCAATTCTTTCAGTTCCCTGTTTACTTTGTTAATGCTGCGAACGGTTTTATCGGCATAGTGGCCATTATATATGTAAACCACTGCCAGCACCGACAGAAACAGAAAGAAAGGAATATTCTTCACGATCCATCGATGACCGAACAATCGCGCCCGGGCGCGATCTTTTTTCCTGCGTGTTATTTCTTTTTCTTCACTCATTGGTTAATCAAATAGCGGTCAGACAGGTACTATCCATCTAACCGCTACGTAAGCTTAATTCACGAGGTGCGTTTCATTAGAACATTGCGATTTTACATACCTTTTATATTATGAGAAATAAGAACCCGTTTTCGTGAAACGGCAATGGATGCCGAATTTCAATCACTTCTACTAATTACCATCACCCTTCAATTTCATACTTCTTACCTCCTACTCTTCACCTTCTTCATTTTTCATTCTTAATTTTCATTTCACATTTCCTTCTACATTCAAAATTCAACATTCGATATTCGACATTTTCACTCTTCCGCTTTCTCTGCAACCCTTAACCTGGCACTGCGTGCGCGGGGGTTTCGTTTCATTTCTTCTTCAGTTGGCTCTACAGGTTTTTTGGTTATTGGTTTAAGAGGTGGAACACTTGTTTGCCGGCCAAACGGATCAGTATCAGGCTCTTCCTCTTCAAAATGTCCTTTACGAAAATAGTTTTTTACGATCCGGTCTTCCAGCGAATGAAAGGTGATGATGGCTATACGTCCTTGCGGTTTTAACAGGGAGGGGACCTGTTGCAGCATTTCTTTCAATGCCCCTAATTCGTCGTTCACTTCAATGCGCAAAGCCTGAAAAACCTGGGCAAAGTACTTGTGAGGGTTTCCTTTCACTACTGATTGAAGCGCCTGCTTAAAGTTAGAGATGGTTTTAAGCGATACGTTTTTACGAACCTGAACGATGGTACGGGCCAGTGTTTTTGAGTTGGTTACTTCGCCATACTTTTCAAACAATTTATGCAATTGCTGTTCGGTGTAGGTATTCACCACTTCAAAAGCGGTCAGTTGCTGCCGCTGGTCCATGCGCATGTCGAGGTCGCCTTCAAAACGGGTACTAAAACCACGATCGGCTGTATCGAACTGGTGACTGCTGACACCCAGGTCGGCCAGGATGCCATTAACCTCTGTTATTTTATGCAACCGGCAAAACCGCTGCAGGTGCCTGAAATTGTGCTGAACAAAAATCACCCGATCATCATCCGGCACATTCTTCCGGGCATCTGCATCCTGGTCAAAAACAACCAGCCGTCCATGCTCATCCAGTCGCTTTAAAATTTCCAGGGAATGACCCCCGCCGCCAAAGGTACAATCAACATATACACCGCCGGGGTGAATGAGCAATCCCTCAATCACCTCGTTCAATAAAACCGGTACATGGTAAACAGGCTCACTCATAACTTTACATTTGCGTAGTATTTGCACCACCCATAACCCGTTCGGCCAGATCGCTGTACTTTTCCGGTGTATAAGAATCAAAGAACTGTTGGTACTTACCTTTATCCCAGATTTCAATTTTATTTATAACAGACACCAGCACTACATCTTTTTCCAAACCTGCATGGGCTTTTAAATTTGGTGGAACTAACATTCGTCCCGCTGAATCAAGCTCCGATAAGGTGGCACCCATTGTAAAATATCGTAAGAACTCCCTGTTTTCGGCCTTGTATTCACTAACTTTACTCAATTCGGCTAATATGGGGTCCCAATTTTTTTTAGGATATAAAGTCAAACATTTTTCAAAACCACGGGCTATGACAAATTGCTCACCTGCATCCTCCGGTATTTGCTTTTTAAGCCCTGCCGGTAGGAGAAAACGACCTTTTGCGTCTAAGGTAACTTCGTATTCTCCGAGAAAAACGATCATTTACAATGAGTTGCATCAGTTTGTTTAATACCTACACAAAATAACACTTTTTCCCACTTTCTAACCCGAATTTGGAAAAATTATTTTTTCCACAAGAATAATTATTTGTATAAGGATGATCCACAAGGCTTTTGGGCCGCAAAACCGGTTGCAAGTGAAAAATCGATGTGCATAAACCTGTGGATAAGTTTGAATTACGGTGGATACGCTGTGAATTAGGTGAATTCAGGCAGATTGGAGAATTTTTTGCAGTTTATTTATCTGTTTTAAGCTCATGTAGATATAAGTTTCCTGGTACCAGGCAGCAGTTGTTCGACGCGGCTTCGGCCCTTGTTCGGGATTGCTTCGAGACTACTTCGGGATTCCTTCGGGATTTGTTCGGGTTTTGTTCGGGTTTTCATTGAAGAACACCGAACAAAACCCGAACAAGTGTCGAAGAAATATGCCACCAATCCCAAACTAATATGGGAAACCATCCGAAGAAACCCCACAGATGTTCACTGATCACCGCTACCGCACCGCTCATTAAAATGTAGTATAATGCCCACCAGCCCGGGAGATAATCCTCTTTTAGAGTTGTTAATTTTTCAACCCCGACTTCATTCATGTTTTTGTAACTACTTGCCGGGAGTTTGAAACCATTCTGAAAAAATTAAAAGCGGTGTTTAAGGCCAACCCGGCCGTTATCATCTGGGTAAGCTGGTACAAGAAGAGCGCCGGCATGGCTACCGATGTTACCGAAGATGTGATTCGCAATTATGCCCTGGCAAACGACCTGGCAGATGTGAAAGTGTGCGACGTAACCGAAAAATGGAGCGGACTGAAGCTGGTGGCGCCGAAAGTTAAACGATGATGGTTTGACGGGTTGAATTGCTTGATTGTTACGGTTTAGGCGCCCCGTGATTATACGGTGCCGGTTCTGCGTGTCTGTACTTATCGAGTTCAGGGGTAAAGTGGGGAATTTTTATTGGTGACTCGCCCAATTTCCCGACAAATCCTACATCAGCGGAAGGCTGATTCTTAGAGCAGCATCTATATATAACTCAATGATTATCAAAATAAAAAAAGCCTCCCGGAGGGGAGGCTGCACTAATCAAATACCATTAACCATTAAACCTTATCCTATGCCACCAAGTTACGAAATAATTAAATACACGTCAAGATTTTGTTTCCTTAAATCAAAAAATAAATCCATATCAAGTTTTTCGTAAAAGTTATTGATTATGGTTAAATAGTTTTATGGATTATCTTCACATTTCATCAAAAACCGCGGCAGTTAGCCGCATATACGATGCACCCAAAAGAACTATCAGTTCACGATTTTACTTATGACCTACCGGAACCAAAAATTGCCCGGTTTCCGCTTACTGAAAGAGACAGCTCACGCCTGCTGATCTTTAACAATGAACACATCAGCGAAGCTATTTACCGGAATATTCATCAGTATTTGCCATCCGATTCACTGCTTATTTTCAATAACACCAAAGTAGTTGAGGCCCGCCTGTTGTTTCAAAAGCCTACCGGCGCTGTAGTGGAAATATTTTGCCTGGAGCCCCCGCCCGGCTACGCCGACATGACAACCGCCATGACCCAAAAGGGCCATGTTACCTGGATTTGCCTGATCGGCGGCGCCTCGAAATGGAAACCGGGGCAGGTGCTTGAAAAAAAGATCGATTATAACGGAGCAGAAATCGTTTTACAGGCCCGGTATGCCGGCAAGGAAAAAGACAGCTTTGCCATTGAACTATCATGGACTCCCGCCGACCTCACCTTTGCCGAAATATTGCATGCAGCAGGTAACATTCCCCTGCCACCCTACATCAAAAGAAATGTAGAACAGTCAGATTCACAACGTTATCAAACTATTTACGCCAATACCGAAGGTTCAGTAGCCGCCCCAACTGCGGGACTGCATTTTACCGATGCTGTTTTCGACAACCTGAACCGCAAAAACATTCACCGCGAATTTGTGACCCTGCATGTGGGCGCCGGTACGTTTAAGCCGGTAAAAAGCGATACCATGAGCGGGCACCAGATGCACGCCGAGTTTATTGATGCAACAACCGAAACCATTGAATGTATATTGAATTACCTCGATAAACCAATAACAGTGGTTGGCACCACATCCCTACGCACTCTTGAAAGCATTTACTGGTTGGGGGTAAAAGTTTGTAAACAAAACGGTATTTCGCCTGAAGAACTGGTGGTTAACCAGTGGGACCCATACGAATTAAATGAAGCGCCTGTTACAGCAAAAGCCGCGCTGGAAGCCCTGTTGCAGTACCTGCATCAACGAAATATGGGCCGCATTATAACAAAAACATCGCTGCTGATTGCCCCGGGTTTTAGGTTTCAGATACCCAACGCGCTGGTTACCAATTTTCACCAGCCGCAAAGCACCCTCTTATTGCTGGTGGCAGCTTTTGTGGGAACAGGCTGGCGAAAAATATATGAGTATGCGCTGGAAAACGATTTTCGTTTTCTTAGCTATGGTGATGGTTGTTTATTGTTCCGGCCGTAGTACTTTCTTTAAGCAAAGGAATTTCAAGCGCAAAAGCAGAGCCTTTGCCCAGCACACTATCGACCTTAATTTTTCCTGAATGGGCATCTACTACTGTTTTTACATAGCTGAGGCCCAGGCCAAAACCTTTTACATTATGAATATTGCCGGTATGAGCGCGGTAGAACTTTTCAAAAATACGCCGCACGGTTTCCTTGCTCATGCCAATACCATTATCTTCTATTCGAATACCAATGAATTTATTGGTGTTCCAGGTGGCAATTTTTATTAACAGGTTTTCTTTGGAGTATTTAACTGCATTGTCGATCAGGTTCGAAATAAGGTTACGGAAGTGAACAGGGTCGGCTTCAATAAAATCGAACCGGGCATCCAGACTTAGCTCTGCCCTGGCGCCCTTTTCTTCGAGCTGCAGTTTGTAGTTATCCATAATATCATGTACGAGATTATGTACATGCAACGGTTGTTTGTTCAACTGCAATTCCTGGCGGTCCATCATGGCAGCCTGCAGAATGGTTTCTACATGCTTGTTCATCCGTTTGTTTTCTTCTTTAATAATACTGCTGAAGTAGTTCATTTTTTCGCGGTCGCGCGCTACTTTTTCATTACGCAGGGCATCTACCGCCAGCGATATGGTAGCCAGCGGCGTTTTGAACTCGTGCGTCATATTATTAATGAAGTCGTTCTTTATTTCGCTCATCTTTTTCTGGCGCAGCAGGGCATTTACCGTAATATAAAATGCCGTTATGATCATGAGGGTAAAAAAGATGGCGCCTACAATCATCCAGCGCATTTCGCTTAGTACTATCTTTTTTACATTGGGAACCACTACGGTCATGGTTTCTTCGGGCACCAGATTTTCGAGATCGCTGCCACTGGGCGGCTGAAACAGGTAATATAAAACCAGGTTTTTATCGCTGGCGGTATCCTCGACCTGGTTCAAAAAGCCCCTTGATTTTATTTCATACGAAAGCAGGTTTACATTAGATGTAATGGCAAATTCAAACTTTACATTTTTTAAATCCTGTGTTTCAAATGCTTTCTGCAGCTTTTCGGCTACCTCCTGCTCGGTAAACTTCTGGGCAATAGTAGGCGGCTTCATCAGTTCCATTTTGAACTGTTCTGAAGGCCAGCTAAAGTCGGGACGCAAGCGGTAATTTTTCAAAGAAGGCAAAGTGCCCTTTTGCTCCATCAGCACATTTCCTACTTCGTTAATACCGCGAATGAGTTTGTATTTAAACTCCTCATGCTTGTCTACCAGCATGGTACGCAGCCAGCTGTACTGCACATAAATGGTGCCTATCAGCGATAAGCTGATCAAAACAAGAATAACAGGAAAAATTTTCCTTAACTGCAATTGATATGGTTTTAATAACGCCTCTGTTGTCATTTATCTGCCGGTTAGCCATTACAAACACCTTCGCCTTTCTTTTTTAGGGAAGATCAACAATCCTCAACAGCAGATAATTTGAACCGGTAAAATTAATAAACGATTTTAGTAACCCCTAATGGCACGAATTTAGTAGGTTTCGTTTTAACTTAGATTTACCAAGTTAAGCCGCCATAATGGGATGCTAAACTTAGAAAAGTTTTATTGAATAGCTAATTTTTTTGAAGAATCATTTTGCTGACACGATTTTAGTACTAATTTAGAAATATGGTAAATCCTGGACCGGGTATATTGCTGATAGCGGAGCCTTTTTTGAAGGATCCTAATTTTATGCGAACAGTGGTGTTTTTATGTGACCATCAGGAAGAAGGCAGCTTTGGATTTGTTATAAACCGGGTGTTCGGGCATACCCTGAACGAGTTGATGAACGACCTCGACGAATTAAAACTGCCCGTTTATTATGGCGGTCCGGTTCAAATGGATACCATTCATTTTCTGCATCAGTATCCCGACCTTATTCCCGGCAGTTATGAAGTGTTGGATGGCATTTACTGGGGAGGCGATTTTGAAACTGCCATTACGCTTATTAAAGCCGGTTCGATAGATACTACCAAAATACGATTCTTCATAGGTTATTCGGGTTGGGGCAGCGGCCAGCTGAACGATGAATTAAAAGAAAAATCGTGGCTTACTGCGCAGGCTACCCGAAAGCTGGTATTCCACCGCAAAGCCGATGAAATATGGAAAGATGCACTCAAACATCTTGGCGGCGATTATGAAATGATGGCCAATTTTCCGGTTGATCCGCAGTTAAATTAAGGCTAAGAGCATCAAAGAGAAGAAAGAGAGAAAAGAGGTCTTCAGTATTAATTTTCATTTTTTACATGGTACATGCTCAGCATTTGGTAATAGGCAAGCTGAACAGTTATCACATATCTCCTTTTTCTCCTTTTACTCTTTCAATCTCTTAGCGCTTCTGCATTCAGGCGCTGGCACCTTATCGCAATGGAAACTTTATACCAATTCCCGTTGACCAGTTGTTGAGGTTATCAATGCCATCGCTTTTATATGGCATATAGTTATAAGCTCCGTAAATATTTATTCCCGCAGGGCCATCTTTTCTGAAGGGCACAAACAAGCCGGCCATGGGGCGCGCAGCAAATTTGAAACTCGATTTTGAGTTATCAAATTCACCGAGGTATTGATCGTACACCACCATGTTACCTCCTACTCCAACGCCCACATAAGGCTGTACGATGCTGCCGGGCATAAACCGGTATTGTACCTGGGCTAAAAGAGGAATGGTTTGAATGGAATTGCTTAACACAGCCGATACTTCGCCGCCTTCATCGAGCTTGTATACAGCCCGCGGATACTTCTGATAAAAATCCTGAAAACCCGTTCCCAGCCCTACTGATATTTTATCGGTAATGTTATACAGTAAATTGGCCGTCCAGCCACGGAATGAGGTTTTATCTATGGCATCTGTTTTAAATGAACCGGAAGGTATATTCACAGAATAATTTATATCAAGCTGTAATGTTCTTTCCTGGGCCTTTGCTGCAACGGGTATTGCGGTTATACATACAAGGCCGGTTATTATTGTTACAAATAGCTGAGTTTTCATAATCTGTAATCTTTAACATTCAATAATTAAATCACGAGGCTTTAAAATAAGTGCTCTGATCAAAAAGCGCTTTAACACCGCCTGCTGCATTTGCCTGGCCAAAAACACCTGAGCCCCTGATCAAACCGCTCCATATATTGTTTAATTTGTTGGTTTGCTTTGCATCTTTCAAATTAAATATATCGATCGATAAGGCGCCTTCTGTGATTGAGTAAGTGCCATAATAAGAAGCAGGGAAATAATAGCCATACCCGCCATATCCCCAATAATAAGGATCCCAGTAAGAACCATAATACGGATCCCAGTAGCTGCCATAATCAAATACACCGGTTGAGGTGTTATAAATGCGGCTAACAGTAATTCCAAGATCGGGGCTTTGATCTTTTGCAACGAGGGTATAACCTCTTTGTGTAAGCTGATCTTTAACGGCGTTTATATAAGCCGCATCTACACCGGTAAGTGCCTTACCCATAAATTCACCATTGCTTATTACTGCAACTGAATCGGCAATACTAAAAGTATGGAACGAATTAAAATTTACCGAATCGGAATGATTGGTGATGTAAATGAGGGTTTCATCGCCTGAAAGATTTTTCGCGGGATCTTTTCTGCAACTGCTTAGTGCCAGCACGCCTGTTATTAACAAAACAGGTACAACTATTTTTTTCATACACTGAACTGATTTTGTTTTACTTCAATTGATAATCACACACAAAGCAGTTGCATTTCTATATGCAAATTAGATACCTAAATACCGAAGTCAGAAGTCTGAAGTCAGATGTCAGAAGATTGTAATTGAAGGGGGAATGAAACAATCAGGGGCCACAAACAACTCGGGTTCTTCCAGCTTCTGACCTCCGACTTCAGACTTCGCTTCTTTCCGACTATTTAAGAAGCCGCAGGTTTATTTAAAATTGTTCCTGTTATTTTAATCAGATGTTAACGCCGGTTTCTGACTTCCGACATCCGACTTCTGACTTCAGAATTCCCTCCTTACATTTGTTCAAATCTCAAATCAATTACATATTAAAGGAACTGTTGACATATTAGCCAACCCGATCGAGTACCTGAAAGGCGTAGGGCCGCAACGGGCCGACCTGCTCAAAAAAGAGCTGAACATTTTTACGTTTAAAGACCTGCTTGAACATTTCCCCTACCGGCATATTGATAAAACGAAGGTTAACCTGATCAAAGAGATCAATGCGCAAACCGATTTC
>Ga0114129_10003908_pt1 | contig 21033 bp, 26 predicted proteins | sample RhiMetdeltSRZDD1_FD_80071 | JGI IMG/M metagenome (GOLD analysis project Ga0114129, IMG submission 80071) | Populus rhizosphere microbial communities from Tennessee, USA - Rhizosphere MetaG P. deltoides SRZDD1 (version 2) (version 2) | ecosystem: Host-associated > Plants > Roots > Rhizosphere >... | reverse complement strand
GGGGTACGCGACGAAGGCCCGAGCCACCCCGGCTCGGGGCCTTCTGCTTGACCAGGTCTTCCCTGGTAGATGCCTGTGCAGTCCGCACAAACCTCGGTGGAATCAGGTAACCGACAAACTCGGTTGCCTGGCTGCGCAGCACAGGGCTGTCGAATGCGAGACCGCCCCACTGCTTCCGACCTCCTCGCCGGCGATTCCGCCGCTCGATCCGTGGCGACGAGGCCGAGCTCGGCTGGGTGATCGTCACCCCGGTGCTCGAGGTGGGCCGAAGGTCGAGTTCCGCTCGAGGTGTACGCCGCGGGCAGCGGCGGGCCCGGCCGTGACGGGTAACAAGAGCGAGGACGGCCTGACGGGCTGGCGCGGCCCTACGGGTTTTTCTGCTCGGCGGGCACGTCGGCTGGGTTTGGAAGGGGGGCGCCGCCGCGATCGGCTTCGGTCGCTGTCGGTCTTCCGTCGAGCTGGACGCCGTAACACGCCATCGAGAGCGACCCGTTTGCATGGCCGAAGGTCGCGGACGCCCGCCTCGCCCAGCTCATCACGGCCGTCCAGGACGGACAACTGTCCGTTGCTTGTCCGACGCCGAAGGCGGGCGTGATCACGCTGCGCGAGCTCGTCAGGCAGGGCAACGCTCACCCGTTGTCCGCCCGCTCCGGCGTGGATACAGTCCCGCGACGTTGAGCGCCGATCTCGATCAGCTGAGCATCGACACGATCCGCACGCTGTCGATCGATGCGATCCAGAGAGCGAGATCGGGACACCCCGGCACCCCGATGGCGATGGCGCCGGTGGCCTACACCCTTTGGCAGCGCTTCTTGCGGTTCGATCCGGCCGAGCCGATCTGGCCCAACCGCGACCGCTTCGTCCTCTCGGCCGGCCACGCGTCGATGCTGCTGTACGCGCTCTTGCACCTCACGGGGGTGCGGGCAGTCGACCCGGACTACGAGATCGTGGGCACGCCGTCGATCAGCCTCGACGACATCAAGTCCTTCCGCCAGCTCGACTCCAAGGCCGCCGGCCATCCCGAGTACCGCTGGACCTCGGGCGTGGAGACGACCACCGGCCCGCTGGGCCAAGGCATCGCCACCAGTGTCGGCTTGGCCATCGCCGGTCGCTGGCATGCGGCCCACTTCAATCGCTCCGGCTTCGAGCTGTTCGACTACGACGTCTACGTGCTCTGCGGTGACGGCGACCTGATGGAAGGGGTATCGGGTGAGGCGGCGTCGATCGCGGGCCACCAGCGGCTTGGCAACCTCTGCTGGATCTACGACAACAACCACATCACGATCGACGGCCGCACATCGATCACCTACACCGACGACGTCGCCGCCCGGTTCCAGGGCCACGGCTGGAACATCGAGCGGGTCGGCAACGCCAACGACCTCGACCTCGTGACCCAGGCGTTTGCCGCCTTCGGCAAGGAGACGGAGCGGCCGACGCTGATCATCGTGGACAGCCACATCGGGTACGGGTCGCCTCACAAGGTCGACACGGCGGCGGCCCACGGCGAGCCCCTGGGCGTCGATGAGGTACGGGAGACCAAGCGCGCCTACGGCTGGCCCGAGGACGCCGAGTTCCTGGTCCCCGACGGCGTGCACGAGCACTTCGCCGCCGGCATCGGGGCCCGTGGCCGAGAGCTGCGCACCGCCTGGCAGGCGCGGTTCGACCGCTACCGCTCGGAACACCGCACGCTCGCCACAGAGATCGAGCAGATGCAACGGCGCCAGCTCCCCGACGGCTGGGATGCCGACATCCCGGACTTCGACCCCGCCGGGGGCCCGGTGGCAACACGCCAGGCCTCCAACGCCGTCGTCAACGCCATCGCCCCCCGGGTCCCCTGGCTGATGGTCGGTTCGGCCGATCTCACCGACTCGACCGCGGTCGGCCTGAGCTTCGACGGGGTCGAGCCGGTCGAGCCCGGCACCCCGGGCGGACGCCAGCTGCACTACGGCGTCCGCGAGCACGAGTCGGCCGCCATCTCCAACGGGCTGTCGCTCTCCAAGCTCCGCCCAGCATGGTCCACCTACCTGGTCTTCTCCGACTACGCGCGTCCCGCGATCCGCCTCTCGGCGTTGATGGAGCTCCCGGTGATCCACATCTTCACCCACGACTCGATCGGCCTCGGCGAGGATGGTCCGACCCACCAGCCGGTCGAGCACCTGGCCTCGCTGCGCGCCATCCCCGGGCTATGCGTCATCCGCCCGGCCGACGCCAACGAGGTCGCCGAGGCATGGCGCGTGGCGATGGAGCAGCACCATCAGCCGACTGCGCTCGTGCTCACCCGCCAGGGCGTGCCGGTGCTCGACCGGTCGCGCTACGCATCCGCCGAGGGACTGCGGCGCGGTGGCTACGTGCTCGCCGATCCCAACGACGGCGACCCGGAGCTCATCCTGATCGCCACCGGCAGCGAGGTCTCCCTGGCCGTCCAGGCCCACGAGACCCTGAGCGCGGAGGGCGTGCACTCGCGGGTCGTCAGCCTGCCCTCGTTCCACCTCTTCGAACAGCAGCCGCCCGACTACCGCGAAGCCGTCCTGCCCGCCGCCGTGACCGCCCGAGTCTCGATCGAGGAGGCCTCGACGCTCGGCTGGGACCGCTACGTCGGACCGGACGGCGCCATGATCGGCATGCACACCTTCGGCTCCTCCGCACCGCTCAAGGACGTCACCCGCAAGTACGGCTTCACTCCCGAACGCGTCGTCGATACCGCCAAGGCACTGCTCACGTGAACCCCGAGCCAGGATGAGTGGGGCAGCGACGAGCCGCAGCGATGCGAGGGAGCGTCGATCTCGGTCGGACCAAGATCACGAAGAGCTGAGGTCACCGGCGGCGGGACTCCCTCGGCGCTGGTGGCGAGAACCGGGTCCCAGCCGCCGACCAGCCAACCTCGATCCGGTCATAGGCCAGATACTGATGACGTCCCAACCACCGAGCCGAGGAAGTCTCCATTGGTCGCCACCCTGCTGCCCCAGCCGCGGTCCGCCGCCGACCTGCCGCGGCGCGCGGATCCGCCGTCAGCACATCACCACACTGCACCGACTCGGCTCGAGACCCCACCCCGGGCCGCCGACCCAGAGGCCGAGCGGCGACGCCAGGCACGCGACCTCGTCGCGGCCGTCGACGGTAGCCGGGCGGCGCTCGAGGAGCTGCGTGCCGGCTTCCTGAGGCGGTTGCACCGCGCGAGCGACGACTTCGGGGCGACCGAGGGCCTGCGCGTGACCGAGGCGGCGTTGAGGTTGGTCCCGCCACTTGCGGACCTCTGGACCGGGCACGAGCGCGCAGGCCAGGTCGAGTCCGAGTCGTGGTGGCGACGCCTAAGGCCGCGGAAGCGGCGGCGGCGACGCCTCTCGTAAGTGCCACGGGCAAAGCCGGCGCGGCGAGGCATGCGCGGCAGGGCCCTCGAGAGGCAGAGTCTTGGCCATGTGGCGATCGTTCGATGTTGGCGCCGTGGTGCAGTCGTTGGCGTTCAGCGACGCATCCGTCGCCGCGGGTAACGCCGGGATGGACCGCCGAGTGGGACGCGCCCGCCTGGCAGCGACTGCTGATGACATCCGCCGCAGCGGGCCCGCGGAGCTCGTCGTCACCACCGCGACGACCCTTCTCGCAGCAGACGACGAACCCGGCCGGCTCCTGGTCCGCCTCGACGGCGCGCAGGTCGCCGGACTGGCTATCCGCATGGACGGGCCCGACGAGCTGCCCGCTTCCCTGCTCGACACCTCGACGGCACTTGCCCTGCCGGTGATCACGTTCCCCGAAGGAACACCCCTAGCGGAAGCCGCGGCAGCCGTGCTCGATGCGCTGCTCGAGGCGCAACGGCAGCGACTCGACCGAGTGCTCGACATCCACCAGCGCTTCACGCGCATCGTCGCCGCGGGTGGAGGTGTCTCCGAGATCGCCGCGACGCTCCACCAGCTGCTGCGAGTGCCGGTCGCGGTCCTCGACCCGGAGGGACGCACGCTCGTCGTCGTGCCGTCGGATGCGGCCGCCGGCGCCGACCTCGGCGATCCGACGGCCACCCGAGAGCCGATCAGCGCCGCTGGTGAGAGCTACGGCGAGATCGTTGCGTTGTCCACGGCGCCCCTTGACCAGGACGGCCTGGTCGCGATCCAGCGAGCGGCCATGGCGCTCGCGGTCCGGCAAGCCCAAGCGCAAGCCGTCGCTGTGGCCGAGGACCGCTTCGCCGCGCTGAGCCTCGAGGAGCTCATCGCGGGGCGCGCCGGCGATGCTGCGGCCGTTGCCGAGCGTGCCGCGAGCTTCGGCTGGGACCTCGGCCGGCCTCGTGCGGTCCTTCTCGCGTCGGTCGATCCGCCCGAGGACGGCGACATCCCGCCCGGCGCGCTCAACACGATCGCCGCCGCTGCCCGCGCCACGCTCGGCGCCGACGCGATCGTCTGGACCCGCAGCGCCACCATCGCCGCGCTGCTGGCTCCCGAGTCGCCGGACCCGCAGGAGCGGCGTGAACCCGCCGAGCGACTACGAGCGGAGCTCGACACCCAGCTCGGTTCGGTCACCGTCAGCATCGGTGTCGGACGCCGCGTCGACCACCTGTCCGAGCTCGCCCGGAGCTTCGTCGAAGCCAGCACCGCAGTCGACGTGGGGCGCTGGGCCAAAGGCCGCCACGTCACCGAGGTCTACGACCAGCTCGGACTCGAACGGCTCCTCGCCTCCACGCCCGCTGATGACCTCGCCGAGTTCGTCCAGCAAGCGATAGGACCGCTGGTCGCGCACGACCGAGCTCACAACACGGGCCTGGTGGAGACCCTGGGCATCTGGCTCGCGACCCGCAACATGGCCGAGGCGGCCCGGCAGATGTTCGTTCACTACAACACGCTCAAGAACCGTCTCGAACGGATCGAATCGATCCTCGGCCCCGTCATGACCGACGCCGCCCGGTCACTCGAATGCGAGGTCGCCATCTACATCTTCCGTCACTACGACGGGCCATGGGTACGCCCGGGCGGGATGTGAGAAGTGGACAGACACCGAGCCAACGCCGGTCCGGTTCGGACAGCGCCAACGCCGCCCTGAGCGGAGACACTGGGCATGGACCGAACCCGAGAGCGAAGGAGCGACGATGACCACTTCCGATGTCCTCAGCCGACCCAGCACGGCCCGGCTCAGTGCCGCATCCGCCCTGCAGCGACTACTGCCTGAGCTGGTCGCGCTCACCCTCCAGGCCAAGCAAGCGCACTGGAACCTCACCGGCCCAGGCTTTCATCCGCTTCATGTCCTGACCGATGAGCTCGCGGCAGACACGCGGGCGTGGGCCGATCGTGTCGCCGAACGATCGGTCGCGCTCGGGTTCACCGCCGACGCCCGACCGGCGACGGTCGCAGCGGTGGGTGGCGAGTTCCCAGGCGGCCCCGTCAGCGATCGCGAGGTCATCACCGAGCTCGGCGCATTGGTCGACGCCGTTGCCGCCACCACCCGGTCCGGCCTGGCCGCTGTCGAGGCCGCGGATGCCGTGACGCATGACATCCACATCGAGGTGCTCGAGGGACTTGAGAAGTACCACTGGTTCCTTCGAGCGCAGGCGACCTGACCGGCGGCACCGACGAGACCGCGCCCGCGCGGACGGGTGCGTGCCGCGTGCGGCCTGGGGCAGGACGAGAACAGGAGCAAGATGTGACCGCCGAGACCGCACCGACTCGACCGCAACCGCCGACAATGACGGCCGGTGCCGTGCGCGAGCTGGTCGGTGCCGTCCTCGAGGATCTCCCGGCGACGACCCACCTCATCGAACCGATCGTGAGACGTACCCGGCTCGAGCCCGATCGAGCCGTCGCCGCTCACCGTGTCGGCGACCGCTTCGTCGACGTGACGGCGACCGAGTTCCTCCAGTGGGTGCGACAGCTGGCGAAGGGATTGATCGCTTCGGGCGTCGGGGCCGGCGATCGCGTCGCGCTCATGTCCCGTACTCGTCTGGAGTGGATGGCACTCGACTATGCGATTCTCGCCACCGGCGCCGTCACCGTGCCCGTGTACGAGACCTCAGCGGCAGAGCAGCTCCGCTGGATCATCGATGACAGCGGCTCTGTCGTCGTCATCACGGAGACGCCCGCGACGCGCGGGCTGCCGCGGCGTCGGCCGAGGTCTTCACCGCGGACGGCTGGTTCCGCACCGGTGACATCGGGACGCTCGAGCACGGCTACCTGCGCATCACCGGCCGGAAGAAGGAGCTTCATCGTGACTGCCGGGGGCAAGAACGTCGCGCCAGGGCCACTCGAGGACGGTCTGCGTGCGCATCCTCTCGTCAGCCAAGCGCTCGTCATCGGCGACAACCGGCCCTTCGTCGCCGCGCTCATCAGGCCGAAGCTGGCCACCGGGGGCTGGGGCTCGACACCGTGGTCGCCCTCGCGGAGGGCTTCGGCATCAGCCTCGACGGGCTCCTCGGAACGGGCGCCGATCCGGGGTACGTGATCGCTCGTCGAGACCGAGGCTCGACGCGGCGTGGGATCACCGCGCTGCTCGACGACCCGACAGCAGGCCTCCGTGCTTATCTCGTTCACCTGGGCCCGGGCGAGAAGGGTGAGCCACCGGCTCTCCACAAGGGACCAGAACTCGTGGTGGTGGCCGCCGGGCTCGTCCAGATCGACCTGGGCTCGGAAACGCCGGTCGTACGCGCCGGCGATGCCGCGCTCGCCACGAAGGTCCCGGTGCGTGGGTGGCGCAACATGCTCGCCACGCCGGCGCGGTTGTTCTGGATTCCGCGCGATCCGCTCGTCCGCGAAACCTGAGCGCCTCAACCGATTGGCACCGGCGGGCCCGGTCGCGTGCTACGGCACCAGTGCGTTCGCGAGGTGGTGGTGCCGCGCCCAACCGTCGAGATCGTCGTGCCGCTTGCCATGCGCGTTTATTTCTAGTAAACGTTAGAGTTATTCCTGTCGAAGGGGTGTCGATGGCAGAGACCGCTCGAATCCACCAAGTCGGGCCGCCCCACGCCCAGCCGGGCCCGTGGCTGGAGGTCGTGCGCGGCACCGGCGACGACGTCGAGGCCAGTACCGCGAAGGCGGAGCCGAACGCCGGACGCAGCGGCATGGTCGGCTACGTGATCGGCTTCGTCGCGGCCGCGGTTGTCATCACGGTCGGTGGCACCCTTGGCGGCCTCGGCTTCGGCGCCTCGTTAGGCCTCGGCCTCTTCGTCGGCCTCTGGGGCGGCGGTGGGTTCGGCTTCATGCTGGGCGCCACCATCCCATTGGCGCGTCATCTCGACGCTCAGTCGGCTCGATCGACCGACCACGGACAAGGAGACATCGATGGCACTGCAGCTCGGTGACACCGCACCCGACTTCACCGCGGAGACGACCGAAGGGCCCCTCAGCCTGCACGAGTACCTGGGCAACAGCTGGGGGATCCTCTTCTCGCATCCCGCCGACTTCACGCCGGTGTGCACCACCGAGCTGGGCGAGTTCGCCCGCCGCAAGAAGGAGTTCGACGACCGCGACACCAAGATCATCGGCGTCAGCGTCGACTCAGTGGCGTCCCACAAGGACTGGTCCGCCGACATCGCGGAGACTCAAGGCCAGGGCTTGAACTTCCCGCTGATCGGCGACGACGACCGCATGGTTGCTCAGCTCTACGGGATGATCCACCCCAACGCACTGGAGACCGCCACGGTCCGCACCGTGTTCGTCATCGGTCCCGACAAGAGGGTCACGCTCACGCTCACCTACCCAGCCGCGATCGGCCGTAACGTCGACGAGATCGTCCGAGTGCTCGACGCCCTCCAGCTCAGCGCCGCGCACGGTGTCTCCACCCCGGTCAACTGGAACGACGGCGACGATGTCATCATCTCGCCCGCCATCTCCGACGCTGACGCCGAGGAGCGGTTCCCGAAGGGGTTCACCACCCTCAAGCCGTACCTTCGGCTCACCCCACAACCCAACCGCTGAGAGAACCGGGCCCAGGCGTGACCGCGGCACACTAGGCAGCGGGACGGCGGCGAGATCCAGAGAACCATGACGGTCACCACACTCCAAGAGCAGGCACGAGCGCTCGGTGACCCGACCCGCCACGCCATCTACCGCTACATCGCCGACGCCGGCCGGGCCGTCGGCATCGCTGAGCTCAACGAGCACTTCCCGTTCAACCACAACGCGATCCGCCAGCACCTCGCCAAGCTGCTCGCTGCGGGGCTGGTCATCGAGTCCAAGACGCAAAGTGGCGGCCGAGGTCGACCCCGGCTCGTCTACGAACCGGATCCCGCCCTTGAAGGTCCATGGGGGACGAGCGGTCCATACGAGCGGCTGAGCCGCCTGCTCGTCGAGATCATCCGAACGGGCCTCGAGGCAGAGGAGGTCGGCCGACGAGCAGCCGACCTGTTCCGCGTGCCCTCACCGTCGGGCGACATCGTCGCCGACATCAGCGCCGCCATGGCCCGCCAGGGGTTCCAACCCGAGATCCGGCCGGTGCGCGACGGCGCCGAGATCGTCCTCCGCAACTGCCCGTTCGCCTCGGTCGCCCTCGCCGACCGCGACACCGTGTGCGCCCTCCACCTCGGCATCGCCGAGGGCCTCACCGACGACACCGCCACGGTCACCGAACTCGTCGCCTACGACCCACGCAAGGCCGGCTGCCGCCTAGGGATCCGCGTCGCCGTGGACACCGACGCTGGGACCCCCGGAACGCTGACGCTCCGGGGGAGAGCCCGAGCTCGGTGACCGCCGACGCGGAGCCGGTCGACGAGCGTGGCGAGGCACCGCTACCGGCGGTCGCTCGACCTCATCATCCCCGAGCCCCAACGCGACAGGCACTGGGCTGGGTATCGGCTGCTGTCGTGCGGGACGATACTCAGGACTGGCAGGAACGACTACGGGTGAACGACGATCGGGCGGCGCTGCGTAGTGCAGCTGGACCGTCAGCACCGTGGGACAGTGCCGGATACGTGACGTGATCCGGCGACCAGCACGTGCCGGCTGCCGGCCGTTGCTCTGCGACACGGCCTTACATGCTCGTGTCGTCCACGGTGGCTCGCCGTACCTTCGTCCGAACCGCGTAGCGCGGCGAGTGGCGCGCTCTCCTGTCGGCATGGTGCGTTCAGGCTGCGGGGCGCCGCTCGAGCCAATCCCACGCCGCACGGGTGAAGGTCGACACAATCTCTGGGACGTCGGCGTGCGGGTCGACGGGCACGGTCACATGATCCATGACCGTGAGGACGAGCCCGTTCGAGGTGGGGGCGCTGGCCAGTGCGGCCTCGGTCACGACCCCGACCGGACGGTCCGATTGAAACACGACCACGGCTCGCTCACCGCTGTGGCGAAGGCGCGCGCGTGCTTCGTGGATGCTGGTGGCCGGCGTGACTGGCCAGGCACCGTTCAGTTGAGGAACCTGTGTCCTGTCATCCTTCATCTGTGCCATCCATGGCGTATCTCTCGCTGGGGATTGATTCATCGCCTGGAACATCACCGTCCCGGTGGGCGCGGCGTCGAGTCGCGGGCGCACCGGTGATGGCCGCGATCACTCGGTGTAGCCAGCTGCGCCGAGGCTGGGCCGCGGTGATCGTACGGTCGAGCTTCTGCCAGATCGCGATGTGCCACGCATGTGACGAAGCTCTTCGCGCAGCATCCCCTGGTCCTCTGCCACGTCTCTCTGCCAGCAGCTGCGGCACGGGGCTCCGATCGGTTCAGGGGCCACTGCCGGCTCCTGATTCCTCGGTGGGGCGGGCCGCCGGCCCCGCCCACCAGCCCGGGGGATCGCTGGCAGGGAACGAGTCGTGCCCGGCGTTCTCCACCAGCGAGTCGTGTCGAGCTCGTTCGTCTCGGCGGTCGGGTCGGGCCATGCGTCGCATCGCGTTCTCGTGAGGCTCGCTCGGGTTGTCGCTGTTCGTGGTCAAGGTCTCATCCCGGTCGGTCGAAGCATGGATTCGAGGTGACGGCTCCGCACCGCACCCGTGCGGCTCAGGTCGCGTGCGCATGGAGCATCCAGCGGTACTTCTCGAGGCCCTCGAGCGTGGAGACGACGAGGTCGTGGCCGACGGTATCGGAGCGGGCCAGTACGTCGAGCGCTGCGCGGGCCCTGGCGGCGACATCTTGGAGCAGGCGATCCAGTTCGTCGATCGCCTCGCAATCGCTGAGGCGTCCGATCAGGAACGGGCGCGCCGCGGCGGCGACGGTGCCCGGACGGCCGTCGGCGGGGAAGCCCAGTGCGACGGTTCGCTCTGCGACGCGGTCTGCCCAGCCGAGTGCGTCAGCGGCGAGCTTGTCCGTGAGGTCGTGCAGGGCGAGGAACGCCGGCCCAGTCACGTTCCAGTGGGCCTGCTTCGCGTCGAGCGCCAGCGCCATGAGGTTGGGGAGCAGCTTCTGGAGCGCGGAGGCGGCGGTCGGGGCCACTTCCGTGGTGGTAGGCAGAGCGTGCTGGAGTGTGATCAACGTCATCGAGCCTCCGCATCGAGATGATTGCCGCCGATGACCAGTGTCTCGTCTTTGCGGCGGCCGGCCACTGGCGACAGTGGACCCGTTTTCGGGTCAGGGGCTGTGGGCATCTCACATCGTCCAGCCGGGCGCGAGCGCCTCGTTCACCGCACCGATGTCGAATGTTCGCCCCATCCCACCACACCTGGCCGAACCGGCAGAGCCGCCGCCTCAGCACCCGCCGGGTTGCATCTCCAACGCCGATTGCGACGCCGCTCTCGTTGGCCGCCTGGTTCCTGATCGACCAATCAGGACGACTCATGCTCGCCGAGGAACACCTGGGTGGACGCTCCCCGATTGTCAGCTTGCCCACCAACGGGGCAATCTCCTCGCCGAGGCGGCTGGCGACCACCGCAAGGCCGTCGCACTCCTCGCTCAGCGGCTGACCGCGATCGCGGTTGATGTGCGAGCGCGGGCCGCGGCGATCCCCCGGGCCGCAGAGACGCCGGTGCTGTCGAAGCTCGCGGACGGGCTGGACGCCCGAGTCAAGCACCTCGGGGCCGGATGACGGCCACTGCCGTGCCACGGGAGCGGCGTGCAGTGCGACCGACGAGACTGGGTGCGACCGGGAGGCGAGCCGTGGCCCCAAACGATCCCACACGTTGGCCATCGATCCCGGTCACTGACTGGCAGGACACCCGCGACACTATGCACCTGTACACCCAGGTCACCGGGAGGGTCCGACCCGCCAACGAGCCACGGATCCGCTCGTACGAGCCAGGCGAGGATTGGTGGTGGTGCTACCCGGACGAGCTGTTCTTCGAAGTCGACGGCGCCCCGCCGGCACCCTCGCACCCCCGACCGAAGAGAGGAAGCACGTGACGTGACCCACAAGGAGATCCTCGACGAGGTCCGCCAACCGGTCAGGGAGCAGTGTGAGCGCATCCCGGCCGGGCGAGGTGCCACTGAAGACCAGGTCGCCGAAGCCCTCGGCGTCGCCATCCTCATGAACGGCGGACCTGGCACCGTCCACGCGCCGCGCGCGTTCGAGGCGTTTCACGAGTACAGCACGTGAGCGCCAGCGACGTCAGCGGCGAGCTGGCAGCCATGCTCACGACCTGCACCGTCTGCCAACGGTGGGCCGAACAGGACGAGGGCCCGTACCACCGCGATGCACAGCCAGAACGGCGCGACCTCGTTGAAGACCGCCACGGCATCGCGCTGCAGCTCGGAATCCGCCTGGTCCACGACGACGGCCCGCCAGCAGCGGGCGCGTCGGTGGAGATCTGGCATTGCGACGCTCTCGGTAGGTACTCGGGGTTCCCGCCACCCCGGTCCGGGACTGTCGTGTCCGCCGGCAACGCACCGCGCAGCGCGTATCTCCGCGACCAGACGTTCCTCCGCGGCCGGCAACACACCGACACCGCCGGGATGGTGGAGTTCCACACGATCTACCCGGGCTGGTATCCCGGCCGGACCGTGCACATCCACCTCATGGTCCGCGCCGACCTCCGGAAGCTCACCAGCCAGCTGTACTTCCCCGACGACGTCACCGACACGGTCCTGACGGCCGACACCTACGCCGAGCGCCCCGGCCGGGACACCACCAACGCCAACGACGACATCTTTCCGACCGGCGGCGATCCTGCCGTGCTCGACATCGTCCCGACTTCAGGCGGGTACCGAGCGGCCATCAGCCTGGTCCTGCCCGGACGCGACGGTGCGTCCTGAACAACGGGATCGCGACTTTCACCGGGGTATCTGGTTCTCCTCCTATCGACAACTATCATTGACGTTACTGAGCGTGACGCTGTATCGTCAACACTGATCCCATTTAGGAGGTGTAGGACACGGTGATCCCGGAACGGAACCCACCTGCTCCCCGATTTGGGTTAGTGAGCTTGGCTGAGGTCGACGAGCGGCGCTCGGCTGGGCGACGCGACAGCCTGGCCGGCCGAAAGAGGCATCGACCATGAACAGCAACGACCTCGAGCAGCACATCGCCGGCATTGCCTCGCTCGCCGAACCGCAGCGACGTGCCCTGTACCGATTCATCGTCGCCCGGGGTGGCGCCGTCAGCAAGGACGAGGCTGCCGCTGCGATTGGCGTTGCCCGGTCAGTTGCGACGTTCCACCTCGACCGCCTCGTCGCCGATGGTCTGCTCATCACCGAGTTTCGGCGGCTCACCGGCCGTCAGGGTCGCGGCGCCGGCCGGCCGGCGAAGCTGTACCGGCGCGCCGAGGGCGAGCTGTCGGTGAGCCTTCCTACCCGCCAGTACGACCTGGCCGCCGGGCTTCTTGCGACCGCGGTCAACGACGCAACGCATACCGGTACGCCGGTCGGCGAGGCCCTCACCAGGGTCGCCACCGAGCGAGGGCGCGAGCTAGGCGAACAGGCGCGGGAGCGGGCGGGGAAGCGGCCGAGCCACCGCAGTCGCGTCGACGCCGCCCTAGCTGTGCTCGCTGACCAGGGATACGAACCCCGCGCGCACGGCAGCGAGGTCTTTCTCGCCAACTGCCCGTTTCACGCCCTGGTCGACGAGCAGCGCGACCTGGTGTGTGGCATGAACCTCGACCTGCTGTGCGGGCTCGCGGACGCTGTAGGTGACGACGACTTGACCGCGCGCCTGGCTCCCTCAGAAGGCAACTGCTGCGTCCGCCTCGACACCCGCCGGCGAGCGAAGAAGGACCAACGATGAGCGGTACAGGCTTGCCGCTCCTACCGGACTTGGCTGAGCCTCCACGGAGACGGATCTTCATCTAGTCCCGCCTCTCGGCCGTCACATCGACTGATCCGATCGCCTGGTAGATGACGGACGTGGCGCGGGGCGGCGGGATCGGGATGCGCGGGTGGTGATGCACCTCTGGAGCACCCGAGCGCCGGAGTGCTCGACGTCGCCGGTGGCAGTCACGAGTGTGATCGTTCCCCTGCGGGCGAGGTCGATGAGGTGGTCCAGGGCGGCCGACGCTGGTGGTCGCCGTAGCTCGGCGCGGTAGCGGCGAGCGAACTCGTCGAACCGGTGTACGTCGTGGCCGTACCAGCGCCGTAGCTCGGTGCTCGGCGCGGCATCCTTGAGCCACTCGTCCAGGCTGGCGTCGGCCTTGGTGGTGCCTCGCGGCCACAGCCGGTCCACGAGCACGCGGTAGCCCGCGTCGCCCCGGTTGTGGATGTCGTACACACGACGCAGTTGGACATCACGAAGCTGCGACATCTCAGTCGTCCCCTCTCACAGACACCTCGGCGGCACATCGCGCTGGTCACGCCGGCTGCGCCCGTAGGTGAGCGCGGCTACCCCGTCTGGCCCGAGCACCGGCCCCGCGTGCCCGAGCTCGAGCAGCTCCTGGCCGGGGCCATGAGACACGCCGTCGACGACCTCGCCGGGGGCCACGGGTCGGACCGCGTCCGGCACGTCGGCGGCCGTCATCGAGTCGACCCGCCCGATCGGGCGGTGCGGTGACGGTAAGACTCCTCGCCCCGGCACGACGACGGGTGCCGGGCTCTGCTCTCGGCGAGGGCGAGCTGGTCCTGAACGACTCCGACGGCGGAGGCCGCTGACGCGACGCAGAACAGCCCCTGGGGGATCGCCGCGAGGCGCTCGAAGGGGATCGGCCATCGGCACGACTGGCACATCCCGTGGCTGCCGTTCCCGATTCGGACGAGAGCGGCCTCGATCTCCTCGATCGCCTCGCGCGCCTGGTAGGCGTGGAGCGCGGCCATCGCCCGATCGAGGCCGGCCGTCGTGTCCTTGGACGAGTTGGCGATGAGGTCGGCGAGCGTCGCTGCGTGATGCGCGAACTGGGAGGCGTGCTCCGTCATCCCGGCCAGGAGCAGGTCACGAAGAGTGTCCGTTTGGAGGGTGGAGAGCTTCTGCGGTCCTGTGGCCATTCTTCTCCTTTTCTCTAGTAAAGCCTATAACAATGTTGATCGGTCTCTCTGCGCGACCGTCGATGGCTCGATCTTGCGCGGGCGCGGCGACCGGCGCATCAGCAGAACCCGACATGCTTCCCGGCCTCAGGTGTCCGTAGGTCACACCTAGGCCGATCGCTTCGAGACCGCGGAGCAGCTTGACGACTGCACGGAGCCAGCACGTCGAGACGCACTATCCGTCCCCTAAATCAAGCAATACTTGACGATACGGCGAGTGAAGGCGTAACGTCAACAATAGTTGTCGATAGAAGGAGAACCAGATGGCCACCAGCACCCTTCGACCCGCCCAGGCCCCTCACGCCCCCGTGGCGCAGCGGCCGGCCAACCTCAAGGACCCGACATACCAGGCGTTCTGGCTGTTGCGGATCGGGTTCGTCGTCGCCCCGATCCTGTTCGGCCTAGACAAGTTCTTCCACATCCTCGTGGACTGGGACCGCTACCTGGCACCCGAGCTCGCCGACCTGTTCAACGCCCAGGCCCACACCCTCATGTACGCGGTGGGCGCGATCGAGATCGTCGCCGGCCTCGTGGTCGCGTTCCGTCCCCGCTTCGGCGGCTACCTCGTCGCCGCGTGGCTGGCCGGGATCATCACCAACCTGCTGCTGATCGGCGACTACTACGACATCGCCCTGCGCGACTTCGGGCTCCTGCTCGCCGCCCTGACCCTCGCCCGCCTCGCCACCGCATTCCCCGCCGGCCTGCCCGCTCGTCGGAGCGTGTGACCGCGATGATCACCGCATTCGTGTTGTCCGGTGGCAGAAGCCTCGGTGGCGACCAGAGGGGACGGACTGTGCCGCGACGTGGGACGGGCCGCATGAGCATCACCGACACCACGCCCGCCGGTGCGCCGCGACTGCGGGTCCACTCGCTCTGCCAGCACCACCTGCTCCCGTTCCACGGCGTCGCACAGATCGGCTACCTCCCGGGCGAGTTCGCGCGCGGAGTTCTTCCCGCTCGCCGGAGTCCAGCGGTGACCCAGCTCACGCGTGTCCCAGGAGGACCCACATGACCGACCGGACCATCGTGATCGTCGGCGCCAGCCTCGCTGGTGCCAAGGTGGCCGAGGCCGCACGCAGTTCCGGCTTCGACGGGCGAGTCGTCCTCATCGGCAAGGAGTACGAGTTGCCCTACGAGCGGCCGCCGCTGTCCAAGGCGGTGCTGCGAGGCGAGGTGGCACCGGAGACAGCGCGTGTGCACGCCGCCGGCTTCTATGCGGCCAACGACATCGAGTTGCTGACCGGGCGCAGTGTCGAGGCCCTCGACGTCGGGGCCGGGCGGGTCACGCTCGACGGCGCGGAGCATGTGCCGTTCTCCGCTGCGGTCCTGGCGACCGGCGCCGCGCCCCGGCGTCTCGACATCCCCGGCGCCGACCTGGCAGGTGTCCACTACCTGCGCGAGGTCGGCGACGCCGCCAGGCTCGGCGATGCCGTGCGCGGCGCCGGTCGCGTGGCGGTGATCGGCGCCGGGTGGATCGGCTCGGAGGTAGCGGCCTCGGCCCGGCAGATGGGCGCCGAGGTCGTGCTCATCGACCCGGCAGCGGTGCCGCTCCGGCGGGTCCTCGGCGACGAGATCGGCGAGGTGTTCCGCAGCTTGCACGCGGACAACGGCGTCCAGCTCCGGATGGGGACCGGGGTCGTCGAGCTGCGGGGCACCGGCCGGGTGGAGCAGGTCGTGCTCACCAATGGCGAGACGGAAGCTGCCGACGTCATCGTCATCGGTGTCGGCGTGCTCCCCCGAGTCGGGCTGGCCGAGGCGGCCGGCCTGAAGGTCGACAACGGGATCGTTGTTGACGAGCACCTGGAGTCCAGCGCACCGGGCGTGTACGCCGCCGGCGACGTCGCCTCCGCCTGGCACCCCCACTACCGGCAGCGACTGCGGGTCGAGCACTGGGCCAACGCACTCAACCAGGGCGTCACCGCCGGCACCAACGCGGCTGGCGGCACCGAGATCTACACCCGGCTGCCGTACTTCTTCTCCGACCAGTTCGACCTCGGCCTGGAATACGTCGGCTACAGCGAACCCGGCGACACCGTCGTGGTCCGCGGCAACCGGGACGAACGGGAGTTCATCGCCTTCTGGCAGCGCGATGGCGTCGTCACCGCCGCCATGAACGTCAACATCTGGGACGTCGTGGAGGACCTCAAGGAGATCGTGCTCAGCGGACGTGTTCTCGACGCCGGCCGCCTTGCTGACCCCGCCGTGGCCCTGGCTGAGCTGGTGTCCCGATGACCAGACTGCAGCGCCTACACACCGAGTACGGCCAAAGTCCGTGGCTCGACAACATCACCCGCCGCTACCTGCGCGACGGGACCCTTGCCCGCATGGTCGACCAGGGCATTCGCGGGGTCACGGCCAACCCGACGATCTTTGCCCGGGCCATCGCCGGCTCCACCGACTACGACGACCAGTTCTCCTCACTCGTCGCGGCCGGACGTTCGGTCGAGGATGCCTATTGGGAGCTCGTCGTCACCGACGTCAGCGACGCGCTCGCCACGCTCCGGCCCGTTTTCGACGCCAGCGGCGGCACCGATGGCTACGTGTCCGTCGAAGTCGCCCCCGAGCTGGCTCGCGACACCGCGGCCACGATCGCTGCCGCGCGGGAGCTGCACAAGCGGATCGGCGAGCCCAACCTGTTCGTGAAGATCCCCGCGACCGCCGAGGGTGTCCCCGCCGTCGAGGCGATGATCGCCGAGGGTCGGAGCATCAACATCACCCTGATCTTCTCCCTCGCCCGCTACGCCCAGGTCATCGAGGCCTACCTGGCCGGCCTGGAGGCCTTCAGCGGGGCCGGTGGGGACCTGTCGACGATCCACAGCGTCGCCTCGTTCTTCGTGAGCCGCGTCGACAGCGAGATCGACAGTCGCCTCGACGCTGCCGGGGCGGACGGCGCGCTCGGGTTGCGAGGCCTCGCCGCGATCGCTCAGGCGAAACTCGCCTACCGACTGTTCCGCGACCAGTTCTCCGGGCCGCGGTGGGAGCTCCTGTCCGCCCTCGGCGCTCACCCCCAGCGGCCCCTGTGGGCCTCGACCTCCACGAAGAACCCGGCCTACCCCGACACCCTGTACGTCGACGGCCTCATCGGAGCCGACACCGTCAACACCCTCCCCGAACCCACGATCGCCGCGTACGAGGACCACGGCACCCTGGCCCGCACGATCGACACCGGGGTGGATGCCGCGGCCGACGTGATGCACCACTTGGCAACCGTCGGCATCGACATGGACGACGTGGGCCTGGCCCTCGAGACCCGAGGGGTAGCCAGCTTCCACACATCCTTCCAAGAGGTGCTCGCCGCCCTCGAAGCCAAGTCCAATCACCAAACCGGGCGCTGATGGACTGGGCCGGATGGGCGCTGTTCGGATTGATGGCCACCGCCGCGTTGACCGCGGTCATGATCGCCGCGCAGCTCGCCGGGTTCACCCGGCTTGACCTTCCTCTGGTGCTCGGCACCGTCGCCACGGATGATCCCGACCGGGCCCGCGTGGCCGGCTTCTTCATCCACCTCGCCGTCGGGCAGGGCTTCGCGCTCGGCTATGCCACGGCCTTCGCGCTGCTGGACCGAGCCACCTGGTGGCTCGGTGCGCTGTTCGGGCTCCTCCACGCCACCGTCGCCCTCGCCGCGCTCGTTCCCCTCCTGGCCGGGGTCCATCCCCGCATGGCGTCGAACCGCGCCGGTCCTGCCAGCACCGCCGCGCTCGAGCCACCCGGCCTGTTCGCCCTCAACTACGGCCTACAGACCCCGCTCGTCGCCCTCGTCGCCCACGTCGCCTACGGGATGCTCCTCGGCCTGCTCCTCACGGGGAGCTGAGGTGGACGACGGCATGAACAACGAGGTCCCGCTGCGGACGGTGATGACACCGATCGAGGACTACGGCCTCCTCGGCGACACCCGCACCGCCGCGTTGGTCTCCAGCGACGGAGCCATCGACTGGCTCTGTGCGCCCCGCTTCGACTCCGACCCCATCTTCGGACGGCTCGTGGGCGGACCGGCGGCGGGCACGTTCCGGATCGCACCAGCTCGACCCGCCGACATCCTGACCCGCCACTACCGGCCCCACAGCACAACCGTCGAGACAACCTGGAGGGTCGGAGGGGGCCGCCTGACCCTCACCGACGCCATGGTGGCCGAGGTCGCCGGCCGCCTGCTCCCCGCCACGCTCCTGGTGCGCCGCCTGGTCACGGAAGGCGGGCCCGTGGACGTCGATGTCACCTTCGACCCCCGGCTCGGCGAGGACCACCGCCCGCCCCGGACCCGGCGGCGGGACCGGAACCTCGTGTGCACGTGGGGTCCGCTCGCCGTGTCGCTCGGCTGCTCCCCCGAGGTCGACATCGATGTCGGCCGGCCCCGGCTCGTCACCGTCACCCCCGACCAGCCCCTCACACTTGTGCTCGCCGTCGCCCATCGCGAACCGCTCATCCACGTCGACCCCGCCGCCGCCTGGGACGTCGTCAGCAAGGACGAATCGCGCTGGAACGCATGGACAGCGGAGATCGACGACGATCTCCCGTTCCGCGACGCCGTGGTGCGGAGCCTGCTGACACTGCGGCTGTTGAGCTACTCGCCCTCCGGCGCCCCGGTCGCCGCGCCCACGACGTCCCTACCCGAGCATCCAGGCGGCGTCCGCAACTGGGACTACCGCTACGCCTGGCCCCGCGACGCCAGCATCGGCATCGGCGCCTTCCTCGGCGTGGGCAAACTCGCTGAGGCCCGGGGGTTCCTCGCCTGGCTGCTGCACGCCAGCCGGCTCAGCCGACCACACCTGCCCGTGCTGCTCACCCTCGACGGTCGCCATCCGGCCCCCGAGCGCGAGCTGCGCGACTGGCCCGGCTACGCCTGCAGCACCCCGGTGCGGGTCGGCAACGGCGCCGCCGACCAGCACCAGCTCGACGGCTATGGCTGGGTACTCGATGGCGCCTGGAACCTGGAACAGGCGGGCCACCACCTGAACTCGGAGACGTGGCGGACGATGCGCGGGTTCGCCGAGCACGTCGCCCGCCGCTGGCACGAGCCCGACGCCGGCATCTGGGAGATCCGCGGCGACGACGCGCACCACGTCCACTCCAAGCTCATGGGCTGGCTCGCCCTCGACCGGGCTCTGCGCATCGCCGACACGCACCGGCTCCCGGCCCGGCAACGCAGGCGCTGGGAGGCCGCCAGGGCCGCCGTCGCCATCGACGTCACCCGGCGGGGCTTCGATCCGGCCAGAGGGAGTTACACCCGCAGCTACGGCTCGACCGATCTCGACGCGGCCGTGCTCGTTCTGCCCCTCCTCGGCATCGAGGACCCCGCCTCGCCCCGGGTCCGCGGCACGATCGACGCCATCGCATCCGAGCTGGGCGCCGGCGGTCCCCTGCTCTACCGCTACCCACCGGGGCGCGACGGCCTGCCCGGCGGCGAGGGCGCGTTCCTTCCCTGCTCGTTCTGGCTTGTCCAGGCACTAGCCGCCACCGGCCGCACGGCCGAGGCCAGAGAACGGTTCCAGGCGCTCCTCGACCACGCCGGCCCGCTCGGGCTCTACGCCGAGGAGATCGACGTCACCACCGGCGCCCACCTGGGCAACTACCCCCAGGCCCTCACCCACGCGGCCCTCGTCCAGGCCGCCCTCGCACTCCGGGCTACGGAGGTGTGCGGGTGACCGACCACCCGACGCACAGCCGCGTGCCGAGGACCGCACTGAACGCGGCCAAGGACTCCGTTTTCGAGCTTGTGCTGGTCGGCGTGGACGGATCCGAGGGCGCACATCGTGCAATGGGCTGGGTGGCTCGGTTGGCGCAGGCCACCGATGCAGAAGTCATCGCTGCTCACGTCCTCACCTACAACCGCGAGTTCGTCCGCGACATGACCTTGGACACGGTGCGGACCTGGCGACGCGAGCTCGAGCGGGATCTCGCAGGCACATGGACCGGGCCACTCCGGGACGCAGCCGTCGGATACCGAACCGTCCTCGCCGAAGCCGCCTCACCGGCAGCCGGCCTTGTCGAGATTGCAGAACGCGAGGGCGTCGACCTGCTCGTGATAGGCGCCAAGGACCACGGCAACCTCGCCGGTCTTGTCCTCGGAGGTGTCAGCCACAGGCTGGCTCATCACGCCAGCCAGCCTGTCGTCATCGTTCCTGCGAGCTGGTCCCCTCCGCCGGACACCCAAGACTCGTGAGCCCGTCGCCCGTCAAATGCCGAGCCGTGCGGCCTCTTTCCTGGTAGAGACGGTGCAGGTCCATTCGCAGCGCGGGCAACTGAGTCGCTGAAGTCGTAGTTCCGTGCGATCTGAGAAGCCAGCAACGCAGTCGTCGAGAAGATCGCGAAGCCGAGGCCCCACATGGCGCCGACCGTGACCAGCAGAGCGCGCCGGCCGTCGCCGAGCACGGACCGCAGCGGGACCTCGTCACCGCCGACGCCGGGAAGATCGTGCCCGTCGCCGTCGGGCGCATCGGGGTCGGCCCGGCGGCGTGACTCTGCGTCGAGCACGAGGGCCGCGAGCGCAGCGGCACCCGGCGCGTGGCGGTTCGGTGCACCGTTGCCGTCGCTCACGTCACGAGTCTCACACCACCACCCGGACCCGGCTGAGGTTAGCGACCGGGCGTCGTGGTCACGTGGAGGGCCTCCGAGGTCGGATCACCGAGCTCAGCGGAATCGGCATAGGTGCCCACGCCTTCGAAGCTGCTCGGCCGGCCTCAGGTCGTGATCAGCAGGTCATACTGACGCCCATGGTGGAGAGCAGCGACCCGGCGCTGGGGACCGGTGACGGCCCCCGCCTTATCCTGGT
>Ga0114129_10003907_pt1 | contig 21036 bp, 15 predicted proteins | sample RhiMetdeltSRZDD1_FD_80071 | JGI IMG/M metagenome (GOLD analysis project Ga0114129, IMG submission 80071) | Populus rhizosphere microbial communities from Tennessee, USA - Rhizosphere MetaG P. deltoides SRZDD1 (version 2) (version 2) | ecosystem: Host-associated > Plants > Roots > Rhizosphere >... | reverse complement strand
GGGTCGTAGCCCTGCTCGATGAGCGCCCAGGCCTTCTTCTCCTCGAGCATCTTCGAATCGATGAAGTCGAGGACGTCCGGGTGGTCCGCGTCGAGGATGACCATCTTTGCCGCGCGGCGGGTCTTGCCGCCCGACTTGATGACGCCGGCGAAGGCGTCGTAGCCCTTCATGAAGCTCACGGGACCGGAGGCGATGCCGCCGCCCGACATCCGCTCTCGGCTGGAGCGGAGCGGTGACAGGTTGCTGCCCGCGCCGGAGCCGAACTTGAAGAGCATGGCCTCGGTCTTCGCGAGGTCCATGATCGAGCTCATGTTGTCCTGGACCGAGTTGATGAAGCACGCCGAGCACTGCGGCTTCGGCTCGATCCCGACGTTGAACCAGACCGGCGAGTTGAACGCCATCTTCTGGTGGACGAGGAGGTGGGTCAGCTCGGCCTTGAACGTCGCGAGGTCCGCGTCCGTCCGGAAGTAGCGCTGGGTCTCGGCCCAGGCTGCGATCGTGTTGACGACGCGGTCGATGAGCTGCTTGACGCTCGACTCCCGCTCCGGCGTCCCGACGTGGCCGCGGAAGTACTTGCTGACGACGACGTTCGTGGCGAGCTGGCTCCAGCTCTTGGGCACTTCCACGTCCGTCTGCTCGAAGACGGTCTTGCCGCTCTCGTTCGCGATGTTCGCGACCCGGAGCTCCCATTCGATCTCGTCGTACGGGTGGATGTCCGGGCGGGTGTGCCGCCGCTCGAAGGTCAGGCCTTTGGCGCCCGTCCCGTCGAAGCTGGCGCCCCACGGGCCGGCGAGCTTCCGGGTGTCCTTGGGTTCCATCACCCCGACGGACTTGGCCGCCTTCGGTGTTGCGACCTTCGTCGCACCCTGCGCCTGGGTTGCCGGAAGTGCCTGACCCGCGGCTCGCGCCATTGCCCTCGTACCTCCCTGCCCGCCGACCACGTGGCGAGTCTGTCTACCCCTGCCAAGGTCGCCGCACTGGGGTGCTCGGTTAGCTGCGGCGGCTCCTAGGTGTGCTTCGCTGCTCGACGGTGCGTCGTGGGTTCGGCGGCCCGTATCCTGGGCGCGGAACGGGGGCGAACGACGGCCTGATCGATCGTTGAAGCGACCCTCGAACGATACGCCCGCGCCCGACCGAAGTCAAGGCAAAACCACAACATCTTGTGGTCCGGTTCCGAACCGCAACGCTACATGTGGTGGTTTCGGCGATTTCGTGCACGTCCACTCGGCGTCCACGATCGGCGGCCGTTCGTCCACCGTTCGGGCGCGTTCGTCCACACGGTTGGAGGGGGCTGTCCACGCCCGTTCGGTGGCTTGTCCACCGGTCGTGCGCAAGGTGAGATTAGCACGCGCGTTCGGTTTGAGCCTCGTATCCCGAGCGCGGGTCGGGCCGTTTTCGCCAAATGTCCACCAGGCGAGCATTCAGCGACGTTCGATGGCCCATTTCGCCTTCCGCGCGCCCTCGTATGCGCGAGCTCGTTCGGTTGAGCATGGAAAGGCGTCGGCGGGTGCCCTGGCGGCGACTAATGCTCGCCAGGCGAGCAAATGGCGGAAGTCGTCGCCGCGCATCAGCGGAAAGCCAGCACGCGTCCGCGGCCCATCGCGCCAGGACAACGCCGTCAAATTGCTATCGCGTGGCGGTTACCCGGAGATCCGGTTCAGCGCGGCTACCGAGGCGCCAGATCGGAGCGAGAGGTTCGTACCAGGACGATCCCGCCGGCCGTTTTCGCTGCTTAGCTGCCGCTATGCGACAACTTGAAGGAGGGCGGCAGCTTGCGCCACTACTCCGCAGATCGCAGACGACGGTCGGCTGCCCCGAACACGGCGATGGCGCGTCAACCTATCGTGAGACTGAGCGCGAGTACGGTGATCGGGAGGTGACCGGCGATGACGGTTGAAGCTGCACTTGAGGCGTTCGCTCTGGGCTTCACGAGCGCGCTGGAGCCTCCCGGCGCGAACCCATTCGCTGCGGGTGCGCGGATCGTTCCTCCCGCGGGCGCCGGCGAACGTCTCATGATCACGGACCTGGTGACAACGACCGAAATCACGCCGGGGACACTGGACCTGACCTGGCGGACCAAGGACGTGCGCTTCGTGAACCCTGACATCGTTGACCCAACGACCGTTGGGGGCCAGCCAACAGCGGACCTCCTGACGCCGGGGATCGCGACGACCATGACTGGCGCTGCAATCCCTCCGGGAGTCCCCGGCCTGCTAGGCACAGTTGGGGGCACCCTACCGATTCCGATCGACGTTACAAAGCCCGTTGAGTTTCCGGTGACGCTGTGGGCACGATGGCGAACCCTCGACGAACAGGGCAATGGGCTGTCGGATACGACGTGGACAGTCGGTGGCGGCGGGCCCGGCCTCGAGGGCACCGGCGGAATCATCCAACCGCCATCCGCGAACGCCCTCGATGTTGTCACGGTGGTCTTCAATGCGGTGTTCGTTGAGCTCACGAGCGATCCGAATCCGACGGCCAAGCGCAAGATCGAGGCTTCAATCCGTCTTGAAGCCGCCGGCACTTCGACTGCGTGGATCGATCTCGTGCCGCTTGATCTCATCATCCCTGCGGTACCGGTTCCAACCGTCGCCATCTTTCACCAACGCACGAACTTCGGTGGACTTGTGTTCATTGTCGTGCCAGCGAGCTCGCCTCTCGACAGCGGCTCCGTGAGCATTGCACTCAACACGCTCAAGAACACACTCGACCCACTCCAGGCTGCACTCGCGGTTCTCGGGCTGATCGTTGGCGCCTTGGACGGCGTCAGAACGACTCTTTCGTCCGGCGAGATCACATTCAGGAAGGCTGACCAGCTCGGCAACCTCAACAACATCGATCTCGACTCGGGGTTCTTCAACGACACGGAGGCCGAGGACGAGTTGAGTTCGCTTGTTCTCATTGGGCCACCTCGCCGTCAACTCCAGACGTTCAACGCCCGCGACTACTCGACATCGGAAGGACAGATGAATGTCACCGTGGGGCCTGAGTTGATCGTGAGCATTGGCACGCTCCACTCGGGGTCCCCATCTGGCAACCCAGCTGGTCGGGTGAGCGTCCCGCACGCACCTTCGGGCCAACGGTGGAGCGGTCTCAACCCGTGGCACGACATCACTGGTTTCGGCGACGAACTCTCGTCGTTGCGCTGGTCGTGGACGTCGTGAGCGGTGGGTCCACGGTCCAGGTCAACGGCCTTAGCACGCTCACAATCCTCGGCGTGAGCTGGGGACTGGAGATTGACGGCGTCCGCGCGGCGCCAGGCGAGGTCGTCGATGTGATCCCGGGTGAGGTCACGGTGCTGATCGAATTCGTCCGGTCGAACAGCGAGAGTGTTCTGGAAGGCGGCGTCAAGATCGTCGTCGCGGTCAGGCCAGGGGAGCAGATCCAACTCACCCCCAACCTGCAGGCCGTCCGACGAGTGTTCCAGGGCTACCAGTTCCCGCTCGCAGGCTGAACACGGAGCAGGTTTGGACGTCATGTAGCCCCGTGCACATCTGTACAATGCAGATGTGCACTCTGACGGCAACAAAGGCGGCGGCGGGCGGTTCGAGACGCTCGTGCGGGTCAGCCGGCTCTACTACGAGCTCGGTGAGACCCAGGAGGAGATCGCCCGACGCGTCGGGGTGACGCGGCCTCAGGTGTCGCGCCTCCTCAAGCAGGCGCGCTCCGAGGGCGTCGTCGACATCCGGATCGTCGACCGCCTGGCCGAGAAGACGCCGGCGGCCGAGACCCTCCGGCGCCGGTTCGGGCTCAAAGCCGTCCACGTTGCGCCGAGCCTGACCGGCGAGGAGGGGCTGACCCGGCGTTCGGTCGGTCGGCTCGCCGCCCAGGTCTTACGAAGCGAGATTCGTAGCGGGATGGTCGTCGGCATTGGCGAGGGCACGGCGGTCTCGGCCATGGCGGATGCGCTGGACGCGGACGCCCCGGTCGACGCCACCGTGGTCCCGCTGGCCGGCGGCTTCTGGCTGGGCGAGGCGGCCCGCGAACCGTATCGGCGGGTGGCTGACGCGCTCGGTGCGAACGCCCAGCCCCTTCCGGCCCCCGGGCTGCTCGACGACGCCACGACCCGCGACGCGCTGCTACGACACGCCGGCGTGAAGCTCGTCCGCGAGCTGTGGGGGCGACTCGACGTTGCGCTGTTCGGGATCGGCGGGCCGTCCTGGTCCGAGGCGCAGGTTGGCGCCGAGATCGCCCGCGAGCTCGAAGAAGCCGCGGCTGTCGGCGAGGTCTTGATCTCGCCCTTGGATGCGGAAGGACGGTTCGTCGGCGACAAGCTTCGAACCCGCGTGATCGCGTTCGATGCGCGCGAGTTGGGGCGGGTGCCGTCGACGATCGCGGTCGCCCATGGGCGTTCGAAGGTCGCGCCGATCCTGGCGGCGCTCCGCTCGGGCACCGTGAAGACGCTCATCACCGATGTTTCGACGGCCGAGCTGCTGGCGGCCGCCGACGCTGCGGATCCACGGGCCCGGGCGGACCGGGACGGGCGCAGCGCTCCGAAGCCGAAGGCGGTCCTGGCCGCGGACATCGGGACGACCGAAGCCAAGGTCGGGCTCGTCGGGCTCGACGGGACGTTGATCGCGCTCGAGCGGGCGGGCTATCCGATTGACGTCGACCCGGCGAGCGGCCGCGCCGAGCAGGACGCGAACCACTGGTGGACCGCGCTCTGGGAGACGACGCGGCGCCTTGCACCCAGGGAACGTGCCGAGGTCGTCGCGATCTGCCTCGACGGCCACGGCCCGACCCTCGTCCCAACAGATGCCGCCGGCCGCCCGACCGGACCGGCGATCACCTGGCTCGACACCCGCGCGACCGCCGAGGCCGCCGAGATCCAGTCGGCGACGGGGCTCAGCGGCTGGGGTCTCGGGATCCTGCCCGCTGCGCTGCGTCTTGAGCGCCACGCGCCGGAGATCGCCGAGCGCACGAGTTGGTACCTGAACACCTGGGACGCGCTGGCGCTTCGGCTCAGCGGCCAGGCCCGGGCCTCGGTGCCCGGCGCGCCCGGGCTGCCGACACCCGCCGACGTCGGCTTCCAGTCTCTAAAGCTGCCGGAGCCGGTCGCCGCGGGCTCGGTTGTTGGCCACCTGAACGCCGAAGCCGCCGAGGCCCTGGGACTGGACGCCGGATTGCCGGTCGTCAGCGGCGTCGTCGATGCGTTCGCGAGCTTCCACGGGGCCGGGATGCTGAACGCCGGTGATGCGATCGACGTCGGCGGTGGCGCGGGCGGGTTCGGCGTCTACTGGGACCGCCCGGTCGAGGCGGCGGGTGCCTTCGTCACCCCGGCCCCGCTGCCCGGACTGTTCGTGGTCGGCGGTGCGATGGCCGCGACCGGCAAGTCGCTCGACTGGTTCCGCGACGACATCCTCGCGAACGGCGCCTCCACCGAGCAGCTGCTGGACGAGGCGGGCCGGACCCCAGCCGGTGCCGGCGGCATCGTCTTCCTGCCCTACCTCGCCGGGGAGCGCTCGCCGCTCTGGGATCCCGGGGCCAGAGGCGCGTTCGTCGGCCTGCGGCTGGATCACGGCCGCGGCCACATGACCCGCGCGATCCTCGAGGCCGCGGCACTCGCGATCCGCCACGTCGCCGAGCCGATCCTCGCGGCCGGCGTCCGCGTCAATGCGATGCGCCTCGCGGGCGGCCCGGCCCGGAGCGAGGCCTGGAACCAGCTCAAGGCCGACATCACCGGCTTCCCGGTCGAAGTCCCGCACGTCCTCGAAACGGCGGTCGTCGGCTCGGCGATCCTGGGCGCCGTCGGGGTGGGGGAGCACTCGAGCCTGCCCGCGGCGATCGGGGCGATGACACGGGTCGAACGGCGGCTCGAGCCTCGAACGTCGAACCAGCCGACCTACGACGAGCTCTATCGAATCTATCGGCGGCTGTACCCAGCGCTTCGGGCGGTGGTGCCATGATCAGCGTGCAGGGACTCGGCCTTTCGTTCGAACGCGCGGACGGCGGGCGGCTGCAGGCGCTCGAAGGCGTCGATCTGACCGTTCGAACGGGCGAGGTCGTCTCGATCATCGGGCCCAACGGCTGTGGCAAGTCGACGCTCCTGCGCGTGATTGCCGGCCTGCTCTCCCCGGAGAGCGGCCGCGTGACGGTGGACGGCAGCGTTGGCCTCGCGTTCCAGGAGCCGCGGCTGCTGCCGTGGCGCACGACGGCTTCGAACGTCGTCTATCCCCTCGAGCTGGCGGGCATCTCCGCAACCGATCGAACCGCCCGCGCCAACGCCGCGCTCGACCTCGTCGGGCTTGCCGACTTCGCGGACGCGCGTCCCTCGCAGCTCTCCGGAGGCATGGCCCAGCGTGCTGCCCTCGCGCGCGCGCTCGTTCTCGAGCCCGATGTGCTGCTCCTCGATGAGCCGTTCAGCGCGCTCGACGCGCTGACCCGCGAGCGCTTCGACGTGGACCTCCTCGATCGCTGGGTCAAGCCCGGCACGACGATCGTCGCGGTCACCCACAGCATCGCCGAGGCGATCTTCCTCGCGGACCGCGTGATCGTGATGTCGCCGCGGCCGGGGCGCGTCGTCGCGGACATCGAGGTCGCGGTCTCGCGCCCGCGTTCCTTCGCCACGCTCGACGGGGCGCTCGCCTCGCGACTCGCCAGCGAGATCCGCGGCCACCTGGAGCTGGCGGCGTGAACGTTCGTGCCATCGGGCCCGCACCCGCCGCCGCCCTTGCATTCATCGCGTTCGTTGTCGCCTGGAAGGCGATCGTTGTTCTCGCGAGCTACCCGGCGTTCATCCTGCCGCCGCCCGAGTCCGTCGCCTCGCGCTTCTTGGGCGCGTGGACCAGCGGCCTCATTTGGCCGCACTTCGCCGCAACGTTGCTGGAGATCGGGCTCGGGTTCGGTCTCGGGTCCGGGCTCGCGATCGCGACCGGCTACGCCCTCGCGCGCTCGCGCCTGGTCGCGAGCCTGCTGTCGCCGTACCTCGTCGCCGCCCAGGCAACGCCGATCCTCGCGCTGGCACCGCTGCTCGTCCTGTGGTTCGGTGTCGGCCTGCTTTCGAAGCTCGTCATCTGTGCGCTCATCGTGTTCTTCCCGGTGGCGGTGGCGACGATGGTCGGCGTTCGGGCGGTGGATTCGAAGCTCCTCGAGCTGGCCCGATCGCTGCGTGCCACCCGGCGCCAGGTCCTGCTGACGCTCGAGATCCCGGCCGCCCTCCCAAGCATCCTCGGTGGCCTTCGAGTCGGCGTCACGCTTTCGGTTGTGGGCGCGATCGTCGCCGAGTGGGCCGGAGCGGAGCATGGCCTCGGCGTCCTCGTCAACCTCGCCCGCGGCAGCCTGTTCGACACACCGCTGATGTTCGCGACCCTGCTCACGATCGCCCTGCTTGGGATTGTTCTCTACCTCGTCGTCGTCCTTGTCGAGCGCCGCCTCGTCGGCGCCCGCTAACCCGTCAGCCATCGCCCGGAGGTTTTCGATGTCCGTCGCTCGCATACGAACCGTCGTCGTCGCGCTGCTGACCGCGCTTGCGCTCGCGGGCTGTGGTCTCGGTTCGACCCCGACGCCCGCCGCCACCAAGCTCGTCGTCGGCCTCGGCTTCATTCCAAGCGTCCAGTTCGCGCCGTTCTACCTGGCCGATCAGGCCGGCTACTACCGCGACGCGGGCCTCGACGTGGAGCTCCAGAATCAGATCGACCCGAACCTGGTCCCGCTCGTCGGCCAGGGTGCGATCGATATCGGCACGGCCGACGGAACCTCCGTCATTCCGGCCGTGAGCCAGGACATCCCGATCGTCTATGTCGCGACGATCTACGGCAAGTTTCCGTCGATCGTGTTCTCGAAGGCGTCGTCGGGCATCGAGACGGCGGCCGACCTGGCGGGTAAGAAGATCGGGATCCCGGGCCGCTACGGCTCGTCGTGGATCATGCTCCAGGCGCTGCTCGGCTCGGCCGGGCTCACTCCAAACGATGTCGAGATCGTCGAGTACCCGGACTTCGGCCAGGGCACGGCGCTGGCCGCGGACGCCGTGGATGCCGCGACCGGGTTTGCGAATAACGAGCCGGTCTCGATGGAGCTCTCTGGGACCCCCGTGACGGTCCTTCACGTCGACGACGTGGTGGCGCTGCCCGGCCCCGGGCTGATCGCGAGCCGCGACACGCTGAGCAACAAGGGCGCCGCCGTGAAGGCGTTCATCGCGGCGACCCTGCGAGCGATGCACGACATCGCCGGCGACCCTGCGAAGGGCGTGGACGCAGCGATCGTCGCGGTGCCGGCCCTCGGAGCGGTGCGGCCCACGGAGGAGGCGATCCTCGCCGCGACGATCGCGGTCTGGGCGCCGTACAACGGGAACAACGACGACTTCGGGACGATCGACGAAGCCGGTTGGCAGGCGTCGCTCGACTACATGGTCGAGCTCGGCGACCTTGTCGCGAAGCCCGTCACTCTCGCCGACCTCGTGGACTCGAGCTACCTGCCCTGACTCGGGCAGCCCGGGCACGCCGCCTGACCGCGTTAGAACCCCTGGTTCTAAGTGCGACCAGTCAGGGCCGACTGCTGGGCGTCGCCGCCTCTGGCGAGACGAACTTAGAACTCCAAGTTCTCAATTTGTCAGGTCTAGAACTGGCAGGCATGGAATCCGCCGCCAGGACCCGAGTCGGGGGCTGATCGGAGCCTAAACCGGTCGGACCTAGAACTACCAGTTCTTGGACCGGCGCGGCAACGCCGCGAGCTGAGCCTCGGGCTCGGCTAGAGCCCGCTGTACGCGTGGAGGCCGTTGAACCAGAGCGAGCCCGAGTAGGTCACCAAGACCATGAGGAAGCCCACGACCAGCAGCAGGGCAGAGGGCCGGCCGGCCCACGCGCGCTGGTTCCGGGCGTGGAGGTAGATCGCGTAGGTCAGCCACGTGACAAGCGCTGCGGTCTCCTTCGGGTCCCAGCCCCAGTAGCGAGACCATGCGATCGAGGCCCACCACGAGCCGAGGATGATCATCGTCGCGAAGACCGGGAACGCGAGGATGACGGCCCGATAGGCGACCGCGTCGAGGACTCGGTGCGACGGCAGCCAGCGGAAGCGGTCCTCGCGACCCTGGATGAGGTAGCCGACACCGGCCGCGAACGCCGTCGCGAACATGCCGTACGAGAGCACCGCCATGCCGACGTGGATCGTCAGCAGCGGCGCGTTCTGGAGCGCCGGCACGAGCGGCTCGATCTCGCTTGGCAGCGACGCGGCGTAGAGCGCGAGGATCAGGGCGACGCCCGTCGGGACTGCGCCGATCGAGCGGATCGGGAAGCGCCGCTCGAGCAGGAGGTAGCCGCCGAGCATCGAGGTCGCGAAGGCCACGCTGAACTCGTAGAGGTTGCCCCACGGCCCGCGGCCGACGAGATACGCCCGAAGCGCGATCGATGCGAGCAGGACGGCGAAGGCGGCCGTCGTCAGGGCAATCGATGAGCCTGCGAGCGGGGAGGCGGCGGCAAAGTCGTCAGCGCCATTCGAACGAGCCGCGGCTCGCGCCTGAACAAACGAGCCCGTGGCCACCCCGGCGAGCGCTGGTTGCGGGACGAGCGCTCGGACGGCAACGGCGGCGCGGCGGCCGGCGGCGAGGAGCACGGTGTGCCCGACATGGGCCGCGAAGCCGAGGACGAGCAGGATCGTGCCGGCGGCGAACAGGGCCTGCGAGACGGTGGCTAGCTGTGGCATCGCTTCGTGTTCGTTCGGACGTCCAGGGTCGGTTTCGTGTTCCGCGTCACGCGGCCGCGGCGCCGCCCGGCGGTGGGCCGGCCGGTCGAAGGGCGAGGTCGCGCTTCGCGACGGTGACGATGAGGCCGCAGTTGCCGCAGGCGGCGATCTGCGCCGGGCGCCCGGCCGAGCAGCGCGGACAGATGATCGTCAGGTCGGCGTGATCGCGTTCGCAGGTCGTGGCGCCGGAGGGGTAGATGAGGCCATCGAACGGGCAATACGGCTCGCCCGAGGGGTAGACCGGCTGACCGTCGACGATCGGCGCCTGCACCGGGCCCTCCGCGAACGCGACCTTGCGTCGCGGCATCCGCAGGACGTAGACGACCCAGCCGAGAACAATGAGCGAGAGGATCGGCCCGATCACGCCGAGGACGAGGAGGTACGGGATCAACCCGATGAGCGCTCCCCAGTCGGGGATGACGAAGCCCTCGATCGCGCGGAGGAAGTTCAGCCAGAGCTGGTGGATCGCGTCGAGCACGGCCGGAATCCTAGCAGCGCGGTCCGCCGCGCCGTGGGGCGGCTAGCCTACGCCCATGCTCCTGCTCGTCGACCTCGACGGCGTCGTCTACCGCGGCGCCGAGCCAGTCCCGGGGATTGCTGCGGTCCTGGCCGCCCGCGCCGGAGCGGGCGACGACGTTGTCTACGTGACGAACAACTCGATGCATTACCGGGCCGACTACGTCTCCCGGCTCGAGGCGATGGGCGCCCCCGTGACCGCCGATCGCGTCGTCAGCGCGCCGCGCGCGACGGCGCTGTACGTGACGCAGCACCTGCCCGAGGTCCGGCGCGTGCTGGCAGTGGGGGCGTCCGGGCTGGATCGCGAGCTGCGCGATGTCGGTTTGGATGTCGTCAACGCCGGGCATGCGGCCGAACGGATGGCGAAGGAGGGGATCGACGGCGTGGCCGCGGCAGGCCGGCCCGGCGCGGTCATCGTCGGGCTGGATCCGAACCTCACGTACCTTCGGCTCGCTGCGGCCGCCGATTGCATCCGGGCCGGCGCGACGTTCCTGGCGACGAATCGCGATCCGGTCTACCCGGTCGAAGCCGGGCTGCGGCCCGGCGCCGGCAGCGTCGTCGCGGCGATCGAGGCGACGACCGGCGTCACGCCGACGGTCATCGGCAAGCCCGGGCCGCTGCTCATGGAGGAGGCCGCCGCGACGGTCGGCCGGCAGGCGAGCGAGGCCATCGTCATTGGCGACGGCATTGGGACAGATCTGGCCGCGGCGAAGCTGGTCGGCGCGCGAAGCATCCTGATGCTGACCGGCGTGACGACAGCGGCCGAGGTCGCGGCGCTGACCGCAGACCAGGCCCCGGATGCCGTGGCATCGGACGCGCAGGAGCTCGCCGCGGCCCTGGCCCGCCTGTCATCAGAGCATGCGGGAGCATGAGGCCCCGATGAGCGAGAGCATCGACGCGTTCATCCACGAATACACGCGACGCTATGTCGCGCACGACGTCGACGGCGTTGTCGACCTCTGCGAGGTTCCATTCCTGGCCGTGCGCGAGGGCAAGCCAATTCACATGGCCGATCGAGAAGCGGTCCACGACCACTTCGCGTTGGTCATCGATGCCTACGCGAACGCCGGCTACTCGAGCTTCGCCCCTGTGGAGATCGACACCCATGAGCTCGGCGAGCGGTCGGCCTTCACGACGGTCCGCTGGCACGCGTTCGACGCCGAAGGAAACGTCGCGCGCGACTCCCGGACCACGTACCAGCTGCTTTCGACCGAGTCAGGCTGGCGTTTCCTCTCGTACACGAATCACTTCTGACCGCCGGCCGTCACGGCCATCGCTTCCGGAGCCGTCGTCCCCCAGGCGTCGAAGTCGGCGCGCAGTCGCGCGATGGTGGCCTCGTCCGCGAAGGCCACGTCGAGCGCGTTCCGGTCGGTGGCCCAGAGCTCGCGCAGCGTCATGCCGATCCGTTCGACCGCCCGGACATACTCCTCGGACAGGGTGATGTCGGAGACCGTCGAGTCGTCGGTTGAGAGCGTGACCGACACACCGGCGCGATAGAGCCGGGCCAACGGATGTGCCTCGAGTGATGGAACGATCCCGGCCTGGACGTTCGAGGTCGGGCACAGGTCGAGGGTCACGCCGCGCACCTTGAGCTCGTCGAGGAGCGCTGGATCCTCGATCGCGAGCGGGCCGTGCGCGATCCGCTCAGGCTCGACGACCAGCGCCCGCCGGACCTGCGCCGCGCCGCCCCACTCGCCGGCGTGGATCGTGATCCGGAGGCCGCCCTCGCGCGCGATCTCGAACGCACGCGCGTGATCCGACGGGTCCGGATATGCCTCCTCCGGGCCGGCAAGGTCCCAGCCGGTGAGGCCCTGGTCCACGAATCGCGCCGCCGCCTCGGCGAGCCGGACGTTGTCCTCGGGCGGATGCGAGCGAAGGGCCGTGCAGATGAGCCGAACCTCGATGCCGGCCGGCCTCGCGGCGGCGGCCGCTCGAGCGCCTTCACAGACGGCCGCGATCCCGTCCCCGAGCGACAGGCCGCGGCGGGTGTGGAGCAGCGGGCCCCAGCGGATCTCGACGTAACGGACGTTGTCGGCGGCCTTGTCCGCGACCAGCTCAGCGGTGATCCGCTCGAGCGCCTCGGCGTCCTGCATGAGCGCGATCGGGAGCTCGAACGCCTGGAGGAGCTCGGCCTGGTCGGCGCCATGCGCGGGACCGGTGAGCTCCGCCTGCATCCCGGCGAGGGTCGATGGCGCGTCCACGCCGCGCGTTTGCGCGAGCTCGAGCGCGGTTTCGATTCGCAGCGAACCGTCGAGGTGGAGGTGCAGCTCGGCCTTCGGCATCGCCGCCACGAGCCGGCGCAGGGCGGGTCCGTCCACGAGCCGATGCTACGATGCCGGCCGTGACCGAGACGCTCGGGCGCGTGCGCGCCGCGGGGGCGTGGCTCGTGGCAGCGCTCCTCCTCGCCTTCGGCTCCGCCGGCATCGTCGCCGCGACGACCCGCGTTCCCGGAACGCCCGCTCGAGCCGAGCTCACGTGGGCCGCCGACGCGGCCGCGCGAGCGCAGCTCGATGAGCTGCGCGTGGACCTGCAGCACCTCGCTGACAACGTTGCGGATCTCGGGACCGTCGCGCGCGGCGCGATCGCGGCGCTGAGCGACCACGACGCGGCGCTCCTCCAGGCATCGATCACCGACGGCACGGTCCGGGCCGTGAACATCGAGGGCGACGCCGCGACGCTGCGAGCGAAGATCGAGACGTTGACCGAGTTCGGGCCCGGCGCTGCGACCCGGCTCTCGCGCTCGCTGATCGATGCCCATGGCGCGATCGTGGCCGCGTCGAACGCGACGGACGGCCTCGAATCGACGTGGGCCACCCTGGCCCAGGGCGCGCTTGCGGCCGACGACCTGACGACGCTCCTGCTCGAGCACGACGAGACCGTGGGCGCGGCAGCGCTGCTCGGCCGGGATAACGACTGGGCCGGGGCGCTGCTGAAGCTCGACGAGGCGGACGCGATCTTCGCTGAGGCCACCGCCCAGCGCGCGATCCTCGCCCGGACCGCCGAGGTCACGACGCTCGATGAGTGGCTGCGCCGGAACGAGCGGTACGACCTGGCGCTGCGAACGCTGTACGAAGCGCTGATCGCGAGCGACGGCCGCGTCAACGACGAGGTCCGCGCCGCGTTCTCGGAGGAGACGGCGGCCCGAGCGGATCTCCCGCCCGACACCCGCGGCCTCGTGCTGATCATCGCCGAGGCCGGGCGGGGCGGCCTCAACAACGCGGTCATCGACATCGAGACGCTGCGCGGCCGGCTGTTCGAGGCCATCGAGGCGTCCACGGAGGCATCGCCGGAGCCGAGCTCGGGCTGACGCCCGCAACGCTCCGCCACCACTCCCGAGCGTGGCGCTACACTCCGCCGAGCCCATCCCTTCGCCGCCGGACGCGCGTTCACCGGTGGCCCATCCACCGCGGAGGTGTCGTGTCCGTCCAGGTGCGCGTCGTCGGCGATCTGCCGTGGACCATCAAGGCCGATGTGCTCGTCGTACCGATCGTTGGTGCGCCGGTCTTTGACGGCCCGCTCGGCGAGCTGGATCGTCGAACCGGCGGCGAGCTGTCCGCCCTGCAGGCGTTCGGCGAGATTCGCGAGCGGCAGTTCACCTCGGCCATCTCGGCGCCCGGCGGGCTGCCGGCGGGCCGCGTCGTGACGGTCAGCGTGGGCGAGGCCGAGGCCATCGACCGCGAGACGGTGCTCCGGACCGGCGCGGCGGCGATCCACCGGCTCGCCGGCCGGCATGCGAACACGGTCGCGATCTGGATCGCGCCGCTCGTCGCGGCGCTCGGCGGCGACGTGAAGACGGTTTCGAACCTGGTCGCCCGCGGCGTCGTCGAGGGCACCTTCGAGCCGAAGCACATCTACCGGGCCGCCGACGAGGCCCGCACCGCCCCGCCCGAGATCACCGAGCTCATCCTCGTCACCGGCGACATGGAGTCGGACCACTCGGCCGCAAAGACCGCCGCGGAGCGCGGCGTGATCGTCGGCGAGGGCACGAACCTCGCCCGGTCGCTGGCGAACCGCAGCGCCAATGACGTCACGCCCGAGGTCCTCGCCGAGGAGGCCTGGAGCCTCGCCGAGAAGCACGGCCTGTGGATCGACGTCATCGGCCCCGACAAGGCCACCGAGCTCGGCATGGGCATGTTCATGGCCGTCGGCAAGGGCAGCGACAACGCGCCGCGGATGATCGTTATGCGCTCGGGCAAGGCCGGCGAGAAGGACGCCCTCGGGCGGCACCTCGCGATCGTCGGCAAGGGTGTCTGCTTCGACTCCGGCGGCATCAGCATCAAGCCGTCCGACCGGATGGAAGAGATGAAGATGGACAAGGCCGGGGCGTGCAGCGTCATCGCCGCGATTGCGACCCTCGCACGGCTGGCACCCGGCACGCCGCTGCTCGCGCTTGCGCCGGCGGTCGAGAACATGCCCGGATCGCATTCGACCCGGCCCGGCGACATCGTCACGGCGTTGAACGGCAAGAAGGTCGACATCATCAACACCGATGCCGAGGGCCGGCTGATCCTCGGTGATGCGCTGACCTACGCGGAGCGGCTGGGGGCGACCCATCTCGTCGACGTCGCGACCCTGACGGGCCTCGTTTCGCGGGCCCTCGGCGACCAGGTTGCCGGCGCGTTCGGGACTCCGGATTCGTGGCGCGACACGGTGATCGCGGCGGGCACGGCGGCCGGGGAGCGCTACTGGCCGCTGCCGCTGGTCGAGGACTACAGGGTCGAGATGGACAGCTGGTACGGCGACGTCACGAACTCGGGCTCGGCGGACGGCTCGCTCGTGAAGAGCGCGCTGTTCATCCGCGAGTTCACGACGATGCCCTGGGTCCACCTCGACATCGCCGGTACCGGCTACTACCGCAAGACGAAGCCATACGCGCCGCGAGGCGCGACGGGTTCGGCCCACGCCACGCTCGTGGAGCTGGCCCTTGCCGGCGCCTCGGCTCCTGCCGGCTGAGACCGCCACCTCGGCGTGAACTCGTTCCTCGCCGAGATTGAGCCGCCCTGGGCCCTCACCGGCGTCGGGGCGAACCAGCTGATCGGGGTCCTGTTCGTCCTTGGCCTGGCCTGGGGCTTCGTCGCCGATCGAATCGGGGCGCGCTGGCCGGCCCACGAAGACGGGTCACGCCGACCCCTGGGCTGGCGGACGGTCGTCACGATGGCGCTCGGAGGGCTCGCGCTCGCCCTCCTCGCCGTCCCGGCGGGTGGCACCACCTTCGACGCGACCGCGACGCTGCGCTTCCGGCCCGCCGCGACCGCGTTCATCGGCCTGTATGTCCTCGCCCTCATCGTCCTGCTGGCCACGGATCTCGACCAGCGGCTCCTCCCGGATGTCCTGACGCTGCCGATGATCCCGTACGCGCTCATCGGGGCGTGGCTCGGGATCAGCCCGTACGTGAGCTTCCAGTCCGGGTTCGTCCTGGACCTCGCGGCGGCGATCGGCCTGCCGCTGGGCTTGTTCCTGCTGTCGATCCCGTTCGGTCGCGGCGCGATCGGCATCGGCGACCTGAAGCTGCTCGTCAGCGTCGGCTTCCTCGCCGGCGCGGAGCGGGCCGTCATCGGTCTCATCTTCGGGGCGATCCTCTCGGCCGTCGTCATCCTCGTCCTCCTCGTCGGCCGGCGGATCACGCTGAAGTCCTACATCCCGTACGGCCCGTTCCTGATCATCGGTGTCCTCTGGGCGCTCCTCGGACCGTTGGGCGGGAGAGGCTGACCGAAGACGCTGACCGACGGGTCGGGGGGTTGATCGCCCGTGGTATGGTGCCGGACGGAAAGCCGGTGTCGTCCCGGGCGGTGCCCAGCAAACGGGGCGGCGGACCATACCGGCGGGCGTGACCCCTCGCCGACTTGACGGGAGCTCTGCTCGCACGATGACCGCGCCTCATGCCTCTGAGAACGCCTGACCACCGGGCCTGGTTGACGCCTCGGCGTCCACCGGGTCGAGCCCGGCGTCGACGTGGCGTCGTCGCCCTTCTGGCCCTCCTGATCGCCGTCTTCGTGGCCGCGCCCGTCGGCCCGGCGTCCGGTGACGACCTGTCGCAGGCGATCGCCCGGCAGCGTCGGATCGAGGCCCAGATCCGGGCCCAGCGCGCCCAGGTGGCGGCGCTCAACCGCAGCCAGGCGAGCCTCCAGCGCGGCATCGCGAACACCCGCGCCACGCTCGCGGACGTCAACGCGGATCTGACTGCGGTCGCCTCGCGGATCGACCAGCTCGGCAAGGACATCGCCCTCGTCAAGGGCCGCATCCACGGCATCGAAGCGCAGGCGGCGGAGCTCGACCTCGAGCTTGCGACGATCCTCGTCAAGCAGGACGTCAAGTCCGAGGAGCTGCGGGCTCGAAAGCAGCTCCTGGCCGAACGAATTCGGAACGCCTACGACACCGACCGGACGCCGCTGCTCGAGGCGTTCCTCTCGAGCGAGTCGTTCACGGATGTCCTGACCGAGGTCGGCTACCACCTCGACGTCGCGGGCGAGGACCAGGCGCTCGCCGAGCAGATCATGCAGGACGAGGAGACGCTGACCACGCTCCGCTCGTCGATCACCCAGACCCGCGAGCAGGGCGACCTCCTGCGCACCGCGGCGGCCCAGGAAAAGACGCAGCTCGACGCGAGCCTGAAGGAGATGGAAGCCGCGAAGGTGCGGCTGAAGGAGCTCCAGGCCGAGACCGCCGCGTTGCTCGCGAGCCAGCAGGCGAGCTATGCCCAGATGGTCCGCCAGGAGAAGCAGATCTCGGCCTCGCTCGCTGCGGCGCAGAAGGCCGACCGCCTGCTCGACCGCGAGATCGCGAGACTCGTCGCCCTCCAATCGCGCAACGGCCGGATTCCCTCGAAGTACAACGGCTCGCTGCGCTGGCCGATGGCCGGGATCGTCACCCAGGAGTTCGGCTGCACGGGCTTTGCCTGGGAGCCGCCGCTCGGCAGCTGCCGACACTTCCACAAGGGCATCGACATCGCGGCGCCGCTCGGGCGGCCCGTCCGCGCGGCCGGAGCCGGGCTCGTGATCATCGCCGGGCCGAACCCGTACGAGACCGGCTCGAACCGCGCGTGGCTCGTCGCGATCGCGCACAGCAGCGAGCTGATCACGTGGTACGGCCACCTGAAGACGAACATCCCCGTCCGCGTCGGCCAGCAGGTCACGGCCGGCCAGATCATCGGCTACGAGGGCATGACCGGGCGGACGACCGGGCCGCACCTCCACTGGGCGGTCCAGTTCCAGGGCACGTACAAGAACCCGCGTCTGTTCCTGTAAGCCGCCCGCGGCGCGCATTGGGCGGCGCGCGACCGGACCTTCTCGCGGTCAACCGCCAGCAGCCCTTAGCGCTTCGCATGACCGTCTTATGAACATACCTAGGCCTACGAGGCGCACAAGGGCGGTGACCGTGGCCGGATGGGTCGCCGGCACACTGATCCCGTGCACGTGTCGCCTCGGCCGAAGAGCGCCGGGGCTCCGTGGGTCGGCCTTATGGCTCGCCTAACCGCACAAATGCACATCACACGATCAAGGCGGTCGTTAAGGGTCGGAGGGGCGCAGGTCCTGGCGCGGATCGGGCCCGCGCTGGACTAAACGCAGCTAAACGGGCATCGTGCGTTGACACCGCCGGGTTGTTCGGAGCATCCTCTAGCGCAGCTCCGCTAAACCGGTTTAGCCCCCTCGAACTGGGGCGCTCGCCAGGACCTGATCGTGGCCCCCGATTTCGGCCCCGATCTCGCACCCGGTGAGCCTCGAGGTCGCCAAACCGATCGCGCCCTCGATCGCGCTTCGTGCGCACGCCACGACGATCACCGCAGTGTCCGCGGGAGGTTTCGACGATGCGTTCCCGATTCGCCGTCCGGTTGGCCGTCCTTCTCGCCGTCGCGGCGATCCTCCTCGGGCTCCTCCCGGGCGCCGGACCGATCGCCGCGTTGCGGCCGGAGTCTGCCCTCGCGAACCACACGCCGAACCCGAGCGCGGTGACGATCGCCGGAGATCTCCAGCAGGAGCTCGGCTGCAGCGGCGACTGGCAGCCCGACTGCGCGGCGACGCATCTCACGTACGACGGCGGCGACGACGTCTGGCAGCGCACGTTCACCGTCCCGAGCGGCAACTGGGAGTACAAGGCCCCGCTCAACGACAGCTGGAACGAGAACTACGGCCTTCACGCACAGTCAGGCGGCGCGAACATTCCGCTGTCGCTGGCCGGCTCGACCTCGGTCAAGTTCTACTACGACCACAAGAGCCACTGGGTCACCGACAACCACAACTCGGTCATCGCGGTCGCGCCCGGCAGCTTCCAGTCCGAGCTCGGCTGCTCCGGCGACTGGCAGCCGGACTGCCTGCGCTCGTGGCTCCAGGACCCCGACGGCGACGGAATCTACTCACTCGTTACGACGGCGCTCCCCGCCGGCTCGTACGAGGGCAAGGTCGCGCTCAACGAGAGCTGGGACGTCAACTACGGCCAGGGCGGCGTCCAGAACGGGGCGAACATCGCGTTCACGGTGCCGGTCACGGGCGCGAAGGTCACGTTCACCTACGACAGCGCCACACACGTCCTCACGATCCTCGCGGGCCACGCCGCCGACGGCAACGTCGAATGGGACGGCCTGCGCCACGACTCGCGCGACCTCCTGTATCGAACGCCGGGCGGCGCCGTCGCGGACGGCACGACCGTGCGCCTCCGCTTCCGGACGTTCCACAACGACGTGACGTCCGTGAAGGCGCGGATCTACAGCCTCAACCTCGGTGGCCAGGTCATCCGGCCGATGGCGATCGCCGCCGGCGACGTGTCGTGCTACCAGCCCGGCCTCGAAGCGGAGACCTGCGACTTCTGGGAGCTCACGATCCCGCCGGACATGCCGGCGCCCGGGCCAGACAACTTCTGGTACCGCTTCATCGTCAGCGACGGCGCCGATACCGACTATTACGGCGACAACACGACCGCCCTCGACGGCGGCCTCGGCGCCACGACCGACGATCCGGTCGACTACAGCTGGGCGCTCATGCGCTACGTCGGCGACTTCGCGTCGCCCGCGTGGGCCCAGGACGCGGTCATCTACCAGATCTTCCCCGACCGCTTCCGGAACGGCCGGAAGGACAACGATCCGAAGACCGGCGACGCGCGCTACGACGACCCGGTCCTGAAGCTGCCGTGGGGCACGCTGCCCGAGGGCTACTGCCGGAACTACGCGAACGGCAGCGATCCGGGCGTCTGCCCGTGGCGCTTCGACACGACGCCGCCGGACTGGAGCCCGCTCAAGGAAGGTCCCCGCGGACGCGACTACATGGGCGGCGACCTCAGGGGCGTCGACCAGCAGCTCGACTACCTGTCGTCCATCGGGGTGACGGCGATCTACTTCAACCCGATCTTCGACGCAGGCTCGGATCACAGCTACGACACCCAGGACTACACCCGGATCGACCCGTACTTCGGCTCGCAGAAGGACTGGGACAACCTCGTCAAGCACGCCGATGCCAACGGCATCCGGGTCATCCTCGACGGCGTCTTCAACCATCTCTCGTCCGACAGCCCGTTCTTCGACCGGTATCACCACTACACGTCGAGCGGGGCGTGCGAGTCATTCGACTCGGCGTACCGCGACTGGTTCACGTTCCACGACGTCGCCGCGGGCACGGGCACGTGCGTCAGCAGCACGGGCGTCGTCAACGGCGCGACCTACGACGGCTGGTTCGGCTTCGACTCGATCCCCGTGATCACGAAGTCGAACGCCGAGGTCCTCGACTACTTCCTGACAGGCGATGACGCGATCGCGAAGCGCTGGCTCGAGGACGGCGCGAGCGCCTGGCGGATGGACGTCTCGGGCGACCCGTCGTTCCCGGCCGGCTACTGGGAGACGTTCCGCGACGTCGTCAAGGACACGGATCCCGACGCGCTCACGATCAGCGAGACCTGGCAGAAGGACTCGACGCTGCTGCGGATGCTCCGCGGCGACCGCCTCGACACGACGATGAACTACCGGTTCCGGGACGCCGTCATCGGCCTGCTGACGCCCGGCAACTTCGATTCGAAGGGCTTCGGCGACAGCGGCCGGATCATCGCGCCCTCCGAGTTCGCGGGGCGCCTCTCGTCGATCCGCGAGGACTACCCGGACGCGGCCTACTACGCGCTCATGAACCTCCTCGACAGCCACGACACGGAGCGCCTGCTGTGGACGCTCACGCCGGGTGTCGAAACCACCGCGGCGAAGGAAGGCAACGCGGCGAATGTCGCGAACGGCAAGCTCCGCCTCCGCCTCGCGTCGCTCATCCAGTACACGGTGCCCGGCGCGCCGACGGTCTATTACGGCGACGAGGTCGGCGTCACGGGCGATGACGATCCCGACGACCGGCGGACCTACCCGTGGGCGGACCTCGGCGGCTCGCCGGACAATGCCCTCAAGGCGCACTACACGGCGCTCGCCGGCCTCCGCTCGGAGCTCGACGCGCTGACCGCCGGGGACTTCCGGGTCCTCCTGGCCGACGACGCGGCCGAGACCGTGGCCTACGGCCGCAGGACCGGCTCGGGCGCGGCGATCGTTGCCCTCAACCGCTCGTCCTCCGAGCGGACCCTCACGATCAACGTCGCGGACTACGTCCCGAATGGCATCACGTTCGAACGCCGCTACGGCGTCGGCGTCGCAGCCTCCGGCTCGATCGCGACGGCCGGCGGCCAGCTCGTCGTCACGCTGCCGGCCTGGAGCGGACTGCTCCTCGCGACCGGCAGCGTCGACCTGACGCCGCCGCCCGCACCGGCGAACGTTGCCGTCATCGGCGAAGCGGCGAATGCGTTGACGGTCGAATGGACCGCCTCATCCGGCGCCGCGAGCTACGACGTCTACGTCAGCCCGCTCCGCGGCGGCGGCTACGTCAAGGCGGC